>Ga0209075_1005015_pt1 | contig 10329 bp, 8 predicted proteins | sample Stecom2011_FD_187523 | JGI IMG/M metagenome (GOLD analysis project Ga0209075, IMG submission 187523) | Agricultural soil microbial communities from Utah to study Nitrogen management - Steer compost 2011 (SPAdes) (version 2) | ecosystem: Environmental > Terrestrial > Soil > Agricultural land...
CGATAGAATCTGCATTTCTTAAATCAGAAACCTTATGGAAAGAATTGGTTTTGGAAGATGTCGTCGAGCAATTGGGAATCAGGTCTAATAAAAATATCAGGATCAAGATTGAAGTCGATCGCAATCCGCCCTTGAATTTCAAAACTGAAGAAAAGCTATTGCTTCGGCCTTTTTCTTTTTATGTGAAATGTTTCAACCTGCCCAGTTTATTTGCTGGAAAAATGCACGCCTTGCTTTTTCGGAAGTGGAAAAACCGGGTAAAAGGTCGTGATTGGTTCGATATGGAATGGTACATCCGCAAAGGTGTTTCCTTAAATTTAGAACATTTCCTTGAGCGTGCACAAGAATCCGGTGATTGGGAAAAGCCAACGATTTCAAAAGAAGAGTTTTTGGATTTGTTGCGTGAAAAAATTAAAACCACTTCCATCGACAAAGTAAAAGCCGATGTACGGCCCTTTATTCGAAACATGAAGCAATTGGAAATATGGAGTCCTCAATATTTTTTGGATTTGGTGGATTTGTTGAAGATTGAGGAATGAATAGTTTATTATGTGAGAAAAGAATCAAGACCGCTTGCTTCTACGCTAAAGCTATGGCAGCACGTGGACGCTGCAAGAACCAAGAGTCAAGACTAAAAATCTCTCAACCGTTAATCTCAATGGTTTCGCGCATAAGATTGTTTAAATTTGCCTCAAAAAACTATGGGATTTTATTACGAATTACTCAATCGTGAAATAAAAACAGACGGCACGCAAGTGGCGCACTATCGCCCGACAAAAAACACCCAAGGCGCTTGGAATGAAAATGAACAGCATATGGCTCCCGCAACGGGCGTTATTTGTGCTGAGCTCGAAAAGTTCCAGCCAAGAGATGACATGCGGATTGGCCGCATCAGCTTGGATATATTGGGAATGATTCATTTGGACGACTTTCAAATTACCACCCGATGTATCCGCCCGGGAAGAACCATCGAACTGCTCGAATCGGTTTTTGAAGCAAAGGGAAGAACGTGTATCGTTGCGCGTACTTGGAGGATGATTACTGAAGATACCTCAGAAGTTGCTGGATTGGAAGACAAGCCAATTCCTTCGCATAATACCTTACCTAACTGGACAGGGATGTCACTTTGGGATGGTGGCTATATAGAGTCGGTTTCAAAAAATATTAAAGTAGTTGAACGTCGCCCAGGAAAAGGGAAGGTTTGGATTACAAATAAGTTGGAAATGGTTAAAGGTGAAACCACAAGTCCTTTTGTGAAGCTTATGGGAATGGTTGATACCATGAATGGCGTGGTAGTTAGACAGGATAATCCTTTTACTCATATGTTCCCCAATGTGGATTTGCAAATTCACCTCTATCGCTTGCCGAAGGGAACGTGGTTAGGCCTAGAAGTTGATCAACAATATGGACAAGATGGTATTGGTTTGACAACTGCAGTACTTCATGACGAGAAAGGACCCTTTGGTCATGCTGAACAAATTCTGACAGTTAGAAAGATTTCCTAATTTGGATGGGAAGTATAGTGGGGATATACTAGGGATATCTACGGGGTTAGCATGGATAAAACGATTTGAAATAACTGTAAAGTTGTATGATTATCTTAACGGAGGTGATACAATAAAGTAGGTATCCTTTATCGCTTAAAAATGAATTAAACTTCAGATTTCAACAACTCTTTCTATTTTTGTAAAAAAGGACTTCGACAAAGTAGTATCTTTCTGCTTTCAATCAGAAATTCATTATTTAAACACACAATATGGCTTCTATTATTAAAGAAATAAAAGGTAAAACTGCATATCTCACGCTAAATCGTCCTGAGGTTTTTAATAGTTTTAATAGAGAAATGGCGCTTTTGCTTCAAAAGGAACTTGATGCATGCGAGAAAAATTCAGAAGTTAGAGCAATTGTAATTACGGGAAGTGGAAAAGCTTTTTGTGCTGGACAAGATCTAAAGGAGGTGACTTCACCAGAGTTAAACCCGGGTTTCAAAAAAATACTTGAAGAGCACTATAACCCGATTATTTCTAAAATACGAAAAATAGAAAAGCCAATTATCGCAGCTGTGAATGGTGTAGCAGCAGGTGCAGGAGCTAATATCGCTTTAGCCTGTGATGTTGTGATTGCTTCAGAAAATGCGAGTTTTATCCAGGCATTTAGTAAAATTGGTTTAGTTCCAGATAGTGGAGGGACATTTTTTCTTCCAAGATTGATAGGTTTTCAAAAAGCTTCAGCTTTAATGATGCTTGGCGATAAAGTCTCGGCTCAAGAAGCTGAAAAATTAGGAATGGTTTATAGAGTTGTTTCTGCAGATCATTTTGAAGAAGAAGTGAATAAAATAGCAACCACTTTATCCAATATGCCTACAAAAGCGTTAGGCTTTACAAAGCGTTTGTTAAATGAGGCTATGACAAATGATTTAGAAAATCAATTAAAAATGGAAGGTGAACTTCAAATAGAAGCTGCACAAAGTGAAGATTACGCAGAAGGTGTTAACGCCTTTGTCAATAAAAGAAAACCTGAATTTAAAGGAAAGTAGTAGCCATTCAATTCGTAATATGGAAACGTTTTGAAGGTATATTTCCTTCAGAAACACACATTTTAGTGCCGCTGTTTCCTTTGGCTTAATTTAGAACTAAACTTCAAAGAATCGATGTGTTGCATATATAAAACAACGAGTTAATTTCGATATTTGTAGTAACTATTAAAAGGGCTTTTAATAAAATTAAAATACAATAATTTGAAAAATATAAAATCGTCAATCAATAAAATAGCAATTATAGGTGCTGGAACAATGGGGAGTGGAATAGCGCAAGTAGCTGCCACAGCTGGTTGTCTCGTGAAAATTTACGATCTAAAACCCGAGGCGCTTGAGAAATCTGAATCTTCTTTGGAGAAGATAATGAGCCGATTGGTTGAAAAAGGGAGGATTGATCAAAAAGAAAAAGAAAGAATTCAGAGTAATATTGAATATGTAGATACGCTTAAGAAATTGAGAGATTCTGATATGGTAATTGAAGCCATTATTGAAAATCTTGAAATTAAAAATAAGGTGCTTTCTACGCTTGAGAAGTTTGTTTCGGAAGAGTGTATAATAGCTACAAATACCTCTTCTCTTTCAGTTGCATCCATAGCTGCGTCGTTAGAAAAACCGGAGAGATGTATTGGGATTCACTTCTTTAACCCTGCCCCTTTAATGAAGTTAGTTGAGGTGATTCCATCTATTCAAACTTCAAAACAAACGTTAGAGACTTCGGTTAAAACAATAAAAGATTGGGGTAAAGTTGTTGCTGTTGCCAAAGACACACCAGGATTTATTGTAAACCGAGTTGCACGTCCATTTTACGGTGAAGCACTTCGTATTTATGAAGAAGGAATCGCATCATTTACGGAAATAGATTCAGCAATGAAAGAAGTAGGCGGTTTCAGAATGGGCCCTTTTGAATTGATGGACTTCATTGGAAACGACGTAAACTACACAGTCACTGAAACCGTATTTAAGGCATTCTATTACGATCCTAGATACAAACCTTCATTTACTCAAAAAAGGTTTTCAGAAGCTGGATATTTAGGCCGTAAAAGCGGAAAAGGATATTATGATTATACAGACGGAAAAATGTCTGTGAGAGAAGATTTGAAAACTATTTCAGAGAATAAAGTTTCTGCAGAAGCTGTTTTTGAAAGAATTTTAGTGATGCTTATAAATGAAGCTGCCGATGCCTTATTTTGGAATATTGCTTCCGCAGAGGATATTGATAATGCAATGACTAAAGGAGTGAACTACCCAAAAGGATTGCTGAAGTGGGCAAATGAAAAAGGCATAGACTGGTGTGTTGACAAAATGGACTCGCTTTATAATACCTATCGTGAAGACCGTTATCGTTGCTCGCCTATGCTTCGAAAAATGAAAGAAGATTCGAGCAAATTCGATGTTTAAATCTTGAACTTCAAACAAAGAAACAAAGCCTTCCAACTTTTACTTGGAAGGCTTTGTGCTTTTATAGTATTTCTATTTATTGAATTATATAGTCGTAGCTTGCTTGAAGTCCTAATGGAATTCCTAAAGCCCAATAGATTAGTAGGAATATTGTCCATAAGAAGAAAAACGCAATAGAATACGGAACCATGGTAGAAACTAGAGTTCCGATACCTGTGCCTTTTACGTATTTCTGACAATAAACTACCACTAATGGGAAGTAAGGCATTAATGGTGTGATAATATTAGATACCGAATCTCCAACACGATATGAAGCTTGGGTAAGGTCTGGTGAAATTCCTAACTGCATTAGCATTGGAACCATAATTGGAGCAATAAGTGCCCATTTAGCTGAAGCCGATCCGATAAAGATATTTACAAAACCAGTGAGGACAATAATTCCTACAATGGTGATTTGTGCAGGCATATTTAAAGCTTGTAATCCGGAAGCGCCTTTTAAAGCCAATAAAGCACCTAAGTTAGACTTGGCAAAAGCATCGATGAACAATGCACAAAAGAATGCCATTACAATATAATAGCTCATTCCACTCATTGATTTAGTCATACTTTCAATAATGTCTTTTGAGTTTTTGAAAGTTTTTGCCATCATCCCGTAGACCACACCTGGAATCAAGAAAATAATAAAAATAAGGGGTACGATAGACTGCATCAAAGGTGCAGAGAAGGAAGTAATTTCGCCCTCGGCATCACGAAGTGCTGAATCTGCTGGAGCTGCCCAAAGGAAAAGACCAACCAAACCTAGAATCATTGCAAAACAAGCCGCATAAAAAGCTTTTTTCTCTTTCTTGTTAAGGGCTCCCATATCAACTTCTTCGCCGTCTTCAACAACTACAGGAACTTTCTTCAATCTAGGCTCTACAATTCTGTCGGTTATATACCATCCAATTAATACAATTAGAATTGTTGAGGCAGAAGTAAAATACCAGTTATTTAGTGGGTTTAATTGAATATTTGGATCGAGTATTCTTGCTGCAGATTGTGTAAATCCTTGCAATAATGGATCAATTCCTGAAGGCACGAAGTTGGCGCTAAACCCTCCAGAAACTCCGGCAAAAGCTGCTGCAATTCCCGCAATGGGGTGACGACCGGCGGCATAGAAAATAATTCCGCCTAAAGGAATAACTAAAACGTAACCAGCGTCTGTTGCAGTGTGTGAAACGATAGCTACCAAAATCAACATTGGAGTTAAAAGCTTCTTTGGGGTTACTTGAAGCATCGATTTTAATCCTGCATTAATAAAACCTGAATGCTCTGCTACACCCACTCCTAACATTGCTACAAGTACTATCCCAAGCGGTGCAAAACTTGTGAAAGTAGTGACCATTCCGGAAAGGAACTTTGCTAGTGCTGCACTCGTTAATAAGTTGTGAATCTCGATAGGAGCTCCAGTAGATGGGTCAATTTCGCTGAATTCAAATGAAGAAAATACAGCTGATAATGCCCAAATTACCAACATTAATACAAAAAATAAAATCGCAGGATCTGGAAGTTTATTTCCTATTCGTTCTACCGAATCTAAGATCTTGGTTACAAATCCTTTTTTCTCTGAAGTAGTCTCTTGAGTTGTATTCATATGGTTTAAGTAAAAACAGCTGAAAATGATTAAAACCTATCCAACTGCGATTAAAAAAGGACTAACATACAATTATTTCCTAAAAGTCATCGTCCTTGTGTTTTTTAGAAAGCAAAACAACAATTTTTTTATCGTTTTTACACAGCTGATTCTATTGAAAAAACTCTAATTTATAAAAAATAGAATTGATTTGTTGTAGGAAATGAGTTCATGCGGTTATGAAATTCTGTAGTAACCCGATTTCAAATACGCGCCTTCTTCAAACCCTACTGGATGGTCGATATCGTGTTGGGTGAAATCCTCTAGTTCGTAGTTTTTTCCTAGACGTTCAAATTCTTCTCTGTGGACTTCTAAAAACTCGTCGGCAGTAATTCGTGAGGAGCAAGAAGCTAGTAGCAGTAAGCCTTTCTTTCTTGTTAGTTGGATCCCTAAGTTGGTTAGTTCGGCATATTTTTTCTTAGCAACCTCAATCTCTTTTTTACTTTTTGCAAATGAAGGAGGATCTATAATTACAATATCATATTGTTTTTTCTGCTTGATTAGTTCTCTTAAAAGTATAAAAGCATCTCCAGCCAACGTCAAATGGATTCCTGAATGATCGTTAAGTTTTGCATTTTGTTCTGCGAGTTCTAATGCTTGTTTGCTGAAGTCTAAGCTTGTAACTTCTCTAGCCCCTCCAGATAAGGCATGAACAGAGAAACCTCCAGCATAAGAAAATACGTCTAAAACTGTCTTACCCTTCGCAAGTTGTCCAATTTTATGTCGGTTAGCGCGATGGTCTAAGAAAAATCCAGTTTTATGCCCCAATAGAAGGTCTGCTTGAAAGTTTACGCCGTACTCCTTAAAGTGAACAGTTGGATTATCTAGACTGCCAAAAAGGATGTCACCTTCCTTAAACCTGCTATCCATTTTCTGTAGATTTCTACTCAGTCGGAGTATTAAGCTATCAACTTGGCTAATTTCAGCAAGTATCGGGACTAGTGTATTTAGGTAAGGGAACCAAATAGGCGAGTATAATTTTATAACACCAACGTTGTTATAAATATCGACAATCAGTCCTGGTAGTTCATCATTTTCTCCAAAGATCAAGCGATATGCATTGGTGTTAGTTTCCAATAATGGCTTTCTAATATGAAATGCATTAGATATTTTCTTTCGGTAAAACCCTTTATCAATTTTTGAAGGACCTCCTATGTGGATCACTTTAATTCGTATAGGGGAGTCAGGGTCATAAAGCCCAATTCCAAACACTTTATTGTTTCTTTGATCGAATAATACTGCAAGATCTCCAGCTTTTCCTTCTTTATTAATTTTCTCGATACTTTCAGAAAAAATCCATGGATGGCCTTGTTTAACTATTTTTTCAGTTGCTGGACGAAGTTTTATAGCTATCGAAACTGGTTGTGACATAAGTAGTTTTTGTTCTTGCGGTGAAAGTATGGATATTTTAAACAGTAAAAAAGAATTGGAAAAGTAGAAATGAGATGTTTAGTACTGTCTATGAATGATTTCTTATGTGAATCGTTTTTATTATTATATTTTTGAGAAAAATAAGCGCATCCCATTTCCAATAAAAATATGAATAAAAAAGAAGAAAATATCGAAGAAGGGAAAATACAACCTGAAGATATTCCTGTTAAGATGCTTTCTTTAGATCCTTTTAGCACATGGCTGGGGATTGAAGTATTGGAAGTTGAAAAGGGAAGAGCCAAGCTTGGAATGCGAATTAGAGGCGAAATGCTGAATAGCATGAATAAAGCACACGGAGGAATAACCTACTCGTTGGCTGATACGGCATTCGGATTTGCAGCAAACTCACATGGGAAATATGCAGTTTCTATAGAAACCTCAATAAACCATATCGAAGCATTAAGTGAAGGAGATTATATTACAGCGGAATCTGTGATAGAAACTGTGAAAAATAAACTAGGGTTTAATATAGTTGAGGTTAAACTAGGAGACAAGACTGTTGCTTTGTTTAAAGGGGTGGTTTATAGAACTTCGAAAGAATGGTAGAGTTTGTGGCATAAACTCAATGTATTCTTAATTGCATCGATACATAAGCATTAGTAGTAAATTATAAAAAATACTTATGAGCTTTTGTAAATATTCCTTCATTAAAGGCGACTAAAGAAAAAGTTGCTAAAACTTAAAAAGTTTTAAATAAAACTTAACGCTTTTAAAAAACGCTTTTCGATATTTTTGTCGAGATAACGGAAATCCAAAACACGAAGAATGGGAAGAAAAATTTATCCAATTGATATTATTAAAAGACCTTTTTTAAAGCTATTTAAGGAAGAGAAGTCAGGTTCTCTTGTCTTAGGTTTTAGTATTTTAGTCGCATTTGTTTTAGCAAATACGCCATCTATATACGAGCAATATCACCATTTCTTCGAACATAAATTTGGATTTCAATTTGATGGTAAAGCCTATTTAGAATACACTATCGAGGAATGGATTAATGATGGATTAATGGCTATGTTCTTTTTTGTGGTGGGGCTAGAGCTCAAACGAGAAATTGTAGCAGGTGAATTATCTGATATTCGAAAAGCGATGTTGCCAATTGCAGCTGCAGTTGGAGGTATGATTGTTCCTGCTATTATTTATTTGGCTTTTAACCCAACAGGAGACGTACATACTGGATGGGGTATCCCGATGGCTACAGATATCGCATTGGCTCTTGGAGTTATTTATTTTTTAGGAAATAGAATTCCCTTAGCTTTAAAGGTGTTTCTGACTGCTTTAGCTATTGTAGATGACATTGGAGCTGTATTGGTTATTGCATTCTTCTATACTTCCAACATATCATTTATGAACCTTGCTATAGGGTTTGGATTCCTTCTGCTTATGTTTATTGGAAATAGAATGGGAATTAGAAGTCTTTTCTATTATGCTATTATAGGAATTGTGGGCGTATGGACTGCTTTCTTACTGTCTGGAATTCACGCAACTATTGCAGCAGTGTTGGCAGCTTTTATGATTCCTGCAGAAGTGAGAATTAAAGAAGGTGTCTATATCGCTAGAATTAAAAAGCACTTACTGCGTTTTGTGAAAACAGATCCAGATGATAGTATTCCAACCTTAACCCATGAACAATTAGCAATTCTAGAGCGAGTTAATTCTGATACTAAAAAGGCAATGCCGCCGCTTCAAAAGCTTGAGCATGCAATGACTCCTTTTGTCAACTTCTTTGTTCTACCTGTTTTTGCTTTAGCAAATGCAGGAGTAACAGTATTTGATATTGAAATGGATAAACTCCTAAATACAAATGTTGCTATTGGAGTAGGACTTGGCTTATTATTAGGAAAACTAATAGGGATTGTCGGCTTTTCTTGGTTAGCAGTTAAGCTCAAAATTTCATCTTTCCCAAAAGGAATGAACTTGAAAAACCTATCAGGATTAGCGCTTCTAGCGTCTATTGGATTTACTATGTCACTTTTCATTACTCAACTTGCATTTACGCACGAAGAGTATAAAACACAGGCTAAAATTGGAATCTTTATAGCATCTATTTTAGGTGGAGTTTTAGGATATTTAATTCTGAAAAAATTCTCAAAAAGCCCAGCGGAATAATACAGTGTTAGCATGAAATGGAAAGGCAATAGAAAGAGCGGGAATCTTGATGATCGACGCGGAATGGGATCCAAAGGTAAGTTTGCCGCTGGTGGAGGTATAGTTGTGGTGATAGTTTTACTATTGCAGTTTTTTGGAGGAGAAACAGGTCAGCAATTGGCGCCTATCGTTAAGCAAATTGGATCTGGAGTAACCCAGCAAACAGAGCAAAGAGAGCTTACCGCCAAGGAAAAGGAAATGGGTGATTTTATGGCAACTGTATTGGCATATACCGAGGATACTTGGCAACAGATATTCAAAGAAAATAACATAGGTAGATACAAAGAACCAAAAATGGTTTTATTTACTTCAGCTGTAAATACAAAGTGTGGGAGTGCTACTTCTGCCGCTGGCCCTTTTTATTGTCCTGCCGATCAACAAGTTTATATGGACTTGGCTTTCTTCGATGAACTAAAAACTCGTTTTGGAGCTAAAGGAGGTGATTTTGCTATTGCCTATGTAACAGCTCACGAAATAGGACACCACGTTCAAACACTGTTGGGAACTTCTCAAAAGGTTAGGGAATTACAACAGCGATCAAATAGTAGAGAAGCTAATAAACTTTCTGTAGCCCTAGAACTTCAAGCTGATTTTTATGCTGGAGTTTGGGCACACTACAATAAGAAATATCTCGAAGAAGGAGATATTGAGGAAGCCTTAAGTGCGGCTAATGCAGTAGGAGACGATGCAATACAAAAGAAAGCTCAGGGAAGTGTTCAACCAGACACTTTTACTCACGGTACGTCCGAACAGCGCATGCAGTGGTTCATGAAAGGTTATAAAACAGGAGACATTCACCAAGGAGACACTTTTTCCGCAATATTGAATTAAGCACTTCGCCCGTATTTCTCGAGTATATTTTCTATTTTCGTATCAGATAGCTAAAGTGTCCTAGTTTCTAGGTTTGACTATAATAATATTCAAAGTATTATATGTCATTTTAAAGTAAAATAGGGCTTCTTTTTAAGTTGTTAGAACTAATCCTTAGATTAGAAAATTAACCTGATAGATAATATAAATATACTATGAATTCATATATAATTGACGGAATCCGTACACCAATTGGAAGTTATCAAGGCACGTTAAGTTCCGTAAGAACTGATGATTTGGCGGCGCTCGTTATTGCCGAAGTGGTAAAAAGAAATCCAAA
>Ga0209075_1005017_pt1 | contig 10324 bp, 8 predicted proteins | sample Stecom2011_FD_187523 | JGI IMG/M metagenome (GOLD analysis project Ga0209075, IMG submission 187523) | Agricultural soil microbial communities from Utah to study Nitrogen management - Steer compost 2011 (SPAdes) (version 2) | ecosystem: Environmental > Terrestrial > Soil > Agricultural land...
CAGGAGAAGAAGTACGCCGACCGCCTGCAGGAGACGCTGCGCAAGTACAACAACCGGGGCATCGAGACAGCCCAGGTGATCGAAGAGCTGATCGCCATGGCCAAGCAGTTCCAGGCTGAAATGGAGCGGGATGCCGCCCTCGGCCTGAACCCGGACGAAGTGGCCTTCTACGACGCCCTGGCCAGCAACGAAAGCGCCGTGCGGGAGCTGGGTGACGAGATCCTGAAGAAGATCGCCGTGGAGATCACCGACAAGCTGCGCAAATCCACCACCGTGGACTGGCAGGTGCGAGAGAGCGTGCGGGCCAAGCTGCGGATTCTGGTGCGGCGGACGTTGCAGCGTTACAAGTATCCGCCGGATAAAACGCCGGCGGCTATTGAGTTGATTATGGAGCAGGCGGAAGCCCTGTCTAACCACTGGACGAAGTAATGTATTACTACACTGAAGACTCGACACTCAGCTGGATGAGACTGAGTGTTACCAGCATTACGCACCACCGAAGCCGTTGGTTGGTTCAGACATCGGCGCCAGTGGTCCCGAGATTCGTCTAAGAGTAGAGAGCCACCACTTCCCTCGAAGCAGACCCTTGATTAACCGCTGAAAGGCTGTGCGTAAAAGGGCACACCTTCTGCTCCCCCCCCACGCCGAATCTGAGCCAAGACTGAAACCTAAGCCTCTCTGACTCTGCAGATTTATACTGTCCGGAATCAAAAACGTGTCCTAGTGGACTAGTCGTGTTCGATTGGCTCGTTGTGCAACTTTGTCTGTTAGGACGATGCGGAAAATTTCCAGAAAACTAACCTGTGAGGCCTTGGCAGTAAAAGAGTAACAATACTAACAATACAAAAAGGGTCTCATATGTTGTCCAAACACAAAAAATTAACGATTGGATCTATCTGTGCTGCGTTTATGACCGTGCCAGCCTACTCTTATGCAGACAATGCAGCGCTCGAGAGAAAACTTGAAAGTCTGGAGCAGGAGATCAGTCTTCTTAAAGAAGATCTGGAGAACAAAGCGGTCCGATCTGGAGAGTCTCAGGGCGCAATTCGACTCCCAGGCACATCCACCGACCTTTCGGTAGGAGGCTTCATCCACCTGGAAGTCGCTGCTGGAGAGAGCGGTAGCGGCTTGCCCAATAACCCAGGATTCGCTCCGAGCCTGCTTAGTACGCCCTTCGGAGAGATTGAAGGTAGAGATACTGCAGTTGATTGGACCGCGCGTCGTAGCCGGCTTTGGCTGAAAACGAGCACTCCCACCGAAGAAGACCGACTAAACACCTACCTCGAAATCGACTTCTACGGCGCAGACGGCACCGAGTCTTTCACCCACAGCCATGCGCCAAGACTGAGGCGCGCCTTTGCAACCTACGGCAACTGGCTGGTAGGACAGGAGTTCACCACATTTTTCGACTTTGCGGCGGCTGGAGAACTGATTAACTTTGGCGGCCACGCAAACCTGGTTCAAGTCCGGCAACCTCAGGTGCGCTACACCCTGAATCGTGATTGGGGATCTCTGAAAATCGCTGCTGAGAACTCCTACGAAGACAAGGTTGTCACGCTGTCGAATTCCGTGGCCGACACCCAGAAAGACGACCAGAAGTATCCTGATGTGATTCTGAGAGCGGATATTCCGTTCGGAGATGTCCACACCTCCTGGAAGCTCATGGGACGAATGCTGACCATGGACAACCCGGCGTCTCAGGGAGACGTGGACGACGAAACTCTCGCAGGTGCTTTTGGCTCAACCATCCGGTTGCCGATTGCCAGCAACAACTTGACGCTTGAATACCACTACGGCGCTCTTGGACGTTATGTTGCCCTGAGCGCGCATCCTGATGCATTCGTGGACAACGACAAAATTGAAGCCTTCAACAGCTGGGGCGTCTCGGCCCAATACACCCACAAATGGGGTGGAAAATGGAACTGGCGCACAACCGCTGTTTACGCCCATACCGAAGCTGACGAGGACATGAGTGGCATGCCAGCCGGCGTCGCGAAGAGCACTTCGACCGGTATTATCAACCTTTTCTGGAGCCCGATGAAGTCCACGAGTCTGGGTGTGGAATATGGCTACTACGAGCTGGATGCCAACCAGGTGGGTAACTATTCCGTTTCACGAGTCAATCTGAGTGCCCAGTACGGGTTTTAACGTTCGCACTGGTTAACCGGGCAGTTCTCGGTGTAAGAACGTACAACCAACATTTTTTGCAACAGATATTTGGAGAGATCCGCTGTGAGATACGCAAACGAAATATACAACCATATGAGTCAGGATCAAATTCGATCTCACCAGGAACAGCTATTAATCCGTCAGATAAGATACTGTTTTGACAACTCGGTTTATTACAAGAATAAGTTTAGGGAAATCGGTGTACAGCCCGAAGATATCCGGTCACTAGAGGATTTCTATAACTTGCCAATTCTGATGGATAAAGAGCAGGAGCGCCTGAGTCAGTCAGAATCGATGGAGAAGGAAGGGCACCCTTTCGGAATGCACTTGTGCAGCGACCCTGCCGATGTGGCGATTACTGCCACGACAAGCGGAACAACCGGGCTGCCCACATTTACCTACACACTCGGCAGAGCAGATCTGGACATGCTCAATGATGCGATGAGGGTGATGTTTGGCCAGGCCGGCCTGGGCCGGGGCGACCGAGTCCTTTTTGCGCACGCGCTGGGTATCTATGCCACCTCGGCTCTTCTGCCCCCTCTGAAAAGCACCGGTATATTGCCGATTGATGTGGATGTTCGGGGTGGCGCAGAGATGATCCTCAAGTTTGCGCAAATGACCAAACCGAACGCCGCCATGATGACGCCGTCGCTGGCTCAGCACCTGATTGAGCGGATTCCCGAAGTGCTTGGCTGCTCGCCGCGTGATCTTGGGCTGAAGGCGCTCTACGTGGTTGGTGAAATTGGTGTTGGGATCCCCGAGATCAAACAGAAGATTGAAGACGCTTACGGTTGCCGGGTATACGACTGGATCGGGCCCGTTGGCCAGACTCTGGCCGTGTCGTGCGATTCAGATATATACCACGGCATGCATGCCATCACGCCGGATACAGATCTCTATCCCCTGGATCTGGTGGATCCCGACACCAAAAAGCCGCTCAAGATCGAGGACGGGGTGGTTGGCGAGGCGATCTATACCTCGCTGCGTCGGCAAACGCTTCCGGTTCTCAGGTATGCCTCTGGTGACATTGTAAAAGTACATACCGATGAATGCCCCTGCTGCGGATTCAAGGGTGCCAGGGTCAAAGTGGTCGGTCGCTCAGACGATATGTTGATCATCAAGGGGGTTAACGTTTATCCCTCCGCGATCAAGGAAATCGTCAACGAATTCCGAGGCAAGGTGAGTGGCGAGATGCGAATCGTGCTGGACACTCCTCCACCGCGGGTAGAGCCGCCTCTGAATCTGAAGATCGAGCTGAGTGCCAACTACGGAGCCGAGGAGTTGAGCCGGCTTGAGAGTGATATCAAGAAAGCGCTTCATCACAAACTCAGGCTAACCCCGAATATTCAGTGGGCACCTCCGGGCAGCTTGCCGCTGGCAGTCGCCAAGACCCCGTTATTTGAAAAGAATTATTAAGATCAACGACAAAAAATGAGGTGTGAAATGGCATTCCCGGACTTTAAAACCTTGAGCCTAGAGCAGGCGGGTGATGTATTGCATGTTCGTTTGGCGCGGTCTGAAAAACTCAATTCTGTTAGCACACAGATGCTTAAAGATCTTGTTGCACTGGCCGATTGCCTGACAGAAGCGACGGAGATTCACTACGTGATCTTCGGACACGAAGGCAAGTATTTCTCAGCTGGGGCAGATTTGGGACTGGTTCGGGAGATGGTGGATAACCCCGACGCGATGCGCCTGCACCAAAACGTCGCCCATGAAATGATGAAAAAGCTCACCAATCTTGAGCAGATTACGTTCGCTGCGATTGAAGGCTCCGCCTATGGCGCAGGTGTTGCGATTGCTATGACCTGTGACTTCCGGATTATGAACGATGAGGCGGTATTGAGCCTGCCAGAAACAAAGCGCGGTATGTTTTTAACCTACGGTTCCACACCGAGACTGGTGCAAACCGTTGGCCTGGCCAAAGCCAAGGAGCTAATCATGTTCGCTGAAGATGTCCCGGCGCAGCAGTGCAAAGACGCGGGGGTCGTTCAGGATGTCGTGGCAAAGGGAGAGGTGTTGGCCACCATCATGGGTAAGGTCGAGAAACTTCGCACAAAAGACTGGCGCTCTGTCCGTATCGCCAAGCGCGTGGCCAACGCTTCAGTACCTCCGGAGTTTGGCAACATGATTCTTACCGAGCCTGAGCTCGTAATGGGAACCATAGGTCCCGAGATGGAAGAGCGGTTGTCTGACTTTCTGGAAAAAAGAGCCTGAGGCTCTGACTAGATAGGGGGGGCATTTGGCTCTACCCCTTACCGAAAACAACAAGTACTACGGTGAATTATCTTATGAAAAAAACACTTATAAAAAACATTCTATGCCTGTCAATTGCAGCATCTGCGGCTTCTCTGGCATCAGCCGAGACTGTACTCAAGGTTGCTGACTGGCAGCCGGTGGGGATGCCCATAGTAGAGCATGGTGTAAAACCGTGGATGGAGAACATCGAGACTGCTTCGGCGGGCGACATCAAATTTGAGTATTTTCCGGCACAACAAGCGGGCAAAGCCTCGGAAATGTATGACCTGGTGAAGAACGGCGTGGTAGATATTTCCCACGTCTCTGCTGCCTATCACTCGTCGCGCTTTCCGCTGAGCGGTGTAGCGGAGTTGCCGGGTCTCTTCGGGACTACATGCGAGGGTAGTCAGGCGCTTACCACGCTTACCCGTGAGGGTGGCACACTCGATCGCATGGAATACCAGAAGAACGATATTATAACCTTGTGGTCGGTTACCAACGGCCAATATCTCTTCGTTACGCGAAAGAATGACATCCAGAAAGTCGGCGACCTGCGCGGATCCCGTATCCGTGGCGGTGGCGGGACTATTTCTCTGACGATTGGTATGCTGGGTGCAAGTCCGATCAATATGACCGGGCCCGACATGATCACCTCCCTAGAGCGAGGGACGCTCGATGGCGCTGTGGTACCCATCAGTGCGATTTATCCCTACGGGCTGGCCGATATCATCGATAGCGTTACGCCAGACCTGAACCTCGGTGACTTTGTCAGCCTCTACATCATGCGTCGGGATCGGTGGGAGTCGCTGACCGGTGAGCAGCGAGCTGCCATCCGGGGCGAAAGCGAAAAGATTGTTCAGCACTTCTGTGAGAAGTCCGATGAAATCTCCAAGCAGATTACGGAGCAACTCCAGGCGGACAATATCAAGATCCAGACGCCAGAAGCAGCTCTACAAACCCACGCCTCTGCTGCCTATAAAAAGGTTAGGAGTACATGGGTAGATAGCTTGTCTAAGCGAAAACTAGATGCGGCGCCGGTGCTTGACGAATTTGTTCAAGCGCTACAGAAGTAAGCCCTGCAAACACATCTCTGGACTACATCCGATAGCTAATTACGGGCCCTGGTACCACAGGGCCCGAACATGGTGCGTCATGAAACGATTGACAGAGACTTTTGATTGGACGATTTCGATATTAGAAAGGATTTCGGCTTTTCTCGCGTGTGGAGCAATAGCGATAATAATGGTGCTGGTTTTTGCAGATGTAATCTCCAGGCAGGCCTTTAACATACCGCTGTACTTCGTCAATGACCTAGTGACCAAATACCTTTTCCCGTTCTCGGTATTTTCGGTTCTCTCGTTGTGCTTCCACAAGAACTACAACGTATCAATAGATGTTTTTTCAGGAGTAATCCCTGAAAAGATATCTTGCTTTTATCAAGCCATTTCAAATATCGCAATACTGCTGCTTTTTTCCGCACTATCATATATTTATGCAAAAAAAATGATAACTAGTTTCGTAGAAGATGAAATGGAATTCGGCATGGTGAGTTGGATTATCTGGCCTATGTGGGCGATCGTCTTTTCCGGCTCACTGCTCATGCTACTCAGGGTTCTTGCCAATACACTCTCAATAATTATTCACAAGAAGGTGTAATTATGGTTGTTTTATCAGTTACAGCCTTCCTCGTCTTTATGCTTGTTATGAGAACGCCGGTAGGATTTGCACTCGCCATTGCCGGATTTGTAGGGGTATGGTGGCTGGGCGGCTCGGGTTCAGCACTCGGAATTTTGGAGTCATCCTTTTATTCCTCCATCTCCTACTTCGAGTTTATTACCATTCCACTGTTTATACTAATGGGTAACTTCTTGCTTATCAGTGGCGTAGCTGACGAGCTGTTCAAAGCCATGACCATCTGGATGGGGCGCTTACCCGGCGGGCTGGCAATGGCTACTGCGATCAGTGGAGCTGGCTTTGGTGCCGTCTCCGGGTCAAGCACGGCGGCGGCGGCAACCCTGGCATCCACCAGCCTTCCGGCTATGACAGAAGCCGGCTACCGGAGTAGTTTAGCGAGCGGTGTGGTCGCAGTTTCCGGTACCTTGGCCATGCTCATTCCTCCAAGCGTCGGAATCATCTTCTACGGGATCATTAGTGGCACCTCAATTTCAGGGCTTTTGATCGGAGCCATCTTGCCTGCAACGCTCGTCACCCTTTCGATCCTGGTCACTATCCAAACCTGGATCCTGTTGAAACCCGACAGTGCACCCAAGGGAATAAAGCATTCCTTCAAAGCGAAGCTACTCTCGATCCGCTCAGTCTATCCATTTGTGTTCTTGTTCCTGATCGTGTCAGGCAGCATCTACATGGGCTATGCCACACCGGTAGAGGCCTCGGCGCTTGGTGCGCTTGGTGCGCTTGTGCTCGTGATCATATCGGGCAAGTTTACCGTTAGTACCATGTACAAAGCATTCTACGAGACGGTACTTGTTACGGGAATGCTTGCCTTAATTGTTATGGGGGCGCAGGTGTTTGGCTACTTTGTGAGCCTTAGTAATATCTCACAGGACCTGATGGCCTTTATCTTAGCGCTCAATATCACGCCGGTGGTCTTTATGATGGTGATACTAGGGATTTTCCTTATCCTTGGTTGCTTCCTTGATTTGATCTCCATTCTTGTTCTTACGGTTCCTGTACTGCTACCAATTGTGAACGGCATGGGCATTGACCCCATCTGGTTTGGCGTACTGGCCATTATCGTTATTGAGATTGGCCTGATCACGCCGCCTATCGGAATGAATGCGTTTGTTGTGTCCAAGTACACGAAGACAGGCATCTACGACATCTTCAAGGGCTGTGCGCCATTCGTATTAGGGCAATTGATCGTGGTCAGCCTGCTTCTGGCATTTCCGAAGATCGTAACCCTGCTGCCAGAAATGATGAAGGGATAAAATGGTTCCAACAATGCCCGGCAGAGGCGGTCAAGCCCTGCCGGGTACTTAATCAGCGGTCAGAGAGCATCATTAGCCGTTTGGCCTCGTTCAGCGCTTCAATGCGGTTCTTGGTATCAAGTTTGATGTTTATATTGCGCAAGTGAGCCCGCACCGTTGACTCTGAAGCCGCCAACGATGCGCCTATATCTTTGTTGGTAAAGCCCTTTGCGACAAGCTGTAAAACCATCAGTTCTTTTTTGGTCAGTGAGCCGGTTTTGGCTGGGCTTTCTGGTACAACACTACCGCCGGTGCTGTGCTGAGCAATGGCAAAGTCTTTGATTATTGTGTCGATCTGCATGGCGTGTTCTTTGAATTCCTGCTTGTAGGCATTGAGCTGCGCCAGTGCGTAGGTTTCAAAATCTGGGCCTTCTTCGTGAAGTTGCGAGATGCCGCCGCCATTTCTTATCGTGTCCAGACAGCTAAAGAAGATTTGTCTAGACTCTGCATGGTTGCCACACAGTTCATGCCCCCAGGCCAACAGCATCTTCAGTTTAGTGGCCCGACGGATCAGGCTGTGCTCTTTGGCACTACGGACCAACTTGATGATCACCACCCGCAGCTTGTGGGAGTTACGGAAGCGGACAAGAAACCGGATTCTGGCAAGGGAGTAATCTTCAACCTCGTTCCCCGGCAGGGTCTCCAGGCTCTTCCGGTTGTTTTTCAGAAGGAGCTTTACCCTGGTGAGATCCCGCTCTGCATCATAAAGGTTGTTTCGGTTCAGATTTATCCGGATTCGCTCCAATCGTGACTGGATAATTACGCGAAAGAGCCCAAGCTTGGTTCCTGCCGACTCCCACCGCAATAGGAGAGCTTCTACCTGATCACCATCGTGTTTGAGTTCTGCCAGTCGAATCATGGTCCGGTAAAGCGTAATAATCTGGTCGGGCTGGTTAAACTCGGCGATTACTGTTTTGTACCGATCCACGGCATGCTCAAGGGCTGGCAGATCAAACGTGAAGTACAGCGAGTCGATATAGGCAGTCAGCAGGATGGCGTTGATGCCAACCTTTCTTCCACCTTTTGCCTCAGCTTCTGTTATCAATGATTCGTAACGGCTTCGTGCCCGTGTTCCCCGCCCCTCCATGAGCTCCATCCAACCTTCAATGGTGCAGAAGAACTGGTTAAAGAAATCGGAGTAGGTGTAGAGCGACTGCTCATAGTATTTGGTGATGTAATAACTTGCTTCTGAAAACCGGCCAAAGGCAACCAACAGAGTCGCGGCATGTGAGATGAGAATGGTGTATTCGAGTTCATTCTCCCGGCTAACGAACTCCAAATTTGCAAGATTTGCTTTGAGTGCGCCCTGTAGGTCGTCCCTGAGGATCAGGATGATAGGCTCAAGAGCCAGCAATTCCGGATCTGAGGTTTCAGAGATTCGCGATTCGAAGTTAGCGATCACGGAGTCAGCCTGCGAGTAGCCCCGGGTGAAAATTTCACACCATGTCTTGTATTTAAAAATCGAGTTTTTCAGATTCTCTTCCGGGATGTCGATAAGATCAAAGAGCGTTAACAAAACTCGGAAACGACCTGAAAAAAAGAGTTGGCGCACCAGGTTTTCGGCAAGGTTGCTGTCGCTATAGACCTCGTAACATGCCCGGATCAGGTCTGTCGTCGCTTCGTGGTAGTTTTTCTCGATCCATCGGGAAAGCTTCACCTTGGCGAGTGTTATAGCGCTTTCATTTAACTCAACGCCGTATTCGACCATAAGGGTGTCGAAGGCGGAGGTCCTGGCGTATAGCCCGTCCCCGAGCGACTGAATGAAGCCCAGATCAATGAGCTGGTTGAGAAGAAAGGCAGAATCTGTTGACTCGGAAATGTGAGAGAAAGCGTTAGCGTTAAATTTGGCCGGAATGACTTTGCTGGAAAGGAGCTCGACCACGTCTTGGTGCAATACTTTCACAATTTCACTCTTTTTAGGCATGATTGAACCACGGACCAATTATTGTTACTCATGCGGGAGGCCTGCAGCTCATCATACTATCAATGTTCGTAAACCATAACCTAAGGTCACGCAACACTGACATACCAACCATTCAATTCGGCTTAGAATGACGTCGGCCAATTTTCCCCCACTAAAATGTACTGCGGATGAGCGCTGTGACCACTGGATTAGTCCCGTCACAGGTGTGGCCTCATCCCAATCTTTTAGCATCAACATTGACGCGCGGGATCATTAGCTTGGGGCTGGAAACAGCGTTCAGCCTATTGACAAAAGTCAAAACGCAAACCTCTCGCTCACTCTTAGCCAATTTCCACACTACCGGTTGACGCCAGCCTTAATCAGAACATAGGAGTTAAAGTGGCGAGTGGGTGGCTGCCGCGTACGAGCCAGCCCTGACAGTCACGCCACTTGCAGATACCTAGCGCGACTGACTATAAACACCGGTGGTGTGTCCACCGATTAACCTGAGCAGGAATCATTCGCTGGCTTGATCATTCGAGCCCGCTAGTACTCCAATAAGACGCCGTTAGTCATCTGCAACATCAACATGTTGAGCAACAGCCTCAAGCGGCACCCCAAAAAACTCACACAGTTTGTCCAAAATTTCAGTCGTGGTGTTATAGCCACGCTGGTTCGCAATTTTGGATAGCGTCGTCCTGTGGATTCCAGTCTCCTTCGAAACCTCATCCAGTGTAACCCTACGATTTTCTTGAAATCCTTTCTCTGCGATTAGTTCTTTTAGACGAAATCTGATCATGGTCGGCAGGCCTTTGAGTGTGTAGCGATGATACCTCATAAGACGCCAGCTCGCATCCAATGATGATTAAAACCTACAAAAGACTGTTGACAGCGTCGAAAATAGTCTTAATATGTAGCTTGTACGCTACAAAGAAAGCCTAGGAGAAACATATGAACACTACCGAATACCTGACCACTGAAGAGCTTGCAGAACGGATTCGCTATGAAGCCCGGACCATTCGCGAGC
>Ga0209075_1005018_pt1 | contig 10323 bp, 10 predicted proteins | sample Stecom2011_FD_187523 | JGI IMG/M metagenome (GOLD analysis project Ga0209075, IMG submission 187523) | Agricultural soil microbial communities from Utah to study Nitrogen management - Steer compost 2011 (SPAdes) (version 2) | ecosystem: Environmental > Terrestrial > Soil > Agricultural land...
TTTAACCTCAAGCGACCCGAAGGCCAGGGTGCAAGAGGCGAGCTCTTTAAATCTTAGCCTTTAGCCAGTGAGCTCTGGATAAAGGAGCATCCCGTAAGCGATGACGTCCTGAGATGTTGCTTCCGAGCTACGGGCGACCCGGTCAGGACGACTAGCAGCTTACGCTGCTAGTGCGTAGTTTTCGTCGTTTGCGACTATTGCGTTGCAGCTTTGGATTAACGAGATTGGCTGCCATCTCGACATGCACCCAAGGGTTCGCCACCAGCGTCGAAGCCATGTCGTCCCCTCTTACTTGGAGTATATGTGGGCGGCTCCCGATACTTCAAGGGGTGTTTCACTATCGTGGCGGTTATTTGTACCTATCCGTATCACGACGCAGCGCGAAGATCCATACCCCCTCCTTGTGTCTCAGCCTCAGGTGTTGGCTTCGCGCATAATTCGCTGCTTCTGCCGGTTCCAGTCCCGCTCTTTTTCTGTCGCCCGCTTGTCGAACAGCTTCTTGCCTTTTACCAGGGCGATCTCGCACTTCACTTTGTTGCCTTTCCAGTATAGCGCCAGCGGGATACATGTGTGCCCGGCCTGGTTGACCTGGCCGATAATCTTTGCAATTTCCTTGGCGTGCAGCAGCAGTTTCCGGGTGCGGGTGGGGTCGGCAATCACATGGGTAGACGCCGTGTTGAGCGGCGTAATGTGGGCGCCAAGCAGCCAGGCTTCGCCGTCTTTGAGCAGGACATAGGCATCCACCAGTTGCGCCTTGCCGGCACGCAGAGACTTCACTTCCCAGCCAAGCAGGGCCAGGCCCGCTTCGAAGCGTTCCTCGATGTGGTATTCGTGCTTTGCCTTCTTGTTCAGGGCAATGGTGTTACTGGTTGGTCCGCTTGCTTTCTTCTTGCTCATGAATCCTGTCCGGGATCGGAAGAATGACTTGGCCGGCGGTTAATAGAGGGCCGGCAAAGCGGGCATTGTAGCTCAGGTCTGCCAGACGGGTCACGATTTCGCCGCCGGGGTGCCACAATGGTCGTTTACCGCCGCCGGCATCGGCTACAATAAGCGGCTATAGCTTTTCAGGGGCCGGAATGCCGCACAAGTACCAGACATCCATAGGGTCGTTTACCCGTAAATCCAGCTTCTTCTGGGCCTCGGTTGGTGCAACCGTGGGCCTTGCCAACCTATGGCAGTTTCCTTACCTGGCCAGCATTCACGGTGGCGGCCTGTTTATCCTGTTGTACCTGGCGTGCCTGTTGCTGGTGGCTTTGCCACTGATGGTGACAGAGGCGGTGTTCGGGCGGCACTCCCGGCACGGGATCGTGCTGGCGATGGATGGCTTTGTGCGCAACGCCGGCAGCCACCCCTTGTGGCACCTGACCGGTCCCCTGAGTGTGATTGCAGCCTTCCTGGTACTGTCATTTACCGCAGTGTTTGGCGGCATTGTGCTGGCCTATGTGTTTGCCGGTGCTTCCGGCCAGTTCAGCAGTGCGACCACAACTTCCGCTTCGGCGGTGCTGACCGAGCTGGTTTCAAGCCCGGAGCGTTACCGGGAGTTTATGGCCTGGCACGGGTTCTTCCTGTTGTTGGTGCTGGCGGTGTCGGCACGGGGTGTCGTGAAGGGGTTAGAGCGTTCGCTGCGCATTGTGGTGCCTTGTACGTTAGTGTTGCTGGCGGTGTTGTTTGCCCTGTCCGCCGGGCATGGGCGGCTGGAATCCGGGGTTGATCACATTCTGACTTTCCGGCCGGAACAGTTGAGCCTCGACAGCATCAAGGCAGCCTTCTTCCATGCCTTTTACACCCTGGGGCTCGGGGTTGGGGTATGGGCGATCTTTGGTGCCTACACCACGGCGGAAACCCGCCTGAAACGATCCATTCTGGCGGTGGTGCTGATGGATACCCTGGTGGCGATTGTTGCCGGTGTGATGATGTTTTCCATTGCGCTTGACGGCACCAGCCTGGATGGCGAGCGAGGCTTCAGCCTGTTGTTTGTCTCGCTGCCGGTGGCACTGGCCCAGGTGCCGTTCAGCCAGGTAGTGATCACCGCGGTATTCCTGCTGGTGGTGCTGATTGTCTGGGCGACCTCTATCTCCCTGCTGGAGCCCGTGGTGGGCTGGTTGCGGGAATGGCTCGGCGCGCCAAGGGGATGGTCTGTGGTGTGTGTGGGCCTGGCGGTGTGGCTGGCGGGCCTGGCCTCGCTGTTTTCGTTCAACGTCTGGGCCGATTATCAGCTGGCAGGTGCCACGGTTTACCGCTGGCTGGAGCTGGTGACCGGCGGCATCCTGATTCCGGTGGTTGCCATGCTTGTTGCCACCTTCGCCGGCTGGTGTCTGACTCGCCGCTACAGTGCGCAGATTCTGGGCGATGCCCCGGCATTTTTCCGCAAGCTCTGGTATTGGGTGATGCGGCTGGTGCTGCCGGTTGTGGCGTTGTGGATCGGCATCCAGTACACCATTTTTTCACTGTCCAATCTTTGTGATAACGGTAACGATGCGATCTGGTGCGGGCCGGGTACGCCGGTTGCCGAAGCTTCGGCACCGGTTGAAAACGCCCCAAACGGGCCGGATATCCAGTATCATGGTGAATGACCCATCGGCCGGTGACAGCGGTTGGTGTCAGTAGTAGTAAAAAGCGCAGGAATTCCGTTTTACATGGCTCATCAGATTGATAAAACCGCGCTGGTTATGCATTCGGCCGAACGCATGTTCCACCTGGTCAACGACGTGGCGCGTTATCCCGAGTTTCTGCCCTGGTGCGCCGGGGCGGAAGTGCACGAGCGTACCGATGCCGAGATTATGGCGTCACTGGAAATCGCCAAGGGTGGTGTGCGCCATCGCCTGACTACCCGCAACCAGTTGCTGATGCCCGAAAGCATCGAAATGAAGCTGGTGGATGGCCCGCTTAAGAACCTGACCGGTCGCTGGCATTTCCGGTCGCTGGACGACAATGCCTGTAAGGTTATCCTCACGCTGGAGTTTGAATTTGGCGGCTCGTTGTCCCGAATGACCTTCGGCCCGGTCTTCAACCAGGCTGCCAACACCATGGTGGACGCCTTCTGCCGTCGCGCGGATGAAATCTATCGCGGAGGATTGGTGTAATGCAGGTAGAGGTGGCATACGCCCGGCCCGACAAGCAGCAGATTGTGCCGGTCAAGGTTCCGGAGGGAACCACGGCGCTGGAGGCGGTAAAGCTTTCGGGTATTGTGGATATCTTTCCGGAAATCGAGCCGGACACGATTGATATGGGCGTGTTCGGCAAGGTGATCAAAGATCCCGCCAGCCACGAGTTGCGGGAAGGCGACCGGGTAGAGCTGTACCGGCCGCTCAAGATCGACCCGAAACAGGCGCGCCTGAACCGGGCCAAAAAGAAAGCCTGAAGCTTAGTAGGCTGGGGTTTCTTCCAGCAGCTGGGCTTCGTAGTGGCTGTACTGGTCGCCGTTATAGTAAACGATGATGCGTTGTTCTTCGATGTCACCACCCCGGCGCTGGAAGGTGTACACGTAGTATTCCCTGGAAGGATCGACCGGGTTCAGCATCAGCGGGCTGCCCAGTACCGCGTGTACCTGGCTGCGTGGCATGCCTTCGGAGAGTTCAGTCAGCTCTTCGTCGGTAACAATGTTTCCCTGCTGTACGTTGATCTTGTAAACGCCGGGGAAGACGCAGCCTGACAAGGATAAAATGCCAATAAGAATGATAGCGGTGAGCTTTTGCATCGCCAGGGGAAATCCTCTATCTTGAAATCGCCTGCCTTTGGCAGGTGTGAAACGGGTTTAACCGTTGAACGGCGGCTTCATCATACCGGAAGCCGTAAGGCACACCAACGAGTGAATAGTAGCATGCCATCTGAAAACGCCGAATTACGAAAAGTCGGTCTTAAGGTTACTCTGCCCAGGGTGAAAATCTTCAATATTCTGGAGAACGCCAAGGAGCATCACCTGAGTGCTGAAGACGTCTACAAGAAGTTGCTCGATCAGGGTGACGATGTGGGCCTTGCGACCGTTTACCGGGTGCTGACCCAGTTTGAGACAGCTGGCCTGGTATTGCGCCACAACTTTGAAGGCGGCCATGCGGTGTTCGAAATGGCCGGTGACGATCACCACGACCACATGGTCTGCACCCAGACCGGTGAAGTGATCGAGTTTGTGGACGAGATCATCGAAGAGCGTCAGCAGAAGATTGCGGCAGAACACGGCTACGAGATTGTCGATCACAGCCTGATCCTGTACGTAAAACCTCTGAACTCCGACAAGAAGTAATCAAACGATAAAAAAAGGGGCCAGCAAGTGCCGGCCCCGAAGCTCTCCGAATCGAGAGGGGATTTCAGTGATGGGTCGCCTGGCCCTTTACGAACATCTCCCGGGCATGGGCAATGGTGTGCTCGGTCATGTCCACGCCACCCAGCATTCTTGCTACCTCGCTGATCCTGCCCTGGTCATCCAGTGCCTCAATGCGCGAGTAAGTCGCTTCTTTCTCAGTAAACTTGCTGACAAACAGGTGCTGATGGCACTGGGCGGCCACCTGCGGCAAGTGAGTCACACACAGTACCTGGCCGTTATCCCCCAGTGACCGCAGCAGTCGGCCCACCACTTCGGCAGTGCCGCCGCCAATACCTACGTCCACTTCATCGAACACCAGCGTGGGTGTTGTGGAGGTTTGTGCCACAACCACCTGGATGGCCAGGCTGATCCGTGACAATTCACCGCCGGAGGCCACCTTGGCCAGTGGGCGTGCCGGCTGGCCGGGGTTGGCGCTGACCAGGAATTCGATATCTTCCATGCCATGGGGTGCCGGCTCGTTGTCAGTATTGCCGCTCAGGTGGGTGACAAACTGCATGTTGGGCATGCTTAGCTGGGCCAGCTCCCGGGCAACCCGCTGGTCCAGTTCCATGGCGGCCTGTTCCCGTTTGGCAGACAGCTGTGCTGCCAGCTCATCGAATTGTTTGCGCAGGTTTTCCAGCTCAGCTTCAAGCTGTTCCAGGCTGCCTTCGCCGCCGTCCAGTTCGGCCAGTTCTGCAGCCAGGCGCTGGTGCAGTTCCGGCAACTCTTCCGGGGTAATCCGGTGCTTGCGGGCCATCTGGTAAATGGCGCTCAGGCGTTCTTCCACCTCGGCTAACCGCGCCGGGTCGGCTTCATAGTCGTCAACAAACCGGCGCAGGTTGTCGCCGGCTTCGGAAATCTGGATCTGTGCTTCGTTCAGCATCTGCAGGGTATCGGCCAGCGCCGGGACTTCCAGCGGCAGTTGCTCCAGTTGCTGCAGGGCCTGGCGTACCAGGGCGGCTGCGCTGGTGTCATCTTCGGTGCAGAGCAGGGCTGCCTGGTGACTGCTGTGCAGTACTGCATCCGCCTGGCTCAGCTGGGCCTGCTCCTGCTCAAGGGCCTCCTGTTCGCCGTCTTCCAGTGCCAGCCGGTCCAGTTCCTCTACCTGGTAGCGAAGCAGTTGCAGCCTGGCCTCGGCTTCGTCGGCATTGTGCCGGCGCTGTTCCAGTTTCTGGCGGGTGGCGTTCCAGGCTTTCCAGGCGCTGCGGGCCTGGTCGGCCAGTTGTTCGGCGCCGGCGAACTCGTCCAGCAGTTTGCGGTGGGTGTCTTTGCGCAGTAGTGACTGGTGCTGGTGCTGGCTGTGGATGTCCATCAGCAGGCCGCCCAGTTCTTTGAGCTGGGACAGCGGGCAGGGCTGGCCGTTAATAAACGCCTTGCTGCGACCATCTTTGCGGATGGTGCGGCGTAGGATGCAGTCTTCCTTGTCATCCAGTTCGTGGGCTTCAAGCCATTGCCGGGCTTCCGGGATTCTCGAGATATCGAAACTGGCGTTGATATCGGCACGCTCGGCCCCGTGGCGCACAGCTCCGGCGTCTGCGCGGCCGCCCATGGCCAGGCCCAGGGCATCCAGAACGATAGACTTGCCGGCACCGGTTTCGCCGGTGAGTGCTGTCATGCCCTTGCTGAACTGCAGTTCAACCCGTTCAGCAATGGCGTAGTTCGAGACCGTCAGTTGGATAAGCATGCCGATTACCTCCGTTCAGAGTCTGTTGTCTCTGAAAATTTCGAATACTGTGATTCCATACAGTTGCTGTGAATATATACAGGGTTTTTCCTGTTTGCAAATAACCTGTGACCCGAATTTGTAAAGAATGCATCCCGGAAGGTTGAAACCCGCCCGGCGGGCCCCATATCCGTTCGCAAAGTCGTATTTTCCTGCCCTGAAACGGGCGGGGCTTAAACCAGCCGCAGGCCTTCGGGCCCAGGGAAAATCCATCAGGAGTTGTCATGAGTGCTGACGAAAAGCGCAACGAACAGGTAGAAGAAGAGCTGAACGAAGCCGCGCAGGCGGAACAGGCTGATGCCGAGCCGGAAGCTGGCGAGGCGGGGCAGGAGGGTTCCGAGCTGGATGCCCTGAAGGCCAAGCTGCAGGAATACCAGGACCAGGCGTTGCGCTCCCAGGCAGAAATGCAGAACGTGCGCCGCCGGGCCGAGATCGACGTGGAAAAGGCGCACAAGTTTGCGCTGGAAAAATTCGTCAAGGAATTGCTGCCGGTGGTCGACAGCCTGGAGAAGGCCGTGGAAAGCACGGAAGGGCAGGAAGACGCCAGCGAACTGGTGGCTTCTATCCGCGAAGGCGTGGAAATGACCCTCAGCCTGTTCATGAGCAGCCTGAAGAAATTCAACGTGGAGCAGGTGAACCCGGTGGGTGAACCGTTCGACCCGCAGCAGCACGAAGCCATGTCTATGGTGCCGGCCCCGGATGCCGAGCCCAATAGCGTGGTGGCGGTGGTGCAGAAGGGTTATCTGCTGAACGGCCGTGTTGTTCGTCCGGCCATGGTTGTAGTGGCAAAAGCAGAAAATTGATCAAAAAAGGCGCCGTCGGGGCTTGAAAAGCCGCTGAAAGCGCCAATATAGCGATTAAACAGCGACAGCCGGGGTGGTCTCACTCCGGAGCAGAATTCAGAAAGATCTTGGAGTGATTCGATGAGCAAAATTATTGGTATCGACCTGGGAACCACCAACTCCTGCGTGGCCATCATGGATGGCGACAAGGTAAAGGTAATTGAAAACGCCGAGGGTGATCGCACCACCCCGTCCATCATTGCCTACACTGACGACAACGAAACACTGGTTGGCCAGTCTGCCAAGCGCCAGGCGGTCACCAACCCCGCGAATACCCTGTACGCCATCAAGCGTCTGATCGGTCGTCGTTTTGAAGACGACGTGGTTCAGAAAGACATCAAGATGGTGCCGTACAAGATCGCCAAGGCTGACAATGGCGATGCCTGGGTAGAAGTGAAAGGCCAGAAGATGGCTCCGCCGCAGGTTTCTGCCGAAGTCCTCAAGAAAATGAAGAAGACTGCAGAAGACTACCTGGGCGAGAAAGTAACCGAAGCGGTTATCACCGTGCCGGCTTACTTCAACGACAGCCAGCGCCAGGCTACCAAAGATGCAGGCAAGATTGCCGGCCTGGAAGTTAAGCGGATCATTAACGAGCCGACTGCTGCTGCGCTGGCCTACGGCATGGACAAGCAGAGCGGCGACCGGACCGTAGCGGTCTACGATCTGGGCGGCGGTACCTTTGACCTGTCCATCATCGAGATTGCCGACGTAGACGGTGAGCACCAGTTTGAAGTACTGGCTACCAACGGTGACACCTTCCTGGGTGGTGAAGACTTCGACATGAAGGTCATCGAATACCTGGCGGACCAGTTCAAGAAAGACAGCGGCATCGACCTGCGCGGTGACTCCCTGGCCATGCAGCGCCTGAAGGAAGCCGGCGAAAAGGCCAAGATCGAGCTGTCCAGCAGCCAGCAAACTGACGTAAACCTGCCGTACATCACTGCAGATGCGTCTGGTCCCAAGCACATGAACGTGAAACTGACCCGCGCCAAGCTGGAATCGCTGGTAGAAGAGCTGGTTCAGCGCAGCCTCGAGCCCTGTAAAGTGGCTCTGCAGGACGCTGGCATGAAGGCCTCTGAAATCGACGAAGTTATCCTGGTGGGCGGTCAGACCCGTATGCCGCTGGTGCAGGAGAAGGTTAAGGAATTCTTCGGCAAAGAGCCGCGCAAAGACGTAAACCCGGACGAAGCCGTAGCCATGGGTGCTGCCATTCAGGGTGCGGTACTGTCTGGCGACGTGAAAGACGTACTGCTGCTGGACGTAACCCCGCTGACCCTGGGTATCGAAACCATGGGTGGTGTGGCCACTCCGCTGATCGAGAAGAACACCACGATTCCGACCAAGAAATCGCAGACCTTCTCCACAGCGGACGACAACCAGACTGCGGTAACCATCCACGTTGTCCAGGGTGAGCGCAAGCAGGCGGCACAGAACAAGTCACTGGGTCGTTTCGACCTGGCCGACATTCCGCCGGCACCCCGCGGTGTACCGCAGATCGAAGTGACTTTCGACATCGATGCCAACGGTATCCTGAACGTGTCTGCCAAAGACAAGGCGACCGGTAAAGAGCAGTCCATCGTAATCAAGGCCTCTTCCGGCCTGAACGATGACGAAATCGAGAAAATGGTGCGCGATGCCGAGGCCAACGCCGAGGAAGATCGCAAGTTCGAAGAGCTGGTACAGGCTCGTAACCAGGGCGACGCCATGGTTCATGCCGTACGCAAGACCCTGACCGAAGCCGGCGACAAAGTCACCGAGGCCGAGAAAGAGTCCATCGAAGGCGCCATCAAAGACCTCGAAGAAGCTCTGAAGGGTACCGATAAGGAAGATATCGAAGCCAAGACCCAGAAGCTGACTGAAGTCTCTTCCGAGCTGGCCCAGAAGATGTACGCGGATCAGGCTGACCAGGCGCAGCAGGCCGACGGGCAGGAAGGTGCCCAGGCTGCAGACGATGCGGTTGATGCCGAGTTCGAAGAAGTCAAAGACGACGACAAGAAGTAAATCCGAAGTACATCAGGCAGTTGGAAAACGCGGGGGTAGCCCCGCGTTTTCCGCGTTATAGCAACAGGGTTTTGAAGTATGGCCAAGCGCGATTATTACGAAGTACTCGGGGTTGCCCGGGACGCGGACGAGAAGGAAATAAAGCGGGCGTACCGGAAGCTCGCGATGAAATACCATCCGGACCGTAACCCGGACGACACAGACGCCGAGAACAAGTTTAAAGAGGCCAGCGAAGCCTACGAAGTTCTCACCGACTCCAGCAAGCGTGCCGCGTACGACCAGTTTGGTCACGCTGGCGTAGACGGCCAGGCCGGTGCTGGTGGCTTCGGCGGTGGTGGTGGCAGCTTCTCCGACATATTCGGAGACGTGTTCGGCGATATCTTCGGTGGTGGCGGCCGTGGCCGCAACACCCGCGGTTCCGACCTGCGCTACACCCTGGAGCTGGACCTGGAAGAAGCGGTCAAAGGCAAGACCGTCGAAATCAAGATTCCGGGTCATAAGGAATGTGATGTCTGTGAAGGCAGCGGCGCCGAAAAAGGCTCCCGGCCGGAAACCTGTGGTACCTGTCAGGGCATGGGTCAGGTACGCATGCAGCAGGGCTTCTTCACTGTGCAGCAGGCCTGTCCGACCTGTCGTGGCTCTGGCCAGATCATCAAGGATCCCTGCAAGGCCTGTCATGGTCAGGGTCGTGTTCGCCAGGACAAAACCCTGTCGGTCAAAGTGCCGCCCGGCGTGGATACCGGCGACCGCATCCGCCTGTCTGGCGAAGGGGAAATGGGCGTAGATGGTGGTCCGCCAGGCGACCTGTACGTTCAGGTGTCTGTGCGTGAACACTCCATCTTCACCCGCGACGGCCGCAACCTGTACTGCGAAGTGCCCATCAGCATCGTGGATGCTGCCCTGGGTGGTGAGCTGGAAGTGCCTACACTGGATGGCCGCGTGAAACTGAAAATCCCGGCCGAAACCCAGACCGGCAAGCTTTTCCGCCTGCGCAACAAAGGCGTTAGCCCGGTTCGTGGTGGCCCTGCCGGCGACCTGCTGTGCCGGGTGATGGTGGAAACCCCGGTGAAACTGACCAAGCGCCAGAAAGAACTGCTGGAAGAATTCCAGCAAACGCTGGACGGCAGCAACGGCACCCATCATGCTCCGAAGAAAACCTCCTGGTTTGAGGGTGTGAAAAACTTCTTCGACGAAATGAAATTCTGAGGGCAGAACAGATGCGGGTAGCAATCATCGGCGCCGCCGGGCGCATGGGCAAGGTACTGATCGAAGCGGTAGACGGCACCGAGGGCCTTGAACTCGGCGCCGCCATCGTCGAGCCGGGCAGCAGCCTGATCGGCGCCGACGCCGGCGAAATGACCAGCGTTGGCAAAACCGGCGTAAAAATGGCTGGCAGCCTGGACGACGTCAAAGACGACTTCGACGTACTGGTGGACTTCACCTTCCCGGATCTAACC
>Ga0209075_1005019_pt1 | contig 10322 bp, 4 predicted proteins | sample Stecom2011_FD_187523 | JGI IMG/M metagenome (GOLD analysis project Ga0209075, IMG submission 187523) | Agricultural soil microbial communities from Utah to study Nitrogen management - Steer compost 2011 (SPAdes) (version 2) | ecosystem: Environmental > Terrestrial > Soil > Agricultural land...
CCGGCAAATTCGGCATGGGCAATGCGCTGTTCATCGTGGTTTTCCAAAAACAGCAGCATGTGCTGATCAATATCCGCTAACGCCTCGCGCACCGGGATCAGGGTATCGGTGCTGGCTTCACCGCGCATAATGGGTCTGAGGGTGTCGTAAACATCGACCTTGGCGTAGAGGTAATCCATCTTGCCCAGATAAATATAATCGCGATAGGCCTCGGGGTTATAAATTTCTGCCAGCAGAAACGCCTCCGGGTAGCGCACTTTGATGGAAGCGTTGAGAAAGCTCCAAAACTCCACTGGCACCATTTCGGCCATATCGTAACGGAAGCCGTCGACACCTTTGTCCAGCCAGTAATGGGCGATGTCGCGCATCTTGTACCAAGAGTCGGGCAGGTCGTATTGCTGCCAAAAGGCATGGTGCGCCTCGACTGCTCGGGCAGCGTAATCTGATGGTAAAGACGGGAAATCATAACTGCCATCGGGCCGCACACCGTAATTGATTTTCACGGTTTCGTACCAGTCGTTAAAATCCGGCTGTGCGGTGCGGGCGCCATTGCCGGTCCATTTGGCCGGATTTTCCGGAAATTCTCCATCGGCCAGTGGATGCGGCTCGCCGCCTAGCGGTGAATAACCACTGGGGGGCAGGGGTGCGCTAAAGGCTTCACCAATGACATAGTAAAACTGATTGTCCCGTGCGTAGGTGACGCTGGTGTCATCTGTTGCTCCGAGATCTTCGATACCCGCCGGGCGGCTGATGGAGACATAATTGCGCGCTACATGGTTGGGCACTATGTCGATAATCACCTTCAGCTTCTGGGCGTGGGTGCGCGCAATCAGCGCCTCGAATTCTGCCAGCCGCTGAGCCGGATTTTCGGCCAGATCCGGGTTGACGTTATAGTAATCCTTAACCGCATAGGGCGAGCCGGCACGGCCTTTTACCACGTCGGGGTCATCCAGGCTGATACCATACTCGGTGTAATCGTTGATCAGCGCATGGTGGGGGACGCCGGTGTACCAGATATGGGTGGCGCCCAGAGCCTGTAATTCCTGCAGCGCCTTATCGGTAATATCACCGAAGGTGCCCACGCCGTTTTCTTCTATGCTGCCCCAGGGCTTGTTGGTGGTTTGGGTATTGCCAAACAGACGGGTAAACATTTGGTAGACCACGGGCTTGCCGACAAAATTATTGCTACTGTCTGCTTCCTCGTTCGGGGTGAAAAGAGGCGTGCATCCGCTGAGAAATGTCAGCAACGCAATCATACTCCAGAGCTTGTTCATAGCTTGTGTCCTGAGGGCAGTTATTGCGCAAGGGTGGCGATAAAGTCAGCGTGTGTAGGCATATTGGCAACAGTGTTGTCCATAAGCCGTTGCCAGTTTTGCATAAATTCCTGTAGTTGCTGATTCTCGAGATTGTCCACCAGCGGATGATAGGCTTCGGGGGCAATGCCCTGGCCCAACATTACCTGTTCCCAAGCCGCCTCTTTAAAGAGTTCTTCTTGCTCACAGAGAACCTGGCCAGTACCGGCGAACAACGCGATGCGTTGCATAAGAGATTCGGGTTTGGGCGCCTCGCGACATTGCTGCCAAAAAGGGCTGTCGGGTTTATCGTTTAGGTGGTAGTGCAAAATAATAAAATCGCGAATGCGTTCAAACTCTATTTGCGACTGACGATTGTATTCAGCTATGGCACTTGGCTCTACGCGTCGCTGGGGAAAGAGTTTGATTAACCGCGTTAAACCCTGTTGCACCAGATGCAAGCTGGTGGATTCCAGTGGCTCTAAAAAACCGCTGGATAAACCCAATGACACCACATTTTGACACCACTGTTGGCGGCGACGGCCGGTGCGAAAAAGAATCGGTCTGGGCTCAGCCAGCGGTGGCGTATCCAGATTTGATAAAAGCGTGTGGGTGGCTTCATCGTCACTCAGATGTTGATGGCTGTACACCAAGCCGTTACCGGTGCGACTTTGCAATGGAATACGCCATTGCCAACCGCCTTCATGTGCAATAGCGCGGGTGTAAGGAGTGATAATATCGGCCGGTTCACTGGGCACCGCTAAGGCACGATCACAGGGCAACCAATGACTCCAGTCTTCATAATCCACGCCCAGTGTCTCGCCGATTAGCAGTGCGCGAAAACCTGAGCAGTCGATAAATAAATCGGCTTCCAATTGCACGCCAGAATCGAGACTGACGCCGGTAATATGTCCTTGCTGTTCATCCTGATGCACGCGGGTGATCTTGCCTTCAACGCGGCTGACGCCCAAGCGTTCACTGTAATCGCGCAGCATCTGGGCATAGAGTCCGGCGTCGAGGTGATAAGCGTGCGCAAGGCCCGGCAATTGGGTGCCGGGTATAGTGTCCATAGGTGTAAAACGATGTTGCTGAGCGGCCTGTCGATTCAGCGAGTAATGCCAATAATCCTTGGCCATATTATTTTGTCGGGCCTTGTGCCAGTAGTGAAAAAAACTGGCAATGCCCAACTGGCGACCCACGGGTCCAAAGGCGTGCATATAGCGTTTGCCGGGTTGATGCCAGTTTTCAAATTCTATCCCCAGCTTTATCACGCCCTGGGTGTGTTTGAGAAAATGGGCCTCATCAATGCCAAGCACCTCGTTAAAGGTTCTGATCGGCGGGATGGTGGACTCGCCGACACCCACGGTACCGATAGCGTCGGACTCTACCAGTTGTATATGCAATTGCTTGCTGAAAAATCGTGCCAGCATGGCGGCTGCCATCCAGCCCGAAGAGCCGCCGCCCACAATCAGTACACGGTTTATCGATTGTTCGGTCATAGTTTTTCCAACCACCGTTTCTCCAGCCAAAAAAAAACCCCTGCTACAGGTTTCGACTATAGCAGGGGCTTGCTTACATACTCACTTAGAAGCGGTAATTCACGCCCAACAGGTAGTTGGCGCCAAAGCTTTGGTAAGAGGTGATGCGACGTGAGTCGGCCTCTTCAAACGCGATGGTGTCTTCATCGGTGATATTCTGAGCTTGCAACGAGATGCTCAAGCCATCCAGAGAACTAAAACCTGCGGCACCGAAATCGTAACCGATTTGCGCGTCCCACAACTCTTCACCCTGGCGCATTTGAGGCTCCAGTGCGAGGCTCAAGCCGCGACCTTCACTGAGAAAGTCGTCACGCTTGCGACCGCTGACGCGGAACTCGAAACCGTTGTTCTCGTAGTAAAAGGTCAACTGGTAAATCTCTTCTGACAGGCCGGGGACGTTAAAGCCTTCACCTTCGTACTCGAGTTCACCGTCGAGAAAAGTGGCACTGGCGATAACCCCAAAGCCGTCTAGCCAATCGCTAAAGATATGGAAAGGCAGGCTGCCTTGAAACTCCAGACCTTCCACCTTGCCTTTACCCAGCTCGGCCAACGAAGAAGTTTGACCCAGGTAAGAAGCATAGCTGTCCTCTACACCCACATCGTGATAGCCGGGAATAAAGTAAGGCGAAAAGTTGGTTTCAACGTTTTGACTGAGGTGCCAGTTCAGCAAATCTTTGTAGAACCAGGTAGCTGCAAGGTAACCGTCGTTGGCAAAGTAGTATTCATAAGACAAGTCTGTCTGAATCGCTTCCAGTGGACGCAGGTTGGGGTTGCCGCCGTTACCGTTCCAGGCGCTGAATTCAGGATCGTTCTGTGTGCGGCGTCCGTCGTCAAAGGTAAAGCCAATGGTATTGTTTGCGCGCATATCATCCATACGGGCACGCGACAGAGTCTTCGCGGTGGCAAAACGAATGATCTGGCTGTCGCTCACCTGGAAGCTCAAGTTCAAGCTGGGCAACACTTTGAGGTAATCGTCGCCGCCAGTGACCGGAGTGGGCACGACAGTGACAATACCATTCTCGTCGGCTTCAGAAACAGTGGCAAAACCTTCCGAACTCTGGTCAGTATCGATGACTTGAAGACCGATATTACCGGTGAGGATGCCTGTTTCAAAATTGGCCTTGGCGTAGAGGGTGGTTACTTCTTCGTTGACCACATAGGTATCTCCCAAGCGGTTGGTTTCAAACTCGGTAGCATCAATTTCGGTGTAGAGGCCATCCCGATACATGCCCACGCCATCATAGGCAACCATGCCGCCCAAGCCGAGGAAGCTCAGATCAGTGGTGCCGACATAATAGGGCTGCAAAGTTGAGTCAGTGAAAGACAGAGCCGTTTGGTCTGCGGCGGGAAGGCTGGCGTCAAAACCGGGAGCTACCAGGAAAGCGCCGTAGTTGACTTTGCTCTTGGTGCGGTCTGAATAATTCAGGCCAAATTCCACGCTCTTAAGAAAATCGCCATCAAGATCGGCCGTGGCTGCCAGGCGCAAAGAGTCCAGCTCTTCTTCAAAGCGCGGATAGTTAACGAAACCATCCTGAGCGTTATCCTTGTTACCCACGCGCTGGGCGATAGCACCGCCCCAGTTTTGCGGACCGGCAAGGCGAATAATGGCAGGATCGGTGTAGTCTGGAATGGCAATGCCGGAGTGCTCGCCAAACATAAGGCCTTCAGGGGTAACCTGTTGCCAGGAGCGAGCCGCTGCGCCACCTTGCTGAGTGGTGCCAGCACGGCCGGTGCCCGAGTAGCTTTCGATATTAATAATGTCTTTGGTAGATTCGCTGGTGGCGATATCCAGCTCGGTGCTCCAGGTATCGTTCAGACGGTATTTGAGGTTAAAGCCAAAGGTGCTCAAGTCGCCTTCTTTGTCTTCTCCGTCGTTACGAACCACACTGTGGAAACCGTCAAATTCACCATTGACCACTAAGCCGTCAACCAGCTGGCCGGGTGTAAAAGCGGCGTCACTCCAGACCGGACCGCCTTCTTCAAGACCACGAAAGACTTTGGATTCCAGAAAGTCGATATACAGGGCATCCACTGTCATGGTCAGATTTTCATGCGGCTCCCACTGGAAGACACCGGAAATAGTATCGCGCTCCATGGAGGCTGAACGAACGTAGGAATCATGGCCGCCAAAAATATAACCTTCATCAATCTCGGGATACCCCCAGACGCGCACGTTTTCTTCCTGACTGGGAGACTCCATGGTCGCCAAGCTCAAGGCAAAGCCCATGGTGTTGTCGGCAAATGTATCTGAGTAGGTAAAGGCAACGCGGTGACCGGTGTCATCATAGTCCGGGTTGGCAGAGTCCATGCCATTGAGTTCGTAATTGGCATTGATGCTGATGATGCGCTCATTGTCCAGAGGACGCAAAGTGCGCAGATCCACCACACCGCCGAGGCCCTGATGGGTCAGATCAGCTTGCATGGTTTTATAAACCACCGCATCTGAAATAATTTCAGAAGGGTAGAGATCGTATTCAACGCCGCGGTTATCACCGATACCAAGCAGCTCGCGACCATTCATGGTGGTGGCCACATAGTCTTCATTAAAACCGCGCACAGAGATGCCACTGGTACGACCGTTAACGCGCTCACCGGCCAGGCCGGGCAGACGTGCCAGGGATTCGGCAATACTGGTATCAGGCAGCTTGCCAATATCTTCAGCAGACACAGCCTCGACAATAGAGGAAGCGTTCTCTTTAATGGCCATGGAATTCATGATGCTGCGGCGAATGCCGGTCACCACGACTTCCTCAAGTGCTTCCATCTCTTGATCTTGTGCGTAGGCAGGAGCCATGGTGATTCCCGCCGCGAGACAACCAATCACGGTAGGCAGAATAAGCTTTTTGGTGTTTATCATCTAAAAGTCCCCTTTCAGGTTATTATGGTTAACCGTTGAGCATTGCTAGTGTTGTCAGAGTCGCTTTTTGCATCAGTGCGCCAGTCGCTCTTACAACGATTTATTACCGCTAATATGTCAGATCAGGCTATCCCATCAGCTATAGGTGAGCAATTGATTGCATACGTATTCAACGGCAGTATTCGGCACTGAATACGTATGCAATTTGTTTTGGATGAGCTTTTTCTATCGGCGGTTTCCTTTACGGTGATCTGCATGGCATTTTTGCCTTTGTTGCCCGCAAGAATCACTGCAAATAAAAATATTCTGCGCCGTAAGCTGGCAGGGTGACCTGTTTGTTATTACAGCACGCACCCGCGAAGCCATGACCTGCTAAAGCTTCGCCCAGTGACACATGATTCAAATCTAATGTGACCGACTCGGCAGTAAAGTTCATTACCACCACCAGCGACTGATTTTTATGCTGGCGGGTAAAAATCAATTGCCCTTCTGGTGCGTCATAAAAGCGAATATCGCCCGTGCGCAGAGCCGGCTGATTTTTCCGCCATTGAACAAATTGCCGATAGGCGTTGAGCACCGAGGCGGGATTTTTATCCTGAACATCCACTGCGCGCGCCCGATGTTCTTCCGGTATGGGAAGCCAGGTGTGTGAGGCGGCAGAAAATCCGGCATTGATCTGTTGCTGTTGCCAAGGCATAGGTGTGCGGCAGCCATCACGACCTTTAAAGCGCGGCCAGAAAGTAATTCCGTAGGGATCTTGCAGTTCGTGTTGCTGAATATCGGCTTCAGTCAGTCCCAGCTCCTCTCCCTGGTAACTGCAGACACTGCCGCGCAAAGACAACAACATGGCATTAAACAATTTGGCCTGTGCATCGGATTGATCGGGGCCGCCCCAGCGTGTCATTACCCGGCGCACATCGTGGTTACCCATGGACCAGCAGGGCCAGCCTTCGCTTAATCGGGTCTCCAGTGTCTCGACGGTTTCGCGGATATAACGGGTGCTGAATTTTTCCACCAACAGCTCAAAGCTATAAGTGGTGTGCAGGCGTTTGTCCCCTTTGGTGTACTCGGCCATGGTGGCCAGAGAATCTTCCGAGGAAATCTCTCCCAAAGTGACTGAGCCGGGATAACGGTCCATCAACTGGCGAATCGATTCCAGAAACGCCAGGTTTTCCGGGCGATCATTGTTGTACCAGTGATACTGGAAGGCGTAGGGGTTGTCTTCAGTGAATCCCCGGCCCTTGCGCTCTTCTTTCGGCTTTGGCGGATTATCGCGCAACTGCTGGTCGTGAAAACAAAAGGTAATGGCATCGAGTCGCAAACCGTCAACGCCTTTTTTCAGCCAGTACTCAACTGCCGCCAGAATCTCTGCCTGTACTTGCGGGTTGTGAAAATTAAGGTCCGGCTGACTTTTCAGAAAATTATGTAAATAATATTGTTCCCGCCGCGGCTCCCACTCCCAGGCGCAACCGCCAAAAATAGCCAGCCAATTGTTTGGTGGCGTGCCGTCTTCGCGGGCATCGGCCCACACATACCAGTCGGCCTTGGGATTGTCACGACTCTGCCGGCTCTCTGTAAACCACGCATGTTCATCCGAGGTGTGGCTGAGCACCTGATCAATAATAATCTTCAAGCCCTTGGCGTGCGCCTGTTCAATTAATTGATCGAAATCCTGCAGGTTGCCAAAAATAGCATCAATCGCACGATAATCACTAATGTCATAACCAAAATCTTTCATTGGCGATTTGAAAAAAGGCGAGACCCAAATAGCCTCTACTCCGAGGCTGGCAATGTAATCGAGCTTTTCGATAATGCCGCGAATATCACCAATACCATCGGCATTGCTATCCATCAGGCTGCGAGGGTAAACCTGATAGATAACAGCACCGCGCCACCAAAGATCAGTTTCCATGGGACACCTCGCTGTTGCAGATGGAGTAAAGGCAAGAGTAATCGTGACGCAGGGTATATGAGTGAATCTCAGACACCATAAAAACATTTATCATGAGACAACCTGAAAAAAATATTATCGACGTTATGGAGTAGGGAAGTGCTTCTTCCCAACTTTGTTCAAGTGAAAATCAATATACGTTAGCCGCGAAAGCACCAGCAACTGATTACATACGTATGCATTGCTAAAGCTGGATGAAAAGTGAGCAAAAGGCGTTGGATAAATAATGAATACGTATGCAAACGCTTGCGGCACTGAGAGCGGTTGCTTAACTTGCTCACAAGATAAACCTATAAACTTACCCTCACCTGTGGGGGCGCCAGATGCTAAGCTCCATGCATCTTCAAATAACGGATAATGAATCACGTGATAAAGCAAAAACCCTCACTCAGTTTTTGGCAAATCTGGAACATGAGTTTCGGATTTCTGGGCATCCAGTTTGGTTTTGCATTACAAAATGCCAATGTCAGCCGTATCTTCCAAACCCTCGGTGCGCCGATTGATGATTTGGCACTGTTATGGTTGGCCGCGCCGATCACAGGCTTATTAGTACAGCCGATTATTGGTTATCTGAGCGATAACACCTGGAACCGTTTCGGCCGTCGGCGGCCCTATTTTTTATGCGGGGCTTTATTGGCCAGCTTGGCCCTCATTTACATGCCTCACTCGCCAGTGCTGTGGATCGCCGCCGGCATGCTCTGGCTTCTGGATGCTTCCATTAATATTGCCATGGAGCCCTTTCGTGCCTTTGTGGGAGATATGCTGCCGGAAAAACAGCGCACCAAGGGCTTTGCCATGCAGAGCTTTTTTATCGGCACAGGGGCCATTGTGGCGTCTTTTCTGCCCTGGATTATGACCAACTGGCTGGGCGTGAGTAATACCGCCGCGCCGGGTGTAGTGCCCGACTCGGTGATTTACGCCTTCTGGATAGGCGGCGCTGTCTTGCTGCTGTCCGTGTTGTGGACAGTCTTGAGCACTCGCGAGTACAGCCCAGAAGAGCTGGCCGCTTTTGAGCGTTACCAACAGGCCCAAAAAGCCGCCTCTGAGCTTGCGGTTGAAACCCGCTCGGTTCAGTCTTATCACACTTGGGGGCTGGGCTTTGTGGTGGCGGGGGCTATTTTAGCCGCGGCGGTTTACAGTTTGGGGTTGGAGAAAGAAATCTTTGTTCTGGCAGGGCTGTCAGCGGCGATTGGTGGCTTGCAAATGGCGGCGGGTTATCTGCTCAGCCGAGGTCAGACCAGCAACGGCATTTATCAGGTGGCGCACGATTTATTTCATATGCCAAAAACCATGGCGCAACTTGCCGTGGTGCAATTCTTCTCGTGGTTTGCACTTTTTTCCCTGTGGATTTACGCCACCAGCGCCGTCACTAGCCACCATTACCACACGCTGGATACCACCTCAAAGCTCTATAACGATGGCGCTGATTGGGTGGGGGTATTGTTCGGAGCCTATAACGGTTTTGCCGCGCTGGCGGCAGTTGTTATTCCCTTGTTGGCACGCAAGTTGGGCCGTAAGGGAGCGCATATGGTTAATCTGTGTCTGGGTGCAGCGGGCTTGATTTCATTTATTGTTATTCGCGACCCACTGTGGCTGTTGCTGTCCATGGTGGGGGTGGGCTTTGCCTGGGCTTCTATTCTGTCCATGCCCTACGCGATTTTATCCTGTTCCTTACCCGCCCATAAAATGGGTGTGTATATGGGCATCTTTAATTTCTTTATTGTCATTCCGCAAATCATTGCCGGTAGCCTGCTCGGTCTTATTTTGAACAAACTGTTTAACGGTGAAGCCATTTGGGTACTGGTGGCCGGCGGTATCTCATTTTTGCTGGCGGCCCTTGCCACGGCTTTAGTTAACGACCAAGGAGTTGCTGCATGAAACCTTCACTGACTACCCCATTGAGTATCCTGGCGGCATCAGTGGCGCTCACGGCATGTGTCTCCACGGCCACGGAACAGCGGCCTCACTATTACGGCACTCAGGAATCTTTTGCCGAAGAGGCGATTTATTTTTTATTGACCGATCGCTTTGTCGATGGCGACCCATCCAATAACCATCAGGACCAAGGCGGTGAATTCCCGACCTTTGACTTGCCGCTACCTGGCCCCGACGGCCAAGAAGCTAACGTGGGTTATATGGGTGGAGACTTTAAAGGCATTCTGGATAACGCTGAATATTTGCGTTCGCTGGGCGTGACCGCAGTGTGGATTTCCCCCATCATCGATAACCCTGATCAGGCGTTTAATGGTGGTGATGCGGTAGGTTTTGCACAGCCCGGCGATGGCGGTAAAACAGGTTTTCATGGTTACTGGGGCACCAATTTTTATCAGGTGGACGAGCACTGGGAATCCGAGGGCCTGACCTTTGCAGATTTAACTCGTCGCCTGCGCGAAGAGCACGATTTAAAGCTGGTGCTGGATATAGTCGCCAACCACAGCTCTCCGGCCTACTGGATGGAACCGCATCAGCCTATGTTTGGTCAGCTATACGGGCCAGACGGTGAGTTGCTGGCCGATCATGAAAACCTGGAGCCCGAGCAGCTTGATCCCAATAATCCACTGCATGCTTTTTATGAGCGGGAAAAAGATCTGGCACAACTGGGCAAGTTTTCTGCTGACAACCCGGCAGTTATGGATTATCTCGTCGGTGCTTATCTGCAATGGATTGATCAAGGAGCGGCGGCA
>Ga0209075_1005020_pt1 | contig 10321 bp, 5 predicted proteins | sample Stecom2011_FD_187523 | JGI IMG/M metagenome (GOLD analysis project Ga0209075, IMG submission 187523) | Agricultural soil microbial communities from Utah to study Nitrogen management - Steer compost 2011 (SPAdes) (version 2) | ecosystem: Environmental > Terrestrial > Soil > Agricultural land...
TATTAAAGATGAAGAAAAAGAATCGGTAAGACAAGACATTCAGGAAATATTAAACAGTTTTGCCCAAAATAATTTAATCTCTATTAAGAAAATAAATGACTGATAATTTTACGATGTTTCTTCTAATATTATCTAACCGTGATTTATTCACAATAGGTGTCCCGGTAAAAGGAAAATATTTTTGTGGAAAATGAAAGGACGAAGTCTTCAAACTGAGGTCAACAAGCAACAACTATACTTCAAAAGAAAGCTTACCACACCAAACAAGAAGCGAATAGATCTGAGTTGTTTCCCGTGTTTAAATAGATATAGGCGCTATTGGATAGCGTAGGCGAAAAACGCATACTGCGTACACTGGAAAGAACAGTAATATCTCGCTTTTTACGCCTCATCTGCCCGAACCCATAGGGGTACCATTCTTCCTGATTATTGTACACAGCGATTCAAAACTGTTTCCTTCTGAGCTTTTATTAGAAGCGTTGCATAATTAAGTCGGAGCCGAGATTCTACTGTAGTGATGCCAAGCGACAACCCGCCGGAGGATTTAGGCAGGAGGACACCTAATATTTTGGATTCTTATCCATCTACTGAAGATTTATTCGCCTAATAGATGCATGCACCTATCCTAAGTTAGGTAGATGATCACAGAAAAACTACTGAGGTGGGGATGATATGATAAAGCATAAGATTTCAAATGGGATATACTTTATTCCACAAAAGCGAGCAATTTGTGTTCTGTCTAATAATTCTAGCATTGATAATAATGATATTAATAATATAATTGAAAAATATGTTCCTCCTGTAATTCCTTATAATAGTGCTCCTAATAATAGTAATTCTGGTCACTTCGTTCCTTTGCATATCGACATTTTCCCTACTTATGAATGTAACCTGAGATGTAAATACTGTTATGCAGGAACAGGTGATTTCAATCCTAGAAGTCTATCGCAAAAGCAGATTGATACAATTCTTAAAGAGTTGTCTAAGACAGCTAGAATGAAATACTTATGTACTGGCATGAAAGAAAAAGTTGATGCAGAGATAATGTTTGCTGGAGGTGGAGAACCTACATGCAAGTGGGATATATTTGAATATGCCATTGAGCAATCAAAAAAAATGTCCAAGGAATATAATTATAATGTTAATTTAGGTCTGGTAACTAATGGATTTATATATGACTCAAAGAAGATTAAATACATATGTGATAATTTTAAATACATACAAGTATCTGTTGACGGTTTAGCTTGTGATCAGGATTTTCATCGCCCGACAGCTGAGTCTGGTAGTTCAAGTGAAATTGTATATGATTTTATACGTAAATGCTCGGAAAGTGGGAAAAAAGTAGGCTTACGTATGACTGTTTCTGATTATACCGTGGCAAACTTGAGCAAATCAATTGAATTTTTTGCTCGTGAATTTCCGATGGTTAGTCATGTCCAAGTTGAGCCCCTTTCTATTAATAATAAAAGCAAAAAGAATGAATTGAACCCTCCAAATGCAGAAATATTTGTGGAGGAGTATTTTAAATCCCTTCAGGTTGGGCGAAAAGAAAGAATAGGAGTGATATCATCTGTTGCCAACTTCTTTTCAATTCGCCATAATGATTCCTTTTGTGATGCTGTCCTTGGTAACTCTCTTATTCTTAACCCTGATGGATATCTAACTACTTGCTATGAGGCATCTACAGAGGTGGAAGAGGTATCTACAGATTTTTTCTCCGGAAAGATTGATCACGAAGGTAATGTAACATGGTATAACACTTTTTCTAGACATCAAAAGCCTACTGATAGTTGTAAGCAATGTATCGCCTGGGAATTTTGTAAGGGTGGTTGTGTAGCATCTATGTTGAGAAGTGAAGAGAATAGAAAATATCATTGCTCTATAACTAAAGCGATTTTTAGAAAGGTTCTTCTGGAAATAGCATACAATTTAAACGCTAATCTCAATTTCAGCATGACTGTTGTCAATTGGCCGTCAGAAAAAATAAAACAACTTATTTACTGGACTGAAGAGGGAAACATTACAAAACTTAAACTCGCTAATATAGGGTGATACCATGTTTTATAAGTATGTTTTTAATGCTCAAGATATTTTTTTTCATATAGATGATAAGGTTTGCTACGACTATATTAAACGTATAATACCACTCCAAGATTTCGAAGAAAAGTATTACAATGAATATAGTCAAATTATTAGCATTGTAAATAATGGGGATAATTACCTTGTTTCTCTTAAATTATTGGGGAATACTGTCTATTCCAAAAATACTTCATTGAAGGAAAGTGTGCTTCTAGTAATTGAAATACTAAATTATATCATCAACGAAAATAAAAACACCATATCTTTCCATGCATCTGGATTTTATTATAAAAACAATGTATTTTTATTTATGAATAAAAGTGGTTCTGGGAAGACTACCGCACTTTTAAGTGGACTTAAATACCTAGATAATTGCCTTTATTTCGGAGATGATAGAATACTTATAGATAATGACCTAAACATTTACGGGTGTTTAAATGCATTATCTATAAAAAAAGGAACTATCTCCCTATTTAAACTTAATCATAAAGATTTGCTGGGCCCGTATTTAAAGGACGGTGTGACTGAATATTGGTACTATACTATTGATAAAGGGTATTATTATGTTGATACACTATGTTGCAGTTCTACTCCAGTCCATTTCATAATAATAGAATATATGGATGGGAAAAAATTGTATTGGAAGGATTTTAGGGATAATAAGATAAGTCAGTTAATCAAAAACTGTTACAATATTAAATCTAACACTCGTCAATGTTACGAAATAATAAGAAAAATGGCTAAAAAAATAAAAATGTATTACATAAGCTATTCAAAAATTTACGATCTTTTACAGTGGGTCGAAAAGCGGAGCCAAGAAAATGAAAGAAAGTAAAAAAAACCTGAGGATTCATTTTTTAATAAGACTATTTAAAACTAATAAAGGAGCAATAGGATTATCCTGTTTCATTTTTGTTATTGTCTCTTGTATAAGCATTTTGGGCACAATTACAATAAAATACATTATAGATAGTGGAATTTCTGCGGGCAATTTTCATAGACTTATTATCTTTATATCCGTTTATCTTTTGTGCCAAATTATAACAGTGATATTGGGAACTCTTGGCCTATATTTATCGGAGAAATCTGCCCACAAGATTTTATCTTTAGAAAAAGAAAAATGTCTTAAATTATTATATTCACATTCTTATCATGCTATTTCCAGGATTAGTCCGGCAGAATTTAAAATGCTATTAACTTCATTCATAGACGACCTGAAATTCTTCTTTGCTGATTTACCTAGAGTTATTACAGAGCTTGGATGCTTAATAATCGGAAGCATAATAGCAATACGCTTTGTGAATAGCCAGGCGCTAATTGCAGTTGCCTTGTCAATATTCCTAAATATAGCATTATATTTCCATTTTAAAAAAGTGTTGAAGGTTATTGCAGAAAGGCAGATTGAAAATAAAAAAAGCTGGTCGTCATGGGTAGTTACTGTGGTACAGAAAACAAATGAATTCATTGTGAATAGTGGATGGATTAACACGAGAGAAAAGACTTTAAATGAGTTTAGCACGATAAAGGCCCTTGATGAAGAATATAATAAAAATAAGTCGTTGTCTGCTTTTCTATCTAGCATAATATCACATTCATTAATATTAGGTATTTACTTGATATCTTCGGCAAAGGTTTCCATAGGAGATGCTATAGCTTCAATATCATTGGCATCGACCATTTTACCATTAGTTCATACATCTATAGAGATGCTAAACTACTTCATTGTTTTTACTCCCTCAATTGATGAGGTCATCCGTATAGAACAGATGAATTTCGATAATGGAAAATACTTGCAGAGAGAAAAAATGATGAATGAATCATATTATGTAGAAAACCTGGTCTTTGCGTACGGAGATAACGTGCTCTTTAAGGATGCACGGATTACATTTCCCCAAAAAGGTATCGTTGTAATTAAAGCACCTAATGGTGCTGGAAAATCCACGCTTGCTAAAATATTAGTTGGTATTTTACCAGTTGAATATGGGCGAACTAATATTCCCCATGAAGCTATTGCCTACCTTCCACAAAAATCAATATTATTTCCTGCAAGCTTGGTGTTTAACATTACCCTAAAATATTCAGACTTTAATGCTTTGGATAACATTGAAAAAGCCAGAGTAATCCAGTGTGCAAAATATGCAATGCTCGATGAGGTAATAAAGAAAAAAGAAGATGGATATAATCATCTAATAAATATGAATGGAGATGGATTCTCTGGCGGTGAGAAAAGGAGGATATGTTTAGCTAGAACATTCTATTTAGGCATGGAAAAAGAGGTAATTATTCTTGATGAACCTGAGGCAGGATTAGATAGGGGTGCTGTGAAAAGGCTAAAAACTGTCCTTCAGGAGCTGGGAAAAAATAAACTGTTAATTTTAATAACGCATGATTCGGATCTGCAAACTATTGGCAATAATTTACATATTGATAGGGGACTAGTTGCATATGGATAGAATCAAAAATTATCTGAAGTGCTTGGTATTATGTGACTCCAAATTTATCACTATTGTGTCAATTGTATTAAATTTAGTATCAATATCAACAGTTCTTGTTATGCCATTAATAAACTCCAGAATTATCGATAGTTTTGGAACCAATATTATTTATACCTATATAAAATATTCTTTAATTTTGTTTATTGTTAAGTGTCTCGTTGATTTCTTTACCAGTGTGCTAAAGAAAAGAAACCAGGTCAATACTAATGCCAAGTTAAAGGTTATGATTTTAACAAATTGGGCTTGTTTACGGGATTCGCATAGGATGTCGGTTGAATCAGGGAAGATAATAAACTTGATCGAGAATGATTGCGATATTGTCGCAAATATAGCTACCAATTCTTTGTCAGATATGATATCAATTATTGTTAATTTAATATTAAGCATTATTATTGTTAGCAGGATCCATTATTTGTTTTTGCCTATTATATTATTCTTTTCGGTTGTAGAAATAATGCAGATCCAAAAAAAAATATATAAGTGGCAAGCCAGCTATGAATCCCAACATACTGAATCGGTCGCCGATATTAATTCATGGGTTCTAGGAATGCATGATCGATATGAATATCTGTGTGTTTTTAAACTAAAGGATTGGGCTATAAATAATATACTGGGTAAAATATACAAAAATTATAAAATAAGGACAAAGCAAAATACTCTTTCTGCTCTTTCAGGCCGTATAAGCTATTTACCCAAGTGGCTGTGTGAAAGTGTTATTTATATCATTGGCGGTTGGCTGGTAATCAATGGGGATATAACCCTTGGCCTATTATTTGCAAGTCACAGTTATGCTTCTAGATTCTTGGATGCCTTTAGGGACGCAAGCGAATTTATAAAAAATACCTTCATAAATATGAACGCGTATGAGCGAGTATCCTCGTTTTTAGATTATAATTTAATCGCGAAGAAACTTGGAATTGTTCAACCAGTTGGCACTATAAAGACCAATAATGAATTGGTTGTAAAAAACGTTGATTTTCAGTATAGTACATCCAAAAAGATCTTTGAAAATCTTAATTTTACATTACCCTTGAAAGGAATCGTTTTACTTCAGGGTGATAATGGGAGTGGGAAAAGTACTTTAATTAAATTAATCATGGGTTTAGAAATACCATCAAAAGGAGATATTTTAGTTAATAACATAAATACTAAAGATTTTACTTTTGAATTTATCCATAGAAATTTTTCCTGTGCGTTTCAAGAAGGAGTGCTTTTTAACGATACCCTTTATAATAATATTTCAGCATTTAATCCGGTTCAGGAGGAAACAATCAAGGGCTTGGTAAGAAAAATTTTCCCCGATTATGATAGAGATTTTAATGACCTTATTAATGCTTTTGGTGATGGGGTATCAGGCGGACAAGCAAAAAGAATCTTACTCAGCCGGGCTTTATATAAAAAAGCTAACATTCTCATTCTGGATGAGGTTGATACTGGAATAGATTCAAGTGGGTACAGTAATATGATATCTATTTTAAAGAGTATGTCTAAGAATTGTTTGGTCTTAATAGTTTCGCACCAAAAAAGTGATGTACAAGATATATTTTGGGATTATAAACTGCATATAAATAATAATACTGTTAATTTAATTGATACGAAAGAGGAATATATTTCATTGCTAACAAGGACAAGCCATTTATTGAAAAGAAATGGTAAAACACAAACCGTTGAGTTTACGACAAGAGGTATTAGTATGCTACCCCTAATCAACCCGGGTGACATTGTCGGGATAGAGATAGGGGACATTGAATTAGAAGTGGGTGATATTGTACTCTTTAGAATAATGAAGACGATTTTTTTACACAGAATAATAATGATAAACAGGGAATCTTTCATTTGTAAAGGTGATAATAATTGCTTTACTGAGTCAATTGATCGTGAGGATATAATCGGTAAAGTGCTTTATATCAAAAAAACAAACCCTAATCACCCATTCGGACCCCCAGAGAATTAAAAAACTATTTTTTATTGTCAGAATAAATTAACAACAATGTTTGATCTGAAATTAAGATTTCACAAGGGTTTTTGGATTGGAGGTTCAGGCAGAACGTCCTCTTTGAAAAAAAGGGAGGCCTCCTCGCGTTTTCTATTTCTGCGAGAGATTTGTCCCTTCTGGGAATTATAAAATTGCAATTATTCATGTCTTTGCGCATAGTTGTATTAAATTCATGTTAAAATAGTCACACTTATCCATCCAAGGCTGCAAATAGTATTTTCCTGTTGACCAGCTTAATATATGCTCTTCATGATAAAGACTAGCTTTCGCTGTTCTTATTGTAACATCAAAAAAGATCACATCATTATTCTTAGGTGTAAAATTTAGATAATTCCAAGGTAAAACTACTGCGACACTAAACCTTTTCTGATTATATTCTGTCCCAATCTCAATAGGAATATATCGACCCTGAGTATACTCTTGCTGCCACATGAATGCTTTGTGTTTTCCTGATTTTAAAGGCTTTATGAATATCACCTTAACGAATTCATTTCTGTCTAAGCCAAATAACAACTGATAACCAAACTGATATACTTGTTGTTTATTCTGAAACTTGTCAATACTGATTCTATGAGTAAAATAGAAGTTCTGTTCGTTCCAGCTGATACTAAATTGGGGATATAGATCATCTGTTGAGTATTGATTAGTTGTTTTCTCAAGAAGGTACTTCAAATATTGTTTATTTGCATAGATGGAAGGCATATTATAATATATATTTTCATGCTTTATCAATTCCGAGTTTGTTTTGTAAAAGCACTTGTATATTTGTTTTTTTTTGGCTTCTTCCCTAGACCTTTTTATGATTTTTTTCTGCTCTTCTCTATAAGAAAAAAGCCTGCGTTCAATGTATGATTCCCAATTCTCCGCATGCCAATGATAGTAATTAAAATGCCTGTCTGGTTTTAATTTAAGCGTTGAAAATTTTCCATATATTCTTTCGGTAAGAGAAATTGCTCTATATATTAAATCATTGATACCAAATTCTTCAATCCTCCTTGTTATTTCGTTTTCTTTGTTTGGTAAACTTAAATAAGATTCTCTTATATCCATAAATTGTTTTACGTTAAGTTGTTTTATGATTTTTATAGAAGGGGGTTGAAGGGGAATAGGAGTTTTCGATACCAGTAATTTTATATGACTTTCTAGGTGCGCGCAGCTATGAATAAAAAGGTCTATTTCATCTGGTACTAATACCATTTCATTGTTTAATTTCAAGGGTTTAGCATTGTTAAAAAGCTTACTAAGATCAATCTCGTATTCACCTCTATATTGGTGTAGCTCAACAGTATAAAAATCTTTCATATATATGAGCAAGTGAGCAGTATTTGTTTCTGTGATTTCCTGATCTTCAACCAATTGTCCTAAAAGATTATAAGCTTTATAGCCATCACTGATTAGGAGTTCATGTGCTTTTTTTATATTATTAGGTGCGATAAGTAAATCCAAATCTCCGAAAATTCTTCCTCCAGCGCATTTATATACCAATTTTGCTATTCCTGGTCCTTTTAAAACAACAAAACTTATATTGTGTTCACTAAATAAACATTGCAGACGATCTAGTTCTTTATACATCTTTTTATTGTGCGCCTGTGCCATTATATTTGCAAAAATCATAGTTTTTACAAATTCCTTATCCGGAATGCTAGTATAATTTTTTATTAATGGATTATGCAATAAATGATAGCCAACAATTGAAGCCACTTGATGTTCTTGAGCTATCATTGCTAAATAATCATAATTTAGCCCATCATTTATTAAATTCTTAAGCATTTTTATATTGTTTTTACTTATATCTTGACGGGCGAGTAAGAGCAAAGCCTTTTCTTCAGGCTTGAGCATTGCCTTTGATCCTTTTTTCAAAACAAAGATACTCATATTTTTTCCTTTCTTTTAAATTAAAGAAAAGCTTAATGGTTATAACATTTTACCTAAGTTCTCAAATTATAACTATGATCCTCAAAAAAGTCTGACAATTGGTTAATAAATAGAGATATTTATCTTGCTATTCTCTTTATAGTTACAGTTTTGCCGGGAAAAACCTGGCCGCTAGGATGTGACTGACATGTCCTTCGGCACTACAGCTTGACCCCATTTTCTATTCCGTCCCAGTTGCGCTTAATATACCCGATGGTCTCTTCTTGGCTTTTCGTCAGTGCGCCATAAGGCTTCATGAAGATGAGCCAGGACTGCCTGTTTGTTTGGGATTTGATCTCCCGGTGGATCAGCATCTTAAGCCCGGGCGCATGCGCGATAGCCGTTTAGATATATTTTTCTTAATGATACTTGTCTAGGATAAAAATGGTCTGCGGCGGTAAGTATTATGTCCAGCCCGGGGGGATTCATTCAATTGGCTGAATGTCAGGTTCCTCTTCTTTTTTCCATGAAATACTTCTTGCAAAAACCTACAGTAATTTTATACTAACCTTTATAGAGGGCTAGCCCGCCTTTGACTGCAAGGCTTTTTCTCAAGAGGGCTTTCGTCCTGGCTTCTTCAGTTTACCGGCAAAAGAGAGGAAAAGAGCTTATTTCTTCCCTGCCGGGTGGTTTGCCTGTTCCTTCTTTTTCTTCCAGAAGCCCTGTTCAGCGCTTTTTTTCCGCTTCGCTTCAATCAACTGTTGCATCCTCTCCAGACTCTTTTTGTCACTCACTTCTCTTCCCCCGCATCTTTTTATGTTTTTTTTAATATTATATCATAAGCAGAAAAATTTTGAAAAAATGATTGACTCCAGGCGAGAGGGTATGCTAATATTATACCAATCAATCCTAAGATAAACACCAAGAGCCGAGAGCCGGCGAACGCCGGCGGAGTTGAGAACAGGAATTAAGTTTAGCGGAGCAGAGACGAGCCGAGGGTGCGTGCGTACGCGTGAGGCATGATAAAGCCGGACCCACGGTGGTCCGGCTTTTTTGTACCCTTCCGGTTCTCCTTCTCCCGGAAAGGAGAAAAGGATGAAAAAAACCCCTCAAGACCTTTTCTTTCACCCCGCACACCTGCATTCGCCTTCAGGAGAGAAAAACCCATTTTTCCAATACCCGGATCCCGGGGAACTGTCGGGATTATCCGCGCAGGGATACAAGTATATCCCTTTGGTCCGGCGGCTGCGGGCCGACTGCTTGACGCCGGTCAGTGCCTTCCTGGCCGTGGGTAACAAGGCCGGCTCTTTCTTACTGGAGAGCGTGGAAAAGGGGATGAACATCGGGCGCTATTCCTTTATCGGCTGTGACCCCCTTTTCACCCTTAGAAGCACGGGCCCGGAGGTGGAGGTCGCCGGTGCAGGCCGGCAAGAGAAGTTCTCCGGAGAAGACCCCCTGGATCTCCTGGCAAAAACCCTGAAGGAACTGAAAGTTTTCCCATTGCCGCTGGATACCGCTTTCTACGGCGGGGCCGTCGGGTACCTGGCCTATGATTATGTGCGGCGCCTGGAGGAGATCCCCGCCCGGCAGCCGGATCTCCTGCGCCTGCCCGATGCCTGGTGGATGGTTCCCCGCTCCCTCATCATCTTTGACCACGTCACCAGGGAGATCCTCCTGGTTGTCCTGGTTTCCACTGCTGATCCCGGCGGTTACCAACGGGCTGCCGGGAAAATAGAGGAACTTCGTACCGCCCTCCTCAAGGGCAGGCCCGGGCCGCCGGAAAGGATTAAGCCCCCCGGGGAGGTGGAATTCACCTTTACACAGCAGGGGTTTATGGAAGCCGTGCGCAAGGCCAAGGAGTATATTTTCTCCGGCGAGATCTCTCAAGTCGTCCTCT
>Ga0209075_1005022_pt1 | contig 10320 bp, 8 predicted proteins | sample Stecom2011_FD_187523 | JGI IMG/M metagenome (GOLD analysis project Ga0209075, IMG submission 187523) | Agricultural soil microbial communities from Utah to study Nitrogen management - Steer compost 2011 (SPAdes) (version 2) | ecosystem: Environmental > Terrestrial > Soil > Agricultural land...
CCGAGATCGAGAAGGCCAAGACGAAACCGTTGTGGCGCATTCTCGTGAGCCTGAACATCCGCCATGTCGGTCCGGTGGCGGCGCGGGCGCTGGCCGACTACTTCGGGTCGCTTGACGAGATCCGCAACGCGTCGCGTGACGAGCTGGCCTCGGTCGATGGGGTGGGTGGGATCATCGCCGACGCGCTCATCGAGTGGTTCCAGGTGGATTGGCACCGAGAGATCGTGCAGCGGTGGGCGGATGCCGGTGTGCAATTTGCGACGCCCGGGCACGCTGGCCCCGGGGCAGCGGCCGCGGCTGGCGGTCCTCTCGAAGGGTTGACGGTTGTCGCGACCGGCAGCCTGGAGGGGTTCAGCAGGGAGGGCGCAATTGAGGCGATCATTGCTGCCGGGGGCAAGGCGGCTTCGAGCGTGTCGAAGAAGACCGACTTCGTTGCGGCAGGACCAGGAGCCGGCTCCAAGCTCGGGAAGGCGGAAGAGTTGGGCGTTCGCATCATCGACGCTGCACAATTCGCACGGTTGTTGAAGGATGGGCCGTCGGCCCTCGATTAAGTCGTCTGCGAATCGATGCGTGCACGCAAATCCGTTGCGGACGCGTCAGTCCCTCTGCTATAGCTGTAACTAAGAAGTTTTCAACTGTTTGGCCTCCGGCTGAATCGGAGTCATGAGGAACTGTCCAATCCTTGGTTGACATTGCGGTGCTGCTCGCTGCCTCGGTTGCCCTGAACGGGGTCACCGGGGTTGTCGCCGCGCCGGATTTCATGCCCCCCACTGTGGCGCAGAGCGTGACCCTCGCCCCCGCCTCACACGATTTCCTCGCGCCGTTCCTGACGAACGGGCCCACCTCACGCACGCACCATGCCAAGGTCGAGGCCGCCTTGCTCTCTCAACTCGGGGGGAGCGCCTTGCTCGACCAACTTCCCCTCCTGAACTGGAGCGAGCTGGAGGGCTTCGTCGAGAGCAGCGCGGATGCGGTCAGCGGGCTCCTGCTCGACCCACCTTCCGCTTCCACAACCGCGGGCTGGTGGGATTCCTTGCCGGGGACCACCCAACTTCGTCTGGAGCGCAATGCCCCCGAAATCGTGGGAAATCTTCCCGGGGTCCCCTTTGCGACGCGGGATGCGGTCAACAGACTGATGCTCGATCGGGCCATCAGCGAATGGGAGAACGCGGCAGCGGCGACGGTGGGAGAGGATCCAGATCCGACAATCTCAGCGCATCTCAACATGCTGAAGCAGGTGGAGACGGCGTTGGAGGTGCACGCAGGACAACCGCCGCGCTCGATCGTCAGCCTGGACACCGGCCTGCCCGGCCGCGCCGCCGTGGTGGTGGGCGATCTCCTGGCGGCTGATTATGTGAGTTACCTGGTGCCGGGAATGTTCTTCACCATCGAAGGTCAGGTCGTCGACTGGACTGAGACCGCCCAGGAGCTGTACGACGAGCAGCGCGAATGGCTGGACCTGCTCGGGCAGACCGACGCAGAACTCCGCGACCGCACTGTGGCCACAGTCGCATGGATGGGATACGAGACCCCCAATCTGCTGACGGTGACCTCGGCGGAGCTGGCTGACCGGGGGGCGCTCTACCTGGATTCGGCGATGGACGCCCTGCTGGCCGAGACCGCAGACGACCGTCCATTCATCTCCGTGCTTGCCCACTCCTACGGTTCGACTGCCGCCATGAAGGCCCTATCGACGGGAAACTTCGAGGTCGACTCTCTCGCGGTGGTGGGTTCCCCGGGGAGTGCGGCCCGGTCAGTCGATGACCTGAGCGTGCGCGCCCGCAACATCTTTGTCGGCCAGGCGAGCTGGGACCCGGTCGCAACCTCCGGGTACTTCGGCAACGACCCCGGTTCGTCGACGTTCGGTGCGCGATTGATGGGCGTCGCCGGCGGCGCCGACCTGATCACCGAGGAGGCGCTGCGCGCATCCGTCGGCCACAACGACTACTTCGCTCCGAACAGTGAGTCGCTTCGCAACATGGCGCTCATTGGTATCAACCGCGGCTCCTTGGTGAGCGACGGGTCAGGGCAGGACGTGCAGCGCACGCTCGCCTACTTCGATCGCCTGATCTGAGCGGATTTCGGCGGCGATGCCGCCGGATAGAATTGGCGGGTCCCCTCCACTAGCGACCCTGCGGAGCATCCATGTCTTCAAGCTCGACCGAACAGCTCACCACCGATCAGGTGGCCCATCTGGCGAGCCTCGCCCGGATCGCGTTGACGCCCGACGAGATCACCAAGCTGACGGGTGAACTGGGCGTGATCATCGATTCGGTGGCGCGCGTGAACGAGGTGGCGTCGGCGGACGTGCCGGCCACGTCGCATCCGATCCCCCTCAGCAATGTGTTCCGGGCGGATGTTCCCGGCGAGACACTGACCACCGAACAGGCGTTGAGTGGTGCTCCCGACCATGACGGCAGCCGGTTCCGGGTTTCCGCGATCCTGGGGGAGGAGCAGTAATGACCGACTTGACCAGGTTGTCCGCTGCTGCGCTCTCGGAGAAGCTGCAGGCCGGCGAGGTGTCGAGCGTCGAGGTGACGCGCGCCCACCTTGACCGCATCGCTGCCGTCGACGGTGACGTGCACGCGTTCCTCCACGTGTCATCCGCTGCCCTGGACACTGCGCAGGCTGTCGATGACAAGCGCGCCGCCGGTGAGAAACTGGGCCCGCTGGCCGGTGTGCCGATCGCCATCAAAGACGTGCTGTGCACGATGGACATGCCGTCAACGGCGGGCTCGCGGATGCTGGAGGGCTGGGTTCCCCCGTACGACGCGACTGTCGTGCGCAAGCTTCGCGAAGCCGACCTGGTTCCCCTCGGCAAGACCAACATGGACGAGTTCGCCATGGGGTCGTCCACCGAGCACTCCGCGTACGGCCCGACCCGCAACCCGTGGGACCTCGAGCGCATTCCTGGAGGCTCCGGTGGTGGTTCGGCTGCTGCGGTAGCCGCGTTCGAGGCGCCACTGGCCCTCGGCAGTGACACCGGCGGTTCCATCCGCCAGCCGGCCGCCGTCACCGGCTCGGTTGGTGTCAAGCCGACCTACGGCGGGGTGTCCCGCTACGGGGCCATTGCGCTCGCGTCGTCTCTCGACCAGGTAGGCCCGGTCACTCGCACCGTTCTCGACGCTGCCCTGCTGCACGACGTGATCGGCGGGCACGACCCGCGCGACTCCACTTCGCTGCGCGACGAGTGGCCGAGCTTTGCCACGGCTGCCCGTGAGGGGGCGGCATCGAAGTCGCTCGCCGGCGTGCGTGTCGGCGTTGTGAAGGAGCTCAACGGGGATGGCTTCCAGGCTGGTGTGCACAGCCGTTTCGCCGAGTCACTCGAACTGATGGCATCCGCCGGCGCTGAAATCGTGGAGGTTTCCGCACCCAGCTTCGAGTACGCCATCAACGCCTACTACCTGATCCTGCCCGCCGAGGCGTCGAGCAACCTGGCCAAGTTCGACTCGGTGCGGTTCGGCCTCAGGGTCACGCCCGAGAGCGGCGGAACCGTCGAGGATGTCATGGCCGCCACCCGCGCAGCCGGTTTCGGCGACGAGGTCAAACGGCGCGTCATCCTGGGCACCTACGCCCTCAGCGCCGGCTACTACGACGCCTATTACGGCAGCGCTCAGAAGGTGCGCACGCTCATCCAGCGCGACTTCGCTGCGGCGTTCGAGCAGGCGGATGTTCTGGTCAGCCCCGCAGCCCCGACCACGGCCTTCAAGCTGGGCGAGAAGCTGGACGACCCGCTGGCGATGTACCTGAACGACATCACGACCATCCCGGCGAACCTTGCCGGCGTTCCCGGAATGGGTTTGCCGATGGGACTCGCGCCCGAGGATGGGCTGCCGACCGGCATCCAGTTCATGGCGCCCGCCCGCGAAGATGTTCGCCTGTACCGAGTCGGCTCCGCGCTGGAAGCCCTGCTGGAAGACAAGTGGGGTCACACTCTCATCTCTCGGGCGCCCGATCTGAGCCTCGGCGAAGAGTTTGCCGCAATGGAAGGTGCCGTCTGATGCCAACCCCGCTGGTTGAGCTTGTCGAAACCCCCACGAGTAACAGGAGCGCCCGCTAATGGCCAAGCCCAAGCTGATGGACTACGACAAGGCCCTCGAACTGTTCGAGCCGGTGCTCGGTTTCGAGGTGCACGTCGAACTGAATACGCAGACGAAGATGTTCTCGGATGCCCCGAACCCGGCCGCAGCGGGCAATGAGCCCCACGAGCCGAACACCACGATCACCCCGGTGGACCTCGGCCTGCCGGGTAGCCTTCCGGTGGTCAACGAGCAGGCCATCAAGTACTCGATCAGCCTCGGGCTCGCGCTCGGTTGCTCGATCGCGCCCTCGAGCCGGTTCGCCCGCAAGAACTACTTCTACCCCGACCTCGCCAAGAACTACCAGATCTCGCAGTACGACGAGCCGATCGCCTTCGACGGCAACGTCGAGGTGGAACTGCCAAACGGCCGCGTGTTCCAGGTCGAGATCGAGCGCGCGCACATGGAGGAAGACGCCGGAAAGCTCACCCACGTGGGTGGCGCGACCGGTCGCATCCAGGGCGCGGAATACTCGCTGGTCGACTACAACCGGGCCGGCGTTCCGCTGGTCGAGATCGTCACCAAGATGATCACGGGTGCTGAAGCGGATGCCCCGGACCTCGCCAAGGCGTACGTTTCCGCCATTCGCGACATCGTGCTCTCGCTCGGCATCTCCGAGGCGAAGATGGAGCGCGGAAACCTGCGCTGCGACGCGAACATCTCGCTGACGCCGCGTGGCTCCGGGCAGCTCGGCACGCGCACCGAGACGAAGAACGTGAACAGTCTCCGCTCGGTGGAGCGCGCCATCCGCTATGAGATTCAGCGCCAGGCGGCGATTCTCGCCGACGGCGGCACCATCATCCAGGAGACCCGCCACTGGCACGAAGACACCGGTGTGACTTCCGCTGGGCGCCCGAAGAGCGATGCGGATGACTACCGGTACTTCCCCGAGCCCGACCTGCTGCCGGTTGAGCCTTCCGTCGAGTTGATCGAAGAACTGCGCGCCGCACTGCCCGAGGCACCTGCGCTCCGCAAGCGTCGCCTGAAGGAAGCCTGGGGTTTCACCGACCTGGAGTTCCAGGACGTGGTGAACTCCGGCCTGCTGGGCGAGGTCGAAGCGACAACTGCGGCCGGGGCATCCGCTCAATCCGCCCGCAAGTGGTGGACGGGCGAGATCGCCCGGGTCGCCAACGAGCGCGGTGTTGAGCCGTCTTCGCTGGTTTCACCCCTGCACGTGTCCGAGCTGGTCGCGATGGTGGAGGACGGCGAACTGACCGACCGACTTGCCCGTCAGGTGCTTGAAGGCGTCATGGCCGGCGAGGGTTCGCCCGGTGAGGTCGTGAAGTCGCGCGGGCTCGCGGTCGTCTCGGATGACGGTGCGCTGATCGCGGCGATCGACGACGCGCTGGCGTCGCAGCCCGACGTGCTGGAGAAGATCCGCGACGGCAAGGTGCAGGCGGCCGGTGCCGTCATCGGTGCCGTCATGAAGGCGATGAAGGGACAGGCGGATGCTGCGCGCGTCCGCGAGCTCGTCCTGGAGCGCGCCGCCGCAACCGAGTAAGTTCGCTCGCGGGTAGCGGAGAGGTTGAGCAAACGTCTATGCTCTAGCTCACATTGCACGAGAACCCCCTCCGCTGCAGTACTGGACATACCGAGGTGACACTTGGTTCCACATCTGACTACCCGACAGAGTTCCAGTCTTCGAGTTGTTCGCCTCTGCGTTGCCTTGGCCATGCTGGCAACCGGTTTGGTGTTCGGCGCGGGTGCAACGTCCGCCTCCGCGGCGACACTCTCGGAGCCCCTCAGCTGTCCGGAGATGCTTGACGAGTCGACCAAGCAGTCCCTGCAGGAAGCGGGGTGGGAGCTTATTGACCGCACCGCGCAGCCGGGTGAAGATCACTTCCCTTTCGTCGAACTCGGTGGGGCAACCTGCATGTGGGGGATCCCGCAGTCGGGCGCGTTCACTTGGATCGCTTACTCGCAGATCTCCACAGCCGAGGCGGTGATTCAACAGGACCGCCTGACTGCGCTGGGGTTCACTCAGGCTCGGACGACTGATGGAGTGTTGTTCAGCTGGACCCAACCGGTGGAGTCGTTCGATAGTGAAGCCCGTGCAGGACAGAGTTACCTCTTCGCTGACTCGTTCTGGTATTTGGCCGGGGCGGAGGAAACACTGCGGGAAGTGCAGCGCAACGTGACGGCGAGTCTGGTGGTGCCACCCGAACCGCAGTCCGAGGCCGAAAGCGAGCCTGAGCCGCTGCTCACGCTGGGACTTGGCTCCGGGATGTTCGACGCTCCATCGACCATCAGCACGCTGCCCACGGCGCAAAGCCTGGACCTCACCCCGGAACGTGTCGGCGTCACCACCGGCATCGCGGTGGTTCTGGTGGCAATCATCGCGTTCCCTGGGAAGCTGGTCGAATCCGCACTGTCTGCGAACTACGAGAGCGTCAGTCGCAGGATGCGCCCCCTGATGACCCCAATGCGACGGCTGGCTTCCGCTGTCCGCGCGCGAGCGCGCCTTCTGCCCCGGTGGTCACTGATCACCGTCGGACTGGTGGTCGCGGCGATCGTTTCCGGGTTCATCGATCCGCAATTCGGTGCAAACCCGGGATCGGTGCGGATGTTCGTCTCGCTGCTGCTCACGCTGGTTGTCGAGAGCGTGATCGCCCTCTGGCTGGTCTCCCGACTGGTGCGTCGCCGGGATCCTCGGCTGGGAGCCCGGTTCGAGTTCAAGTTCGGTTCCTTGATTGTGCTTCTCATCGTCGTTCTGGTCTCTCGCGCAACCAGCTTCGAACCGGGGATGCTATTCGGTGTCGTTCTGGCGCTCAGCTATGCGACGAGACCGGACGCGAGGACTGAGCTGAGGGCATCCGCCACCGAGGCAGGCTACCTGTTCGGGGTTGGTCTGCTCAGTTGGGTCGCTTACAGCGTGGTCACCGGGGTCCAGGGTGTAGCACCGGATGCGGCGGGGGTCTTTTTGAGGGAGACACTGGGAGGGTTTGCAATCGGCGCTCTGTCGGCCCTGCCGATTCTGCTGTTGCCCTGGCCCGGCCTCATCGGCGGCGTGATCTACTCGTGGCGGCGGGGAGCCTGGTTCGGGGCGTACTCGGTGGCGATCCTGGCCTTCCTGATCATCCTGCTGCCATTGCCGCAGAGCTGGGCCCACATCGAGATGCCATTCGTGACCTGGCTCTCGGTATATCTGGTCTTCGCCATCGCCTCGCTTGCTGTGTGGGCAGTGCTCACCTACGGACTGTCCCGACCCACCCGAAAAGGAGCGCAAAGTGACCAGCCAGCCCAATAATCCCGCCACCGTCTACGTGGTGCAGGCCCAACCCAAAGGGTTCAGCATCACTGCGCTGGTGCTGGCCCTGGTGTCGATCGTGTTCGGGTTCACGTTGATCCTTCCCCTCGCCGCCCTGATCTTCGGAATCATCGGTGCGAAGAAAGAGCCGGCGGGCCGCGGGATGGCGATCGTCGGCATCGTGATCGGTGCGCTCGACCTGGTGCTGTGGCTCATCCTGGGCGGCGCGATCTTTGCACTGTTCGCCACAATGATCGGTGCCGGTGCGGTGTTGACGGTCTAAGCCTCCGCGAGAAACTCCAGCGCGGAATCCCTGAACCCGCGAGCCGTCGGCGCGTTGAAGTGGCCCCGCCCGGAGATCTCATAGAACGACCCGAGCGGCGTGGCCTCTGCAAGCCGCTGCGACGCTTCCAGGATCGGGTCTTCGCTTCCGGTCGCGAATAGTGCGGGCTGCTGCGGCGGATTGACCGGGTCGGGTTGTGGTCCACCGCGCATGCCTTCGACGAGCGAGACCAGTGCGGTCAGGTCGTTGCCGCGAATACCGCCAGCCATCTTCACATAGGTCGCGGTGAGCCGGTCGGTGATGGGAGTCCCGTCAGCGATGAACGCACGCGCCTCGTCGACGCGGAAGCGGGTGAGCGGGTCGCCGTCCGGTATTCCTCCGAGGACGAGGCGACGGATGCGCTCCGGTGCCCCCACGGCCGTACGCCAGCCGACGCGGGCCCCCAATGAGTAGCCCACAAAGTCGACCTCGTCGAGCATGAACGTGTCGAGCACGCTTTGCACATCGGAGACCAGAAGGTCGATCGTGTAGGCGTCCGGGGAGTGCGGCTTGTCGCTGAGCCCGTGCCCGCGCTGGTCCAGGGTGATGACGCGGTAGTCGGCACGCAACAGGTCACGAATCCAGCCGCTGTTGCGCCAATTGAGCAAGCCGCTGGAGGCGAAACCGTGTACGAGCAGCACTGGCCGGGCATCCGCGTTGCCAAATTCGTAGGTGGCGATGGTGACGCCGTCGACCGAGGCAACCCCTCGCGGTGGTGGCGCGGCGGGTGTGATCATGTGTCTCTCACCCGGTCCTTCACTCGCGGCGCAACAACGATGGCGGCGGCAGCAAGGATGGCGGCCAGGGCGAACACGCCGGCGAAGGATTGGCCCGTTGCCGCGAGGGCACTGAACACAATTCCGGTGATGGCGAGTGCCAGGGCTGCGCCAAGAGAATCGGAGATGGATAGGGCCGCACTGTTGAATCCCTGGTTCGCTTTGGTGGACAGGGCCAGGGTCATCACACTGAGGCGCGGGTACATGAGTCCCATGCCCCCGCCACCAATTCCCCAGCCGATGATGGCGACTGACGGCGGCAGGGCGAGCAGCGCGGTCAATCCTGCGAGCACGATGGCGACCAGCACCAGGCTGGCTCCGATGACCGCGCTCATTTGGTGGGTCAGCTGGGTCGTCAGGCGGCCCTGCAGCCAGGATGCGCCCGCCCACGAGAGTGCGCCCAGGGTGAGGGCGAGGCCAGCGAGCGACGGCGAGAATGCATAGTTCTCGACCAGAAGGTAGGGGAGGTAGACCTCGGCACCCAGGAAAGCAGCACCGACCAGCCCGCGCAACAGGATGACCGTCGGCAGGCCGCGGCGAGCACGCAGGGCGCCGGTGGGCAGGAGCGGACGCACCGCAATCAGCACAATGACCACCCCGACGACCGCCAACGCCCACCCGAGTTCCTCAGCCTCCGCGAGAAGGCCGAGCCCCAGCACCGCGACCGCCGCAATGATGGACCATCCGATCCGGCCGAGTGACCAGGGCGCAACCTCGCCGTCCGGGTCACCTCCCCTCAGGTCGCGCAGGGCTGGCCACACCATTCCGGCCGCCACAACGACCAGGGCGATGACTCCGAGAAACACCCAGTGCCAGCTGAAGAGTTCGGTGACCACACCGGCAGCGAATGGTCCGATCAGCGAAGGGATCACCCAGGCGGCCGCGAAGCCGGCGAAGATCTGCGGATGCAGTCGGGCCGGGTAGACGCGCGCGACCACGACGTAGAGCGCCACATTGATGGCGCCGGCGCCGAGTCCCTGCAGCAGGCGTCCGGCCACCAGCACGGGCATCAGGGTGGCGGTTCCGGCGACCAGCAGTCCGAGCACGAACGCCACGGCTGAGGTGTAGAGCGGGGTGATCGGTCCGATTCGATCACACCAGTTTCCGGCGACGACCATGCCGATGACTGCGGTCGCGAGGGGACCCGCGAAGGCGAGCGCGTAGAGGCCAGCGCCATCCAGGTCTGCGCTGACGACCGGCATGATGGTGGTCACGGCGAGCGACTCGAAGGCCCCCAGGAACACCAGCGCGCATGATCCGATCGTGATCCACAGGTACTCGCGACTGAACAGGCCGGGTTCGGGGGCGTGTACGCGCGTGGTGACCATGAGTTCGAGCCTAGAACCTCGGAGGGGGTGCACGTTCACCAGCCCGGGACAACACTGGACTGATGGATACTTCACTTTCTGCCGTCGCTCTGGTCTGCACGCTCGCCCCGTCTCCCGCCGAGTCCAGCACCGAGCTGCTCGCCTCGCAGTTGCTCGAAGAACTGGGCAAGCATGGGGTTTCCGGCACCAGCATCCGAGTGGTCGATCATGATGTGAAACCCGGGGTGCAGACGGATATGGGCGAGGGCGACGCGTGGCCGGGCATCCGCCAGCAGATCCTGGATGCCGACATCCTCGTCTTCTGCTCGCCCACCTGGGTGGGTCACATGTCGAGTGTTGCCCAGCGCGTTGTCGAACGGCTGGATGCGGAACTGTCAGAGACGGATGATGCTGGTCGCCCGATCCTGTTCGACAAGGTGGCCGTCACCGGGGTGGTCGGTAACGAGGACGGCGCCCACAAGGTCACTGCGGATCTCATGCAGGCACTCAACGACGTCGGGTTCACGCTTCCGGCACAGGGCGGAACGTACTGGAACGGCGAGGCGATGCACACTGTGGACTACAAGGA
>Ga0209075_1005023_pt1 | contig 10319 bp, 7 predicted proteins | sample Stecom2011_FD_187523 | JGI IMG/M metagenome (GOLD analysis project Ga0209075, IMG submission 187523) | Agricultural soil microbial communities from Utah to study Nitrogen management - Steer compost 2011 (SPAdes) (version 2) | ecosystem: Environmental > Terrestrial > Soil > Agricultural land...
CATTACCCGCGAGGGCTACGAACGTTTAGAAAAAGAGTTGGATTACTTATGGCGGGTAGATCGTCCTGAGACTACAAAAAAAGTGACTTGGGCGGCAAGCCTAGGTGATCGCTCAGAAAACGCAGATAATAACAAATAACCCATAAAACCATACTATATTATTATTTTATTATAATTATCAACAAGTTATTAATATTATAAATACTAAGCACTTGTACTATTTTAAAGAGGAATTAGTGAAACTATGAAAGAATTTAAAATTTTTCATTCGGAAATAGAAGAATTTGAAAATATCGAAAATTTCATAGAAGGTTTTTTATCAGATTACTGGTGTTTTGATGACACTCAAAAGAGTGGCTTTAAATATCAATTTAAAGAGTTGCAAAAAAAGTATTCTATAAAAAGCAGTACAAAAACACATGTGTTAGCCAAAAAATTTGGACAAGCTAAGCTCCGAATCCACTTGCTATGCAACAATTGTGTTGGTGAAGTAACATTTAGAGATAGAAAAGAATTTTCAGACTACAACCCATATCCTCCCTTTAACTCTCCTAATGTTAAGGGTTTTTGCCCGTCCTGCTATCAAAGTTCTCTGTCTGAAGACATTGATAAGAATGTACAAAATATCTATAAAAATATTGAGCATGCACAGTCTTTTTTTAAAGAACCCACCTTAGACAAGCTAAGCTATTTAGAAGCAATATTTCTTTACCATATTATCAACTTCCAAGACTTCAACCCTAAAGAAATAGACAAGCACTATTGGATGGAATTTTATGAATCAGAATGCGAAGGAGCGCATTTTGTAATAGATCGTTTAGTAACAAAAGGGTTTATTAAGATTAATTTAAACGAAAAAGATATATTTGATAACCTTAATGAAATCAAGATGCATTACGGACTTAACTCTGAACATTTGTCCTCAGACTTTCTTTCAGAACTTAATGAAAAACTACAGATAATTAATGATTTTATTTACAGCGTTACTCTGCCGAAAGATTTTTCAAATTTTCACAACTATTCTCTTTTCTTACAGAACAAGATTAACTCCCAAACTGTTTTGTTTGATGATCTCAAAGATATTAAGAGGTTTGTAACTCATAAACGTCACGATGAACTTTTTAGGCAATTCCATAACATTTGTAAGCAAATTAAAATTAATAGCCAGAAGTTAGAGAATAACGATACGCTAAATCTTATTGCTGAAAACCTTAACCTAATGCAGGCTTATAGCCTGTTTTGGTATAAAACTACCGAAGTTAAAGCAGCGAAATATGATCAATACACTTTAAGGCAAGGCTATAAAAAACTTTCTGCAATATACTTAAATTCTGTAAAAAAATATGTAGAATATATAGCCTCTAATCCTACAGCAGCAAAGTATTCAAAAAACCTTCCTGATGATTTTCAGGGGACTAAAATTGAAAAACTAATATTTTCTGATTTTTTAGACATCTATTATAATTACTGGCACAAGCTCACTACAAAAGAAATTATCAAACTCTGGCTTGACGAGCTTACAGTTGAGGGGTGAGTTTGACTCCCCCCCTTAAAGTCAATAATTTTATCATTTATTTCAAATACATTTAACATCAAAGGGAGCCTGTTCGGTTTTATTACGGATGAACAGTTGAGAGTAACCGAAATGCCAACAACTTTTTGGTATTAGCCTATTCTCAGCCTTGATTTCAAAACAACCTCTATGTTTTTTTGAGTAAAAAACATAGGAATCTGATAGATTGGTAAAAAACCTATAAACAATTAAACTGAGAATTATTTTCCGACATACTTAAGATACTGCTTGCGCTTCTTAAACTCTAAGTTTTCCATATATTGCCTCATATATTCAAAATCGGGGCCACCACACTCATTAACAGGCAACATAATCTTGTCTCTTAAAATACGTTTATCATTTATCTCTCTATTAAAGTTATATTTTTCAGACAGTCTATTGGTTAACGTTGCTATAAAAAGGTAAACAAACTGATCAAATGCATCATTTTGTAAATGTGTCACATGGTCACTGGCAACAAACTTATATGGGTGATAAAAACTAGCCCCTACACTACCACTGTTTGCTATAGTCAAACAGTTTAAGAACATACGGACACCGCTCTCATTACCGATAAAGTTGTCCACTCCGTTGTTTAATGCAGTTGATGATATATAGGGATAATGACCATTTATTTGATTCATTTTTATTAATCGTTTACCTCGTTGGACAGTTTTAAAAATATCCTTCAAAAAAAACTCATGCCATTTTTTTTCTTCAAGGGGTTCTACCTTTCTAAACTTAAGCCCCCCAAGCTTCTTACGGCAATATTCAATGTATTTAGCCTTCTTTTTATCTATTACAGCTTTTGTATAGTCTTCCATAAACTGCCAGTCAGGTCGGTTTTCCGAGTCGACTGGAAGCATTACCTTTTGACGGATCAAGCGCTTCCCGTTGAACTTATATCCATACTGATACTTGTCTTTTTGTTTTAAAATAGAGTTTTTTAATGATAGATAATGATACTTATTACCTTTAATCTGTGTTAAAGACAGGCGCTTAACATCATCAGAGAATAACGCTGTATAAGGGTGGTAGAAGTTCTCTACAACACTACCGTTGTAATTCACTCCTAAGATATTGGAGTCTTCTGAGCGATTTTCATCTGAAACGAAATGCGTAATCCCATTATTTGAATCAGTAGATCCAATAAATGGCTTAAGACCAGTCGTCATATCGGCCTTAGTTAATCGAACACCAGATTTAATTTCTGCAAACTCCTCGATAAAAAATCCGTGCCATTCAATACTCTCTAGTTTTAACGTCATATTAATTATCCAATGAGTCTTTAGAATCGAAAAGATATTCACGATTTTGCATAATCATTGAAAATTCAAATGTAAGATAATCCCCTACTGTTTTTTCAAAATCATCTTTAGATGGAAGCTCATCATTAAAATAATAAAAACTATGTAACCATTCGTCATCTTCTTCAATCGTGGTTTTCACACAGAACTTACTTTCAGCCTCAATACGATTAAACCAAACATCTAAAAGATGCTGTTTCCTGTCTTTTGCTTGCTCAGTTTCAATCAATCCAATATGGGCACTAACTCTAAAACCATCTTCTCTAAAGTCTATAAACTTACACTCATGGTCTGCTGGATGTGGCTCACCCGCCGTAAAAACTGCAATACAAGGAATAGTTCCAACTCCGTAAAACGTATCCTTATTCAGTGAAACAACACCCTCTAAGGTATGATGTTTAATAATATTCGCTTTTATTGCTTTTTCTTCTTTAGTCTTTCCGGTTAACGAGGACTGCGGAATAATAACAATGGCACGACCACCCACAACTAGTGAATTTAACAAATGCTCCGTAAATGCCAACTCATATAAATCTGAGTTTTTCTTTGAGCCTTGTGAATAAGGAGGATTCATCATCCCAACGGTAGCACCTTTTAATTGAAGCTTATTTGCATCTTCATTTAAGAAATTATGATTAATTAAGTTACTTTTACCATCTCCACGTAAAATCATATTAGTTGTGGCAATTGTGAACATATATGGCTGCAACTCAAAACCATGCAATTGCTTTTGACGAATATTTTTCTTGATATTTTCATTGTCTGCTTGAGCAAGCATATGATGCATTGCAGCTATTAAGAACCCAGCAGTTCCTGCACATGGATCAAGTACAACGTCACTTGGTGTAATATCAACTAATTCACAAAATAAATCGGTTATGTGCTTAGGCGTTAAAACTATCCCAAGCCCTTGCCCATCACCACCAGAATAAGACATAAACTCGCCATAAAAACGACCTAAATAGTCTTCAGAAGAATTGGTATATCTTATGCTCTTATAAATTTTCTGGTGCAAAAACTCAGTAAAATGCTTGAGGGGAGTTTTATTGAGAGTAGCGTTTTTTTCATTAAGGATTTGAGTATCTTTAATAATTGAAAACTGGCTTAGAATCTTATCTCTTTTGACATCTGGTGCTACTCTAGAACGCTTGAGGTTTTTTTGAACAGCGTTGTAGATCTTATCTCCATCCGTATCAATTTCATCACCTGTTAAATGAGCGACATCAAAGCCACCGAACTCAGCCTCTCTTAACGCCAATAGAATTCCAGAAACAATCAGCGGCTTATCAATATCTTTTAAATTGCCATAATTTCGTAAATCTTCATGTAACTCCGCAGCATCACGGAGAATTTCAGTTAACTCTTTTTCTTGATCCGTATCCTCTTGAAGAACCTCTCTTGTATAATATTCCAAGATATTTTTTGCATTAAAAGAGATAAACGATTCAACTTCTGGTAATTCTCGATAGTATTCTGTTTCGTCAATAAAGTATGGGCTGATTTTATGTTTTCTTTCATCACCAGATATACCAAAGGCAATAACTTTCTTGTAAGACGTGTTTTTAGCTAGGTGCTGACCATAAAATAACGCACCATTTACGGCAAAATCTGTAACGTCTTTTGATGCAGTACTTATTAACCCTTTGATATCGAGTTTTATATGCTTAGAAACATCAGCCTTGTTCTCAATAACAATAATAAAATCTTTTACAACACCAACAAACTCTGGAAAGCCTACGTTCCTTGTACCTCTTTTTGATGCTGTTTTAAGTGCCTTATCAATCTCTAGAATTGTGCTGCCTTGAGGCTCAAGCTCAACACCCGCCTCTTTCAGTAAACCGTGAACCCACAAATCTGTTTTTGCTTCTTTCTTAGCCACTTCCACGCCCCATTCCATTTCGTTTTATTAAAAAAATTTAATGCTAATTATTCCACTATCTATTTTGTTTCAATAGGTTTAACAAGAAAGCTACTAAAGAATTCTAAACCGACTAAACTGTGCCTCACTTCGCCATTCAGCATGGAGTGCAATAATGCTATTATTTTGTATGCTCATCACTCATCCTTCGTAGAAATCAGGTCTGTATTATATTCAATGCTATTGATGTACCAAGTTTTAACTCCAGTTGGCGTATGAACCAAAGCCTCATCATCTACTTGTTTACCCAAAATTGCTTTTGCCATTGGTGAATGGATAGAAATATAGTCTTTTCGCCAATATACCTCTTCGTCACCAACAATGCGCAGTCGCAATGCTTCGCCATCATCGTTTTCAAGTTCAATCCAAGCACCAAAAAATACTTTACCTTCTTGGACAGAGCTGTATTCAATTTTCTCTGCAACCTCAAAAAGCTTAATTAGACGATGAATACGACCATCAATCTGTCTTAACAATCGCTTGTTGGCGTGATAGTCAGCATTCTCAGACCTGTCTCCGAGACTGGCAGCCCAACTAACTATCTTTGTAACTTCTGGTCGTCTTTCGCGGACAAGATACTTTAGTTCTTTTTTAAGCTTTAAATAGCCATCTTCTGTGAGTAATTTTCTGTTCATGTTAAAAAGGTTATAGCTTTTCTAAGTGCATCTAGTGTTGCTGCTTTAAAAACAACATTGTTATTTGTATCGATTATTTCGCCATACTCTGTTGCTTTGAAGCTCCATTTTTTTAAAAATTCATCTGACAATAAATAACTTAAGGCGCGAACTTCTTGATTGGTTAACTTATAGCTTTTATTTTTTTGTTCTTGGCTAACATTTTTGTGATCGTAAATATCAATCCGCTGGTTGGGCGGTATCATTTCATCAACAATTTTTTGAGCTTCTTTTAGCTGTGAAGCCATTATCTTTGCCAATAACTTTTGCTTTGGATTTTGAATTTCTTCAATCCAGTCCAATTCTTTTTTAGAAATATTTTTAGTACTGGGCATATTAGCAGCATCATCCGCAAATGCTTGAATAAGAGCACGGTACTTTGCGCCTGAACTGTTGCGTATACTTTGCGCTTTAGGAACACCACGACCAGAACCAAGCCTCGCAATAGTGGTATAGCTGTAATCATTAACTCCACGCTCCTTTTGCTCAATACAGACATTGTAAATAGCAGCCAAAGTCTCCTGTATTTTTTTTGACGACCCTTTTTGTAACGTGGTTAATAGCTCTTCTGGATTCATCAATTATCCCCTATTAATTTAGCACTTTCAGAAAGTATTAAATCAATTTCGGAAGGCTCAATTCTTTCTAAGCCGTCTAACTCTTTAAGCTTTACCTTACACTCTATCAATGGCTGTATTTTCCCCCATGTTTTTAACCGACTTAAAAGTAGTTTGTAAATTTGGTTTCCTGCTTCGAGTTGCTGCTCTTTAGATAATGTAAACAGCCTTGGCATCATATCGTTATACATAACCATCTTATCTAAAATTTGTGTTCTTGGGAGAACGGCACTACCTGCATTACAAGATCGATAGATTGTAGCGTTTTCACAAACCTCTTGGAGTTGCTGGAATTGACTAACCTCTTCAATTTCCATTCTTACTTCTGCTTCAGAACTTGTAATTAATGCTAGTTTAGAACTATCAGTTGTAGAATTTATAAGGCTTTGACAGCGCTTAATATGACCGTGACACGCCTGTATATCACATAAATACATATCCAGTTTCATGGCTACAGTTTCATATTGAGATTCTATATTCCTCAAATCAACTTCAAGCCTATAACGCTCTACATCTTTTGAATATTCAATCCCCTTTAAGTTTGCCAAATACTCTTGGCGCTCAAAGTCTTGGATTTGAATTTTTAAATTATTTATTTTTTGTTGAAGCTTGTGACAAGCATCGGATTGTTCGTTAGATTGCAACAAGATCTCATTAGCTATGGCAATCAAACCACCCAAAAAAGCAGGTCCTGTTACGAAGTGACGGCATCTTAAACAGTTTTGAGTTCCTAAATAGCCAGGTGATACTGGCGCATTAAGATAATTGGTTATTACCTCACCTCCATCATTACATTTCGTTGCGGCATAAGGGCAAATCCCATAGTCTCTAAATACAAAATTTCCAGCAGGAATACTATTATCAAGAGCAGAAAGCAAATCCTGATTAGAGCCAATTAGTTGATTTTTAACTTCTTCAATTTTTTGCTGTTCAATAGTTTTTTGAATAGACTCAACTTCAGATTTAAGTGCTATTTTTTCTCCCTCTTCTAATCGCTGTCGAATATCTTGGTTTGATACCTTGCAGTAATAGATAGACATCACAACCGAGCTGTGACCAACAATTTTCATAACAATTTCTATCGGCATCCCCATCTCCATCACATAAGCTGTGATAAGACTGACACGCATTGAATGCGGTGTATAAATGGAATTATATGCACTTATTGAAGATGAGTTGCCATTTAGTTCGGCTAAAGACAGTGATTTTGGCTGCGTATAGAACAAAGCAATAGCTAAGCGAGGGGTTAAGGCATTTGCAGTGTTAGCAGGCTCTATATCCGCGAACCTTCTAAACAAAAAGCAGTTCATTCCTTTTTCTTTCAATTGTATTTCATTAAAACTTGTTCGGGTGCATTCTGACCAAGCTGTTGGCTTACTGATAGGATTATATTTTTGCTGCCACCTCCTAAGCTTAATCAGCCAATATGCTAGGTCTTCGGGCATCCAAGGAATGGTATAGCCTTTACCATCGTTTTTAGTTTTATTCGTTGTTGTGAAAATGCCTAACTGCTTATCCGGCATCTTAGATACAAACGCTTGACTGTTAGTCATTCCTGCAAAGGGCGATGTATTTTTCTCCCAGATAACTTTACCTGACTGATCTAGCTCAGCAATATATTTATCAGCTTCGCCAGAGTCGTTGTAAGCAATTTGACGGCCTCTAAGTGGAATTTTAGTCAATGCATAAGTCATTATCCAATCGATAGGTATCCATAGTAAATAATCTTGGCCGTCGTATTTATAGACACAATCCTCATCCGCAATATCAACTATACTTTTATCAACTTTGACCCAGTCTGCATCAAACTTCTGTAAATGCTCGAGTTCTCTAAAACTTTGAGCCTTTTCAGGGATTATCCAACTTTGAGCATTTTTAACAAAATGGTATTGAAGACAAGGCCTTGCTGTTTCGGAACGAGCTGGAGAACCAGAAACATTCGAGAGTTGCTCGACATACAAGGAGATTGGATTTCGTGCATTTTTAACCCGTACTATCTCTCCTGTATCTTCATCTTCAATAGTGAGCTCATTAATAATTATATAATCAAGAAACTCACTAGCTGATCTGACAAAGGCTTTTCTCATATAAGGAGTACTAAGTCCTTCTACTATTAGTTTTAAAGGCTTAAGATCAAAGGCTTCTTGAGTTAGAAATGCATGTGGTGATTTACTGCCATCGTATGGGATGACATATAACCTTACAAACCTACATAAATGAGAAATCTTACTGCCCCCACCACGAGCAGTTTTCATAAAATCTTCAATTTTGCACTGCCAGATCTTATATCTATCAGGTATAAATTCTGGCTTAAATGGCTCAGGCTTCCCTAGAAATACATACCAGTTTTCCCACTCTTCTGTATAGGCAGTTTGTGGGTCTAAAGGCAGTGTTTCGTTTTTTTGATCATATACAAACCTCTTATACTCTTTAGCGTTCTTAAACTGTCGTTCTGCTATTAAGTTCTTCATCTCCTGATACGTAATAAACTCAGGTGAATCAAAAAAATCACGATAGCTTATCCACTCGTCATAAATTCTTTCAGGGTGTGCTGGAAGCCCATGTTTTTTATAGTTGTCTCTGTATATCTTGCTATCAGTTAAGCCAAGTTCCTTGCATAGGGTTTTTAATTGCCAATAGGTGTACTTAGTTCTCTTAAATTCAAAGAGACTAGTCGTTTTCTTTGGGCTAGGATTATTCATGAGCCTTCCTTAATGTTTCTCTAACTTCATGCAACGTCGGCTTTATATAGACGAGGCACGAGAGAGGACTTTTATGATGCATAGCTTTTTGAATTTCAACCTGAGAAAGCCCTGCCTCACGAAGGCGAAAGCCATAAGCATGGCGATGACAATGCTCACTGGTTCCATGTTTCAGTCCAAACTCAAGCCCGATACGCTCAACCGCCTTTCGATAATAGTTCTGAAAGTTTTTTAATGTTTCGGGTGTTCCTTTTGAATTTGTAAATGCAAAGGGGTGGGGGTTACTTGTTTTTGGCTCTACTCGCTGATATTTAAGATAGTTAGCCCAAATAGCTAGAAAGTCTTTAGCTTTCTCAGGAGGATTAAAGATTACTTCAAAATAGCCTTTTTTGCTCGTTAACAAAGGGCTCTTCCAACCAGAAAAAAGACGTTCCGAAATTAGGTATTGGTTTCTGGGCTTATAGTGTGTAGTTGCTGTTAAATACTCTTGTCTGTTTTTATATCTTGGATCAGGTGAAGCACCAATTTCAGGATGGTAAACCCTTACGATAGCCTCATGCTGTCGTATAGGGTGCATAGTGATGTCAGACACATAAATATGGAAAAGCTCGCTCTTTCTTAGTCCACCGTAATTCATAAGCATAACCATTGCTTGTGACTTGTAATCTAACTTTTCTTTATGATTAAACCCTAAGTATAAAAGCCTATCTAATTGGTTGTTTGGAAAGCGGGTAGCGTACTCATAGTCAAAGACATCATCATTAACCATACCCACTAATCGAACTCTTTTATTGTGCTCTGCTGCTTTCTGCTTATTTGTGAGGTGACTTAAAAACACATTTGCTTGTTGGTTATAATAAGCACACCAATTTAGCCTTTCCTCGTAGCTTGTAGCTTTTCTAAAGGGATTTATTCTTGAGTCGTCATAACCTTCTTGTTGTGACAAGAAGTCGGTGTAAGTATTTATATGAAATAAAATGCTATTAGCATCACTTTTTTTACGTGGTCGCCAATAAATATTTAGCTCATCATGCACAGCTGCCATATCAACTGTTCCAATCAAGACAGCATCCGCAAATGCCTTTAAGAGTTTAGTAGCACTATCAAAGTTGGAGTTAGCATTTATATATTTTAAAAGAAGTTGAAGAGAAAAAGTTGAACGCTCACGCCAAGATGGGCTTTTGTTACTCATCCAAGCCAAATAGCGAAGATGTGATATTAAAATCCCTTTCTCTGTTATCAAAGCAGGTAATTGAAGCTTCTGTTTAGAAGCACAATCGTGATAATTGACATATATTTTCTTTACAAATGACATATACTATTTAGTATGTAGTTTAAGGTTACTTCTATCGATATTGTGATAGAGGAAAGTTGAAGTCAATATAAAAGAGCAGCTTATAGTATCTTTATTCATGGGTTATTATATCAATATAATAAAAAACGTTTACGCGAAATAGATAGGCGTGTGCGTTATTTACGTAAATGCTTAGATGAATTAAAAATCGTTGATTACAACCCTGTACAAGACGGTAAAGTATTTTTTGGCGCT
>Ga0209075_1005024_pt1 | contig 10319 bp, 6 predicted proteins | sample Stecom2011_FD_187523 | JGI IMG/M metagenome (GOLD analysis project Ga0209075, IMG submission 187523) | Agricultural soil microbial communities from Utah to study Nitrogen management - Steer compost 2011 (SPAdes) (version 2) | ecosystem: Environmental > Terrestrial > Soil > Agricultural land...
CCCGTCGCCCAGGCCTATGCCGGCCACCAGTTCGGCCACTTCAACCCGCGCCTGGGCGACGGCCGGGCGGTGCTGCTGGGCGAGGTGGTCGACCGCGACGGGCGGCTGCGCGACATCCAGCTCAAGGGCGCCGGCATGACCCCCTTCTCCCGGGGCGCCGACGGCCGCTCGCCGCTGGGCCCGGTGCTGCGAGAGTACCTGGTGAGCGAGGCGATGCACCGCCTGGGCGTGCCCACCACCCGGGCGCTGGCCGCGGTGACCACCGGCGAGCGGGTCTTCCGCCGGGTGCCGGAGCCCGGCGGGGTGCTGACCCGCGTCGCCGCGAGCCACCTGCGGGTGGGCACCTTCCAGTACTTCGCCGCCCGGGACGATGTGGAGGCGGTGCGGACCCTCGCCGACCTGGCCATCGAGCGTCACTATCCAGAGCTCCAGGGCCTGGAGGAGGGCGAGCGCTACCTGGCGCTGCTGGAGGCGGTGGCCGGGCGCCAGGCGGCGCTGGTGGCGAAGTGGATGGGGCTCGGCTTCATCCACGGGGTGATGAACACCGACAACTGCGCCGTCTCCGGGGAGACCATCGACTACGGCCCCTGCGCCTTCATGGAGGCCTACTCGCCGACCACGGTGTTCAGCTCCATCGACGAGCAGGGGCGCTATGCCTACCGCAACCAGCCCTGGCTCGCCCAGTGGAACCTGGCGCGCTTCGCCGAGACCCTGCTGCCCCTGCTCGACGCGGATCAGGAGCGGGCCATCGAGCAGGCCACGGCGGTGATCGAGGCCTTCGTGCCGCGCCATGAGGCCGAGCGGCTGGCGCTGTTTCGTGCCAAGCTGGGGCTGGTGCAGGAGGAGGAGGGCGACCGCGAGCTGGCCGAGACGCTGCTCGAGGCGATGGAGGCCGGCCGGGCGGACTTCACCCTGGCGTTCCGCCGCCTGAGCGAGGCGGTGGAGGAGGACGCCCCCGCCCTGCTCGAGCGCTTCGAGAGCGACGGGGCGCTGCGCGCCTGGCTGCCGCGCTGGCGGGAGCGCCTGGCCCGGGAGGCGGCCGGTGCCGGCGAGATCGCCGCACGCATGAACGCCGTCAATCCGCTCTATATCCCCCGCAACCACCAGGTGGAGCGGATGATCGCCGCCGCCGCCGAGCACGACGACTTCGGCCCCTTCGAGGCCCTGCGCGAGGTGCTGGCCGAGCCCTTCACCGAGCAGCCCGGCCGCGAGGCATACGCCGAGCCGGCGCCGGCCAGCGAGCGGGTGCTTCGCACCTTCTGCGGCACCTGAGCGGTACTGGGTTCACGCCTGCAGCACCTGGTAGGAGCGCAATTCTATTGCGCGATTGGCGCCGCAGGCGCCCCGGCGGCGTTGTCGATGTGACAGAGTGCCGCCAAGGAGTCCTTCGGCCTCCATTCGCCCGGGAAACCCGGCCTCCCACAATCAACCCCGGTCTTCCAATACTCACTGCCGAACTGGTTCACACCGGTTTGCGATGAACCAAAAAAGGCGCCCGGGGTTCCCCGGGCGCCTCTGTATCGGTGAGCCGATCGATGAGCCGGGCGGACGCCCGGCTCAGGCCCTGATCATTTCTGGAACTGCTCCAGATCGAAGCGATCGGCGTTCATCACCTTGGTCCAGGCCTTGATGAAGTCCTTCACGAACTTCTCCTGGTTGTCATCCTGGGCGTACACCTCGGCGTAGCTGCGCAGGACGGAGTTGGAGCCGAACACCAGGTCGATGCGGCTGGCGGTCCACTTCACCTGATCGCTCTTGCGATCGCGGAGCTCGTAGGTACCGTTGCCCGCGGACTTCCAGGTGTAGGCCATGTCGGTCAGGTTGACGAAGAAGTCGTTGGTCAGCTGGCCTTCACGGTCGGTGAAGACGCCATGCTTGCTGCCACCGTGGTTGGTGCCCAGCATGCGCATGCCGCCGACCAGCACGGTCATCTCCGGCGCGGTCAGGCCCATCAGCTGGGCGCGGTCGAGCATCAGCTCCTCCGGCTTGACCACATAGTCCTTCTTCTGCCAGTTGCGGAAGCCGTCGGCCACAGGCTCCAGCGGCTCGAAGGACTCGACGTCGGTCATCTCGGCGGTGGCGTCGCCGCGGCCCGGGATGAAGGGCACCAGCACATCGTGGCCGGCGGCCCTGGCGGCCTGCTCGATGCCCACGCTGCCGCCCAGCACGATCAGGTCGGCCACGCTGGCGCCGGTCTCGGCGGAGAGCTGCTCGTAGACCTTGAGCACTTTGGCCAGGCGCTGGGGCTCGTTGCCCTCCCAGTCCTTCTGGGGTGCCAGGCGGATGCGGGCACCGTTGGCGCCACCGCGCATGTCGGAGCCGCGGAAGGTGCGGGCGCTGTCCCAGGCGGTGGCGACCAGCTCACCGATGGAGAGGCCGCTCTCGGCGATCTTCTGCTTGGCGGCCTCGACGCAGTAGTCGGTGCTGCCGGCGGGGACCGGGTCCTGCCAGATCAGGTCTTCCTGGGGCGCCTCGGGGCCGATATAGCGGCTCTTCGGGCCCAGGTCGCGGTGGGTCAGCTTGAACCAGGCGCGGGCGAAGCAGTCCTTGAAGTACTCGGGATCCGCCATGAACTTCTCGCAGATGGCCCGGTACTTCGGATCCATCTTCATCGCCATGTCGGCGTCGGTCATCATCGGGTTGTGGCGCTTGGAGGGATCCGTCGCATCGACGGGCTTGTCCTCCTCCTTGATGTCCACCGGCTCCCACTGCCAGGCGCCGGCGGGGCTCTTCTTCAGCTCCCACTCGTGGCCGAACAGCATCTCGAAGAAGCCCATGTCGAACTTGGTCGGGTGGGTGGTCCAGGCACCCTCCAGGCCGGACGTCACCGCGTTGGCGGCCTTGCCCTGCATGTTGGGGTTGTGCCAGCCCAGGCCCTGCTCGGTCACGTCGGTCGCCTCGGGCTCCGGGCCCAGGGCGGCGGCGTCACCGTTGCCGTGGGTCTTGCCCACGGTGTGGCCGCCGGCGGTCAGCGCCGCGGTCTCCTCGTCGTCCATCGCCATGCGGGCGAAGGTCTCGCGGACCTGCTCGGCGGTCTTGAGCGGGTCGGGCTTGCCGTTGACGCCTTCCGGGTTCACGTAGATCAGCCCCATCTGGACGGCGGCCAGGGGGTTCTCCATGGTGTCCGGCTTCTCGACGTTGCCGTAGCGCTCGTCGGAGGGGGCCAGCCACTCCTTCTCGTTGCCCCAGTAGATGTCCTTCTCGGGGTGCCAGATGTCCTCGCGGCCGAAGGAGAAGCCGTAGGAGGGCAGGCCCATGTTCTCGTAGGCCACGGTGCCGGCCAGGACGATCAGGTCGGCCCAGCTGATCTTGTTGCCGTACTTCTTCTTGATCGGCCAGAGCAGGCGGCGCGCCTTGTCCAGGCTGACGTTGTCCGGCCAGGAGTTGATGGGAGCGAAGCGCTGGTTGCCGGTGCCGCCGCCGCCGCGACCGTCGGCGATGCGGTAGGTGCCCGCCGCGTGCCAGGACATGCGGATGAAGAGGCCGCCGTAGTGGCCCCAGTCCGCCGGCCACCACGCCTGGCTGTCGGTCATCAGGGCGTGCATGTCCTTCTTCAGCGCCTCGAAGTCGAGCTTCTTGACCTCCTCGCGATAGTTGAAGTCCTCACCCATCGGGTCGGTCTTGCGATCGTGCTGGTGCAGGATGTCCAGGTTCAGCGCTTCCGGCCACCAATCCATGTTCGAATGGCCTGCAGCGGTGTTGCCGCCGTGCATGACCGGGCACTTGCCAGTGTTCTGCTGATCACCCATGTCGCTCTCCATCTTGGCTGCGTTGAGCTTGCTGTGTTTCGAGGATTGCCATCCCTGTATAGACGATGGCCGTCCCGGGGGACAATGAGCCCTATCAACTCCTGGTCGCATGCGGCTGAGGTGCGGCTCGCCGTCCGTCTGCGATTCAAGGTAAGCCGGGGGGTTTATTAGTACAAGGTGAGATTCCCCACCGTGACGATAGGCAGGCTTTATCACGCCGCGGGCGTCGAGGCGTCCCGCTCAGGGCTCGGGCAGGCGCAGCTCGCGGGCCTCGCCCATCAGGAAGGCGCGGTTGGCCTCCAGCGCCTCGCGCAGGAAGTCCCACAGCAGCCGCACCCGGGCCAGCTGGCGCTGCTCCTGGCGGGCGGTGATCCAGAACTGGCGCACGATCTCCACCTCGTCATCCAGCACGCTGGTGAGGGTGGCGTCCGTCTCGGCCATGAAGCAGGGCAGCACGGCGAGCCCGATGCCGTGGCGGGCGGCCACGTGCTGGGTGGTCACGCTGGTGCTGCGCAGGGGGAAGTGGGGCGGCGGGTTCACCACCGCCGGGTCGAGCAGCGGCGCCAGGTAGCCGAGCTCCTCGCTGAAGATCAGGTCGTCCACATAGCCGATCAGCCGGTGGTCGCCCAGCGCCGCGAGCCGCTGCGGTACGCCGTGGCGGTCGAGATAGCCCCGGCTGCCGTAGAGGCGCAGCCGGTAGTCGCAGAGCCGCGAGACCACAAGCCCGGGGCTGACCGGGCGCTCCACCGTGATGGCCAGGTCCGCCTCGTGGCGGCTGAGGTTGACCACCCGGGGCAGGGCGAGCAGGTCCAGGGTGACCCCGGGGTGGCGTTCGCAGAAGGCCGAGAGGAGGGGAGCGATCATCCAGGTGCCCAGGCCCTCGGTCACCCCCAGGCGGATCTGGCCGCTGATCTGGTGGTTCTTGTCGGTGAGGCTCTCGCCGGCCTCGAAGGCGTGGCGGGCCATCTCCTCGGCGTGGGCGAGCAGCTGCTGCCCCGCCTCGGTGAGGTGGTAGCCATGGGTGCTGCGCTCGAAGAGCTGGGCGTTGAGCTTCTGCTCGAAGCGTCGGGTGCGCCGCGACAGGGTGGAGTGGTCCAGCCCCAGGCGCCGGGCGGCGTCGGTGAGCCGCTGGCTGCGGGCCACCTCGAGGAAGATCTGGATGTCCTGCCAGTCGAGCTGCATGGGGGATTCCTGGGTAGGTTTGGTTGTGCATAAGCGCACAAACAATGTGCCCGAGTGCCTGTTGTGGCGCCATCCGACCTCTGGATAGACTCGTCTTCATCATCTTCCGTGTTTTTATACACACAAAGTCTAATGCCGGGGCGGTCCCGGCCGGCGCAGGATGTCGGCTCGGCCGTGAGGAACAACAACAAGGTGGCCCTCCGGCATCGGCAAACAAGAATGAGGAGCACTCCATGTCAGTCCGCGAAATCCCCATGTTCATCGACGGCCAGCCCGTCCAGTCCCAGAGCCAGGAGTGGCGCGACGTGGTCAACCCGGCCACCCAGGAGGTGGTCGCCCGGGTGCCCTTCTGTACCGCGGAGGAGGTGGAGCGCGCCGTGGCCAGCGCCAAGGAGGCCTTCAAGGAGTGGCGCAAGGTGCCGCTGGGCAAGCGTATGCGCATCATGCTCAAGCTCCAGGCGCTGATTCGCGAGAACACCGACGAGCTGGCCGCGCTGATCACCGAGGAGCACGGCAAGACCCTGCCCGACGCCGTAGGCGAGGTGGGTCGCGGCCTGGAGGTGGTGGAGCACGCCTGCTCGATCACCAGCCTGCAGCTGGGCGAGCTGGCCGAGAACGCCGCCAACGAGGTGGACGTCTACACCATGCATCAGCCGCTGGGGGTGGGCGCCGGCATCACCGCCTTCAACTTCCCCATCATGCTGCCCTGCTTCATGTTCCCGCTGGCCATCGCCACCGGTAACACCTTCGTGCTCAAGCCCTCCGAGCAGGACCCGAGCTCCACCATGCGCCTGGTCGAGCTGGCCCACGAGGCGGGCATCCCGGCCGGCGTGCTCAACGTGGTGCACGGCGGCCCCGACGTGGCCAACCAGATCGCCGACCACACCGACATCAAGGCGCTCTCCTTCATCGGTTCCACCCACGTGGGCTCGCTGCTCTACAACCGCGCCGCCGCTGCCGGCAAGCGCATGCAGTCGATGATGGGCGCCAAGAACCACTGCGTGATCATGCCCGACGCCAACCGCAGCCAGGCCATCAACAACCTGCTCGGCTCCGCCTATGGCGCCGCCGGCCAGCGCTGCATGGCCAACTCCGTGGTGGTGCTGGTGGGCGAGGCCCGCGAGTGGCTGGAGGATATCGTCGAGGGCACCCGCAGCATGAAGGTGGGCCCCGGCACCCAGACCGACGCCGACCTCGGCCCGCTGGTCTCCCCCCAGGCCAAGGAACGCGTCGAGCGGCTGATCACCGCCGGTGAGAAGGAGGGCGCGAAGCTGCTGGTGGACGGCCGCGGCTACCAGGTCGAGGGCTACCCCGAGGGCAACTTCGTCGGCCCGACCCTGTTCGCCGACGTGACCCCGGAGATGACCATCTACCGCGAGGAGATCTTCGGCCCGGTGCTCTGCGTGGTGACCGTCGAGACCCTGGACGAGGCGATCGCGTTCATCAACGCCAACCCCAACGGCAACGGCACCTCCATCTTCACCAACTCCGGCTGGGTGGCGCGCCGCTTCGAGACCGACATCGACGTCGGCCAGATCGGTATCAACGTGCCGATCCCGGTGCCGGTTGCCTACTTCAGCTTCACCGGCTCGCGCGCCTCCAAGTTGGGCGACCTGGGCCCCAACGGCAAGCAGGCCATCGCCTTCTGGACCCAGACCAAGACCGTCACCGCCCGCTGGTTCGAGCCGGAGAACGTCTCCAGCGGCATCAACAGCACCATCTCCCTGGGCTGATCCCTACCGCTCGGTAACAAAGCGGCCCCGCCTCGAGAGAGGCGGGGCCGGGCTTTTGTACGCCCCTGTAGGAGCACAGCTTTGCTGCGCGAATGGAGGCTGAAATCACCCAGGGCTTCAGTCTACTGGTAGGAGCCCGGGTCCCCCGGGCGATTGGAGGCCGCAGGCCTCCCGCGTTTCGGTCCATGACTCCCCTGGCTGGCTTCCTGTGGGAGGCCGGCTCCGCCGGGCGAATGGAGGCCGCAGGCCTCCCACGGTGGTCGCCATGCCTTTCGGGGACACCTGCGACCGAGATCGTATGGACAGCCACATGACGTTGACGTTAACTAGAATGGTCTTATAACAACCACAAGCCAGGAGCCACCATGACCACCCCCATCAGCCGCTTTCCCATCCCCGAATCGATCCAGGAACTCCCCGAGGACATCCGCGACGCCATGCTGGCGGTGCAGGAGAAGGCCGGCTTCATCCCCAACGTCTTCCTGATGCTGGCCCACCGCCCGGCCGAGTTCCGCGCCTTCTTCGCCTACCACGACGCCCTGATGGAGCGGGAGGCCGACACTCTCACCAAGGCGGAGAAGGAGATGATCGTGGTGGCCACCAGCGCTCGTAACCAGTGCCTCTACTGCGTGGTGGCCCACGGTGCCCTGGTGCGCATCTACAGCAAGGATCCGCTGCTGGCCGACCAGGTGGCCATCAACCACCGCGTCGCCGGCCTGAGCGAGCGCCACCGCGTCATGCTCGACTTCGCCATGCACTGCGGTCTCGAGGTCGGCGAGCTCACCGACGAATGGCAGGCCCGCCTGCTGGAGGTGGGCTTCACCCAGGACGACATCTGGGACATCGGCGCCATCGCCGCCTTCTTCGGCATGTCCAACCGCCTGGTCACCCTCGCCGGCACCCCGCCCAACGAGGAGTTCTACCTGATGGGCCGGGTAGCAAGGGAGAAGTAACGCCGTTGGCATCCAGAAGGGCTGCCGGTACGCTCGAAGATGAAATGGGGAATGAGGCGAGGCATGTTCAGTGGCAGAGCGTAAGGCATGGAGCGACCAAGACAGGCTGCAGGCGCTGGCGCTCTACTGCCGCCTGAGCTTCGGTCAGTTGCATCGCGAGCGGCCCGAGGTCATTCACCTGGCCGAGCAGATGGGCCGCTCTGCCAGCTCGGTGGCCATGAAGCTCTCCAACTACGCGAGCCTCGACCCAGAGGTACGGGCGCTGGGCAAAAAGGGGCTGTCGGGAGCCTCACGCCAGGATCGCCTGCTGTGGGAGCGCTTTATCGCCGACCCGGAGAGCGTCGCCGCCGAGAGTGAGGCGGCCTGGGCAGAGCTCGATCCCTTTGGCGATAGCGCCGAGCCAGATGAGGATTACACCGGCAGCGAGGCCTATGCCCTGCAGCGACGGCGTATTGGGCAGTCGCTATTCCGCAAGGCTGTGATGGTGCGCTACGACACGCGATGCGTGATTACCGGGCTTCGTCACGAGGATCTACTGATTGCGAGCCATATCGTGCCTTGGCAGGCGCGCCCAGAGTCTCGCCTCGATCCCGCCAATGGGCTCTGCCTCAACGCGCTCCATGACCGCGCCTTCGATAAGGGACTGCTGGCCATCGACGACCGGGACCGCATTCGCATCTCGCCTGAGCTGACCGATGCGGCCCCCAACGGCCAGCTCAAGGCACAGCTCAATGACCTCGAGGGCCAGCCCTTGATCCTGAGCCCTCGCGCCTTTCCAAACCGAGACTATCTCGCCTGGCACTTCCGGGAGTGCTTCCGACGCTGATACCCCGGCGACCGCTGGCCGCCGGCCCATGGCCTCGCTATGATGCCTCCGGCCCGTCGCGTTACCGACAGCGGCAGGCTCACACAACTCATCCACTTGTCGCCAGGGGAGTCCCGCCGCATCCGCGGGGGCTGAGAGGGCCAAGCGCCGACCCTGGAACCTGATCCGGTTCATACCGGCGGAGGAAGCGCGACATGCCCTACCTGACGTCTGCCGTGCTCGGCGCGGCGCTGCTGTGCTTTGCTTTCCTGGGCCTGCGGGCCCGCCGGGCCGATGGCCCCCTCGATGACTACGTGACCGCCCGCAACTCCCAGGGCGCCCAGGCCATCGGCCTGTCGTTCCTGGCCTCCGGCATGGGCGCCTGGATCCTCTTCGCGCCGCCGGAGATCGGCGCCTTCGTGGGACCGGTGGCGCTGGCCGGCTATGCCATCGGCTCCTCGCTGCCCTTCATCGTGCTGGGGCTCTACGGCCCCGCGATCCGCCGCCACCTGCCGCAAGGCCGCAGCATCGGCGAGTTCGCCGAGGCCTGCTACGGCGCCGGGGTGCGCCGCTGGGTGGCCTTCGTCTCGGTGGCCTACATGGCGCTCTTCCTGGCCGCCGAGCTCACCGCCATCGGCGCCATCGCCGCCATCCTTTCGGATGTGCCGCCCGCGCTGGTGATCCTGGGGCTGGCGGTGGTCACCCTGGTCTACACCACGCTCGGCGGCCTGCGGGCGAGCCTCGCCACCGATCGCTGGCAGGCCTGGCTGCTGCTGGCCCTGCTGGTGCTGGTGGGCGGCGTGGCCTGGTGGTGGCTGCCGCCGATGCCCGCCGAGGCGACGCTGCCTGCCATTCCTGCCGGCAGCGCGCTCTCCGTGGCGCTGACCCTGGTGATCGCGGTCACTGCGGCCAACCTCTTCCACCAGGGGTACTGGCAGCGGATCTGGGCCGCCGAGGATGATCGCGCCCTGAGCCGCGGGGCGCTGCTGGGCGGCGCCAGCAGCCTGCTGGTGGTGATGGCAATCGGCGGGCTCGGCATGCTTGCGGCGATGCACGCCCTGCCGCTGGGCGAGCCGCCGATGCCCTTCTTCGCGCTGCTCTCCGCGGCGCCGGCCTGGCTGGGCCTGCCGGCTCTGGTGCTGGCGGTGACCCTGGTGGCCTCGAGCGTCGATACCCTGCAGAACGCCATCGCCTCCATGGCGGTGGCCAGCAGCGGCCGGCGCGGGCTCTCGGTGCGCGCCGCGCGCCTGGTGACAGTGGCGCTGATGGTGCCGGTGGTCTGGGTGGCCCTGCAGGGCTTCTCGGTGCTGCGCCTCTTCCTGATCGCGGACCTCCTGTGCGCGGCCATCGTGGTGCCGGTGCTGCTGGGGCTGTGGCGGCGCATGTCGCCGCTGGCCGCGGTGGTCGGCGGCGTGGCCGGCATGCTCGGGGCCATCGTGCCGGGCTGGATCGCGCAGGGCAGCTTCGCCGCCGGCATGCTGGCGGCCACCTTCCCCGGCAGCATCCCGACGCTTCCGCCCTTCCTGGGGGCACTGGTCGGCTCGACGCTCGTCAGCCTGTTGGTCGCCTGGCTGCGTCCGGGCGAGAGGCTCCAGCCCGCTCGCGAAGGAGACGCCCGATGAACCCCCGCGCCGATTTCAACGCCTGGGCCGCGCAGCAGGACGCGCCGCGCCTCACCGACTGGCTGCGCGAGATCAGCGAGCCCGACTGGTCTTCTACCGTGAACCATCCGCTGTTCGACGCCCTGGCCGAGGGGCGCCTCGCCGGTGCCGACTTCGCCGCCTACATGGCGCAGGACTACGGCTTCGTGGATCCCTTCACCGCGCTGATTGGCTTCGCCATCGGCCGGGCGCCGTGCATGGCGGACCGGGTGGTGCTGGGGCAGTTCATGGGCATG
>Ga0209075_1005025_pt1 | contig 10313 bp, 6 predicted proteins | sample Stecom2011_FD_187523 | JGI IMG/M metagenome (GOLD analysis project Ga0209075, IMG submission 187523) | Agricultural soil microbial communities from Utah to study Nitrogen management - Steer compost 2011 (SPAdes) (version 2) | ecosystem: Environmental > Terrestrial > Soil > Agricultural land...
ACAACAAGCAATCCTAAATGGAACTTTAGTTATTATTTGAGTCAAAATGATGCCAATAATGATGTCAATGAAATTTCGAATTTATATGATTTAGCAAATTCAGCTATTTCTCGTACAATCTGGGTTCGTGTTTATGAATTGAACAACCCTTGTGCCTACGTAACTTCGTTTTCAATATCTTTAATCAACTGTATTATTGAATTAAACCCACTTTCAGATTTAACGATTTGTGAGGGTGATACGGTTCAGACATTTGATCTAACTGTTCAAACACCTTTGGTTTATAATAATGCTTCGGGATATGTTGTTACCTACCACCAGAGTCAAAATGATGCGAATGCAGGTCAGAATGCTATTTCTGCTGCTAATCTGGCTACATATAATGGTAGTCATGGCGAGCGTATCTGGGTTCGTGTAACCAATAGTTCTAATCCTCAAGTGAACGGTATAACGTCTTTTTATCTGTTCCGCTATTTATTACCTCAAATCAAGACAAGTATTCCTGCCTTGACGAGTTGTGAGATAGGAACGAGTGGTTTGGGTGATTTTGATTTAAACTTAGCTTATAAACTCATTCCTGTAACATTGGCAGGTGTTTCTCTGGAGTTTTATCAAAGCCAGCAAGATGCCTTGGTGGGCGATCCTTCTTTGATGCTTCCTTCCCAATATACGGGTTCTGCGGGTACTATTTATGTGAAAGTTCGCAATTTGGACGGCGATTGTTTTGTGATAGTACCGTTGCAATTACAAATTATCAATGCTCCTGTTGCTAATCCGGTTGGACCTATTTCAGAGTGTGATTTGAATAACGACGGTTTTACGACCTTTAATTTAGATCCTTACCGTGTTTTGATAACAAGTAATCCTATGCCTGCAGACGGGGTTGTGAGCTTCCATGAAACGCAGTCCGATGCCGATAACAATGTTAATATTATTCAAAATTCGGGTACTTATACCAATAAAGTAAAAAATCAACAAACGATTTATGCTCGTGTAGGTTATACAAATTCAAGTTGTTATAGTACTGTGGCTATTACACTTATTGTAAACAAAACCCCAGCTATTACTCCGATCGGAAAAATAATCATTTGTGATATTAATAATGACAATGTAGAGACAATTGACCTGACCAGTAATGAAACACTATTGCTCACAGGTCTTGTAGCAACAGATTATACGGTTACTTACCACATTACTTCCAATGCCGCTATGGCGGGAACTGGAGCAATTGGTAACCCATCCAATTTTTCTACCAGCACTTCTCAAGTGGTGTATGTACGTGTTACAGATAATATGACAGGATGTTTTGCTGTTACAAAAATAGATTTAGAGTTAGTGGATCTTCCGTTTGTAGCTAACCCACTTCCTACTTATAGTTTGTGTGATACCAACGGTAACGGATTTGAGGTTTTTGATTTGGCGAGTCTGATTCCAGGTATTACAGGGACACAACAAGGTCTTCAAGTTTCGTTTCATTATAGTAATGCGGATGCACAAGCAGGAACACCCTCTTTACCGTTGCAGTATCAGAATGGTTCGGCGAATCTTCAGACAATTTATGTACGTTTGTTTAGCCCTACCACGGGTTGTTATGTAGTAACGACTCTTACTTTGGAAGTTGTAGCAAATCCGGTGTTAAATATGCCAATGGATCCTTATGTTATATGTAGTGGTAGTTATGGTACTATTAATCTGTTTCTTTACGGGAAGGATTTGGTAGATGCTACAGGAGAAAATTATATGTTTTCATTTTACGAGACAGAATCTGATGCAGATAATTCGATCAATCAGATAGCTAATCCTATAGCTTACAACAACCTTCAGCCCAACAATCCGGTGGTTTGGATTCGTGTAGAAGATCCGAGCAGTGGTTGTTATTCTGTTTATCCTATGGGCTTCCAGTTAGTTATTCCTCCTGTATTACCTTCAAGTTTACCTACTTTAGAAGAGTGTGATGTTTTAGGTAACCGTCAAGATGGCTTAACTTTATTTGATTTGACGCAGCAAGATGCTGCTTTGATTGCCGCTCAGACTGTTACGGGTACTTATCAGATTCGTTATTTTACGAGTCAAGCAGAAGCAGACAGCAATACAAATTGGATTGGAAATCCTACTCAATTCCAGAACACGAGCAATCCTCAGACGATTTGGGTTCGAGTGGAAGATACCGATCTTCCTGGTAGTTGTAGTCGTGTGATGAGTTTTGAGGTGGAGGTTCGTTTTCCCTTTACTCTTCACCAGCCGCTTCCTATTGTTTTGTGTGACACACAATTGCCAAACGATGGGAAACGAGAGTTTGATTTAACAATTCGTGAGTTAGATATTTTGGGAGGACAACCCTTTGGTATAGATGTTACGTATCATTTGACCCAACAGGACGCAGAGAATGGTATCTATGAGATTTCTGATCCTGAGCGTTTCCGTAATACGGTAAACCCTCAGACGATTTATGTGTCTGCGGTTAACCAATACGGCTGTAGAAGTGTTATAACTTTGACGGTTCGTGTATTGCCACTGCCTGAGCCTAATCTAACCCCTGAACCCTTAGAGTTATGTGAGGATTTGGAAGTTGGTCCTGGTCAAGCTATTTTTGATTTAACTTTGGCCGAGTCTAATTTGAGTAATTATTCGAGTTATAATTATGGTTATTTCGTTAATGAAACGGGAGCTGAGACAGATGACCCAGCCAGTAGGATTAATAATCCTTCAGAGCATTTAAGTATTTCAGATACAGTTTATGTACGAGTAAGCAATAATTTTAGTGATACCAGTATCCAGTGTTTTACGGTTGTAGCTTTACCTTTGGTAGTTCATCCTACTCCTGATATAGGTCCGATGACCAATCTGGCTGCGTGTATGGAAACTCCTACTGTTACGACAGAGTTTAATTTCCGCGATAAAGATGCTCAGGTACTGGCAGGAGATGCTCCAGAGGATTATACAATCCGATACTTCGGTAGCGAAGTGAATGCTATTGATAATGTGAATCCATTGCCTTATATTTACACTAATATAGTTGAAAATATTCAACAAATTTGGGTTCGAAAAGAGCATAAGGAGACGGGATGTTTTGCTGTGGCAACCTTCTTTATTCAGATCGAACAGGCCGTTTATGCTTACCGTCCGAGCAATACAGAATTTTGTGAAACGGATTTTGTAAATGAAGGGATTTCCCTTATCGATTTAACGACTTTGAATACGGAGATTATCGGGATGCAGCCAGCAGGAAACCTGACGGTTAGTTATTACCGTTACGACGGTACAGCGATTGGGACGCCGGGCAATGCTCAGGTATATCACCGTGAAGTAATTCGTGCGGAAGTCCACAGCACAAATGCCAATTTAATCTGCAGTAGTACGGTAGAATTTGAGGTTCTTTTAAAAGACGCTCCAGAGGTTCTTCCATTAGAAGACGGGTTTGTATGTTACGAGTACCGCGACCAGTGGTCTATTATCAGCGGACATTACCTTGTTACGGGATTAACGGGGGGCGATTACACATTTGTTTGGACAAGAAACGGAGTTCCTCTTACCGAGGATGTTGCAGATATATTAGATGAAGGCAGCAGATTGTTTGTAAAACGCGGTGGTGCATACCGTGTGGTTGTCACAGGTGCAAACGGCTGTACGACGGCTCGTACTGCTACGGTTAATGAGCCTCCGAGTATTAGCATAGATGAGGTTAAGGTAACTGATAGCTTTGGCGACACCAATGCGATCGAAGTTATTGCTTATGCAGGTGATATCCATACGTTGGAGTACAGGCTGGATGATGGACCTTGGCAGGATTCAAATATCTTTTTGGATGTGACTCCGGGCGAACATACAGTTTATGTACGTATCGTTGGTCAGCCTTGTGAGGCAAGTAAAGTGATTACTATTATGGATTATCCGAAGTATTTCACTCCAAATAACGACGGTTATAACGATACATGGAATATTTGGTCTTTAAAAGACCAACCTAATTCAAAAATTTATATATTTGACAGATATGGAAAACTGCTCAAAGAATTGAGTCCATCTGGAGCAGGTTGGGACGGAACGTTTAACGGACACCCTGTACCATCGACAGATTATTGGTTCAAAGCAGAATACATCGATCCGAAAACCGGATTACAAAAAGAAGTAACAGGACATTTCTCATTAAAAAGATAGAATATGAATATTTTTAAGAAGCCTTTATTATTATTAGTGTCTTCATTATTTGTATCACAAATAAGTAATGCGCAAGAAGGAATCGCAGTTTATCAAGATTATCTTACAGATAACTATTATTTAATTCACCCTTCCATGGCGGGTATAGCAAATTGTGCTAAAGTCCGTCTGACGGCTCGCCAACAGTGGTTTGACCAAAAAGATGCCCCGGCTCTTCAAACATTGAGCTTTAATACATCTCTTTCGGAACGTTCCGGAATAGGTATTATTGCTTTTAATGATAGAAACGGGTATCATAAACAGACGGGTGCTAAGCTTTCTTATGCGCATCATATCACGTTTTCAAGAAGTGATTATGATTTGAACAAGCTTTCGTTTGGTGTCAATGCCGGAATGGTTCAGTCTAGATGGGATCCTGAAGGAGAAGGTTTTGATCCGGTTGTAAACGGAGGTGAACTGAAATATAATTATTTTAATGTGGACGCAGGGGTTTCTTATCACTTCCTTGACTTTTATGCACATGCAACGGTTAAGAATCTGGTAACAACTGATCGTGAAATTTATTCAAATGTAGAAAGCGATAATCTTCGTAAATATATTGTTTCCGCTGGTTATGTGTTTTCAAAAGATCGGGGATACAGAAATTACCAAAGTCAAGGCTTTTCATGGGAACCGTCTTTCTTGTTTCAATATACAGAAGAAACTCAGGAAAAAATGTTGGATATCAACTTGAAAATGTATAAAGAATTTGATAACGGACAATTTTTTGCAGGTTTATCCTATCGTACAATGTTTGAAGGAGCAGAATATCTGAATGATAGCAATGATATTAAAAAACAAAATTATCATTCCGTGTCGCCGATTTTAGGAGTTAAATATAAAAACTTGATGGTGGGTTATACCTATTCTCATCAATTTGGAGAAGTCAACTTTGCTAAAGGAGGCTTCCATCAATTGACCTTAGGATTTAATTTCTTATGTAAAGAGAGTAATTATAAATGTGACTGTCCGTCCATTAACTTTTAATAAAAATCAAATCCCGATAACCATCGGGATTTTTTAATCAGATTATATTATGGCTTTGATAAAACCTATAAACGGTATAAGTCCACAATACCCAGATAACTGTTTTATTGCGGAAAATGCTACTGTTATCGGCAATGTCGAGATGGGAGAAAATTGTAGTGTTTGGTATAATGCGGTAATTCGCGGAGATGTACATTTTATCAAACTGGGAAATAAAGTAAATGTTCAAGACGGTGCAGTGATTCATTGTACTTATCAGAAACATCCCACAATAATTGGAAATAATGTGTCTATTGGTCATAACGCTATTGTGCATGGATGTACGATTCACGATAATGTTTTGATTGGAATGGGAGCCATTGTTATGGATAACTGTGTCGTTCACAGTAATGTTATTGTAGCTGCGGGGGCTGTGGTTACGCAAAATATGGAATTATTGCCAAACGGAATCTATGCCGGAGTGCCTGCACGAAGAGTGAAAGAACTCGATGCCTCTGATTTTGCAGGAGAGATCGATCGGATCAGTAATAATTATGTATTATATTCAAGTTGGCAGTAATCTCATTATGAGGTGTTTAAAATTTATTAACTTTAAATCTAAAATACAATAACTTCACAAACATAGGAGATACGATAGGTATTTTTAAGATATAGTTGATTTTTAGTTTTAGATAGCTTTTTATCTTCGATAAAAACATAGCTCAGCTATGTATTACTAAAGGTAAATCTATAAAATCTTATAAAACATTGATAACTATTTGTCTATGTGGTTTTAAAAAAGTTTAAATGAGTTATATATAAAAAATCGGACTTTTGTCCGATTTTTTATATACCTGAAATATGAATTCTTATGTATTGCTTTTTGTAATTTTTGGATGTAGTCCGGGTATTGGGATGATGAATTTCTGCCAAAAGTGTTTGACTGTTTTCCCAAATCAGGTTTTTGGACGTGCTGACTTTGAAGTTTGTGAAATTTACAGCCAACAGCTCTTTAAATGAATAATCTTGCGGATTGTACTTTTCAATGACAAGGAGCGTACCAGTGTCATTATTTGACAAGGATGCCAATAAATGATTGGTTTTATAATACACTGGAACATCAGCAAAATATTTATCTTCAATGTTCTCGTTAATCGTTGAAACAGCTTTGTACTGGCGTGGTGTTCCTAAATAAAATTCTCTAAAAAAATGACGATCCAGATCTCTCGAATAACCAGCATATTCTAATGTTATTTCTTCATTTTTACTTTTCTTGGAAACCTTTTTCAAACTCCCGTTTCTCAGTTTTATTGAAAAAAAGTTTTCGTCTGAAACAGGACGATTGTTAGAAACCAAAAGATATTGAGGGTGGTTTTTAAAGGCTTCGTTGTACGCGGATTTGTTGATGAGTTCAACGTTTCCAATAGCATCAAAAGTTGTGCTTTCGCTGTAAATACCATTAATTTTTGCAGACTTAATTTCGTTTAGTGAATCTTTTTCGGTTAATAATAACTCATTATCTTTGTTCACATCACTTTTTAAAACATAAGCATAGCGGGAATTTTCTGGATTTTGCTCTACCTGATAAATTATTTTATAAAAATTACTTACTTCCGTTTCTCCATACAATGTGTCTTTTTCTGTGAGTGTTTGTTGTATAAAAACGGCATTTTCGTTGGGTCTGGTATATAAATTTAACAAAGAATCTTTTGCATAAACAACAAAGGGTACATCGGTTGTTTTATTAACAACTCGGGCTGTTTCAAAACGCTCAAAATCTATCTTCTTTTTTGTTTTTAATATTACTTCTTCTTGATGTTGCTCGTTTTTCTTATTACAAGCCACCAAAATAAAGATACCACTAAGTAAAATCAAGGTCTTTTTCATCGTTCAAAATTTGTACAAAAATACAAATTTATGTCTGATTACTTTTTCAGAAAATTAGTTTTACTATAAAAAAGAATGTAATGATAGATGTGAGATGAAGCTTCCATTTCGCTCATTCCATTGCGAATAATAAGTCTTCGCAACAATCGTTGGTAATCGTTTTTTTGTCTGAATCGTCTGTATTGATAATCTTTAAAAAGCTTTAATTGATTGTATGTAAAATTTTCCATACGACCAATAGTTCCCTTCACAACTTCAAAAACGATATAGTCATCATAATACGGTCTAAGTGAATCATTTTTATGGAATTGTTCCGGTCCCAGCCCAAATTCATACAAACCAGAAACCCAATGAAGCAGCATAGGCTCATTTTTCTGTTGTAATTCTTTTAAAATAGAATGATTTTTTTTCTCAGAGTCGTCTCCGGAGATCAGTAAGTCGTTGAGATAAAATTTATTTTCTTTAATCTCAAAAACAGCAATATAATTTCTGTTGATAATGGTTGAATCTATACTGGCAACCGGTCGTTTTTCGGGATGGTAATTAAAATATTGTTCTAAATGATGATACCGATAAGCGTATAATGTATCCTCCCAAATGATGCGTTCCGTTTCATATGTAGTGTCTTGCGCCAAAACCTGAAAAGAAATAAAAACCAGAAAAATAGTGTAAAAGTGTTTCATAGGTTTTGAGAAAAGGTATGAAATAAAAAAAATACCGACTGAAAGCCGGTACTGTATGTTTGAAAGCTTTTAAAAATCGTCAAATTCAACATTTGTGAAATTAGATGTTCCAACAAATTCCTTTTTAAAATCTTTTTGATGTTTTTCAGAAATCACTTCTTTACCTTTTTTATCTAAAACATATTCGGTCATTTCATTCAGAAATTCTTTAAAAGGAGCAAAATCTTCTTTGTACAGATAAATTTTGTGTTTTTTAAAATGAAACGATCCATCCTCTTCCGTAAACTTTTTACTCTCTGTGATGGTTACGTAATAGTCGTCTGCTTTTGTAGCTCTTACATCAAAAAAGTAAGTTCTTCTACCTGCGCGTAATACTTTTGAAAAAATTTCTTCTTTTTCAAGCATGTCATTATCTCTCATAGTCCTTTCGTACTGTTAAATTTTTTACAACTGTTCAAAAGTCTGAAAAAAAATCAAAAGAACAAAAAATTAAATAACATCTTTTTCATTTAGTTGCTTTTTATACAGATTAGCATAATATCCGTTAAGGTTTATTAGTTGATTATGAGTGCCTTGTTCAACAATTTTGCCTTCGTCTAAAATGATGATTTTATCTGCATTTTTGGCAGATGAAACACGATGGGTCACGATAAGTGTGGTTTTTTTCTGTGCAATGTCTTTCAGGTTGTTCAAAATATGCTCTTCGGTTTCGGTATCTACTGCCGATAAACAATCATCTAATAGCAAGACAGGAGCATCTTTTATCAATGCACGTGCAATGGAAACACGCTGTTTTTGTCCACCCGAAAGCGTAATTCCACGTTCACCCAAAACGGTGTCATAACCTTCGTCAAAACGAACAATATTTTTGTGAACATCTGCGATTTTTGCATAATGTTCGATTTCTTCTTGTGTAGCATTTTCTTTTCCAAAACGAATATTGTTTTTAATACTGTCTGAAAATAAAAAAGCGTCTTGAGGAACTACAGCGATTTGATTACGAAGATGTTCCACATTCCAATCCTTAATATCGATATCATCTATAAAAATCGTCCCTGAGGACACGTCGTACAAACGAGAAATCAATTGTAAAACAGTCGATTTTCCGGAGCCGGTTTTTCCTAAAAAGGCAACTGTTTCTCCTTTATTTATAGTGAATGAAACATTATTTAAGGCGTGAATTTTGGTATCTTCATAAATGAAATGCACCTTGTTGAAAACGATTGTTCCTTCTAAAACCTTGTTTTCATTGCTGACCGATTGAATAGAAGGGGTTTCGTCTAAGAATTCATTGATGCGTTTTTGTGAAGATTCTGCTTCTTGAATCATTGTGGCAACCCAACCCAACGACGCAATCGGCCAAGTCAGCATATTAATATAAAGGATAAATTGTGCAATAATACCAATTTCGGTAATTTCCCCGTTGATAAACATTTTTGCACCGATATATACAATCAATAAATTACTGATTCCGATCAAAAAAATCATCAAAGGACCAATCAAAGCGTTGCTCAATGCCAGACGCATATATTTATTTTTACTTTCGGTTGTAGCCTGATCATAAGCTTTGCGCTCTCTGTCTTCCAAAGCATAAGCTTTAATGACGCGGATTCCTGAAAAAATTTCCTGCGAAAAAGAAGATAATCTCGATAAATTTTGTTGATAAGCAAAACTGCGTTGATTTACTTGTCGGCTTAGTTTCAGCATCACAAAGGCAAGGAAAGGAACAGGAATCAGTGCGTACCAGCTCAATTTTGGAGAGATGATATACATTTGTACAATCACAACCGTCATTCTGATGATCGTATTGATGGAATACATAACTGCCGGTCCCACATATTGACGCACTTTGGCGACATCTTCAGAAATACGACTCATTAAATCGCCTGTGCGCTGACGTTTGTAAAAGTCGATCCCTAATTTTTGGTATTGTTCGTAAATTTCATTTTTTAAATCAAACTCAATGTGGCGCGACATCACAATAATGGTTTGCCGCATCAAAAAAGTCAGGAAACCTGCAATTAAGGTTGTTCCGATAATCAATATCATATTTCTCCATAAACCTTGCCGGGTGGTTTCAGCGGAAGCGTTGTTTTGAATAAAATCCTGCAAAATATTGATGGCATCTCCTACAAACTGCGGTGTAAATACCGTAAAAATCTGCGAAACAATCGTTATTATAATTCCCACCAAGAAACGATACTTGTATTTCAGGAAGTATTTATTGAGCTTTTGAAGTTCTTTCATTTCTTCTTTATGTAATGCTTTTCTTTTTCTAAAAAGTGAAGCAATATTTTAAAAATTAAAAGTAAAAATATTATTAAATTGTTGATTTCATAATAATGCACTCAAAAAACGATTTTGAGATAAAAAAATCATATATTTGAAACATACAACAACTACAAATATATGACAACAAACGTATTTACTCTGGATGAGTTAAAAAAAGTTGATCCGGTTTTTGGACAAATTTCATTTGATCATCACGAACAAGTGGTTTTTTGCCACGACAAAGATACTGGATTAAAAGCAATTATAGGTATTCATAATACGGTATTAGGTCCTGCATTGGGCGGAACGCGT
>Ga0209075_1005026_pt1 | contig 10310 bp, 11 predicted proteins | sample Stecom2011_FD_187523 | JGI IMG/M metagenome (GOLD analysis project Ga0209075, IMG submission 187523) | Agricultural soil microbial communities from Utah to study Nitrogen management - Steer compost 2011 (SPAdes) (version 2) | ecosystem: Environmental > Terrestrial > Soil > Agricultural land...
GGATTACTTTATTAATGAAGTTTCTATTAATGAAATCACTGTTGAAGATTATATATTTATAAATGGAGATTAGTATGTAATATCAACAATCTATTAATTATTATCTTTTATAGTTATAAATTATATGCAAAAAGATGCTATAAATTTGATATAGTAGCATTAAGCAATACCACCAATAATTGGCGTTTCTAACTTCTCAAATAAGAAAAATATATGCTTATATGAGTGATAGATGTGCTTTATTGGGTAAATAGGAGTAAATCAAGAAAGTGAGGATAATATGGAATTTAGTAATGACTTTAATACAATTTTTGGAGAAAATATCATGCTTAAAATTATTGATAAAAACCAAGGAAACAAAGAAGAATTACCATATTATTACTATGATATTTATCTTGCTGATGGAGTTACTCAAATTGGTAAAATAAGTATTAGAATAGGTCATAATTATCATTCATATTTTAATGGTAATGTTGGATATGAAATAGACAAAGAGTTTAGAGGGAATAACTTTGCTTATGAAGCTACAAAAATTGTGGTTGATGTTGCTAAACACCATCAAATTACTTATTTAATCTTAACTTGCGAGGAATCAAATATCGCATCATATAAAAGTATTGAAAAGTTAGGTGCTAAATTAATTGAAACTAAAATACCGCCTAAGGATTATATATTCTATAATAAACAAATGAAAGCACATAGAATATATCGGTTAAGCATATGATTGAAATTATTAAAATTGAATTTAAAGATATGCCAAGCAATATAGTTAATGAAATTGAAGATGAACGTGTATTTGAATATTATCAAGTCAATCAAGGTACCCATATTATCGGATATTTTATTGCTTACGACAATGAATTTCATTTAGCACATAAATATATATATCCAGTTAAAGATGCTTTTGTTGTAGTTAAAGATAAAAGTGTTGTTAAAGCCATCAGGACACATTTTGGCAAACCGCTACAGGTAATGATTGATTCAGACCAAACAGAAATCATAAGCATGCTTGATCAAATAGGATTTATATTGAAAAGAAAATGTTTTGAAAGAGAATTTGATGTCACATTATGGATAAATCCAGCACACCCAAAAGTGAATATTAAAAATTCTAATCAAGGAACTAATGCATATGATCAATCTGTAATAATGGCTTTTGACCACTATGTGAAAACCCACCAAGATGTAAGTCCTTTAACGGCTACAAAGGAGCAATTTAAAAGGATACTACCAAAACAAGTGGTTTGCCAAATATCAGGAGATCAAATTCTCAATTTAGTATTTATAGATAAAAATGAGGTGTGCTATTTTGCTAGTAAACATGAAGCACAATTTGAATCCTTTGCTCATGCTGTTATACGATTGATGTTTGAGCAATATCCTACGATAACTTTCGAGGTTGATTCAACAGATGAACTAGGATTAAAGTTTAAATCATGTTTCACTGATTATTCAAATGATTCATTTAATACATACGTATATAAGTAATCAATTCAGTAACATAATTTTGTGAAGTCTTTATTAAATAAAAGGCATGAATTCAAGATTAAAAATGCTGTAATTCAGGAAAAAAATTAAATTAGAAAGCATGTGAAATCATAATGATTAAGAGGGATTATAAACAAATATCTCAATATAAAATAGTTGATGTGTATTTAAAAATTCTATCAAAACACACAAGAAAAAAACATTACACAATCGCACATTCTTCATTGAGCAAGGAAACTAGTGTGTTAATAGTTGGTGATCTAATGAAGTATCTGAAACTTAGCGAATCCCAGTCAGAATGGCTTCTTAATTCACATACTTTAAAAACTGATGACATAAAAGTTCAACTGTTAAAACAAGATAATAATGTAGAAGATGTTGAATTCTATATTTACTTAAGTTGGGCGTATAGAATTAGACAGCATGCAAATTTAGGATATGGGATTTTTTCAGTACTTATACTAATTTTTAGTATTCTAGCAATAGCTACGATGCTCGATTTTGTAAAAGGGGATACTAAAACAGTTTATTATGTAACGGGCACAACTATTGCCATGTTATTGTTGGGAATCCTTTATATCTATAAAAGGTATGCTTTTGCGTATAAGATAAAAAATGATAAAAATGGCGCATATATTAATGACATAGAGATTAAAGTCAAAGAAATAAAGATAATGGAAGAACTGATATACATAAGAAGACCGGCATCTGCTTCATTAAAGGTTTATGCATTAAAGATATATTATCTAGATAACAACAAAAATAGAAGACTATTATTACCTATTTTTGATCAAGTAAGGTTTATGGGGAAGACACACAAAGAATTTAGAAACAAATGTAAAGAAACTAAAAAGAAATTATCTAATGTGGATAAGTTGTTGGTTAGTTATAGTACAAAAAGTAATGTTATTTATAAATGTAATATCAATTTAGATAAAATGTTGACCAAGTGAAAATAATCTATTCAATAACTACAGTTTATGAAGTCATCGTTGAGTAATCGATATACCTATGAGAGTAAAGACTATACTTTATTGGGTAAACATGAGTAAAAAAAAACCACCCAAAATGGATGGTTTGGAGTTAAGACAGAGAACACATTCGATAGGTAAATTTGCGTTTTACAAATTCACGAGCATTAGCAATCGCTAGTGCTTTTTCATTTACTACAAATGAATCAATCAATATATTATTTTCATAAAATTGAACTTGATATAAAGTTTCATTCCATCTGCCGTAAGTCGTGCCACTTTCAATAAATGCTCTTTTTAGTAAGTGCCTGTTGTGATAGTTTTTCATAAGTTTAAAGTCTGAATAAAATTCAGTCATTTTTAGTTCCTCCTTGGCTTGTTTGTATTTAAACTTAATAACTTTGATTATGCAAGTCTTTGATAATCTTTAATTGGTAAGAATTAGAACTGCTCTTAGGGTTGGTTCTTTTATTTTTGTATGCTCTGAGCCAACCTATATAAATTATTATAAGCGGTAAAATCCATGTGAGCTGGTAATGAACCTACTGCATAGAGAGTAGCGAGAAATAGTCGTAGTTCCTCTATAGTCTTTAGAAACGAGGACTGATGATGAGAAAGGATAATTATCAAAAATGGAAGACTGATTGTACATTGGAATCCAAACTAAAACTTATTAAAGAACTAGCTGGTCGTTCATGTGGCATGGGTGTGATTGCATCTGAACTTGGTATGGCTGAAAACTCGCTGTATGCACTTAGAAAAAAATATAAAGACGTAGATAAAGCATACGAAGATGGTAGAAACTTACTTAAGAAGTCATTACTAGAAAAGATGTTTGAACGTGCAATGGGTTTTACAATTACTAACGAAGACCAAATCATTGAACAAACACCAACTGGAACCAAGAAGAAAATCATTAAACAAACCAGGACAATCATTGGCGATATGGGTGTTGCGAGATACTTACTTATAATTAACTTCGGTAAAGAATATAGTGAAAAGAAATATGAACTTGAACTGTCTGAACAAAAAGTGATTGATAAGAAAAACGAAAATGATTGGGAACGATTAGAAATAGGAGAAATCGATGCAAATAATAAACAAAAGAATAAGTGAACTCAAAGAATATGAAAACAATCCTAGAGATAATGCTCAAGCTGTAGAAGCAGTTGCCAATTCAATTAAAGAATTTGGATTCAAAGTACCAATTATTATAGATAACGAAAACATAATCATTGCTGGACATACTAGATTAAAAGCAGCTATCTTACTAGAACTAACGGAAGTACCGTGTATTATTGCAAGTGACTTAACACCTGATCAAGTTAAGGCATTTAGACTTGCCGATAATAAGGTTGGTGAGATTGCTACATGGGATATTGAAAAATTAAAGTTAGAGCTAGAAAATATTGATGGACTTGATATGTCCCTTTTTGGCTTTGAAGAAAGTGACTATGTTGAAGAAGTTTATGAAGATGACTTTGACCCAAACGAACATATTACCGAAATACCTTTCTCACAAATTGGTGACATATACATATTAAGAAATCACCGGTTACAATGTGGTGACTCAACTAAAGATGAAGATATTAAAAGATTGGTTGATGGCAATCAAATAGATTTAGTATTAACAGATCCACCATATAATGTTGATGTTGGTGCTAAAGGTGATGGTAATGAACAATTTGATAATAGAAGAATTAAGAATGATAATATGTCATCTGATGACTTCTTAGCCTTTTTAGTTAAAGTCTTTAAGAATATGCGTGAAGTATTAAAAGAAGGTGGCTCGTATTATGTATGTCATGGCTCAAGTTCTTTAGTAGAGTTTGACAGAGCACTACAAATGAATAACTTAAAACCAAGACAACAACTGATATGGAATAAAAATACATTAGTCCTTGGTAGACAAGACTTCCAGTGGCGACATGAATGTATCTACTATGGTTGGAAAGAAGGTAAGGCACATTACTTTGTGGATGATAGAAAACTAACAACCGTAATTGATGCACCAAGTTTAGATTTCAAATCTATGAAAAAAGAAGAACTTATCCAAAGACTAGAAGATATATACTCATTAGTAAATAGCGTGTTAAATCATGATAAACCCACTAAAAATGATTTACATCCAACAATGAAACCAATCTCACTTTTAAGAGATTTACTAAAGTATTCATCTAGAGTAAATGAAAATGTATTAGATCCATTTGGTGGGAGTGGCTCAACCTTGATTGCTTGTGAAGAATTAAATCGAAATGCATTCCTTAATGAATTAGATGAAAACTATATAGATGTAATTGTTAAAAGATACATGAACTTTAAAGGTAGTAATGAAAATTGTTATTTAATTAGAAACGGCATTAAAGAGCCGTTAGGAAATATTAAAATTTTTAACCAAGGAGAAATATAACCATGATAAAAACAAGCGAATCAGTTTTAAGAGGACATCCTGATAAAATCTGTGATCAAGTAGCAGATTACATCTTAACGGAACTTATCAAACAAGATAAAGACACAAGGGCAGGTATTGAATGTTTAATCAAAGATGAACTGCTTGTTATTGCTGGCGAAGTTACTACTAAAGCAGTAGTTGATTATAGTGAACTTGCTAAAGCATGTTTAGAAGATATTGGACTTAATAGCACTGAGTTTGACATCCTAGAAAAGATAAGCATTCAATCTAGTGATATTGCATTAGGTGTTGATATTGGTGGTGCAGGTGATCAAGGTATCATGTACGGATATGTAGAAACCGGTACAAATGAGTTGATGCCGTTACCGATTGTTTTATCTAGAAGACTCGCAGTAGGATTAGATGAATTAAATACTAAGGAAACAGATATCTTTGGTAAGGATGGTAAGTGTCAAGTATCTGTTAGATATGAAAATGACTTACCAATTGAAATCACAGCTGTGGTTGTATCACTTCAAACAAAACCAGGAATCGTGCGAGATAGTTATGAATCATTCATTCGCAAAGTCGTTGATGAATCAATTCCAAATGAACTTGTGAATGTTGAAAGAAAGATATTGATTAATCCAACTGGAGAATTTGTTAAAGGTGGATCATATGCAGATTCAGGTCTTACAGGTAGAAAACTACAATGTGATAGTTATGGTGGACTAGCACTTCATGGTGGTGGTGCTTGGAGTGGCAAGGACTTTTCAAAAGTAGATAGAAGTGCCAGTTATTATGCAAGGTACATCGCAAAGAATATTGTTGCATCTAGACTTACAAGTAAGTGTGAAATAGGCATTGCATATACTATAGGCATTAAAGAACCAGTGGGGGTATCAATTAATACTTTTGGTACTGGAGCAATTACTGAAGAGAAACTTTTAGAAGTTATCTATCAAGTATTTAACTTTGAACCAAAATCAATTATTAAAGAAATAGGAACAAACAATTTTTATGAATTATCATCATACGGTCACGTTGGAGTACTTACAGATAAATTACCTTGGGAAAGAATTGATAAAGTAAATTTACTTAAAAGATTAGTATATGACAATTAGAGAATTCTATAATTCTTCCATATGGCAAAAACAATGTAAATATAAGATGCGACAAGAAAACTACTGATGTGCAAGATGTGGTGGTGGTGCAGAAGATGTGCATCATAAAATTATTTTAACAGAAGCAAATTTAAATGATATAGATTTATCTTTAAATCTAGATAACCTAGAATGTTTATGTAGAAGATGTCATAACAAAGAAACTCATGGAAAATATAAAATAACTTTTGATGAACAAGGCGATATTAATCCATATTAAGTATATCTATATAACATCTACTATACATAAAAAAATTAAATTAAATAATATGCTCAACATTTTATAGATTTACTTGTGTTTAGTATTTCTTCATGATAAAGTAAAGATGAAAAACTAACAATCAAACTTTATAATAAAGTGATTAGAATCAAAATGTATTAAAACGTAAAAGTTAGGAGGTGTTTATAATGAAAAAAATTATTATTATTTTAGTTTCGGTGATTCTATTGGTGATTTTAAATGGATGTTATGGTAAAGATAATTTTAAATTCCAAGAAGGAATATTTAGCTATACAGAGGAAGCAATACCATTTACCCAGGAGTTAAAAATTTCTGAATTTTCATTTGAGTTATCTAAAATTACAGAGGAAGAATATTTAGAGGCAGATGGTAAAAATGTCATTAAAAATCATTATAATAATGAAACATATTCTATGAATTTATACATAAAGTTTGAGATAGATAGTGAACCAAAACACTATGATATTCAATATTTAGGAAAAGCAGGTAGAACTGATACTTATAAAATTGAAATTACATTGAAGTACGAAGAAGATTTGAAAGGGACATTAGCACTGAGGTTATTTTTTAGCAGTGAAATTGGAGATAAGACTAAGTATGGAATTTTAGCAAAAAAATGTAAAGCACAAATTATTGATAGCAACCTTACTAATTATGAAAATAAGAGCGTGGAAACAATTGGATTTCCAAATGTTTTATATTTAAATGAAAAGAAGATAGAAAATGAAGAATAAGATTCTCAGTTTTGTTTTAATAATTTCGGTATTTATTACATTAAGTGCACTAACTAACAATACTTATGCAATGTCAGTAAATACATTAAATGAATATACTCCGAGATATGAAGTGAATTCACCTGACTGGTCTGAAGAGGAATTGATAAACTATTATATTGAACATAATATATTTCCCACAAATGTACTTAGTGATGTTAGCCAGCAGTTAACTGAATCTGGAGTACCTGGACACTTGGCTTCACGATTTCCAGCGTATACTAATTGGATTAAATCTGGTGCTGGAAATTCGGTTGGGTTTAAATATGGCGGAGAACCTATTGAAGTTTACGAGTATGACAATGATATTCAAATTGCCAAAGATTTAGCTGGGATAACATATAATTATATTGGTTGTGGTCCTCTGGCTATGGTAAATCAATTTGATTTTCTTGCAAGACATGCAGGATATCCTTCAATTAGCAGAGAGCCTGATACAACTTATCATAAACGAATTTTAGCAAGAGAAATATTTGAAAGAACTCCAACAATACCAGCTGATTCTCCACTTGCACAATTCTTTGGAGCAGATCCAAACGGAGGTACTTTTACATTCCCATCAAACGTTATTGGTACATCTAGAAAAATACTTGAAGATCGTGGTCTAGTTATTCCGAAAATAGGTGAAAATGAAAATGGAACTCAGTATACATATTATGATAGAGACTCACAATTATATGTTTATGGAGATTCTATCCCTAGTCTCTCATCATTTTCGACAAAAATTAATAATATTAAAGACTCAATTGATAGAGGGATGCCCGTTATATGGTGGACGTTATCAAATGTTGGAGATTTCCATGACCATTTTATGAATATTTTTGCTTACGAATATTGGACATCAACAGACACATCAGGAAATACAAAAACTCATCTAATGTTTAAATTAAGAATGAATTGGGGAGAAATAGACTATAATACTAATTTACCAATTGATGCTTATATGGATAGCGACACATTGAATGCAATTAATAGTGGGTTCATTTATTTTGAAGAAACGCATGAAAAAGTTTTATTAACTAAGCAAGATTATAGTAGTTGGGAATGCCAATATTTCTTCTATGAAAAACAATCTTATATAACTCCAACAAAGGGTAATAAAATAGCATACACTAATAGACTAAGAGCAGGATATATAGATCATTATGATAGCACAAACACGTATGTTGACACTCAATATATGACATTATCAGCACGCAGAGCAGGTGCGGGACAGGCATATGTAGAGTATACTTTTAATACTCCGATTGACCATATATATGTATTTGCAAGGTGGTGGGGGAGTTCAGAACAGGTATATTCACATAGTGGTCAAGCATTAATACAATATTTAAACTCAAATGGTCAGTGGGTAAATGCATTTAATTTATTAGAGGATGTTCCATACCCATATTTATCAAAATTAGAACATTATCCTACAGGAATCTCATGCAGATTCAATGAACCAGCATATACATTTAGGTTTTATGTTGAGGTATCTAATCCTTCTGGGAGTAGTAATAAAGGTAGATTAGTTATAGAAGAATTAAATGTATTTTTTACAACTCAATTAGATTAGAAATTTTAAAATAAATAAAAAAGAAGTGAAATTATTTTATCTAAATCAAATCTCAGTTGTATAAGTAATATTTTTCACGCTCTTAATGATGGTAAAAGTATAAAGCGTTTCAGTCTTTAAGTGAAATGCTTTTATACTTATTTATGTATTCAATTAAATGTAGGTTATCTTTGCAGTGCTATTAAAAATTTACTTTTGTAATTATATAAGTAATAAAAAAGCCAACTATTAATGAAGATGATGAAGTCTATCCTTCCAAGGTATTAAATACAATTAGTGAAATAGACTACGGTATTTATGAAAATAGATTTATCATGACTTTAATTGATAGATTATACCATTATTTACATCGACGCATAGACGCAATTCATGAACACATTCATGGATTTAAACAGAGTCATTTTACATTTAAAAATGAATTTAAAATTGGTCAAGCAAACTACAATCTTAATTTTGAGTTAAATGCCAAAGAAACTTTTAATTCCAGTGAAATTGATCTGCATAATCGTAGAATACTAGAACGCACGCAAGCAGCATTTAAAGTTGTATCTAGAATGTATCATAGTGATTTTATGCGTACAATGAGTCGTTATAAAAAAGTTTTACCACCGATATTAAAAACACAAATGATTCAAAAGAATGCAGACTTTAGAAACGCTTATACATTGTGGTTGTATTTGGATAGGTTAAATATATTAGATTACAAATTACAACTAGAAACATCAGATAAAACATTTGATCATGATTACTTACAACAAATTGATAAAGGCTTAATGGTGCTATTTTCAACGTTGTTTGTCAATAGCGATTTGGGGCGCTCCATATTTGAAGAAAAAACATTACAATTAGAATCCATTGAACTGACAAAACCAGACATTAGTCAGTATGTAACAAACTTAAATGTCACCATACCACCGATTGAACTAGAAAGTGTTATTGCAAGCGAATATCATTTAGAAAAAGGTAGACAACTGTTAAGTAGAAAAGAACTGGCAAACATCCAAATCCACAACAATCCTGAAAATACCAACTACTTAAAACAAGTCTTACTTGATCAATATAGTATTGCAGACCAAATATTTAATGCCTACTTAAAACTGGATATGGATGATGATGTATTTGGTAAACTCTTAACATATAAACACCCTGTTAAAAAATATAAAGAAGCTTTAAATAAGTACTTTATCACCAAAGCAGCTCGTCAAGTGAAAGAAAAGTTATTTCAAGAATCACTCGCATTAGAACAAAAATGGCTCAAACAACTTGAAGTGCTACAAGAACAAGCACTAGAAAGTATCATTAGATCTGGTCAAAAACATGATGATGAACTCATTGAATCCATGCATAAACAAATGGATAAAGAACTTAAACTTTTAGAAAAACAAGAACTTCAAAAATCCAAAGAGGTGATACGAAATCAACGGATTAAAAATAACCAAGCAATTAAAGACTTAACGCAAAAACATCAAACTGAGGTAAGGCTTTATCGTCAGCAACAAAATAAACGCCTTAAAGCAGAAAAAGAAAAGATTGCTCAAAAACTTGCATTAGAAAAGAAACGTATTAAAGAACGAGAACTATTAAAAAGAAAAAAAGAACGTGAAAAATTAATGCAGGAAAAGCAAGCAAAAGTTAAGGCAATGAATCAAACAAAGACACAAACTAAAAAAAATATACGTACGAAAGTATCAGATAAAATAAAACAAGCAAAACTAAAAAAATAG
>Ga0209075_1005027_pt1 | contig 10310 bp, 4 predicted proteins | sample Stecom2011_FD_187523 | JGI IMG/M metagenome (GOLD analysis project Ga0209075, IMG submission 187523) | Agricultural soil microbial communities from Utah to study Nitrogen management - Steer compost 2011 (SPAdes) (version 2) | ecosystem: Environmental > Terrestrial > Soil > Agricultural land...
CGTCTAAGCGGATAATTCTTACGTAAAGAGTCAAAAGTAACGGCTTTATTGCTGCTATTGTGCATGGCATAACGCATGCGGCCATCGTCGTCACGGACATCATAAAACGCGCGCACTGCGGTTCTAAAGCGTTGCTCAGAAGAAATCTCCTCTGAAAACTCGATGCTTTCCACCCCGTGTTCAGGCAAAAAATCATTTAAACTGTGCTGTACAGCTACGCCTAAGTGCTCACACAGCTTTTGATAAATCATTTCTGTACCGCGCATTTTGCCATCCAAGGAGTAGCCAGCAATATGCGGTGTCGCTAATAAACAACGGTCTAACAATTCCAAACTTGGCTCGGGCTCGGTTTCCCACACATCTAAAATAGCTTCAAAGTTAGGGTGTAGCTGTAAATGCTTAAGCAGTGCCAAATTATCAACCACAGGTCCACGACCTGCATTTAGCAAACAGGCTGCCGGCTTCATCTGGGCCAGCTCGGCAGCACCAATTAAATGCTCGGTAGGATGCTCCCCCGTTTGGGTAAGTGGTGTATGCAAACAGACAACGTCGGCCTGTAAGGCTTCTTCTAGGCTAACCAATGCACCGACTTGCTCTGCTGTTTTAAACGGGTCTACTGCCAATACTTTGATACCTAAAAGCTCTAACTGCTGACGTAATTTAAAGCCAACATTACCGACCCCAACAATTGCCACGGTTAAATCAGCCAACCTTTGCTGACGGCGCTCCGTTAACACACACAAAGCACTGAGTACGTAATTAACCACCGCTTGTGCATTGCATCCTGGGGCACTAGCAAAGCCAATTTTTGCCTGCTGCAAATAGTCTAAATCAATATGGTCGGTACCAATGGTGGCGGTACCGACAAATTTTAAGTTAGTACTGAGCTTCAATAGTTCTGCACTTACCTGTGTTACTGAACGCACTAGCAGTATCTCGGCATCCTTTAAGTCTGCAGCCGCCATGTTACGACCAGACAAAGTAGTAACTGCGCCAAAGCCTGCAAAAAACTCGTTTAACAGTGGGATATTTTCGTCAGCAACAATCTTCATAAGCATTAATTTTGATAGGTTAAATGTAAGTTATAAAATTGATGATACCGCTAACCCTAATCAAACGCCTAGGTTTATGAACGAATTAACACAGCTACAGCACTAACCACAGGCTAACAAAGCACCATTCACCAAATGAATGTTCGATATAATCAAAATAATTAGCCTTTATAGTGCATTAGACCTTTGGCTTCCTTAACCAAACAAGCCATTTCAGCTATACTACGGCCCGACAAATACCTTTCAGAACATTAACCACCGCTTTTTTCTTAAGATTTTTAAGTATCGAAGTCGGAATAACAAATGAGGAAGTCATAGTGTTAGAAGCATATCGCGCTCATGAAGCTGAACGTGCTGCCTTAGGCATACCTGCCCAAGCACTGAACGCTGAACAAACCGCTGGTTTGATCGAATTACTAAAAAACCCACCTGCTGGTGAAGAAGCTGTTCTTCTAGACCTACTAGAAAACCGCATTCCACCCGGTGTGGACGAAGCTGCTTACGTAAAAGCCGGTTTCCTAAGTGCCATCGCTAAAGGCGAAGAAACTAACTCTCTGGTCAACAGAGAAGACGCCATTCGTTTATTAGGTATGATGCAAGGTGGTTACAACGTAGCTACTTTAGTTGAATTATTAGACGACGCTGAATACTCAGAACGCGCCGCTACTGAACTAAAGCACACTTTGTTAGTATTTGATGCGTTTAACGACATCCAAGATAAAGCAAAAGCTGGCAATGCCAACGCTAAAGCGGTTATGGATTCTTGGGCTAACGCTGAATGGTTCACTAGCCGTAAAAAAGTTGAAGAATCCCTTAAAATGGTTGTCTTCAAAGTAACTGGCGAAACTAACACCGACGACCTGTCTCCAGCACCTGATGCATGGTCACGTCCTGACATTCCATTGCACGCTCTTGCTGCATTCAAAATGGAACGTGATGGTCTAACTCCTGACGAACCAGGTGTTACTGGCCCGATGAAACAAATTGAAGCCATTAAAGCCAAAGGCTTACCGGTTGCATTTGTTGGTGACGTAGTGGGTACGGGTTCTTCACGTAAATCAGCCACTAACTCAGTATTGTGGTTCTTTGGTGATGATATCCCAGGTGTACCTAACAAGCGTTCTGGTGGTGTTTGTTTTGGTAACAACGTTGCTCCTATCTTCTTCAACACCATGGAAGATGCTGGTGCATTAGTATTTGAAGCACCTGTCGACAAACTAGACATGGGTGATGAAATCGAAATCCGTCCTTATGAAGGAAAAATTCTTAAGAACGGTGAAGTGGTTTCTGAATTTGAATTCAAATCCGACGTAATTCTTGATGAAGTACAAGCCGGTGGCCGTATTCCTTTGATTATTGGTCGTGGTTTAACCAACAAAGCACGTGAAGCACAAGGTCTAGCACCTTCTACTGCATTCCGTTTACCGGTTGATCCTGAAGCCGGTACTAAAGGCTTCACTTTAGCGCAGAAGATGGTTGGTCGTGCTTGTGGTTTACAAGAAGGTCAAGGCGTACGTCCTGGCACTTACTGCGAACCTAAGATGACTACCGTTGGTTCACAGGACACTACTGGTCCTATGACTCGTGACGAACTAAAAGACTTAGCCTGCTTAGGTTTCTCTGCAGACTTAGTAATGCAATCTTTCTGTCACACAGCAGCGTATCCAAAACCAATCGACGTTGAAATGCAGCACACCCTACCCGACTTTATCCAAACTCGTGGTGGTGTCGCTCTACGTCCAGGCGACGGTATTATTCACTCTTGGTTAAACCGTATGCTACTACCTGATACCGTTGGTACTGGTGGTGACTCGCATACTCGTTTCCCAATGGGTATTTCTTTCCCAGCCGGTTCTGGCTTAGTTGCTTTCGCAGCAGCGACCGGTGTAATGCCATTAGACATGCCTGAATCTGTATTAGTACGCTTCAAAGGTAAGATGAACCCAGGCATCACACTACGTGACCTAGTTCATGCCATTCCTTACTACGGTATCCAGAAAGGCCTACTAACCGTTGAGAAGAAAGGCAAGATCAACGAATTCTCAGGTCGTATTCTTGAAATCGACTTACAAGAAATGGAAAACAAACTGACTGTAGAGCAAGCGTTCGAACTATCTGACGCATCTGCAGAACGTTCAGCCGCTGGTTGTGCAATTACCCTTTCTGAAGAAAGCGTTAAAGAATACTTAGAATCAAACATCGTCATGTTACGTTGGATGATAGCTGAAGGTTACGGCGACCCACGTACTCTAGAACGTCGTGCTAAAGCGATGGAAGAGTGGTTAGCCAACCCATCATTAATGAAAGCTGACGCCGATGCTGAATACGCTCACGTAATCGAAATCGACCTAGCCGACATTAAAGAGCCTATCGTTTGCTGCCCGAACGACCCAGACGACGCTAAACTGTTATCTGATGTAGCTGGCACCCACGTTGATGAAGTGTTCCTAGGTTCATGTATGACCAACATTGGTCACTTCCGTGCCGCTGGTAAACTACTAGAAGCGAACACAGAACCCCTGAAAACACGCTTCTGGGTAGCACCTCCAACCAAGATGGACGAAGCTCAGTTGCGTTCTGAAGGCTACTACAAGATTTATGATGCCGCTAACGTACGTACTGAAATGCCTGGTTGTTCACTATGTATGGGTAACCAAGCACGTGTTGAAGCTAAGAGCACTGTTCTTTCTACTTCTACACGTAACTTCCCGAACCGTTTAGGTGACGGCGCTAACGTCTACTTAACTTCTGCTGAACTAGCAGCGGTTGGTGCAATCATGGGTAAAATCCCTACCTTTGATGAGTACATGGAATATGCGAAAGACCTAGACAGCATGTCTGCGGAAATCTACGACTACTTGAACTTCGATACGATGGACGAGTACACCAAGAAAGCCGCAACAGCGTTAATTGCTTCTGATAAATAAGCAAAAACGTTGCTGATAAAAAAACCCTGGCCTTGGCTGGGGTTTTTTTTGCTTTTAATTTAGACAACCTTGTTAATATGCAGCCAATACATCGACTAAAGTTTTATACCCTTACTTTTTATAGGTTTGGATGTCTACCGTTAAAGGAGTAGTATCTTAGACACAGATCAATAAAAACCACTGGAGGTGGCTATGATACGCCCAAGTTTGGACAGCTTCGCCTGTCAAAAAACATTAAAAGTCGGCAACAAGGAGTATCAGTATTTTTCCTTACCCGAGCTAGCCAAGCAAATTGGCGACATTAACGCCCTTCCCTTTACTCTCAAAGTCTTACTAGAAAACCTACTTCGCCATGAAAATGGCAGTACTGTTACCAAAGCCGACGTACAAGCTTTAGTCGATTGGAACAAAACCCGCAAATCCACCCATGAAATTGGCTTTCACCCCGCCCGTGTATTAATGCAAGACTTCACCGGTGTACCTGCTGTGGTAGACCTTGCCACTATGCGTGATGCTGTGGTTGCAGCCGGTGGCGACCCATCACAAATCAACCCACTAATTCCCGTAGACTTAGTCATTGACCACTCGGTGATGGTGGATAAATTTGGTACCGCTCTAGCCTTTGAGCGTAACGTAGAAATAGAATACGAACGTAACCGTGAACGTTACCAGTTTTTACGTTGGGGGCAAAAGTCGTTCGACAACTTCCGTGTCGTACCACCAGGAACCGGTATTTGTCACCAAGTAAACCTTGAGTACTTAGGTAAAGCCGTTTGGCAAAATACCGACGAGCAAGGCCGTACTTGGGCCTACCCAGACACCTTAGTAGGCACAGACAGCCACACCACCATGATTAACGGCTTAGGCGTGCTTGGTTGGGGCGTAGGCGGCATTGAAGCCGAAGCGGCCATGCTTGGCCAGCCACTGTCGATGGTTATACCTGAAGTTATAGGAATGAAGTTTGTCGGTAAGTTACAAGAAGGCATTACCGCCACCGACTTAGTGTTAACCGTGACCGAGCTGCTACGTAAAGAACAGGTAGTGGGGAAATTTGTTGAATACTTTGGTGAAGGCTTAGCCGACTTATCTTTAGCAGACCGTGCTACTTTAAGTAATATGTCACCAGAGTACGGTGCTACTTGTGGTTTCTTCCCTATTGATGAACGCACGCTTGAATACTTGCGCTTAACTGGCCGTGACGACGACACCATCGCTTTAGTCGAAGACTACTGCAAGATTCAAGGCTTGTGGCACGACCCAGCTAAAACGGCTAATTACACCAAAGTATTGGAACTGGATTTAAACACCGTTGTACCAAGTTTAGCCGGCCCTTACCGCCCACAAGACCGCGTGCCACTAACCGGCATCAAAGCATCGATGGAGTCCATCTTAAAAGGTGCTAACAAAGACATCTCCAAAGGCCAACAAGTAAACATGGCCAATGGTGACAAGTTTGAGCTCAATAACGGTGATGTGGTTATTGCTGCTATTACCAGCTGTACTAACACCTCAAACCCCAGCGTGATGCTGGCTGCCGGCTTAGTGGCTAAAAAAGCCGTAGAGCTAGGCTTAACCCGTAAACCTTGGGTTAAAACCTCATTAGCACCAGGTTCTAAAGTGGTGACTGACTACTTAGTAGCAACTGGTTTACAAGAGTACTTAGATAAAATTGGCTACAACTTAGTGGGTTATGGTTGCACTACTTGTATTGGTAACTCTGGCCCGCTACAGCCTGAAATTGAACAAGCGGTTAACGATGGTGACTTAATCGTTGGTGCGGTACTTTCAGGTAACCGTAACTTTGAAGGGCGTATTCACCAAGACACCCGCACTAACTGGTTAGGTTCGCCACCTTTAGTGGTTATCTATGCCCTTGCCGGTACCATGAACATTGACGTTACCAAAGACCCAATTGGCCAAGGCAAAAACGGCCCTGTGTATTTGAAAGACCTATGGCCCACCAGCCAAGAAATTCAAGCAGAAATGGTCAGTGTAACTACGGCCAGCTTCAAAAAAGAATACGCCGACGTATTTGCTGGTGATGATATGTGGCGCTCGTTGCCTGTTTCTGAAACAGAAACTTACGACTGGGAAGAAAACTCCACCTACATTCGTAAAGCGCCCTTCTTTGATGGCTTAACCAAAGAATTAACCAGCATTAAGCCCATCACTGGTGCTCGTATTCTGGCCTTATTTGGTGATTCCATCACCACCGACCACATATCGCCAGCGGGCGCGATTCAAGCCGACAGCCCTGCGGGCCATTACTTGCAGGGTCATGGCATCGAGCCATTGCACTTTAACTCTTATGGTTCACGTCGTGGTAATCATGAAGTCATGATGCGAGGTACCTTCGCCAACATTCGTATTCGTAACGAAATGACGCCCGAGGTAGAAGGTGGTTACAGCCGCTTCCTACCAGAAGACATAGTATTGCCTATTTACGGTGCGGCCATGCGTTATGTTCATGATAACGTACCTACTGTCGTTATTGCCGGTAAAGAGTACGGCACTGGCTCTAGCCGTGACTGGGCAGCTAAGGGCACCCTATTACAAGGCATCAAAGTCGTGCTAACTGAAAGCTACGAACGAATTCACCGTTCAAACTTATTAGGTATGGGGGTTTTACCGCTGCAGTTCCCTGCGGGCGTTACCCGTAAGACCTTAGGTTTAACCGGTGAAGAAATTGTTGATTTCCCAGACTTAAGTGACAACCTCACTCCTGGTCAGAAAATCAAAGTAGTGTTTACTGGCAAAAACGGTAAGCAAGAAATCGAAGCGATTTCTCGTTTAGATACTGAAATGGAAGTGATTTACTACAAGAACCAAGGCATCTTACATTATGTACTGCGTACTTTGATGTAAGCCGTAGGCCTTATGCTTAGCTGGCACTATGCCAGTTAAGTAACTTTAAAAAACACAGTAATAAAATACAAAAAAGGGGCTGATCACTTAGCCCCTTTTTTATGCTTTATATAAGCCCAGCCAGAGTTACTCTGCTTTTGGCTTTTCGCGTAAGCGAATATGCAAGTCACGCAATTGTGCGTTGCTTACTTCGCCCGGTGCCTGTGTTAGCGCACAAGCCGCTGATTGTGTTTTAGGGAAGGCAATCACTTCACGAATGGAGTTAGCGCCTGTCATTAACATAATCAAACGGTCAAGACCGAAAGCCAAACCACCATGGGGTGGCGCACCAAACTTTAAGGCGTCCAGTAAGAAGCCGAATTTCTCGCGTTGGTCTTCTTCGCTAATACCTAATACTTTAAATACAGTTTGCTGCATGTTCTGGTCGTGAATACGAATAGAACCACCGCCTAGCTCAGTACCGTTTAATACCATGTCATAAGCACGCGACAAGGCGTTTTTCGGGTCTGCAGCTAGTTCTTCTGCACTGCATTTTGGTGCAGTGAATGGGTGGTGCAACGCGGTTAATGAACCGTCTTCGTTTTCTTCAAACATAGGGAAGTCTACTACCCACAGTGCAGCCCACTCGCTGGTGTACATATTTAGGTCTTCAGCTACCTTACAACGTAACGCACCTAATGCATCACAAACGATGGTGGCTTTATCAGCACCAAAGAATACTAAGTCACCGTTTTTAGCGTCCAGTTTTTCCATGATTTTCATGGTATTGTCATCGCCAATAAACTTGATAATGGGTGACTGTAAACCTTCAACGCCTTTTTCGATTTCGTTGACTTTAATCCAAGCCAAACCTTTAGCACCGTAGATGCTAACGTACTTGGTGTAGTCGTCTATCTGCTTACGGCTTAGCACGGCACCGTTAGGTACTTTTAATGCAGCAACACGACCTTTAGGGTCTTTGGCGGGGCCGGCAAACACTTTAAATTCAATATCTTGTAAGAATTCAGCAACGTCGACAATTTCCATGGGAATACGCATGTCTGGTTTATCTGAACCATACTTGTTCATGGCATCGGCATAGGTCATATGCGGGAAGCTGCCTAAATCGACGCCCAGTTCTTTTTGGAATACTTCTTTTATCATGCCTTGGGCTACGCCCATAATGTCTTCTTCATTCACAAAAGAAGCTTCGATATCAATCTGAGTAAACTCAGGCTGACGGTCGGCACGCAAGTCTTCGTCACGGAAGCACTTAGCAATTTGGTAATAACGGTCAAAACCAGACACCATTAACAACTGTTTAAACAACTGTGGTGACTGTGGCAGCGCAAAGAAAGAACCTTCGTGCGTACGGCTTGGTACTAAATAATCACGCGCGCCTTCTGGGGTAGCACGAGTTAACAAAGGTGTTTCGAAATCCCAAAAGCCGTTTTCTTCTAAATAACGACGTACGTGCGAAGTTACTTTAGAACGGAAACGCAATTTACTTTGCATTTCAGGACGACGTAAGTCCATAAAGCGGTATTTTAAACGAACGTCTTCACCCACATCGGTATAACCGTCTAAAGGGAAAGGAGGCGTTGCCGCTTTATTAAGAATAGTAATGTCTTTAGCCAACACTTCGATTTGGCCAGTTTTCATGTTCGCATTAATGGTGCCTTCAGGGCGGCCACGAACCAAACCAGAAATACTGACTACGTATTCAGAACGCACACTGTCGGCTGTGTTAAAAGCGTCTACCGTATCAGGGTCGAATACCACCTGAACGAGACCTTCACGGTCACGCACATCTAGGAATATGACACCACCGTGGTCGCGGCGACGGTGTACCCAGCCACAGAATGTTACGTTTTCGTCAATCAATGTTTCGTTGATATCACCACAATAGTGTGTGCGCATCGTAAGGTCCTACAAAATTAGTCTAAGAAATGGATAAAATGAAAGTGCAGCAGTATACCGAATAAAGCCCTACCCTAAAAGTAAAGTTAGCCGATACTGCTGACGATTGTTGAATTTGGCCTAACTGTCTAACCGAATGCTTATATTTCCTGCCTTCTGTGGTGAATTACTGCAAAAAAACGAACGGTTAGAATGGCCTATAATAGAAAGTATTTTAGCTGCATGTAAACAGTTTAAAAGCTAAAAACCACACCGGCAAATAAGGCTTGCAGGTCGTCTTTTTTGCCATCCAGCTTAGAGATGTCGGAATACAACTGATACTCTCCACGTATGGCGAAATTATCGGTTAAATTAACCTTTACACCCGCCCCAAAAAAGGGAGAAACGCCATCTTCGTCTTTAACCGGCACCCCAGACACTGTGCCTGAGTTTTTAGTATCGTAACGGGCAGCACCGGCACGACCATATATACCGACCATATCAGTAAAATTAATAGTGCCGACGGCACTGGCCGTATAGGCAGAAGCCTTTTGAGTAGCGGCAGCGGCACTGTCGTTGTTCTTAAAGATGGTACCAAAGCTTACATAACCCACTTCCACCCCAAGGTTAGGGTTAAATTGAAAGCCTACATGCGCTTTAGCGGTATTGTCGGCGTTGTCGCACTTGGTAATATTATTACAGAATTTCTTGGCTTCAACTCTACCCAAGTCTAGACCAACGTTGAAGCCTGAAGGCGCAGCAAAGGCAGCTGAAGAGAGCATAGAGCCAGACAGCGCTAAAAATAACGAGCTTAAAAGCACTGTGCTGTTTTTTCGTGTATGACTGGCTTTGGCTGTAATACTGGTCGTTTTCATAATGTTAAACCTCTGGTTGGTTTTCGAATTTTGAACATCGATTTGAATAACAGTGTTAGTCATCTAAGTGGTCACACTCATTTCATCTAAAGCCTTAGCCTAAAAGAAAAGTTACTTTATAATGATGGTATGACAGATACCGCACTCACCTCTTTATTAAAGCAAGTTCGCGCTTGCGAACTATGCGCCAACAACCTGCCCTTAGGCCCAAGGCCTGTGGTTCAAATTGCTGCGTCTGCGCGTATCATGATTATTGGACAAGCCCCAGGCTTAAAAGTGCATAAAACAGGCAAACCCTGGAACGACCCAAGCGGTGTACGCCTGCGAGAATGGCTTAACCTCGGCGCTGATGAGTTTTACGATGAAAATAAAGTAGCCATCATGTCGATGGGCTTTTGCTACCCGGGGCGTGGCAAAAGTGGCGATTTACCCCCGCGTCCTGAATGTGCGCCACAATGGCATAACCAATTATTAAAATTATTACCTAACATCAAACTGACGCTATTAATTGGACAGTACGCACAAAAGTATTATCTGAATGACCAACATAAAACCCTAACAGAACGCGTACAGCACTGGCGTGACTTCCCTAAAGGTATGTTTGCGCTACCCCACCCCTCGCCACGCAATCAAAGCTGGCTAAAGAAAAACCCTTGGTTTGAAGAAGAAGCCATACCCGAGCTACAACAAAGAGTCAGGCAGGCTTTAAAAGA
>Ga0209075_1005029_pt1 | contig 10308 bp, 7 predicted proteins | sample Stecom2011_FD_187523 | JGI IMG/M metagenome (GOLD analysis project Ga0209075, IMG submission 187523) | Agricultural soil microbial communities from Utah to study Nitrogen management - Steer compost 2011 (SPAdes) (version 2) | ecosystem: Environmental > Terrestrial > Soil > Agricultural land...
CAACAGTCACACTTTCCATTTTTTTCAATTTTAATGGTTGTTAAAACGTTCCCAGCATCTTTAACTGAACCAAAAATTGTGTCGCCTGTTTCCAATAAGGTATAGCCTTCATGATTTAAAAGTGGAGTGAAGTTGTGTTCAAAAGGGCCCCAGGACACATCTTGGAACTGCCACCAACCAAAGCCTGCGCCTCCACAATTAATGGTTCGTTCTAAGGCTTCTTTCATAAAAATAGCTTGGTCAAGATAACTTATAGAATCATTGTCTGCAGGCAATGATGTTTCACCTATCATCCAAGGTATATTAATGTTATTTGCGTACCAATAAATTTCATTGGGCACTCTTAATGGATTGTAAGTATGAAAGGTGACAAAGTCTACTGGCAATATTGTTGGATCCCACTCAAAAGCCTCTATTGGTTCAGCAAAACCTATAGTGAAAAGCTGTTCAGAGGCATACTTTTTCATTAGAGCTGACCAATCATTTACCAAACGATATACATTCTCCTTTCTTCTTTGAACATCAGCAAAATCTGTAAACTCATAATTGTCAAAATAAAGTGGTTCATTAAAGAAGTCATATGCAAAAATTGCTGGCTCTTTACTGAATGATTTAAGTATTTCAGTGATGTATTCTTTGCGATTATAGTCGTAATGCTCTTGCTTTCTAGGTCTTGGAAGTAAAAGCATTACCTTTAAATTGTTTTCTTTAGCTAATTGAACTACTTTGTGCAATTCTTGTAATACCCTTTCAATATTTTGAGGTATTGCAAAGTAATCTTCTTTCCCATTTGCACCATAAACGCTAAGTGCCGCATTGGGATAAAGCTTTTCATAATTAATAGTATTTAAACCCACCAATCGAATAGAGTTGAAACCCATTTTTGAAATCAAATGGAAATGCGCATTTAGCCTTTTGTTAATCTCTTCTTCCGTATGGCTATCATATTCATTAAGCTTGTCGTACTCAATAGTAGGTGCAAGAGTAAGCTTATCGTTAATGTCACGAAAATGAGCGATATAGTTTAATGTAAGTGGAAAAAATGTTTCTCCATTTAATTCAAACGAATTTCCGTTGGTTTTCACAAATTCACTTTTTTCAGTACTACATGCAGACAATAAAAGAAGAATTGAGAAGAGTAAGGTTATTTGTTTTAGGGTCATTTTATATAAGTATTGCCTCATTGTGGTTTGCTGATTGTCTTGTTTGTTATGATTTATATAAAGATGAGCTAAATAAGCTGTAAGCTTGATTTTTTTAGATGCAAATTAAGTCAATTAAGTAATTGTCCATGCAAATATACATTCACCAAATGAATACAACTGTAGATGTTTAATGAGAAACCCATTTTAAGCAGATAAGTGATACAACCCCAACAAGAAAGTATTTTAATTCTGAGAAGTTCGAAAAAAAGATATAGTTTTAAAAAATAATTTTTAATAATTTCATTAACAAACCTGTGAAAATCAACAGCGCTTTTTTAAAGGATACACTATTGCCAATATTGTTTTTATTGGTTGGCTTGTATGCAATGCCTCTAAGAATAATGGATGGTTTTAATTATATACCTGGCGACTTTGGAGATGCAAGATTTAACATGTACATCCTCGAGCATGGACATAATTTTTTAAGAGGAGAGGTTGATTCTTTTTGGGATGCTGATTTTTTATACCCTTCAGAATCAGTAGTTGCTTTTTCTGATAATCTTTTGGGAACGATGCCCGTTTATAGCTTATTTAGGCTGCTTACATTTGACAATTATACTTCTTTTCAGTTATGGATTTTGTCTCTTTTTGCCCTTAATTACTTCTTGTGTTTCCTTGCACTTAAAAAGTGGTTTAGCAATTCAATTGTAGCCATCATTGGAAGTTACATTTTTGCATTTGGAATATTTAATATAGGTCAAATTTACCATGTTCAGGTGTTTCCAAGATTTATGATTCCAATTACGCTATATTGGTTTTGGAAATATTTAAACGATCAAAAAATAAGAACGATTACCCTAACCTCATTGGGAGTAGCTTATCAGTTCTATTGTGGAATATACCTAGGATTCTTTTTAATATATGGGTTGATATTCTCTCTAGTTGCCTACCTTATTGTTTATAATAAAGGTTTTATAAAACGACTGTTCAACAAGCATAGCATCTTTCATCTTTTTTTGTCTATTTCAATTTTATTTATTTGTTTGTACCCATTGTTTTACAACTATCTAAAAGTTGCAAAAGAGTTTGGATTAAGAGAATTTGAAAATATTTATGCGACCATTCCATTTATAAGCTCATATTTCTTTTCCTCACCCACTTCAATTCCTTGGGGCGGAATGCTCTATGCTCATTCTGCTTACCAATATGATCAGTGGTGGTTGCATTTGTTATTCCCTGGTATCACTCCATGGCTGAGTTTTCTAATTTTTCCAATCATATTATATAAAGATAAGCCTTCTATAAAAAAACTTGGCCTGTTTTTGTTTTGTTTACTTGTTCTTTCATTTGCTTTCTCTTTAAGGAATAATGACTTTAGTTTATTTAAATGGATATATAAAATTCCCGGATTTTCGTCAATGAGAGCAATTGTTCGGATTGTTAATGTTCAAGTCTTTATTTTAATTCTTTTCTTAAGCTATTGTTTGAATAGGTTATCAGTTTTATATCCAAAGACTAAAGTGTTGATGATTTTCTTCTTAGCTTTTGTTTTGTTCGACAATAGCTTTAGAGTAGATGAAGGGGTTAAGCGATACAATAAGGAAGAGTCTATTGCTCAAGTTGAACACTTTAAAGAATCAATAAATAAACATGACTTTTCTAATTATGAAGCAATAGCTGTTGGTCTTCCCGATGAGGTGAAGCATGATCATGCTAAAGTTATTGTTTATCATGTTGGAATAATGCTAGCTTCCCAGGAGTTAGGGGTGAAATGTGTTAATGGATACACTGGAAACTATCCGGACAACTACATGCAGTTTTTTGATTATTCAAATCAAGAAACCTTGCACAATTACATTAGTCAATCAACGGATAAGTCTATAGATAATATTTTATTTATTCAACTGGATAACTAAAATTATTAAAAAGAACTTGGTAAAAATAATAGCATTTGAGTTCGTATTGAATCCTGGCTTTTTAACCGATTCGATTTCTAAAAAATAGCATTTCTAAAAAAAGCAATCGCTAATATTGTCAAGTGCATTGAAATGCTTAATTTTGTAATTCATTTTCAAACAATGGTCGCGTGGCCGAGTGGTTAGGCAGAGGTCTGCAAAACCTTGTACAGCGGTTCAAATCCGCTCGCGACCTCAAGTCAAAAAGCTCATCGAAAGATGAGCTTTTTTTATATCTGAAATTTGTGTTGAGCTTGCTCAAAAGCAAATTTCAGATATAAAAAAAACGCTGCAAGCGCCTTTTTGGCTTGAATCACCATTTAGCAATCACGGATGGGCGCAGCCAATCCGCTATTAGCGAAATAAATGTAAACTTTTATCTAGAAGTGGAAATTGTTGTAATTACATAATAATCTTGCAAAAATATTAGCCGTATTTTTACCTTTTAATTTAATGGCTTCTATCAATAAATCAATTCAATTAGTTAATTAACCTCAGTGCTTTAAAGAAATGTGACAAATGTCCAAAATTCTTTTAATTGACAATTACGATTCATTTACCTACAACCTCTATCATTATTTAGAAGAATTGTGGAAGGAGGGTGTTGAAGTTGTAAGAAATGATGCATTGACAATAGATGCTGCATTACAGTACGATCGAATTGTAGTTTCTCCAGGTTCAGGATTGCCCAATGAAGCGGGAAACCTTATGGCAGTATTAAGTGGGTTGATAGATAAAAAGAACATTCTTGGGATTTGTTTAGGTCATCAAGCATTGGGAGAGTCGTTCGGTTATCGTTTAAGAAATCTCGAAAAGGTAGTTCACGGACAGTCAACAACTATTGAAGTTATTGATGGAGAAAACATTTTGTTTAAAGGCTTACCTAAAAGGTTTAAAGTTGGGCGTTACCATTCATGGGTAATTGATGAAAAGTTTAATATGGAAGGGGAGCTAAAAGTAACTTCGGTTGATGAAAGTGGAAATATCATGTCTTTTTCACATCGAAGCTTGCCCATTCACGCTGTGCAATTTCATCCGGAAAGTGTGCTTTGTGAATATGGGAAAGAAATATTGGAGAATTGGCTAAACAGTTAGTATTAAAAATAAAATAGGAGGGACAGTGTTGAAAACCACCCCTCCTAAAATAATTTGTTGAATTGTCCTACAGTTCAAATTTAATACCCTGAGCCAGTGGCAGGTCAGTGCCATAGTTGATGGTGTTGGTTTGCCTTCTCATATAAGCTTTCCAAGAATCTGATCCAGATTGCCTACCGCCACCAGTTTCTTTTTCTCCACCAAAAGCGCCGCCAATTTCAGCGCCAGAAGTACCAATGTTTACATTTGCGATACCACAATCAGAACCTTCTGCAGAAAGGTATCTTTCCATGTCGCGCATATTGGTCGTCATTATAGCAGAGGACAAGCCTTGCACTACGCCATTTTGCATGGCAATGGCATCATCTAAATCCTTGTATTTCATAATGTACAATACCGGAGCAAAGGTTTCATCTTGTACAATCTTCCATTCGTTTTTTACTTCTGCAATGGCTGGCTTTACATAGCAGCCAGATTCGTAGCCTTTGCCTTCCAAAACGCCACCATCTACCAATATGTTGCCTCCTTGCTTTTTAACCTCTTCCAAGGCTTTTAAATAGCTTTTAACGGCATCATGATCGATTAGTGGACCAACGTGATTGCTTTCGTCTAAAGGGTCTCCAATTTTTATTTGTTTGTATGCACTTACAAGATTGTCTTTCACCTTCTCGTAAATACTTTCGTGAATGATCAGCCTTCTGGTTGAAGTACATCGTTGCCCACAAGTTCCTACAGCTGCAAAAACCAAGGCGGGAATAGAGGCTTTAAGGTCGGTTGATTCAGTTAATATTACAGCATTGTTTCCACCGAGTTCTAATAAAGGTCTTCCCAATCTTTTTGCTAATGCTTGGGCTACAATCTTGCCCATTTTTATACTTCCCGTAGCGGCAATCATTGGAACACGCTTGTCGTTTGTCATGAGTTCCCCAACTTTATAATCACCTGTTATCAAACAGCTAATTCCCTCTGGAAGATTATTTTCTTTCAGCACTTCTGCAATAATATTTTGACAAGCAATTGAAGTTAGTGGTGTTTTTTCTGAGGGCTTCCAAATACAAACATCTCCACAAACCCAAGCAATGGCAGCGTTCCATGCCCAAACTGCAACAGGAAAGTTAAAAGCAGATATTATACCTACAATTCCCAATGGATGATATTGTTCATACATCCTGTGGTTGGGGCGTTCGGAGTGCATGGTAAAGCCATAGAGCATTCTAGATTGACCTAAAGCAAAGTCGCAAATGTCAATCATTTCCTGAACCTCTCCAAGTCCTTCTTGATAAGATTTTCCCATTTCATAAGAAACCATCATGCCCAAAGCTTCCTTTTTCTCTCTGAGTTTATCGCCAAATTGTCGAACGATTTCTCCTCTTTGAGGCGCGGGCATTTTTCGCCATTCCTTAAAAGCTGCTTCTGCTTTTCCTACTACTTTGTCATATTGCTCTGCTGTAGTTTCAGCTACCTTCCCTATCAATTCACCATTTACTGGGGTGTATGACTCAATTTGATTTCCTTCTGCGGCTAACCATTCATTCCCTGTTGAAGTTCCAGAATGCGTTCTCTTCAAATTAAGTTCGTTGAAAACCTCATTCATTTTATCATTTTCAAATGCTTTTATATCTGTCATTTTTATATTTTTCTAACGTCTCTCAAAGATAAGCCAATGACTTTGAAATTACTAATGAAGTGAATTCAAATTCATTTATAACAAATTGAATTAATGACTTTGTTAACACCTACAAGAACTGCCTTAAATTCTTGATGCCATAAACAAAACATAAAACTTCTAGCAATCAATAGTAATGAGATGCAAGGACTTTACATTAAAGCTAGCAGTTCTAGCGGCTTTAGTTCTTACTTGCCTCTAAATCATCGAGGAATCGATTCAATAAGTCGTAATTAACATGGTCCATTACCACAATCTTCCACCAGCTTGGTGTATGCTCATAAGTGTCTGCAACAAGCTCATATTTTATGCCAATTGCGCTAGGAATACTATTGGCTTTTATGGTTATTATGTTGATGTGTGGATCTCTAAAGTATTGTGCGCCCATTTTGTCTAAACGATTGCAAACATAATCGGTACGTTCAATAACTTCATCCATTTTTGCTTTCCAGCCTTGAGCACCATAAGACATTAACAACATCCATATTACAATCGCATGTGCACCACTGCGGCTCCCACAAAGTGTATAATCCAATCCGGGAACATATTGTGCCTGATCGTTGGCAACATATTGCATATAACCTTTTCTTACTAAAAATATTCCAGTTCCATAAGGTGTTTGTAGCATTTTATGGGCATCAATAGATATTGAACTTACATTAGGATTCCTGAAGTTGTGAACAGAGTTGAGGTTGGTAAATGGATATATAAAGCCACCAAAAGCAGCATCTAAATGAATTTTAAACACTACTTCTTCTTCTTCGAGAATTGCGACAACTGGATCAATTTCATCAATTGAACCAAACATTGTTGTAGAAACATTTAATACTACAATAAAGTATTTTATTCCCTCTTTTTTGGCTTTGGCTATCTTTTTTTTAAGGCTTTCTATTTTAATTTGTCTGCTATCATTATCTACCGTTAAAATAATAGATGGAACTTGTAACAAATTGCTGCCTTTGGGAATAGAGTAGTGTGTATCTTCTGAATAAATTACACCAATTTGACTACTGTTGGCTTTATACTCTTTGATAAAGTAATTTCGATAAATCCACATGGCTTCAATGTTTGCTTCTGTTCCTCCAGTAGCAACATAGCCGTCTATCGTTCCTTTTTTAGCTTTAAAAATCTCTTCTGCACATAGGTTTATGAGTTCGCGCTCTATGGCCTGCGTACCCTTAAATATTGGCGAACTTTCTTTATTTAGTGTATGACAGCCAATATGGTTGGGATTGGCAACCATGGTTCGTAAAAATGGTGCGTCTTTTAGAAATGAAGCATCGGGGTAAAACTCTTCTTTATCTAAATAGGTAGCAGGAGTACCCATAACTTCCCCTTTTGCATAGGATACGTTTTTGTCAAGCGCTTCTTCAACTCTTTCATTAATTTCTTTTCTACTTAATTTTCTCCAGTTCATGAGCAATATGTTTAATGGCATTCTATATGTTCTGTGTCATGTCCTAGCTTTGGGCTTATGTATGGAATTCCAAGATTCATTCCCCTTAAAATAAACAAGATGCCTATTAGTATTATAAAAACAGGGATTAATTTTCGTCCTCTGCGAAGTAATTTTGTTTTAATGTGGTTTCCGTAAACAGCAATGGCGAGCATCATGGGTAATGTACCTAGGCCAAAGAAAATCATAAACAACGCTCCTTCTGATGCCGTTGTCATGGCTACTGCTCCAGCCAAACCCATATATACCAACCCACAAGGCAGCAGGCCGTTCAGCAAACCAATAACCAGGAGGTTGCGGTTACTTTTCCTTCCAAATCTTTTCCCCATTTCTCCTTTTAGCTTCCCTAACCAAAGACTAAAACTTGGTAATGCAGCACTTCCCTTGCCTATAATTCTAGGCCATAAAATACTTAAAATCATGAATATTCCAACAGCAATTGAAATCCACTGTTGCAAGCCAGCCATAAAAAATCCATAACCAATTAAGCCAAAAAGATATCCCAATAAAGCATAAGTTATAATTCTCCCAAAATTATAACTCAAGCTTCCTGAGAATATGTTGAAGTTGTTTTTCCTATTTAAAGGCAAGGCTAAAGCAATAGGGCCACACATTCCTAAGCAGTGTAAGCTACCTATTAGTCCAATTGATAATGCAGTCCACAGTTCCATATGTCATGGGATAATAATGCTGCGTTCTGTATAATATTCCTGATTTGCAACCTTCCAGTCTATTTTTAAAAGGTATTTCCCTTTACTAAACTTATTGAGTGGAATAGATTGTTTGTTAGTTGTTGGATTAATTGCTAAATTAAAATCTTTGTCTATGTCTGAAGGTCGAAAACACGCTATTTCTCCTTCAATAATTTCACTATCCAGATGGGGAAAAATGATTGACAACATATTTCCTTCAATTACAATTTGCATTTCTTGATTAAGGTTTTTATAACGCTCTCTGCTGTCTATCTTATCTTGAAAGGTGAGCTCCTTGGCATAGTAATTCTCTGTTACTAAATCATATTTTTGGATAAAACTGAAGTAGACCATCCCCAACATGAACAATACAAAACTTGAGTAAAGTATGGCTATTTTAGTACCCCAATTCCATTTAATTTTCATTATTTCTTTCTTTTTACTGGCGCTAAGAAAGAGGTTTTTACTTTATCTAAAAGCACTCCCTCTTTGTTGTAAACGCCTAGATAAATAATTGACTTCCTGTCTTCCAAATCCTCCATGTTTCTCACTAAAAAGAACGTTCCTTCTGCCATCGATTCGGATGGGATTATAAAGTCATTTCCACCACCTATATACTCTACTTCCCCATTCCCTTCTATCAATTTAATTTCAGCGGGAATTTCATTAAAGGTTTTGTTGATGACTTTGTAATTGTAGAGGTTGCTCACCTGATTGTTCTCTCTTTTTTGATATTGCTGTCCAGGTGTTTTTAATACTGTTATATCTACATCTGTTCTGCTAAGCAATAAGAAAGTAATTAGGCCCATAATTAAAACAAGAACTATGCTGTACCCAATACTTCTAGGAGTTAGTTTTTTTGATTCTTTATTTACAATTGCATCTTCTGAATCGTAACGAATTAGACCCTTAGGCAAACCCACACTCTCCATCATATAATCACAAGCATCTATACAAGCTGTGCAGTTTACACATTCAAGCTGAGTACCATTTCTAATGTCAATTCCGGTAGGACAAACTTCTACACATTGGTTGCAATCAATACAATCCCCTTTACCAACTTCGCTGCGATCTTCATTTTTCCTAAACTTCCCTCTCATTTCGCCACGGATATAATCATAGGCTACAACAATTGAGTTTCTATCTAACATCACACTTTGCAGTCTACCATAAGGACAAGCGACAATACAAACCTGTTCTCTAAACCAACTAAACACCCAATAAAAAATACCTGTAAAAATAAGTAGTGAGAATAAGCTAGTTAAGTGGTTTATTGGTGGAGAAGTAATGATTTCAATAAGCCGCTCTGAACCGATGAAGTAGGCTAAAAAGGTGTTGCCAATAATGAAAGAGATGCCAAAGAAAATAATGTGTTTTAAAACTTTCTTTTTTATTTTATCAGAATTCCAGGGTCCATCATTTAATCTTTTTTGATGTTTATAATCTCCTTCTATCCAATATTCAATTTTTCTAAAAACCATTTCCATGAAAATGGTTTGAGGACAAATCCATCCACAAAATAAGCGTCCAAATATAACTGTAAATAATGCTATAAACAGAATGCCCGCAAGCATAACAAGAACAAAGATGTAAAAATCTTGTGGCCAAAAAACTTGACCGAAGAGGATAAACTTGCGTTCTAAAACATCTGCTAAAAGAACAGGTTTCCCATTAATCCTCATAAAGGGACCAGAAAACAAAATAGCAAGCAAGAATATACTAAACCAAGTTCTAGCCTTGTAAAAAGGACCAGATGGTTTTTTTGGATACATCCACTTTCGCTTCCCGTCTTCATCTACCGTTCCGATAGAATCCCGAAAGCTCTGATCCATGTACTCTTCTTTTTCTTTACCCTTTGTCATCGATTGTTAGACTTCTTTATCTTCTGTTTGTTCCTCTTCATTTCCCCCTTCTTCTTCAACTACATTTTCTTCCTTAGGTTCATATAATTCCCCCTGAGGTGGTCTTTGATTTGGAGGATTTGTACCCTCTAAGGTCATAATGTAGCTAGCAACCTCTTGAATTTGTTCAGGACTAAATTGGCTTTCCCAAGCAATCATTCCTTTTTCAGGAACACCGTATTTGATAACACTAAAGATATCTCTAATACTTCCACCGTTAATCCAGTATTTATCTGTTAAATTAGGGCCTGCACCACCTTCCCCCAATTGTCCGTGGCAGGTTGCACAGTTTCCTTTATAAATAGCTGAACCTGCCTCAATACTAGCTGAACTTGTAAGATAAGTTACATTGTCTTCTGTAATCATATCTTCATTGTTGGCTATCATTTCTTCTCTTT
>Ga0209075_1005030_pt1 | contig 10308 bp, 7 predicted proteins | sample Stecom2011_FD_187523 | JGI IMG/M metagenome (GOLD analysis project Ga0209075, IMG submission 187523) | Agricultural soil microbial communities from Utah to study Nitrogen management - Steer compost 2011 (SPAdes) (version 2) | ecosystem: Environmental > Terrestrial > Soil > Agricultural land...
GCCAGAGAATAAAGACCAAAGTTCGCAGAATGCAACCAAGGAATTTATAAAAATAAAAGAAGAGGAAGAATAGAACAAAATAGGTTGGCTTTGATAGGAAAGGATTTCAAAAAGCTTTTAATATAATTTGGATATTTACCTAAATACTTTGGATAACCTCCAAGTGTTTTTTATTTTTATCAATTGAATTGAAAGCACATGACAGAGCGCTTATTCGCCATTACGGATATTGAAACAACGGGAGGAGGTATCAATGGAAATCGAGTTACCGAAATTTGCATTGTTCTCTACAAGAATGGCTCGGTTGAGGACAAATTCACCACTTTAGTAAATCCTCAATGCCCGATTCCGCGATACATCACCACTTTAACTGGTATTGACAATGACACTGTGGCCCATGCGCCCACTTTTCGCGACATTGCTAAAACCATCGATCATTTTACCAAGGATGCCATTTTTGTAGCACATAATGTGAGTTTCGATTATAATGTGCTCCGCACTGAGTTTCGGAATTTGGGAATGGATTTCACTCGGAAAAAACTCTGCACCGTTCGATTATCCCGAAAGTTAATTCCAGGGCTTGCCTCCTACAGCCTTGGCCGTTTGTGCAAAACCATCAACATCCCTTTAGAAAATCGACATCGGGCAGAAGGCGATACCGATGCTACGGTAATTCTTTTCAGTCGGTTGCTAGCACTGGATGAAGGGGGCGATGTGTTTTTTTCGTTTTTAAATCCGCATTCAAAAGAGGCGACTATTCCCCCTCATATCCCTCGCGACCAAATAGAAAACTTACCGGAAATAGCAGGAGTTTACCTATTTAAAGATGCAACCCATAAAATTCTTTACGCTGGAAAGGCTAAGAACATAAAGAAGCGGGTGCTCTCCCATTTCTATGAAAAGAAAACCAAAAAATACCTGCTCGGACAGGAAACGCATTTTATAGATTACGAAACGACCAATAACGAATTGCTCGCACTCTTATTGGAATCTGAAAAAATACGCCAACATTATCCCAAGTTCAATCGCGCACAGAAGCGTCCTACTTCAGCATTTCAAATTATTCACTATATCAACCAGCGAGGCATCATTCAACTCGCATTGCAGAAAATAAAAGTATCGCGGAACTCTGCCGCTACGTTCTATAACCGAACAGAAGCACTGAATGCTCTAGAAGAATTGTGTGAAAAATTTAAATTGTGTCCGCGATTTTGTACGCTGCAGCCTAACGCCGTGGAATGCTCACATTACCGGCTTGTTAGCTGCGAAGGCATTTGCAGGGACAAAGAATCCGTTCCAGATTACAATCAAAAAGTGAGAGAAGCCCTTAGTTCATTACAGATTCAACAACCCAGTTTTGCGATTCATGGAAAAGGAAGGACCCGTGATGAGATTGGTTTTGCCTTAGTTGTCAAAGGTGTTTATAAAGGATTTGGTTTTTTCGACGCCGACGTTGGCATTCAGAATCTCTCTGATTACGAAGCATTTTTAAAACCTCAAAAATCGAGTTATCACACCCACTGTATCATCCGAAGTTATATAAAAAAACACGGCGAACGCAATGTTGTTTATTACGATAGCAACGATACCGAATCAATTAGTGAAGAGCTGTTTTAATCGTGGATAGGATATCTCGTCAAAACTTTCAATGACCTTGTCGGCACGGCTGTAATTCTGATTTACGGAGTTCGGGCTTTTAAAACCTACACAATAGATCTGTGCTGCTTTTGCCGCTTTGATTCCATTTGTAGAATCTTCAATAACCATACAGTTTTCTCGTCGCTCCTCGGCCAATTCCGCAGCTCTGATAAATATTTCGGGATGCGGTTTCGAAGCCTTTAAATCGGCACCACTAATTTTTGCTTTAAAATATTGATCCAAATCAAATCGTTCGAAGATGCGATTGATGTTTTTCATCGAAGCCGAAGATGCTAAAACTAATGTCAATCCATTGTTGTGATAATCCTGTATTACATCCAACACGCCGTCGATCAACTGCAAATCGGTATCCGTATCGAATAAATATTTAAAGTGTTTCCGCTTAAGCGCAACTAATTCCGATGGTTTTTGATTGAGTTTAAAATGTTCGCAAAGCGTGGTACAAATGGGCAAGGTCGCCTGACCTGTGAACGAATCGTAGAGCGTATTTGAAACATCGACACCCACGTCTTCAAACATGTTGAAATAGGCTTTTCTATGAAGGGGTTCAGTATCTACAATCACCCCATCCATATCAAAGAGAACAGCGTTTAGCATTTCGAATTTTTAAAGGTTATTATTTTTTGATTTCAATTTCTGAGAGCCATTCAAACGAACGCAATCTCTTTTCATGGTCGTAAATATACGAAACTACGATAAGTTCATCGATTTGGGTTTCGGCGACGAATGCTTCAATTTGTTTTCGGACCGTTTCTTTATTTCCAACGAAAGTATATTCCAACATTTTGTTCGTTTGCGCCTCTTCCAGTGGATTCCACACACCCTGCATCGATTTTATAGGTGGTGCCAACGGAATGCGTCTATTGCGAATAACATTCAATAAAAACATCTTCGTGCTCGTGGCCAAATAGGCTGCTTCTTCATCAGTTTCGCCAATGATCACATTAACTGCCGCCATGGTATACGGCTTGGCCAATTGATTCGACGGTTTGAATTCTTCTCGATAAATAGGCAACGCATTGTGAAGTTGAGACGGTGCAAAATGGCTTGCAAACGCATAAGGCAACCCTAACTGTGCGGCAAGGTGTGCACTAAACGTACTCGAACCCAAAATATAAAGGGGCACCTCCAACCCAAATCCAGGGACGGCTCGTATAGGACTATGCGCGCCCGATTTGGACAAATAGTGCTGCAGCTCTTGTACATCCTTCGGAAAGTCGTGGACGGTCTCAACCCGATCTCTTCTTAACGCACGTGCTGTCATCTGATCTGTACCCGGTGCCCGCCCCAATCCGAGATCAATTCGGCCCGGATATAAAGTAGCTAATGTTCCAAACTGTTCGGCAACGATCAATGGCGCATGATTGGGAAGCATAACACCACCAGACCCTACACGGATGGTTTTCGTGCCTTGGGCTACATAACCAATCAACACTGGTGTTGCGGAACTCACAACACTTCCTGCGTTGTGGTGCTCAGCGATCCAAAATCGTTTGAATCCTAGTTTTTCAACATGTTGTGCTAGTGAAAGACTGTTTTCCATGGCATTCAAATGCGAATGTCCTTGGAGTACAGCCACCAAATCCAAAACAGAGTAAGGTAAAATCTTAGAATTCTCTTTTGTCATTTTATATCTTTTTTTATCCATTTAAAATTAAAGGGGCAATTTTGCTCGTTCGTATTGCTCCGGCCACGTCAAGTCTTCCCCCAAATCATGGGCAAACTTCAATGGCAGATTCGGCTGTCTCAATGTTTCCCGGGCGTAGAGCACCAAATCGGCTTTTCCTGATTTCAAAATCGCTTCCGACTGTTTTGCTGTGGTGATTTTGCCTACCGCTCCAGTAGCAATATTGACTTCCTTGCGGATGATTTCGGAAAACCCTACTTGGTATCCTGGCCCCACTGGGATTTTCACTTTTGGAACATTCCCTCCTGAAGACACATCAATGACATCTACTCCCACTTTCTTTAATCGTTTGCAAAGCGCTACCGAATCGTCTATCGTCCATCCGCCTTCAATCCAATCGGTTGCGGAAATTCTAACTAAAAGTGGTTTTTCGTCGCCCCATTCATTTTTAACCAATTCCGCAACTTCTACTACTAAGCGAATCCGATTTTCAAAACTTCCTCCGTACGCATCGGTGCGATGATTCGACAATGGCGAATAAAACTGATGCAGCAGATAGCCGTGGGCCATATGAATTTCCAACACATCATATCCCACTTCTTTAGCCCGGCGAGTTGCCGAAACAAAATCATCTTTAACTTTTTGAATGCCTTCCGCATCCAGAGCCAAAGGCGCAGGTTCGGTTTCATGAAATGGCTGTGCTGAGGGGCCGACCGTTTGCCAACCACCTTCCTGATTGGGATCAACTTTTGTTCTTCCTTTAAACGGCGGCAAACAACTTGCTTTTCTTCCAGCATGTGCCAACTGAATGCCAACTAAGGAATCGTGGGCGTGACAGAAATCGACGATTTCTTTTAATTTATCTATATGCCCATCTTCCCAAATGCCCATGTCGCCATCGGTAATACGCCCTTCGGGGGAAACTGCAGTAGCTTCTTGGATAATCAGTCCGAAACCACCTAATGCGCGGCTTCCCAAATGCACCAAATGAAAATTAGTTGCATAGCCATTTTTAGAACTATACATACACATAGGTGAAACCACCATGCGATTCTTGAAAGTAGTATTCCTTATGGTAAAGGAAGAAAATAATTGTGTCATAATTTCATGTTATACATCACACAAAGCTACACATATTGCAAGATGGCAACACTAGGCTTCGATGGTTTATCATATTGTTAACCTTTATTTCATGGATGTGAGTTGCTATGATAAAACACAAAAAAACAGACGCTTTATTTGCGATATTTAATCTGAAGCTTTTACGGAAACCGGACATACATATTTGTTGATCATATAGCGCGTTATGGGCCTAAGTGTCTTTCCTGTCTCAGGATGTCGGCCTAAATCGGTAAAATACTCCAGCTCGCCTTGGTCGTTTTTGCCGTACCAAACTTTGGCATTTCCATTAAAATCAAAAAACGACGTGTTACAGTCGGGCGCGATTCTCTTAAAGTTAGACATTCGATTTTTATCTATTGGCCAAATTTCCCCCACTGACAATCGTTGCTCATCGAATTTTGTCGCCACATATTGATCGCCATTCCATTCCATCCACTTTTCGCTGTTCAAAGAATTGACAATTAAGAACAACACAAGGCTTGCAATTCCAATAAACAGCGTTGTTTTGTTTTTGCCTAAATATTGTGCCAGTGGATAGGGATTCGTCTGGGGTTCTGAATCTAAACGGCCTTGAGCAACTGCCCATTCTGCATAATTTTCAAAACCCACGTAATGTGCCAATCCATCGCGAACGGCCTGTTGCGCAATTGCGACCTCTTCACGGGCGAAAGCAGCATTGTAATAATCTCGCAAGCGCCTTTCACCAAATTGAAAATTGAATTCCCCATAGATATAGTCAGCGAGAATTTCTGCAGCAGCCTTTTTTGAAGGTTCTACAACTCCCTGACCTACTAATGATTCCATTGCTTTTTTAAAAGCGGCAACAACAAGGTTGTTATGCGACATGGGTAGTGTTTTTATTCAATCTATAAAACTACAAAGAACTTCACAGAACCCGTGGAAATTTCTTTCCACAAAGCTTCCATTCCGTTTCCAATGCTCCTGCTTCATTCTCACTTGGTTTGAACAATCCGAATAAGCTACGTCCTCAAAATTGGTTTTCAACACCAAAACGGACCTGCAGTTCAAACTCGGACAATTGTCTCACTCTAAAACTTCTTAAAGATGAAAAAAGCATTTCTTTTACTCGTCATTGGTTTATTTTTATTGAACTTGTTTTCTTGTACGCCTCAAGCACTCGACACGCAGACAGAAGCTCCCACAGCCTGTTGCGGCGATGACTTTACTTCACCTGCCTCAACGGATCCGTAAACCCTTAACAAATTATTATGACCATTAGTTAAAAATAATTAACTTAGATGGATATGATATCCTCTAAGACAAACCTATTCTCCGTTTGGCTAAAAACAGCACTGGTTGTTTTGGCCAGTTTTCAAATGGCTTATGCCCAGAAATCAACCACAGACAGCCTAGAGCTTTATAAATCCGCCATCTACTATCCTGACAAAGACATCGATTTGGCGGTCGCTATTACGCACCTTCGAAATGAAGCAGAAAAAACACTAATGCGTGGCGATACTTTAAAAGCTGTTGAAATCATGCAGACATTGATTACTGGTGAAATGGAAGTTGGCTCTGTTTATGAAAGTGAGGAAACGGCAATCAAAGCCATTCGTTTATTGGATCAAATAGAGAGCAACAAGAGCACAGACCTGCTTAGAAATGTTATCTACAGGGAATTAGGCAGAGTCTATCGACTTTTGAAAAACCCGAACAATTCGCTTTTATTCTACCACAACGCTTTGGCGCTGAGTGAAAATACTTTAGATAGCCTGAAGGTTATCAACAATATGGGTAATGTTTACTTAGACTCAGAACAATACGCCGAAGCAGAAGCCTATTTTCGCCAGACGTATGAGATGGCATTGCGGTTAGGAGACAGCCTTGTGATGGCCCGGGTCATCGACAATTTAGGGCATGCTCAAGCTATGAATGGCAGTCCAGATGCCTTAGACAACATGAATAAAGCCCTTGAGATTCGGTTAAACCACAACGACTTGGTTGGAACCTATTCGAGTTATCGACACCTGACTACTTACTATCGCAATAACCAACTTTTACAAGAGGCAAAAGAGCACGCCGAAAAAGCTTATGAAATAGCTAAGGAGATCAACAGTCCGACCTACATAGAAGATGCCTTAACCAACTTATTAAAGGCGGAAGACGATCCAAGAGCTGTGGAATTCATCCATTTAAAAGACAGTTTAGAACAAGCGCGATATAGTATAAGAAACAAATATGCAGCGCTTCAGTACAATACGGCTAAGTCGAGAGAGCAAGCTCAAACCGAAAAATACCTGCGTGAGAAAGCCATCAGAAAAAGCAGAAACATCCAATTTCTTATGGTACTTATCATTCTTATATCCGTCGGCATATTTTTTATTCTTCGAATTCGGCATAAGCGAAAGACGTTTCAAGAAGTTTTCGAAACGGAAAGCAGAATTTCAAAACGGGTACACGACGAAGTTGCCAACGATGTTTATCGATTGATGACTAAGGTGCAATACAACCACGGCGATAACGATGAGCTCTTAGATGATTTGGAATCGATTTATAAAAGAACCCGTGACATTAGCAGAGATAGTGCCGCATTAATTATCGAAAAAGATTTCGGGAAGCAAATCAATGACCTCCTTCAGAGTTATCAGGATGGTGAAATAACCATTACGACCCAAAATATTTCGTCGATCAATTGGCGTTTGTTTTCTGAAATCAAGAAACAGACGATATACCGCGTGTTGCAAGAGTTGATGACCAACATGAGGAAGTACAGTCAGGCTAAGCTAGTAGTTCTCATTTTTAATCAGAATGGCAGAAATCTACAAATTAAATATAGCGACAATGGTATTGGCTCTGAGATAAAAACAAAGAATGGTCTCAGGAATGCGGAAAACCGTATAAAAGCCATTAAAGGAAGTTTTACTTTTGACAGCATCCCCAATAAAGGATTTAGAGCAACAATAAATTTATAGCTATGTTCAAAAAAGTTTTACTTTCAGAAGACCTGGATACTATCGGGAAAGGCATCATGACGCTCATGGAGGATCTCAAAATCAAAGACGTATTTCACACCCAATACTGCGATGAGGCCTACTTAAAAATCAGGAAGTCAGCACAAGATGGAAACTTATACGATCTGTTAATAACCGATTTATCCTTTATTCCCGATTTTCGCCCCCAAAAGATTGATTCAGGAGAAGCTCTGATAGAAAAAGTTCGTAAAAAATATCCAGACGTAAAAATCATCGTCTATACCGTAGAGGATAGACCAGAGCGGGTCAGACATCTCACCAACAAACTAAAAGTAGATGCCTATGTCAATAAAGGCCGTAAAGGGTTGTGGGATCTCAAAGATGCTATTCAGGCGGTTTCTCAAGGAAAAAAATACATCTCACCGGATCTAGACCGAAAAATCAAAGCCAAACCACCAGTGGAACTCATAGAATCTGATATTGAATTGCTTAAAATGATTTCTTTAGGCCATTCCCAAAGTCAAATCAGCGAACATTTCAAGAAAATTAATATGAGCCCAAGTAGTCTAAGTGCCATAGAGAAACGATTAGGACAACTGCGCCACCATTTTGGTGCAGCAAATGCCATTCATTTAATATCGATTACGAAGGATTTAGGGATAATTTAAAAAAAATATATTGCCTATTACAATCTTATACTTGTATATAACACAGGACATTATGCTATTTTATTATGATTTAATTTGGAAAATACTCTCGTTTTACGGTTTTCCGTAAAGAATATCAAAAGTAAAGATTTAGTTTTGACCTTGTATTACTTATGTTTGGGGAGATTCATTTGTAATACACAATAAGCCCCTCACTAACATCTGTTTGTGGGGGGTTCTTTATTCCTATTACTTAAAAGTGGAATCCGAAATTACCGGTGATACCGAAATTGCGAACTCCGGGAGCATCGCGATAATTCCCCCTAAAATTGAAGTCGAGTCTAAAGACCTTGAAAATATTGCCCACACCTACACTCCATTCCCAATAAAGGTCGTCTGGTGCTTGATAGATAATGTTGGACGCATTCAAGTTGATGTTGTCTTCCGAAATCGTACCATAGACTGCACGAAAGCCAAGTACTTCGCGCAAGTCTAGTTTACGAATTAACGGAATTCTCGAGAAAATCCGCCCTCCTAAATCATGTTGCAAATGCAGCGAAGCATAGGTGTCGCTTACAAACTCATAATAATCTAGCATGGTAAATGTATTGTCTATACTAAAGTAGGTTTGGTTTCCAGGAATCGGATTCATCAAACTCAAAGGAACCGTCCCAATTGTTTTTCCTAATTCCAACGTAGAGAACATCCGCCCTAACCCACCGATATTCCAATACTGGCTGTAGAGAAACTGAAGCTTTTTGTAATCGAAATCACCTCCCAATATGCCTTTCATACCGTATCCATAAGAAGCATAAAATATCGGAAAATCTCCTCCGTTCACGACCAGTCGTTCAACGCCATATCCAGAAGTTTTCTGTCCTGGGGTATATAAGACGGCTACCTCTATTTCCGATTGTTTCAAATCGTTTTTAATCGCTCCGGTAAACACCCCGTCTTCCACTACTTTATAATCAATACTAAAAGTTTCCGTTGCAGACTTCAATGTTTTGTAAGATCCCGTTAATCGAACGATTACGTTCCTCCAAGGTTCGACACTAAATCCGGCCGATGTGAGGTTGATTTTAGAAAGCCGGTCGTTTCTTCCTTTAGACAAGATAAATGAACTTGCGAGGTTCCGACCTAACACATCATCACTTTGCGTTAAACTTGCGCCCATTTGTTCTACGTCATACCTGTTTCCTGCAAATACGGTTAAACGAGATCGACGGTCTATAAGCCATTTTGCAGAGATTCCATGTTTAATTTTTTTATCCTTAAATCCATAGGCGGCAAAACCTTCAATTCGCCATGGGTCATTCTGATCGAAGTAGGTGCGACCACCAAGTCGAATCCGCGTGCCTTCAGCTTCATTAAACCCAATAATTGAAAAAACTGGCCCTATATCAAAATTATCTATCTCGTAGTAGCCGCTAGCCAAAGTAGTGGCCAAGCTGTAGTAGGTTTTAAACTTTGATACAGTCGTGAGTGTATCCAACATCTTATAAACACCTTTTTCATCCTTATTCAATTGCTCCATTCGTTTTTCACTCCAATACGAATCCGGGCGATTGAAAACCTCGTAAACATAAGGATCTCTATTTTCCGCGTAAAACTTTTTATCTTTTGGAATATCAAAGACGTAATTATCATACATCGTCGTGCGTTTTCCGTAAATTCCCCGTGCATTTTCCTTCTTCATATAACTGAAATCACTCATAAAGTAATCGCGTGTAATCAGAAATACGGAGTCATTAACTACATCGAATTCCTGCTCGATATAGACATCACGAACCCAATTGAGATTCGCATTTTTCGATGCTTTTAAATTGATTTCCTTAATCCCCCAAGTGGTGTCATTCACCCAAAAATCACCTTTAAAAGTCAGCTCGTTTTTTCTCCTTGGATAGTAGACAATATTATAACACCATTTATTGTCGATGTATGCACTGTCGCGCAAAATATAATTATAAACATCGATCCCTGTTCGTGAAAGTGGACTGGTAAAAGCCTTGTCGAAAAACTTCAAGTAGTTATCATAGACATCGTATTCGGTATAAATATCTTTCACAAAATCGATAAGCGCTTGATTGTTTTGGAAGCCTGAGTTTTTATTCCCTTGGAGGATTTCTTTCTCTCTTCGCATGAGGTTGTCGCCAAATACTTGCGATACGGACTCGTTGATAAAAATAGGTAAATAGGTCTTTCCCGTTACGTGAGAGGTATCCATGTGATCGAAAACAAACTCCATCCCTTTAAAAAGCCGACTTTTCATCAGGGCACTGTCTATCGTATTGATATCGAACTCGAGCTTTTCGTACTT
>Ga0209075_1005031_pt1 | contig 10304 bp, 6 predicted proteins | sample Stecom2011_FD_187523 | JGI IMG/M metagenome (GOLD analysis project Ga0209075, IMG submission 187523) | Agricultural soil microbial communities from Utah to study Nitrogen management - Steer compost 2011 (SPAdes) (version 2) | ecosystem: Environmental > Terrestrial > Soil > Agricultural land...
TCGCCAGAGAGAATTCCTGTATTCAGATCCCAACGTTCGTGGACCGTAGTTTTTCCTCTTCGCAATGGCGCATTATCCATTATATCGTCGTGTATAAGCGAGAAGTTGTGAAACAACTCCACCGCTTTGGCAGCAGGAATTGCTACTTTAAAGTCTTTCCCAAAAACATCACAAGCCAATAAAGTTAATATTGGCCGAATACGCTTTCCTCCTAAAGAAAGCATATAAGAAATAGGCTCGTACAGTTTTACAGGCTCATGTGTAGGAATCGTGTCATGAAGTTCTTTGTCTAGAACCTCTTGGTACGTAGCTAAATACTGCATACATTCAATTTTTGACAAAAATACTATATGCTTTAATCTTTAGAGTCCATTTAACAATATATTCTTCCTATCGCCTCATTTTGTTTATTGATAAGCATTTATTAGAAGTACTTAAGCTCTAGATATCCGCAAATCAGATATAGAGTTACAGAAATCCTCTAATTAATATTGTCCTATAATTAAGATTGACTATTAGATTATGTGGAACAATATGAAAATGTTTGAAGTTGAGATAATCTTTAAAACACCATCTTCACACCTTCCTTTTAATGCTGCAGGGTTGCGTTTAAGCTTGCAGTCCAGCCGTCGATAAAGACTTTTCCATTTTTAAATTAGAACACACTCAAAGACACCAATAACCTTAAAATCAAAAAGCTCCTCTTTTTCTAGGTGAATAACTTCATAGTTCTCTTCATATGAAAGTGGTATCAGCTGGATACTTTTATGTTTCCAACCAGTTTCAGTAATAGTTTTTTTGCTGCTATATTCTTTTATGGTATAATTTGAACCAAAATCAGATTCTTGAATTGCTGTAGAGGATACAAGTACTATTTTCCCATTACGCGAGCCTCCTTTGTCTTTTTTAAATAAACAGATAGATCCATTTGGAATTACTTTATTCATAGACTCCCCCACAATTTGGCATGCAAATAAATCGTCGGAATATTGAATATGGTCAGGCAACTGAATATATTGAAGATTATCGGCTTGTTGTTGCTCACTAAAATCACCTGCAGCTATTTTTAAGTCATAAATTGGAACACTATTTTCAAATCTTTCTTCTTCAATTAATAAAGTTATTTCCTTTTCTATACTCTCCTCCTTAAAGACAGGAATGAATTGAGAGAAATAATCCCTTAAGTTTTTATTACACACATAAATATAAGTTCCTCTTATACCGCGCAAAGCGATAGTCTGATATATATTTATTATATAATCATGAAGTTCTTGAGGATCTTCTAAAGAACTTTTACCACTTCTATCATGATACTCATCGCTATTTACAACAATCCTATTTTGAGTTTTATCAAAATCAATCTCGTGTCCAAAAATAACTCCTGTATAATTCAAATCATACCCTTGGGTAGTATGAATACATCCAACTTCATTAATTGCATTTGGCGAATTTACCCAGTCTGTTCCCGTGCTATTCCATCTTAGTTGTAAGTCCTCAATAAATATATCATACTCTTCTGGATTAGACTTAGACTTCCAAGGCCAAGAGTATCCAGCCACCAATCGAGACAACCCATATTTTTGGTCTTGTTCTTTTATCTTATCTCTCATAGTTTTTAACGAGTCAAAAAGTAAGACATCATAATCTATAAATGAGATAACATCTTGATTGTTTTCTAATTTATTATTTAAAATCTTGTCTAAAAATCTCACATACTCATTCCCACCCTTTACTCTAAATTGGGTTTTTAACTGAATATTCTTAGTATTTGTTTTTTGCTTTAGCTTTGCAAACTCTTCTGGTCTAACATCGGATGGTTTAATACTTTGAAATTCGTCATAAAAAAGAATTGCTTTTTCTGATTGTAAGTTAATCCAATCCAACTCAGAAGTTGTGCTTTTATCTAATCCTAAGCTTTCAGAATTTATATCAAACTGTCTAAAATAACCTCCAAGATTAACCCTCCTACGAAGCCTATGTGCTTCATCGATAATTAAAATATCATATTTTTCTTTTGCTATGGAAGAGGGACCGATTACCATATTAGTTCCTAGTCCTTTAATATTTCTAAAAACGTTTTTAATCGTTGCTCTAAATGAAGTCATTGGAATTACCAATCCCATTTTAGGTTTCGGATACTTTTCTTTTAGCTGTTGAATGAGCGTAATAAAATCTGATTCCTCATCTCCAAATTCGCCGAAATTAAAATCTTCAAGATCCGTATTAAGCAACTTAAATAAGAAAATAGCAAGAATAGTTTTCCCTGTTCCTGCTCCACCTTCTACAAGTACAGTTTTTGAAGTATCATCTAACAAAGTGTTGATTATGGATCTTAGCCCTTGGATTTGATCTTTAGACAAACTTTTATACGGAGAGTACTTGAATAAATCTGAGTTATCTATATGCTCTAAAGAATGTGTAGTAAGACCATTTGCACGAAGAGTGCTCCAAATACTTTCAAAAGCACCCCAATACAACTCCTCTTTTTGATAGTAATTATGATTTGCTAACCCTAGATTTCCATTTTGCAAAGTAAACTTACCATCTCCTGCCATATACTTTATTAAATTAGACTCAATATCTAATGTTGCAGATTTATTGAAAAATTTACTGCTGATAAAATGTACTAGTGTAAGCTTACTTTTCTTTTTATGTTTTAAATGGGCGGCCATTCGTGAAAAAGTATCAGCAGTTTCCCCAATATAGGCTTCACGATTTTTGTTATCACTCAATATATAGACCACTGGCCATAAGTCCTTTTTATATGTGTTTTGTTCTATTTTATCAAAGACACCTTGATCGAAATCATAATGATTAACTTTTACTTGATCCTGAATGTTCATAAATCTGTATACTTTTCTGCACTTCCCCTTGCTTTTTGGATTGGATATTTTAAAGCATTCTTAGCCATTTTTGACTCTACAATTTCCTGTACATCAAAGTCATACTTAGCTGCTAATTGAAATGCATAAGCAAATACATCTGCTAATTCATCTTTTATTTTACTTACATCTGCTTCTTCTGCCTTTTTCCATAAAAAGAGTTCATTTAACTCTGCTGCTTCTATGCTTAAAGCTAATGCTAAGTCCTTTGCATTATGAAATTGCGCCCAATCTCGCTCATTTCGAAATTCAATCAATTTATCTGTTATATTTTTAATTTCGCTCATATCCTATAATTGTGTCAATTGTTTAGCCAGTTCATATTCTTTATCAAACGGCATCTGTAGTTGAGCGAGCATCTCAGGTATTGCAATAGCCCAACTCACATAATAATAAGCCAAAGCCTGGTAGCCTGTAAAGGTTTTGTTTTTGATGGATGGTATAGAGTAGCCATCTTTTTCAGGATCTATTCCTGACATTCCAAGTGTAGCGAATTCAAAAGCCAATTCTTTAACCTTCGGTTTTGATATAGGAGTAAAATACTCTATTGCTCCTACCATATACATAGCAACAGCGATATTCAATTCTTTTTCCGAGTAATTTTCTATAAATTTCTTCATTTTACGATCTTTGGAAGAGTCTTTTATATCTATCCCATATGGATCTGACTCTATTTCAGAAAGCACATCATCAATTGTTCTGCGTTTACTTTCAGTCTCAGGTATTAATTCAAAATAGGAGTCTAATTTTAAGTCTTCAGCCCAATGTTTAACTAGTTCGTATTCTTCTCCAGGCTTCTTATCCATTCGATACTCCTTAAACTCTTTATAAAGATCGTTTGCTTGATTGAGTTCCAATCTTGTAGGCTTATGCTCATCCAACAAATCAACATCGTATAACTCCTTGAAATGAAGCGCATTTATAAGGTTAAAAACCTTAGACTTAGAAAGAATTACTGATGGAGAGTTTTTTACAACTACTGACTTTGTAGTTGCCTCAATACCTTCCTGTATCATTGCTAACAATGAGAGGAACTGAAATGGACGTAATGCAGGAAAACGATTATAAATTCTATCCTCAATAAACAAATCTATGGGGGTATTATAAACTTGAAGATTGATACCATCAAATAACGCTTGCAAGTAGTTTTGAATAGCATCTTCAGCAACTCCATTTTTATTTAGCTTACGAGTAAATTTCTGCAAGGAATTAAAGAAATTGAGTCTTAAGGATTGATTTGTAATAAAAAGTTGGTTTTCCTCTATACTTCTAGCTTCAATCACTAATTCTAAATGCATCAATTCATGCATTACTAAATGTTCTACCGCAGGATAAGATGATTTATATTTTACTAAATGAAACTCTCGATCATAATTTTCAGCAAATTCAATCTTTGCAGCCGTAGAAATCTCTTCATCTACTTCAACCTTAATTAGTTTTCCACATTGATTTTCTAACTGCTTAGCAAAATCTTCAACTATTGTTTTGCCATCGATATTCTGGGTTAATTTTTGTGCAGACTCTATAGCTAATTTGAAACTACTACCATATAGCCCATCCTTTTTGGAATTTGATTTAAGTGCATTTAAAGCATGCTTTAAAGCTCCTTCAGTATCCTCTTTAATCTCACTCACTAATGCTAAAGCGTGATGGCTATTTGGGTAATCAGGCTTAATTAAAATAGCCTTATTAAAGTATTTTATAGCTTCGTCCGTTTGTCCTAACTTCATTAGGTTGGCACCTATATTATTAAGAGCGATATATCCATTAGGATTAACCTTTATAACTTGGTCGTAGTAGGTTAATGCAGTATCAATATCCTTTTTGAATTTTGCAAAAATATTACCCATCATAAGTAATGCCCATTCGTTTTTAGGATTCCATCTAAGAGCATCAATAAGATAATTAATAGCCTCTTCTTGATCTCCCTCATCGGAATGAATCTGACCAAGAATTCTGTGGTATTCAGAAATATTCGGAGATTTATCAATTAATTCTAGAGCTATTGGCTTTGCCTTTTCGTAGTCACCTCTTTCACACAAAGCAACCAAATTATTGTAAGCTCTTTTATCTTCTTTAATCCTCTGGGTGTCAATTTGAATCTTCACAAGCTTATCCGATATTTCAATCTTAGGTTCAAATGGACCTTCTGTATAAAACTTATTCAAAAAATCCTTAAGTTTTTCAAGATTATTCTTCTCAACTGGAAATAATTCAAATAGGAAGTCGTCTATCGGGAATATAATTATCATGCGCTTTGATTGTTTGAGATTAAGTAATTCTCTAAATCGCAGATAAAAGTTATCGAAGCCAGCAAAGTGATTTTTAAACTTACTAAAATCAAGACGATGAGATCGCCTATTATTGTAGTAGGAATCAGGATAATAAACTTTTTATATCCATACTGTTTACACAACTCCAACATAGTTTGAATAAACGTAAAGGTTTTTCCAGTTCCCGTTTCCATCATAATATCGATGTTTTTATTTTCTGTAAAAACCAGAAAGGGATAGTTATTCTCTTGGTGGTGTGTTCGCATCACTTTCTCAAAAGCTTGATTTTGATGCAAGCCTCCAAAAATGCGAAGGATGCTTTGAACACATTCTTCTTGGAAAGTCTGTTTTTCGTACTCGAATTGCCTGGTCATTTACTACGGTATTAGAAATAGAGAGCGTGAGCTAATTCCCAATGCTTGTTCCTGCGGTGGTCGAATACCGATAGCACAAAGCAAAAAGGAACGCCCACGCATACCGTAGGCGTTTCCACTTTTACTTCCCTGTGCTATTGAAAATTTCGACCTTTCAGGAGCGGGATTTTTAAGCGAAACGCTAATATTTTATATGTTGTCTATTTTATCTTTTCATTTCATATTTATTTCAGAGCTCAATATACACATTTTTAACCATTGGCTACAATGCTACCAAGTTCATTAGTGTATTAATTAGCACTAAGGATAATCACCTTCGTTTTGTTTAATGGAATAAATTCGCTTATAACACTTATGCTCTAAACACTCGAAGATTAGATTTAGAATTAGAGGTGTATATTGGTTAGGTGTTAGTACTCTAATATACTGAACAAGAATATCTCATAACAACCCTTGCTCTTAAAGGGCGTCTACTTATCTTTGGCATTTATTATAATTTTTTATAACCATCCTCTAAGAAGAGTATCTATGTTGCACCGCAAAGCTTTCTATATTTTTATAGTGCTAATATTCCGCATCTCCTTTGGGTATTCCCAAACAAACGAGGAAATTCCTAGCCAATTAAGTTTGGAGGAAGCTATTACTTATGCTCTGGAAAACAGCCACAAAGCAATAGATGCTAGAAAAGAAGTGGCAAAAGCATTAAAGCAAAAATGGGAAACCACCGCACAAGGCTTACCACAAATCAACGCAGATGCTAGCTACAACTACAATATAAAACAACCCGTTACCTTAGTACCCGCAGAGTTTATGGGTGGAGGAGCAAATGAATTTATACCGCTTACCTTTGGAACCAAACAATCGGCATCGGCCAACGTAACACTTACACAAATGATTTTCGATGGGAGTTATTTAGTAGGTCTACAAGCCGCCAAGGTTTTCTTAGACTATACCGATAACAATGCGCAAAAAGCTGCGGTAGAGATAGAAACCAGTGTTACCTATGCCTACGGAAGTGCATTGCTAGCAAAAGAGCTGACAGACATTTTCGAAAAAAACATAGCCCACATAAAAGACAACCTTGCTGAAACCGAAAAAATCTACGAAAATGGATTGGTAGAGGAAGAGTCCGTAGAGCAGCTACAGATTACGCTTCTAGAAATGCAAACCCAGCTAAGAAGTGCAAAAAGCAATTTAAGCTTGGCCAAACAAATGCTGAATTTAAATATAGGTATTCCCATAAATGAAGACTTAGAACTTACCGACACTTTAGATGACCTAACAAGCGAGGCCTCGCAACTACATCTTTTAGATGAGAAATTGGAATTGGAGCAAACCATAGATTATAAGATTGCCGAAACTTTAGTAAAGCAACGTAACCTAGAGTGGAAATTAGAAAAATCTAAAGCATTACCGCGCTTAAATGCATTTGTAAACTACGGCACTTCCGCTTATGGCGATTCTTTTGACTTTTTTAAAAGCGACCAATCTTGGTATGATGCTTCTGCACTTGGTATTTCTTTAGAGATTCCCATTTTTAGTAGTGGGATGCGAAGCGCACGAACAAAGAAAGCGCAGTTTGCAATGGAACAAGCGGAAAATCAGCTAGATGAGATATCGCAACAACTGCAAATCAATCACAGCAAACTGCAAAACGAATACCAAGTACACTTAGAAAACATTGTGTCGGCAAGACAGAATATGAAGCTTGCAGAAAGCATAGAAAGAAAAAATGCCATTAAATTCCGCGAAGGCTTAGCTAGTAGCTTTGATTACCGACAAGCCCAAACTCAGCTTTTTGGTGCGCAACAACAATATTTTCAAGCAATGTTAAACCTTATAGATGCGAAAGCAAATCTAGAGGCCTTATTAAAAACAATAAACTAACCCAAACAGCATGTTCCCATATAAATTCAACCTTCGACTACTTGTGCTAAGCAGCCTATTGCTAGTGGCTGCCGCCTGCGAGAACAAAACCGCCAATATAGATACGCTTATAGAAAACAACGATCGCGAAGCATTGCATCAGCGTAGAAATGACATACAAAAAGAAATACAGCAGCTACAAGAAAAAGCACTAGCTATAGATGCCTATTTTGAAAGCGAAAGCGGGGAGCAACAAATGGCATTGGTTACTGTAGACACCCTTCGTCCAACACTTTTTAAGCACTACATTGAAGTGCAAGGAGACTTAGCTACCGACGAAAATATTTTAATCTACTCCGAAGTATCTGGGGTAATTGAAAGACTACCTGTTAAGAAAGGGCAAACGGTTAGTAAGGGTCAAGTTTTAGCGGTATTGAACGACGGTGGCATGAGCAGTCAACTAGCGCAACTAGAATCGCAAGAGAGCTTAGCAAAAACCATGTTCGAACGTCAAGGTAGGTTGTGGGAGGAGAATATTGGTTCGGAGATTCAATTTTTAGAAGCGGAATCCAATTATATGTCTGCAAAAAATGCAGTGAAACAAGTAAAACGTCAGATGGACAAGTCCACTATCCGCGCACCATTCTCTGGGATAGTAGATGAGCTGCTTGTAGAACAAGGCGAACTCAGTATGCCTGGACAAACACCCATACTGCGTTTGGTGAACCTAAACAACCTATATGTCGATGCCAATATTCCTGAAAACTATCTCTCTGCAATACGAGTGAATTCAGGGGTAGAAGTGAATATTCGCTCTATAAACGAAACTTTCCCATCCAAAGTAATGCAAGTAGGGAACCACATCAATCCTGAAAACCGAACGTTCAAAACTCGAATCCAGATTCCAAGCCAAATCGAACTAGCACGACCAAACCAAATTGCATCGGTTCGTGTAAACGACTATACAAACGAAGAAGCTATTTTAATTCCAAGTAGTATCACACAAGTCAATTCGCAAGGCGAGTCCTATATATATGTTTACGAAAAAGACGATAAAGGAAATACCATCGCCAAACGCAGAATGATTAAACTAGGGAAAACTCAAGATAACCTTTCCGAGGTTTTATCTGGTTTAGAGCCTGGCGACATCATCGTTCTAGATGGAGCGAAATCGATACGTGATGGAGAAAGAGTACGCGTGCAAAATCAAATCGGTAAATAGATTATGAAATCCAATCCATATAAAGAATTTGGCATCTCTTCTTGGGCTATAAATAACTCCATGACGACCTATGTTATCATAGCAATCATCTTATTTATGGGCTTTTTCTCTTATTTCAGTATGCCTAGAGAAGCTTTCCCAGAAGTAGTAATGACACAGATTTACGTGAGTTCTATAAACCCTGGAAACTCTGCCGAAGACGTAGAAAAGTTTATTTCCGAGCCACTAGAAAAAGAGTTCAACAACGTAGCTGGTGTAAAGAAAATCACCTCCACTACTCTACAAGACTTTTCCATTATTATTGTAGAGTTCGAAGACCATGTAGAGATCAACAACGCCAAACAACTCGTAAAAGACCGAGTAGATATGGTAAAAGCAGAGACCACCTGGCCTACACTAGATAATGGTGCAAAGGTAGAGCCTTCTGTTTTCGATATGAATATCTCGGAGGAATTCCCCATACTAAACGTCAACCTTACTGGAGATTTTACCTCTAGACAATTAAAACTTTATGCCGAACATCTACAAGATGAAATAGAACTTCTCAGCCCAATAAAAGAAGCTACCATACGTGGGATTGACGAGGAAGAGGTAGAGGTTGCTTTGGATCTTTACAAAATGAGTGCGGCTAAAGTAAGTTTCGACAACGTGATTAACGCTATTCGAAATGAAAACAAAACTATTTCTGGTGGCCATATTAAAAGCACTGAGGTAGAAAAAAACCTACGTATAGTAGGCGAAATAGAAAGTCCAGAAGAACTAGAAAATATTGTAGTTAAGCACGACGATGGTGTAGTTTTCTTACGCGATATAGCAACCATTACTTTCCAGCAAAAAGAAACCACCACCCTAGCTCGCGAAGACGGACAGCCAGTAGTGATGCTAGATGTAAAGAAGCGTGCGGGTAAAAACATGCTCGATGCAGTAGAGGAAATAAAGGCAACCATAGCATACGAACAAGAAAATTACTTTCCTGCCGACCTACAGATATCTGTGAGCAACGACCAAAGTGTACAGACTGAAAATCAGGTAGACGACTTGGTAAACAATATCATCTTTGGTGTTATCCTTGTTGTTCTAGTACTTATGTTCTTCCTTGGATTCAAGAACGCATTATTTGTCGGGTTTGCCATTCCAATGTCCATGCTTATGGCTTTAGGGATTTTATCCTTTATGGGCTTCACCTTAAATACGATGGTGCTTTTCGGATTGGTTATGGGCTTAGGAATGTTGGTAGACAACGGGATTGTTGTTGTGGAAAATGCGTACTCCCTAATGCAAAAAGGAATGCCAAGGACAGAGGCGGTAAAGCAAGGAATGGGCGAAGTAGCATGGCCAATTATCGCCTCTACCGCAACTACGCTTGCTGCGTTTTTCCCATTGGGATTATGGCCAGGAGTACTAGGTAGTTTCTTAATTTTCTTTCCAATCACGCTATCCATCGTATTAGGATCCTCTCTGTTTGTTGCATTAATCATAAACGCCATGTTGGTTTCTAAGTTTATGCAAGTAGAGGAAAAAGAAAGCAACAGACGACAGAATATAAAGTGGAGCTTGATTTTGGTATTCATCGGAGGGATTGGCTTAGCACTCGGATTTATCTTCGATCAGGCAGCCGCACGTGCTATCGGAAATATCGCTATTCTAGCATTTATTTCCTTATGGTTGTATGTTTTCGTCCTTAAAA
>Ga0209075_1005032_pt1 | contig 10302 bp, 9 predicted proteins | sample Stecom2011_FD_187523 | JGI IMG/M metagenome (GOLD analysis project Ga0209075, IMG submission 187523) | Agricultural soil microbial communities from Utah to study Nitrogen management - Steer compost 2011 (SPAdes) (version 2) | ecosystem: Environmental > Terrestrial > Soil > Agricultural land...
GAACTTATCTCTTGAGCTGAAAAATCTACTAAAACCTCTTTTTTACCTCGATAAAATACTGTATTTTTGATACTCATAATTGGGTGTGCTAAAAGTGTATGTTTTTTATGTTTAAGCGCTTTAAAAATAACACTTTGCACCCTTTTATCCTATCTTTCTATGAATTTTTCGGGTTAATCAGAATAATTATTTGGATATGTTAAATATTGTTGTAATTTTACTAATAGTATAACACTAGAAACCAAGACTTAATGGAAAGAGAGCTTGAACGTTTGAAAAAGGAGATCCAGGCTGCGGAATTAAATCTTCAGTTGTTAAAAAAACAAGCTTCGAAATATGATCCTTCTATTTTAGAGAATGCAGTAGCTGGTGTAGTTTTTTCGGATCCTCATGATATCAATGATTATAAGGCCAAGCTCAAAGAAAAGGATGAGCTTATTCAGCAAACAGAGCAGTTTTCAAAAGTAGGAAGATGGTCATATTCTTTTGAAACCCTTGAGATGACCTGGTCTAAAGAAACGTTTAAACTTTTTGAATGTCCAGAAGATTATACAGGTTCCGTTGTAGAGTTCTACCTTTCTTGTGTTGATGAAAGTACAGCCAATAGACTGAATGAAAAAGGTCAGGAAATGAGGGTTTCAAGAGAGAAAATGAACATGACCCAGTTTATTACCACAGCAAAAGGCAACAGTAGATTTCTGTCTTTCTCATCTATACCTATTTATGATGAGCACGGAAATGTGATTGGTGCAGAAGGACTTGTTAAAGACTTCTCTGATCATATCACTGGAGAGAAAGGAGTACAAAACTTCTTTAACCTTTCATCAGATTTACATTGTATCGTGCACATGGACCGTTCATTTGTTAAGGTGAGTCCAGCTTGGACAAAACTTTTAGGATATACTGAAAATGAACTGTTGTCGCGGTCTTTTTTAGATTTTGTTCATCCGGATGATTTAAAAATTTCCAAGATAACAGGAAAGGAGTTAGATGACCAAGGTTTAATGACCAGTTTTGAAAATAGGTACCTTACAAAATCAGGAGAAGTGGTGTATTTAAGTTGGAATTCCCAATTGGATCCTGAAACACAATTGGCTTTCTGTACGGCCAGAGATATTACAAAATCTAAGTTAGAACAAGATGAGTTACTCAGTGATCTGAGTGGAAAAGATTTGTTGTTGAGGGAAATCCACCATAGGGTCAAGAATAATTTGCAGATTATTTCAAGTCTTCTTTCTTTGCAATCTGGTGCAAATAGTCATGAGGAACAATTAACAAAGTTATATGAAGACAGTAGGAATAGAATTAAATCTATGGCTACGATTCATGAGATGTTTTATCAATCAGAGCAGTTGGATAAAATAGAGTTCGGTAAGTACTTAGACAAATTGATTGGAGACCTTTCTAAGTCCATTACTTCTCATCAAAAATCGATTGACTTAATCCTAAATATTGATCCAGTATATGTGAATCTAGACACTGCTATTCCTTTAGGTCTACTGATCAACGAAATTGTTACCAATTCTATAAAGCATGGTGCAGATGAATCTGGTCAGGTTAAAATTTCAATAGAACTTGAAACCCTTGAGAATGGTCAACTTGAAATGATTATTGGAGATAGTGGCTCCAATGGTCCAAAGGATATTTTGAATCAGAAGGGAGAGAGTTTAGGCATAATGTTAATTAATAGTCTTGTAGAGCAAATTGACGGAGAAATCATTCAATTGAATGAGCTTCCAGGTACAGTTTATAAATTGATTTTTACTGACCGCTTATAATAATCAAACTATAGTTTGTAGTCAATGACTAAGTTAAGATTAATCATATCTACCTTGTTGATTTTTTGAGCTGCAGTCATGGTTCCTTCTCCTACTTCTTTTTTATAGGTGGCTATAAATCTTAAGCTCAAACCTTTTAAATAATCTCCGAAGTGATATTTGTGCTCTACCAAGAAATGATAATAGCTATCTAATGAATATTTATTTAAGCGAAAATCATTTATCTCAGGCTGCTCTATAACTCCTGCGCTAATTTTAGATTTGTGCTGTTTGTTTATGGAATTATAATTGTACCGCAATACATAAGCGTTAACCCCACCATATCCTTCAAAAAGTTCTGTGGTCTGACTAGCATAGAACTGTTCACGTCCCCATTCTTTAGGGAAAAGGAATCTTCCCTGATCGGAAATACCCAAATAATTAAAACTAAATAAGTGTTGTTCATTGAACATTATGGCTGCCATTCCACCAATGGCATAAGTTTGCTCACCTTTAAGCATGTATGAATGAGTTGGGTTAGAATTCCCTCCATTATTTAATGCAGTTTGATAGAACCCTTGAATTCCTGTTGAAAATGTTGTTTTATTTTTCTTTATAGCATAATCCGACTGAATAAACGTGGTGTTAAACACATTTTCTGCAAGGTAGTTCCAAGCTTGCGTTTTCCAATTGTTTTTGTTGTGCTTCATTCCAAAAACTCCTGTACCTAAAGAAGAGGTATGGCCATGGTAATCACTTTTTATTCCTTCGGTGTTCCTCCCTTGTCCATACACACCAATAGAATTGGCCATAGAATAAGTATCCGTTGTTGCACGGATTCCTTCCGAAATAAACCAAGCTCCAGAAAAAGTTAAGTTTTTATTTTCGTATTGTGCAGATAAACCTTGGAAAAAATTCGGACGCATACGGTTGTAATTTTTATTGAGTAAAGGAGTCTCGTATGTTTGTCGTCCTAATTTAAAGCTCAATCCCTTGTGTTTATAGGAGAGGTAAACTTCATCTAGAATTCCTAAATTATATTTATTTCCAGTGTCATTTATATCATAAAGTGCTTTTTCATAACGATTTTTATTCCATCTTTCAGTTTCTGAATCGATTAAATTATACTCTGCTAAACGAAAAGATAAGTAACCGCCAGCTTTAATTTGAAAACCTTGAATGGATGGTGTTTTATAATTTATTCCTGCACCAGTAGCAAGTGTGAAAAAATCATATTCTCTTTCTTTATTCAGTGTGGACATGAGGTATGTTCGCGAATGGAAATTGAGTTCTCCTTTCTTTAGAAAGCTACTTAAACTTGCTGTAGAATCTGAAGAAGCCTCTTGACCATAACTTGCTGAGATAAACATAAAAGCGAACAGTAGCGTAACGACAAGAATTAACTTTTGAGGTTGAATACTTTTATATATCATATTACTATTGTTCACTTTTCTGTTTTTGTTTGATTTAGTGTGGAAGTTTATCTTTTAAAGCTCCATATAAATACGTTCCAAGAAGTGCGAATATAAATACCACTCCAAAGGACATAAAACCATACCCAATATTTACCACCATTGGTCCAGGACAAGCACCACTTAGTGCCCAACCTAAACCGAAAATGATTCCTCCAATTAGGTAACGCGCTACTGATTTATTTTTCGGATAAAACAAGATGGGGTTTCCTGCCATATCACGCATTTTAAATTTCTTGATCAACGCTACTCCAATAGCGCTGGTTACTACTGCAACGCCAATTATTCCGTACATGTGAAAGGCTTGGAACCTAAACATCTCTTGAATTCTGTACCAAGAAATAGCCTCAGATTTTGACATTACAATTCCGAATAGTGCTCCCACTATTAAGTATTTTATAAATTTCATCTCTCTATGTAATTTGTTAAAAAATAAGTGGAAATATTCCGAAGGTCATGACTAACCCACCAATAAAGAATCCAACTACTGCGATTAATGACGGAAGCTGTAGGTCAGCTAATCCACTAATGGCATGTCCTGATGTACATCCACCAGCATATCGTGCACCAAATCCAACCATCATTCCTCCAAATGCAAGGATTAAAAACCCTTTTAGAGTAAAAATGGCTTCAAAAGCAAATAACTCTGCTGGTTGAATAGATGTTGGGGCAGCAAAACCAAGCGCTCCTAAATCTTGAATTGTATTTTCAGAAATTGCTACGGCTTGATCTGGATAACTAAAGAATTCATTGGTAAGGTATCCACCTAGAATTGCTCCAACAAGGAAAACTAAGTTCCACGTTTGCTTTCTCCAATCGAAATCGAAAAACTTCACTCTTTTTCCGGCACCTCCTATAGAGCATATTGTGCGCAGGTTTGCTGAGAATCCGAATGAGTTTCCGAAGAAAAGTAAGGCGAACATAATGAACGCGAGTATAAGCCCTGAGAACCACCATGGCCAAGGTTGCATTAAAAAATCTAACATTTTTCTCTATTTAATTTTGTATGAAATAATTGGTTTGTACAGGTGGTTGATCAACGTTTCTGTTGCACTTTTGTGAAATATTCCACCTTTACCATGAGTTCCTATGCAGATGATATCCATATCCTGCTTCTCCATGAAATGTTTTATTCCTTCTTCAATGTTGTGATCACGAATAACATGCATTTCATAGTTGATGAGCTCATTTTTCTGAGCGAAAACGGACATGTTTTCTTTGATGTGATCTTCATTGTCTTCCTTAGAGGCAATTTGCAAGAAGTGAAGTTTCGTGCCGAAAATATCCATGATACGCTTCATTAGACTCAGGTTCTGAGGCTCATTCTCCTCAAAATTATGGACCAACAGGATATCTTTTAGTTCTAATCCTGTTCTGTCACACATCAAAGTAAGTACAGGGATATCAGACTTACGTGCAATTAATTGCGCATTACTCCCTATAAATCGTTCAGCAAGACCAGAAGTTCCTTTGGTTCCCAAAGCGATGAGGTCAAAGTTGTTTTCCTCTGCATAACGAGTAATTCCTGTCGTGGTATGACCAAAAACAAGATCTGTGTTTACATCTTTATTCTTTTCTTTTAGTTCCTCAAGCTTTTCTAAAGCCATGTTTCGCTGAACCTCTACGAAATTGATGTCAATTTCACCGCAGGTGCTAATTGCATTGTCCAATCCTAAAGTTACTGTGTCAGGAACATTGAGGATGTGCAGGAAAGTAATTTCCATATTCGCTTTCTTTGACAGGTTGTTTACCATCATGAAAGCATATTCCGCTTCGATTGAAAAATCGGTTGGAATTAAAACCTTTATTTTATCCCCCTTCTCCATATTACTTCTGTTCTTTTTTGAGCTTATTCAAATGAGAAAGATTAATGGCATTGATAACGTTTGTATAACCGTTACTTTCTAGAATGTTTTTTGCATTTCCAGATCGTGCACCACTTCTACAGTAAACCACAATTTGTTCATGTCCTTCGAATTCACTTAAATACTGTTCAACTTCATTCACAGGAATATTTATTGCTCCTTCATAATGTCCTGAAGCAAATTCTTGAGGAGTTCGAACATCTACAATAAATGCATTGTCGAAATCTATTTTATCATCCTGTTTTACATTTTGACTCGACTGCTCAGTTTTCGAAGCTTCAGAGGTTTGTGAGTTTGAACAACTTGTAAAAGCAACTGCTGCAAACATCAATGTACTTAATCCTATGTTTTTTAAATAGCTCATTTGATTTGTTTTAAACTGGACATTGATTTCCAGTTACTTAAAAATACACAATGGCTCAACAAAACATTGAACCATTGTGATTTATTATGATTTAATTACATTGTTTTTGAAGTACAAACGTAATCTGTCTTTGGAATTCCTGTTTCAGCAATTTTAGCCATTCCACCTTCTATCTCAGTGAAGTTTCTATATCCTCTCGACTGTAAGATACTTGCTGCGATCATACTTCTATAACCACCTTGACAGTGCATAAAGAAATGCTCGTCTGGATTGATGTCTTTGATCCAATCGTTTAAGTTAGATAAAGGTCTAGAATATGCTTCGTCAACATGTTCTGCTTCATATTCTGATGCTTTACGTACATCAAGAACAACACTTTCTCCAACTTTTAATTTGCTTTCAAATTCTTCTGGAGTAATTCTGGTTACTTCGTCAATCTCACGACCATCGTTTTTCCATGCTTCAAATCCACCTTTGATGAATCCTACTACATTATCAAATCCTACACGGCTTAAGCGAATTACCACTTCTTCTTCCATTCCTTCGTCAGTAACGAGAAGTAAAGGCTGTTGTACATCTCCGATCATTGCTCCAACCCATGGTGCGAAGTCTCCTGCGATACCAATGTTAATTGAGTTTGGAATGAATCCTTTCGCAAAGTCACCGTTATTTCTAGCATCTAAGATAAGTGCTCCAGTTCCTTCTGCCGCTGCTTCAAATTCTTTTGGAGACAAAGCAGTTAATCCTGTTTTAATAACGTCATCTACGTTTTTGTATCCTGTTTTGTTCATCGCTACGTTCGCTCCGAAATACGCTGGAGGAGGAAGTAAACCATCAGTTACTGCTTCAACAAATGCTTCTTTATTCGGTTGGTTTAACGCATAGTTTACTTTCTTTTGATTCCCTAAGGTATCCACCGTTTCTTTCATCATGTTTTTACCACATGCCGAACCTGCACCGTGCGCTGGATAAACAATAACGTCATTTGCTAAAGGCATAATCTTCGTCATTAACGAGTCGTATAAGTGACCTGCTAATTCCTCTTGCGTCATGCTTGCTGCTTTTTGTGCCAAGTCTGGTCGACCAACATCTCCTAGGAATAAAGTATCTCCTGAGAAAATTGCATGGTCTTTTCCATCCTTATCAATCAATAGGTAAGTTGAACTTTCCATTGTATGACCAGGCGTATGCATTAATTTGATTTTGATGTCGCCAATTTCAAATACTTGCTCATCCGTAGCAATAACACTTTTAAATTCTGTTTTAGCTGTAGGTCCAAAAACGATATCCGCTCCTGTTGCTTTTGCTAAATCAATGTGTCCTGAAACGAAATCAGCGTGGAAGTGTGTTTCGAAAATATATTTCAATTTCACACCGTCCTTCTCTAACCTCTCTAAATAAGGTTGAATCTCACGAAGTGGATCAATAATTGCCGCTTCACCATTACTTGTTATGTAATACGCTCCTTGCGCTAAACATCCAGTATAAATTTGTTCTATTTTCATATCTCTCATATTTTATTATTGACACCACAAAGGTCGTTATTCATTAATCATATCACGGTTACAATTGTTACATTCTTTGCAAGAAATGAATAAATCCTGCGTTATGCTTATTTTAATTATCAGTCATTTATAAAAATAAACTCCTGAAAATTCAAACTTCACAAGCCTTGTCTTTACTCATTTCTTATCAAAGACTATCATTTTCATTATGTATTTAATTCCTGCGTTATGCTTGTTTTAATTCAGTTGTCTCGACGTTAACAGTCGTAACGCCTAAAACGTGAAATCTTCACAAACCTTGTCTTTGATAAATTTTCATCAAAACCTAGTGATTTTCCTCCAGAAGATTTTTTAAAAACTAAATTTAAGGATTTTGAATGTTAATCCATAATTCTGTGTCCTTTCTTGCAGGATGTGAATTATAGCATGTCTCCATAGTTTCTATTTTCAATTCGTCTTTCATGAGTTCCAAGTACTCTTCTTTATTCCCTTCGAAAGGTGGACCTCCTTCGAATTTTCTATTGAAGAGTAAACCACACAGTTTTCCTTCTTTAGCCAATAAGGATTTCATTTTCTCAACATAGTGTGGTCGAAGTGAAGGGTGAATCGCACAAAAGAAGGTTTGCTCGATGATTAAATCGTATGTTCCTTCGTGTTCGAAAAAGTCTCCTTCAATCAATTGAATTCCTGAATGGTTTTTAAATTCTTCTTTCAACTTTTGAATTAAACGTGGCGCAATATCGATTACTGTTACATTGGTAAAACCGTTATCTATTAAATATTTTGCTTCGTATGCATTTCCAGCACCAGGAATTAGAATCTTCAAGTCTTTATTTTCTATCTGATCAATGTATTCTTTGATAGGAGGGGAGACCATTCCTAAATCCCAACCGGTTAAATTATTCTCGTATTTAGAATTCCAAAATATTTTGTCGAGACTATCTATTGTTTGTTTTTCTTTCAAGGTGTATACTTATTAAATTAATTCTTCAATCCAAATACCTCAGCCAATAATTCATACGATCTCAGTCGTGCTTTATGGTCTGTCATCATATCTTGAACAATAATTTCATCCACAGAAAGATCCTTTGCTAATTGCGTCAATTGTTCATGAACCTGTTTCGGCGTTCCTGCAATAAATTTCGGAGGAATTCCAGATCCTGAAATATATTTATCTACTGTGGGTAATCCACCGAGTTCTTTAATTGCATCATCTGGACTTGGAAGCTTGGCATCTATTATTCCTTTTGAAAGGTTTTTATACATGATGTTAACGGGACCAATTTGTCTGCGCGCTTCGTCTTCAGTATCTGCACAAACAACATGAACTGCTAAGGTCACCTGTGGAGATTTTATTCCACTTGCACCATTGGAAGGTTTGAAATTCTCTCGGTACGATTTAAGAATGTCTTTTGTCCCTTTTTGATTGATAAATCCTGCAAAAACATAACGGATTCCTAAGTGAGCAGCTGCAGAAGCACTCCATGGACTTGAGCCCAGAATATGTAACTCTGGTATGCCATCTAGTGTATGAACTGGTGATTTTGAAAAAGGATGATCGTCAGGAAAACTATTGTCTAACCAAGCCGTCAATTCCAAAACCTGCTGGTCTGAATCTGCACGAAATTGTTTGCTTCTGTCTTGTTGTAATGCGAAATCATTTACTGGACCTGTTGTTGCTCTTCCAGCTCCTAAGTCGATTCGTCCAGGATACAATTCATTTAATGTGCAAAATGTTTCCGCTACTTTAAATGGACTGTAGTGATTCAGTAAAACAGAACCCGAGCCAACTCTAATTGTTGAAGTTTTAGCCGCTACAGCAGCAATCATTATTTCAGGTGCGCGACCAGCAATTGAAGCACTTCCATGATGTTCAGCAAACCAAATTCGTTCGAATCCTAAGCGTTCAACATGCTGAGCGACTTCAATACTGTGCATTAACGCATCGTGTCTTGTTTCTCCGGGGAGAACAGTGGCCAAATCAACAATCGATAATTTCATTGTACTTCAAATTTCCTGTGAATTCTAAAGGTACTGATTAATCTTATGTATAAAAAAAGAGGCGTATGGAAATACGCCTCTTGTCATGAGTTGATTATTTGTTGGAATGATTACTTCACATTGCTCTGCAATGCATATTTCTTTTTGTCGAACGTTGATTTCTCTTCTTGCTTATTTAAAAATGAAACGGCATCGCTCATGTTAATGAATACATATTCTTCACCCAATTTTTCAATCATGTTCCATTTCACAAGAATATCTCTCACAGGTCCTCGTGCTCCGGAAATAGCCACTTGAATTCCTCTGCGGTGCCAATTCAAAATCCATTCTTCAATTTCATGAGCTCCTGAACTGTCAATAGAGATGACACTTTCAAAATTGAGAACGACCTTTTTCAAAGCTTCACTTTTTTCTATTTCCCACGCTTCAATTCGTTTTTGAATGAAACTGACGTTGGCGAAGTAAATTTGTCCATCAATTCGGATGAATAGTTCATCTTTATTTTCTACAAGTTCTTTAAAACGACTTGTGTTTCTGTAAATATTGGTGTTTGGTACTAGTGCCAATTTCGCCATATGTGGACGAGAAGCTTTGTATAAAACAGCTCCTAAAGAAAGCGCCATTCCAATTAATATTCCAACGACAATTCCTAAGGTTAATGTTGATATGAATGTAATCAACAAAAGTAAGAAGTCAGTTTTATCTGTTTTCCATAATAGCTTTGGAGTTTTAAAATCGATTAGTCCTGAAACCGCTACGATAACTACAGCTGCTAAAATTGATTTCGGTAAATAGAAAAACAAATCAGTAAGGAATAATAAAGTAATGACAATTAAAGCCACACTGATGATCGAAGCCAATGCTGTTTTTGCACCCGACTGATCGTTTACAGCTGTTCTTGAGAATCCACCCGTTACAGGAAGTCCCATGAAAAATGCTGCTCCGAAGTTGGCCATTCCTAGACCTATTAATTCTTGGTTGGCATCTAGCTTATAGTTTTTGTGCTTTCCTTGAATGATTTTAGCTACAGCAAAACTTTCTGCAAAACTCACTAAGGAAATAGTCACAGCAATCGGTAAGAGAATACTCCACGTGTCCATTGAAAAAGAAGGAGACGAAACTCCCGGTAGTCCAGAAGGAACTTCTCCAAGAATTGAAACTCCATAGTCAGTCAATCCGAATCCCCAAACGAGTATGATTCCAAACACAACTGCTAATAATGGAGTAGGGAGACTTTTGTGAATTTTCTTCCCGAATTTTATAATGATTATTCCGCCGATTCCAATGGCGAAAGCCACCCAGTTTGTAGTACTTATGTTTTCAACAATGTTCACCAAA
>Ga0209075_1005033_pt1 | contig 10299 bp, 4 predicted proteins | sample Stecom2011_FD_187523 | JGI IMG/M metagenome (GOLD analysis project Ga0209075, IMG submission 187523) | Agricultural soil microbial communities from Utah to study Nitrogen management - Steer compost 2011 (SPAdes) (version 2) | ecosystem: Environmental > Terrestrial > Soil > Agricultural land...
AAAATATTAATAGAAATATAAGCCGTTGAAACGGCTAAAAAGTACAACTGAAGAAATCTATTGATGCGGAATGAATTCCACATCAATAGTTGTTTAAGCTCTATTTAAAACGAGGGGGTTTTTGAATTTTGATCTTGCATTTGGCAAATAAATCCCGTATCAATACAAAATTCAAATGACATCAATAACTACCTCCCTATTCTCACATCAACCGTCGCACTATTCCCTGAAAACTTTGGCGCATAATGACATTGAACCTCTGCTACCCCACTGTTAAAGCTTCCGCTGTGCGTTGCATATACGGTATACGTTAATTTGTAAGTTCCCTTTGGCATATAGTCCACAAAATAATCCATCGACACATCCTTTGGACTTTGGTAATAAAATAAGCCTTTGTCATAATTGTATCCACTTGTCGATGCAACAGGTTCAAATCCGGCTGGACGTAAATCTTTGATGTGAACGAACTCTAAGTCTCGATCTACGGTTACGACTAATTCAACCTCAATTTTATCTCCAACTGTAAAAGTTGAATCAATGATTCCCTTCTCAGATTTTGCACCTGCTACAATTCGACGGTAGGTTTTATGAATTAGCATTGATTTGTTACTACTGCTTTTAATTTTTGAAAGCTCATCAGTATATTGCCAATACATATTCAACACACCTGGTGCTTCTGAAAATCTTTCAATTTCGATTGTTCCTAAACTAGGAGTGATCTCTGTACCTGTCCATTTACTTTTCACTTGACCTAAACCGGGAGTCCACTCTACTTCTATTTCATTCTTTTGATTTGTAGAAGTATACACTAACTTTTTATCTCCAATCTTAATGTTCGGTTTTGTTGAAGAGCTTAAATAATCCTTTCCAGTGGATAAGATTGCATAAACAGCATCTGCAGTTGAAACTCCAGTTTCCCATGCGTTACTTTCTTTATTTAAAATTAACCACAAACGCATATCGTCCATCATGTTTTCTGGAGCTTTCATTGTATGGAAGAATGAAATAATCATGGCTTGACTACCAATATTGTTTTGGTACCAGTAATATCCTGAATTCTCAACCCAGTACATTCCAAGGTGTGTGTTTTTCTTTGCTCGGTCTTTTAAAGAGGCATAAACCAATTGCGCTTCTTTAGTTATTCCTTCGTTTTTAAAATAAATTCCAACCATGGCCTGCTCGTATGGACTAAAACGTGTCCACTCTTTCTTTAATTGAGCTTTGTAGTAATTTACCACCTCATCAATTTGCGTTGATTTATTTGAATTAAAGAATGTTCTAGAATACAACCAATACACATCCATTGCAGAAAGTGTAAATCCTTTTTTATCTTTAATGTACTTGTTATATTTCTCAACATGATGCTGAGCTAAGAAACGTTCAGCATTCTGAATCAAAGCTCTTTCGCTATTGATTGAAATTCCCAAACGCTCTAACTGACCTAATCGGGTCAAAACATTCTGTGTGATATAGGCATTTGACTTCCCTCCACCAAACCAACTGAAACCACCATCGGCATTTTGATTTTTCTTGATTTCATTTAAAATGTTTTGTTGATTGTCTACCAATTGATTCAACTCAAACAATTGTGCAATTCTTCGGCGCTGCTCTGTTTCATTCTGCGCCTCCATCACCCAAGGAGTCTCTTTCAAAAGAATCGTTTTTAATTCTTCATTTTTCTCTAATTCAGATAAAAACGCATCAGGAGTTTTTGATTTCCATTGATTGAAAATTGTTTGAATTTGTGGATTGCTCTTTACGATGTTCTCTGCAATTGCATTTGCATAATAACTATTGATTAATCCCGTAATACTTTGTCCATTCTCTTTACTTAAATAAGGAAGTGCTAGGACAGCATTCCATGCGAGGTTGTCGGTATATTCAATTGTGAATGATTTATTATCCAAAGTTGTTGAATTCTGGTTTTTAAAAGCATCAAACTCATGCTTCGTTTTCCCTGGTTTACGCAATACCACATGATCTGTTTCTGTAATTAGAACACGGTTACTTAAAACTGGAATAACGTTTTGCTCTCCATCGCTGAAACTTTCATTTGAAGCTGTAATTGTATATTGAATCACCTCTTGATTTCCGATATTTAAATTCCAAACTACTTCTTCTGATGCACCTGCAGCGATTGTCACCATTTTACTCAATGGCTGACGTCCAATTAAATTCAGCACCTCTCCATTCATCGGATTTTCCAATTTTAAGAACACCTCAACTGTTTGTTCTTCCTTGGTTAAATTCACCACTTTGGCAGAGAAATCAATTACATCACCCTGTCTTACAAAACGTGGAGCATTTACTGTCACCATCAACTCTTTTTGAGCGATGATTTCTTTTTGGAAAGTTCCAATTTGCATTTCTTTGTTGTGACCCAACATCAACAACTTCCATTTTGTCAACGACTCTGGCAACGTGAAGTTCAGCACGTACTGATTTGAATCATTTGAATATATAGTTGGATAAAAGAATGCTGTTTCATTGAAATTACTTCTTGGATTGACGGGGTCTTGAGAAACTTCTTCTTCTATATTTTTCACCGACTCCTCTATTGTTTCAACCTCTTCTTCAGAGTTTCTGTTTCCACTCGTAGTTTTATTCATTCCCCCTTCATCAAAAGCTACCTCTTGTCTTTGAGCATTCGCTGCCACACTATGACTAAAACCATAGTCTGGATAATTAACTATTCGATCGGAGAAGGAGGATCGATTCAACACCTCCTTATACCTTAAGTTATCTTGATTCAAGACATTATTTAACTGCCAATGCACTCCTTGACTTCCAAAGGATATCACATTACGGCTCCAATCTTGTTTCCAATTTCTATATTGGCTTCTTCCATAATAAGGATAAAAGCCCCAAGAATGCATTCTAAACTGATCCAAGGAAGCATCATATAATGCCGCTGCCAGTTCAGCTTTTACAAAATTTTTATTTTCATCTTTTAATGTGAAACTCCACTGCTCTTTTTGACCTGGTTGTAATAAATCTCTAAAAGTTGAAGTTTTTATCTCTATGTTTTTATTACTAAAAGGGACGGTTATTTTATTCGATTTTGAATAGAAGACACCATTATTAAACAGAATAACATCAAAACTTAAAACACCTCGATCTTTTTCTTGGACGGTATAGCAGTGAGAATGTCTGTTTTTCAAATCCACCCACTCTTGAGTAATTAATTCATCATTACGATAAAAAGACAGCAATGCTTTTGCATTTTTAAAAGAAGACCCTACTTGAAACTCAACTGACTTTCCAACTTTCACATGCTCTGAAGATGTAAAAGTCCACAACGCACTATGAGCTGGTAGATTTTTCTCATTTACATCTATTACTTCGAGATTGTGACTTGTTTTTAGAGAATCCCCATCTGCGGTTAAAGCATAAAACTTCAGCACATAATCTCCTTGCTTATTATTGATCCACTCATTAAGCAGCAAAGAATCTCCCGTCTTAAAAGCGACTGTCTTAATTAACTCTTCTTCAACAGCAATATTCTCAAAAGCATCTACTCGCATGTTTGGAAACAAAGCCGAAAAGTCTTTGATATCGAATTGAGTTACTTCAGCATTATTCCAAATTCTATTTAGAAATTGAGCATCCGATTTGATTTTATAAATTTCAACTTTTCCACTGTACTTTTTTTGTTTTTCTCCTGACAGATTCACTACTTCGACAACTGCAAATTCAGAATCATGGGTAAAGAATCTATTGGATGCATTCACCTGAAGAGACAATCCAACTTCGCTTAAATTAAGTGATAAAGTGTGTTCATGTGTTTCCCCTGAAATGTCAGTTACTTTGACTTTAACTTCATAACTGTAATAAGCATTCTTTACTGCATTAGGATCTGTCGCTGCAAAAAAGTCAATCGAAAAATCACCATTTGGATCAGTTTTTAACACATCCTCTTTCAATAGGTCTCCTGAAGATGGCGCATTATAATATCTCCAGTAACGATTCCACTTTCTATATATCGTATATGAAACTTGTGCATTTGCAATTGGGAAACCTGCGAAAGCTTTAGCATTTCCAGTAACAGATACAGTATCATTTAACTTCGCCTCTTCTTTAGGTTGATTTAATTTCACTTCAAAAGTCGGACGCTTGTATTCTTCAACAATAAATTGAATACTTGAAAAATTAGAGTTAGAAGAGAGTCCTTCAACACTTGCGGTCAATGCAAAACTGCCCATTGAAGTAGATTTAGGCAATTGAATAGCCCCATCAATACTTCCAAACTCATTGGTCGTGAATGTAGACGAGTAAATTTCTTGACGAGAAGCATCTTTTAAAGTCACAATAACTCTCTTTTTAGCAACCGCATTAAAATCATTGTCTTTCCCTTCAAAAGTTATCCCTTTAAAGTATACTGTTTGTCCTGGACGATAAACGGAACGGTCTGTTAAAAGCTCAGTCCTATTGTATTTTTTACTTTTTCCTGGATGAGAAAGATATTCACCTCCGTATAGCATTGAAGTTTTATACTCTACTGTATATGTAATTCTTCTGTTCTCCCCTATAGCATATATAAACAATCCATTTTTATTGGTTTTCCCATTTTTCAATAGCAGGGGACCTTTTTCTTTTCGAAAATCCGTGTAATACAATTTCACTTCTGCACCTTCAACTGCTTGACCTGTTTTTTGGTCTATTACTAATACAGTATAATTCGTATTGAATTTAGACGAGGTAGCGCTAACTTCTGAAACTGTGAATTGGGTTGATGTTAATTTCTCAGCATTCCATAATGAGTCAGAAATTGCTAATTCGGACAAGGATTTATCTTCTGCTGAAGCCACAACGAAGTATTGTCCTGCATCGGTTATTTTATCCAAAAGTAATTCAGTACTTCTTTCTTGGAATACGTTTTTGTTCTTTAACTCTACATTTAAAGTCCTTACCAAAGTCAGCTTATTGTTCTGCACATAGCTCTTCAAAGATTCAAAGTTTAGAGCATCAAAACCTTCTATTTTATATATGCGAACAAATTGACTCGAATGATTTCTGTGCTTCATTAAAAGAGGAATCTTCTTATCGGGACTAGAAATTTGAGGTACTGAAACTTCAATTTCCTTTTTTTCAATGATTGTAATCAAAGAAGCAATCTCGTAGCGGAAATCATTTTTTGGAAAAGCTTTGAGTTCAGCCACCAAATCAGTATGACTTTTCTTTATTAATCCCTCTAATTCTGGATGAATATTAAAGTGGTATTCTTTTCCATTCAAGTATTTCTCTTTGGCTATTTCAAATAAAAACTTTGAACGCGCTGAAGTTGAATTGAAGGTATTGAATTGATTATTCCATGCTTCATTAATTTCTTTCTCATTACTGAATGTCTTTTTTAAATAATGAAGCCTTTGATAAACGGCAGTACTTAAGAAATTAAAAGCCTTTGCATTATTTTGTTCAATGATTTGATAAAGGTTCAAAACCGCTTCAGTCAATACATCTTTCTTAAAGTCAAGCTGTCTGAAAGCAGTTGAATTAGCATACCATTCTTTTCGATCTGAAGAAGTGTTTTTTAATGTTCCTGCATCCTGTATTACAGAAGATTGATACAAATTGATTAACTGATACGCAACATAGTCTGAAACTGATTGAAGTAAAAACAGACTGTCATTTTCCTTCAGCAACACTTCTTGGAAGGGCTTAAATTCAAATCCTTTTAAAACACTTAACTTACCTTCTAATTGATGAATGTTTTCCAGAACGAAATTATGTCGCACCGAATCCAAACTCATATTTATTGAGTCATACATATTCAAATGACCTCGATTAAACCACATATAGCTATTGTAAGCTACCTGTTCTATCAGTTGTAATTTCACTACAGAATTGGAAGGAGCAGGCAATCCATTTGCACTTTTAAGCACGTTGAAATAAAGAGCTACTCGCTCATTTGCATCCAACGGAGACAACAATTGATTAAAATAGTGATAGGCCTTCAACAGTATTTGGTGATCTTCACTCCCCTTAGCTTTATCAATAACTGACCACAGTTCTTCTTGCGCAGCATTGGGTTGTCTTACTTTTATTAAGCTATCTACTTTATTAAATGGGTCTCCATTAATAGGCGCTTCTTTTTTCTGGCCAAATGTTGAAAAAGAGATAAGTAGACTAAAAAGAAATACCAAATGTTGAATATTCATAGTTTTTATTTACAATATGTGATGCAAAGAAGGTACCAATTCCATAAAAAAAGAAAGGGTATTCTTAAAAGTAAGAAATAGTAAGCGAAACAATTACGAATGATGAATTATTTAATTACAGATGGTTTAAATTCTGCAACTAGAATAACAAATTAATTACACATCCTTTCTATCTTCTTTTCGAGGCACAGGATCATCTCCAAATCCACCCCAAGGATGACAAGAACCGATTCTTTTTATGGCCATCCAACCACCTTTAAAAACTCCCCATTCTTTGATTGCCTCAATAGAGTAATGTGAGCATGTTGGATTATATCTGCAATTCGCAGGGAATATTGGACTAATGATGAGTTGATACAATCGAATCAACAAAACAAAAGGAAATCGTATGATTTTTTTAATTACTCCCACAGTGTAAATTTACGATTATTTACTGAGGAAGTAGGATAACAATGGTTGCAAAAGTAGCAAGAAAGACATTTTAACCTCCTATCTTTTTACAATCTTGATAGACCTCGCATCTACATCACTATGGAAGTGAATAAAATATATTCCTGAAGGATATGGAAAGTCGAAACTATATAATTTCTCACCTGCTTCGGTAATTGTTTCTCTTGAAAGTTATTTTATTTTCCGTCCTTGCTCATCAAAAAGTGTAATTACCATGTGGTCATTTCTTTCAAATAAAATTGAAATATTCAATTGATCTTTTACCGGATTAGGAGAGGCTTTTATTTTCAAACCTTGAATATTCTTTGATTCCAAATGTTTTACACTTAAAGAATTATTGAATTTGTAAACTTCAACTCCAGAAGCAAATACAAAACTTTCATTTAAGACATGAAACCTATTCACACTAGAAATGCTATAATTCTCTATAGCAGCCCAAGTTAACCCACCGTCTAATGTTTCTAATAAACTCGTATGATGACCACTCACCCATCCATGATCTTCAGTTATGAACCCCACACCTTGAATTGAATAATCAACAGTACCAACATTCGGTGGTATGATATCATATGTTGACCAGTTTTCACCACCATCTAAAGATTTAACTAATTTTCCTGGAGTAGGATTAATTGCTTGAACAGATCCAAAAATCGCATCTGGATTAGAGAACAATTGTTGCATTTTCCAAACAATCTCACCTGGTACTTCCGTATTGAATATCTCAATCCATGAATCCCCTCCATCTATAGTCTTGATAATAATCCCACCCTCTTCATTCCCTCCAGAGGCAAAACCTATATTCTCATCTAAAAACAACACCTCTACTAAAGAAGATGCATAAGCACTCATGTCTTTAAAAGTCCACGTATCCCCTCCATCACTTGACTTAATTAAATAGGCAGGCTGAAAATAAGCACCACATCCATACACAGTATTGTTTCCAACTACATCCAATCCACAAATAGCTTCTACACCCGGAATACTCACTAAATCCCATGTTTGTCCACCATTAATCGTTTTATAAAAGCTTGGTGATAGGGTCCCTAAAAAACCTCTATCTTCATCTAAGAAAGAAATATTTCTTAAATATTCTTGATTCGATTCAAACTGTGAAGTCCACGTGTCGCCAGCATCAGTTGTTTTATATACAGTATATTGAGATGAGTTTATTGTCCACCCGGTAGTTTCATCCAGAAAAAACACATCGTCATAGCGTGTCGAGGAAGGGAGGTCTAAAATGTTCCAATTCTGAGCAAATGATGCACCTGCTAACAAAAGGGTTAAAAGAATAAGTAGGGTATTTTTCATAATCATTAGTTTAACTAAAACTTTGTCTATATCAACGTCATAAAGAACGATATGGTTGGAAGTTCCATTAATTACAAAAGCCAAACTATACAAAAAGGACGAGCTGATTTAGCTCGTCCTTTTCAATATTTTCAAATCAAGAATTTTACTTTCTCAGTTCTACAACTTATGAAACTTAATTCCCCAACTATTCATATCCGCATTAATAAAATCTAATTTATACTTTAACGGTATACCTGATTCATCAAGCATAGATCCAGGAACAATTGAAGGGAATAACTCCTCATAAGTTATCATCTCATTTAATGAAACACGGCGGTAGATATGTGAGCGTGTTAAGTTGTGCGTTACATCTAGACCAGATGCTCCTAATAATTCAACATAATTTTTAACCACCTTCTCATGGTATTCTGCTACCCGTACTTTTTTATCTTTCACCACTAACCCTACCGTCAATTTAGGATCTTGAGTTGTAATTCCTGTAGGACAACGATTCGTATTACACAACAAGGCTTGAATACAACCTAGTGCCATCATCATTGCACGTGCTTGGTAACAAGCGTCAGCACCTAAGGCCATTGCTCTAGCGACATGAAAAGCAGAAGAGATTTTCCCTGAAGCAATAATTTTAATGTGTTGACGAATATTTAAACCGTTCAAAATATTATGAACAAAGTCTAAACCATCAATCATAGGTGCACCCACATAGTTACTAAATTCTGGTGGAGCAGCACCAGTTCCTCCTTCACCCCCATCTATAGCTATATAATCAGGATAAATCTCCAGATGAATCATTGCTTTACAAATGGCGATAAACTCACTTTTATGTCCAATACATAATTTAAAACCTATTGGCTTCCCACCCGACAAATCTCTAAGTTCTTTAATGAATTGAACCATTTCAACTGGCGTATCGAAAGCAGAGTGAAAAGGAGGTGAGGCAACTATGGTATGTGGTTTAATGTGTCGTATTCTAGCAATTTCTTCTGAGTTTTTAGAAGCAGGTAAAATCCCTCCATGTCCTGGTTTGGCTCCTTGTGAAAGCTTTAACTCAATCATTTTGACATTCGGATGCTTTGATTTCTCTGCAAATAACTCTGGATTAAAGTTTCCTTCTTCAGTACGGCATCCAAAATACCCTGTTCCAATTTGCCATATTAAATCTCCACCAAGTTTTAGATGATAATCACTTAACCCTCCTTCACCCGTATTAAGAGCAAAACTCCCCAACTTGGCACCACCACTCAAAGCCTCTACGGCATTAGCACTAAGTGCACCAAAACTCATCGCAGATACATTCAATATACTTGCTGAGTAGGGATGTTTACAGTCTTTGTTACCAATAAGGACTCTCGGATCATGATTTAATGTGTCGAATGCTTTTGGAGCTACAGAATGACACATCCATTCATATCCTTCCGCATATAAATCTAACTGAGTTCCAAAAGGAACAGTATCACGGACATTTTTAGCACGTTGATAAATGGATGAACGATCTAAGCGATTAAATGGACGACCATCTATATCTGATTCGATAAAGTATTGATACATTTTCGGTCTAAGCTCTTCAAGAACATAGCGTAAACGACCAACTACTGGATAAATCCTTCGAATAGTATGTCTTGTTTGAAACATATCTATGTATCCCATAACAGAAAGAATCACAGTGATTCCAAAAAGGACATACCAATAAACGCTTAAATATATAGAAAGAGCAAGTGTAGAAATCAAAAACACAGTACTTACAATTACGAAGTTTCTTCTCATTTTGGAACCTTTAGGGTTGAAGTTCGAAATTTACAGATTATATTTACTTATTCAAATAGCTTATATCAACAAATGTTGTCAATATTTATAAATTCTTTGAAACAAACATGTTTAATTATTTAAACCGTAGACAACAAAACCATTTAATCATCTGTTTGTTATCAACATACAACAATTAAATCACTTTACTCATCTTAATACCAAGAAATTAATCAATTGGAATTATTTTTTGAAAAAACATCCTATAAAAAGAATTTATATACACAATTACTTTCTTTTATTTGCAAGGAATAAAGCTTATTACCATACCTATGGGACAAATCAAAAAAGCTTAAACCAACAGTATTTCATGACTAATGAAACGATATTAATGGTCGTCTAAACAGAGATTTAAAGAGATTTTTGATTACAGATATGATTAAGCAAATCTATCTACAGAACATTTTGTATAAAAACAATAGGTTTAAAAGATTTTTATCTATCTTTGTCGCCTTAATTAAAACAATAATAATATGAATAACTACGAGACTGTTTTCATTTTAACTCCCGTTTTGTCAGAAGATCAGACAAAGGAAGCAGTAAAGAAGTTTGAAGAAGAGATTAAATCTCTTGGCGG
>Ga0209075_1005037_pt1 | contig 10290 bp, 10 predicted proteins | sample Stecom2011_FD_187523 | JGI IMG/M metagenome (GOLD analysis project Ga0209075, IMG submission 187523) | Agricultural soil microbial communities from Utah to study Nitrogen management - Steer compost 2011 (SPAdes) (version 2) | ecosystem: Environmental > Terrestrial > Soil > Agricultural land...
ATCCGAGGCCTTTCGGGAGCATAGTTTAAACTCTATTTGAGACCAATAAATACAACCAACTATTATGTCAATTCCTCAAGCCTCAAATTATAATCAAACTGTAAATCTTCATGCAAGCCTTTGATCGTCTTTTGTAGAACCAAATCTGCCGCTAAAAAATTGGCGCAACAGTTAATTGCAAAAAACATCGCTACCGACGCCATTCACGGCGATTTACTCCAGAAAGAACGCGATAAAGTGATGCGTGCTTTTAAAAACGAAACACTTCGTATCTTGGTTGCAACGGATGTTTCTGCCCGTGGTATAGATGTTTCGGGACTGACTTTTGTTGCACATTATCAATTACCTGAAAGTGATGAGTATTACACACACAGAAGTGGAAGAACCGCTCGTGCTGGTAAAGAAGGAGTATCCTTATGCTTTGTAAACAAAGCTGAAATCACCAAGTTAAGAAAGTATGAACGAACGTTAGGGATCAAGTTTGAGAAAATTAAACAATTGCGTTAATTTGTTACATTCTTAAGAAGTAAAACGACAATAAAGTTGACAAACGCTCATTATGAATTTAAAAGAAGTTCGTCAGTATTTATAACAAACCATTGAATGTTGCGTTTCAGATCATAAAAGGATCTATAATTTTTGAGAATGAGTGAGCTTCAAAAAATATTAAAAGAATTGATTGGCTTAACAGAAAGTGACTGGGAAGTTTTTCGCAATAAACTAAAAAGAAAAGAATTTAAGGCTAAAACACCTCTTGTTAGTGAAGGAAACATTTCAAAAAACATTTACTTTATTGAATCAGGATTACTACGAACTTATCACTTATTAGATGGTAATGAAATCAACACCTATTTTGCTTGTGATAACCAAATAATATCTACTTTTTCTAGTTTCATAAGACAAACAGCTTCTGTTGAAATTTTAGAAACGATAGAGGATAGCATTGTTCAAGAACTTTCATTTCAAAACCTTACTCAGTTGTATAAAGAATCAGTAAAATTTGAAAAACTGGGTAGGATTTTGGCTGAACAAAATTATTTATGTGTGTTGGATAGGACATATATGATGCAAACAAAAACGGCCAAAGAAAAATACCTTGATTTTTTAAGTACCTATGATAAAAAAATAGTTGAAGGTGTTCCTCAACATCATGTAGCGAGTTTCTTGGGCATAGCTCCAGAATCATTAAGTAGGGTAAGGAAAAAAATTGCAGCGACTTAACAAATGTCAATGCATGAATTTTCCATTTATTGTTTTTTTGTATTCAAATATAAAAATATCAAAATGAACATTAAAAAATCTATTTTTATCGTATTAACCTGTTTTTCTTTACTTTTTCAGTCCTGTAAGTCAACGATAGATGTAACTAATTATTCAGCGTCTAGAGTTACTCAGACTAACTACCCGATAAATGCAGGGGTTAATTTATCACTTTCAATTATAGAAACCGGTTTTGCAAAAACATCAGAGGCCTTTGTTTTTAAAGGAGGAGGTTTATTCAAAAAACGCAGACTCTCCCATGTTTCAGTTTTAATACAGCATCCTAATGCAACATTTGTTTTTGATACTGGTTTGGGATCTGGAATCGAAGGACAGTTTCATGATGCTTTTGGTTTTATAGACCGTCAACTTTTTCAATTCACAAAGTTGACGTCATTAAAAGAAACCTTGATTGAGAATGATTTTAATATAGATTCTATCGACTTTATTTTACCGACACATCTTCATTTCGATCATGCTAGCGGGATAGAAGATTTTTCAAATGTTACTGTATTGACAACAAAAGAAGAATATGAGCACGCAATGAGTGATGAGGCGAATCCTCCAGCCTTTATTAAAGAGCAGTACGATTCTGATCTTATAAAGTGGAAGTTTATTCAATTCAATACAACTCCTTATGAAGTATTTGAAGAAAGTTATGATGTTTTCAACGATGGTACAGTCATTTTGGTCAAACTCCCTGGTCACACCAGAGGCTCTCTAGGAATGTTTGTTAATTTGATGTCCGGAAAACGTTACTTTTTTACGGGTGATCTAACTTGGGCTGCAGAAGCATTTGAAGCTCCTTCTGAAAAGTTTTTTATTGCAAGAAATAAGGTTGATGGAGATAGAGAAAGCGTGAAAAAATATATTGTTAAAGTGCATCAACTTTTAAAAGAAAAACCTGAAATCAAAATTATTCCGGCTCATGATTTTAATGCGCAAAAGGAAATAGCAAAATTTCCTAACGTAGAACATTAGTTAAAATGTATTGGTGATTTGTTGTCATTATTATTTTAATCCATTCAGGTATTTCTGAATTATTATATTTGTAAACTTCTGTGAATCCTTAACTTGCAACGATATTTACTATTTATACTAATCGAAACAATGACTCCACGAATATTATTCATCTCCTCTTTGATATTTTTTTCTTCTGTTTTATTGTTGTCTTGCGAAAGTAAGCGTTCACTTTTAAAAGATCCAGAAATACATAGTAATGATGAATTAGTTGATAGTCTCATCCAAATAGGTGTCGATTTATTTTATGAAGGAAATATTGAAGAGAGTCAATTTTATTTTGAAAGTGCCGATTCTTTGATTACACCCAAAACAGATACTTCTTTGAAAGTTAGTTTGCTACTTAATAAAACTGAAGTTTTAAAACAAAAAGGCGAGTATGAAGAGTGCTTAGATAATTATTTTTTAGCGTCAAAACTTTCAAAGTTAACTTCGGATACTTTTAGACTAGGTTTGGCCTATTTTAATATTTCGTCTACTTTTTATCTGCTTGATGAATTGGAGGAGGCAATGAAATACTGTCAACTATCTCAAGAGATTTTCACACAATTAAATGAAGAAAGTAGGGTTTTAAATTGTCAATTAGTAAAGGCTTCTATTTGGAGTAAAAAAGGCGATTTTCAACAAGCAAAAGAATCTCTAGATAAAGCGATTCAATACTGTAAGAAACAAGGTGATAATAGAAGTTTATCTATTACTTATAATAATTATGGTAATTTATTAATTAATGAAGAGCTTTATTCTGAAGCTATAACCTATTATCAAAATGCAATTGAAGTTGGTGAAGACTTTAGCGATGATTTTAGTTTAGCGATCCGACTTGGTAATATCGGAGAGGCTTATTTGCATCTAAATAAACTGAATGAGGCAAAAAAGTTTATCGATAGTAGCTTGCAGATGGCTAATAGAGTCGAAGCTAAAGAAACTATTTATTTAAACAAAGAAAGACTAGTTACTTATTTTTCGAAGAATAATGAACATAAGAAGGCTCTAGACATCGCTTTAGAACTGGTAGAGTTAAAAACTGATTTGTTAAAGATTGAATCCTCCAATTTAGTATTAAGTATAGAGGAAAAGCATCAATATGAACTCAAATCGCTTGAATCAAAAAATCAAATTGACCAGTTAGAAAAAGACAAGAAACTCGAAGAAATTGAACATAAGCAAACACAATTGTGGATGTTCTTTTTTATTCTTGTTTCAATCATTCTAATTGCTGTTTTTTATGTAATCTATAAAAAGCAAATAAAAATTAGAAAAATTGATGCTCAATTGTTTGAAAAAGAAAAAGAAGTTTTAGCATCCAATCATCAACTTGCTGAAGAAGAAAAGAAACTATTGCAGAATGAACTAGATTTTAAGAGAAGAGAATTACTGAGCTTTTCAGCAAATCTGAAGGAAAGAGAAGACCTTCTTCACCATCTGAAACAAGTAATCCAGAAAATTAAACCTGGAAAGACACCAGAAAAAAAGGATATAGATGAATTAAAAGGTTTTATTGACCCCTTAAAAAATGATAAATCTATAGAAATTTATGACCAAATCGAAAAAGTAAATAACTCCTTTCATTTTGAACTTAAGACAGCTTTTCCTGAATTAACAAAAGAAGATGTTAGGCTAGCCTCACTACTAATATTAGGTTTGAGTTCTAAAGAAATTTCTAATCTATTATCTATTGAGCCGAAAAGTGTTAGCATGAGAAGATATAGATTAAAAAAGAAACTCAATCTAGATAAAAGCACAGATTTAATAGATTTTCTAATAAAAATTTAACCCATTTAATTCATAATATCAAAATGTAGTACTCGTGTAGTACCCATTTATTTCACTTTTAAAGGGGTTTGATAGAAATTTGCTAAATAATTTAAATCTTAAAACTTTAAAAATGAAACATTGTATTCTTTTAGCACATTTTTTATTTCTGAGTATTCAAGCTTTCGCTTGGGGCACACCATCCATTTCAACACCATTGAACAACTCCTTCGAAGAAGCAGGTGTTACTTTTGACTGGGGAGCTGTTGCATCATCAGAAAGTTATGAAATACAAATTGATACCAGTTCCAGTTTTAACTCACCGGCTTTTCAAAGCTTTACTAAAACCTACATAAATTCGAGTTCATCAAACAATGACACAGAACTCTTTTTAACTGATTTACTCTTTGGTACATCATATCATTGGAGAGTTAGAGCATGGGTTACTGGTGATACTTCAAATTGGTCTTCCACTTTTACAGTGAACATTATTGATGACGTTACTCTTTCCTCACCATCAGATGGTAGTATCCATGAAGCAGGAGTTGAGCTAGATTGGGAAGCACACACAGGTGTAGATTTTTATGAGGTTCAACTAGATACATCTTTGACATTTAGTTCTCCCGCTTTTCGAACAGCTATGAAAACATATATAAATTCAAGTAATTTAAATAATGACACAGAAAGTTTTTTTACTGACTTATATTTCGACGCAAATTATCATTGGAGAGTAAGAGCAATTAATGCTGTTGATACTACTCAGTGGTCAACCGTTCGGGGCTTTCAAACTAAAGACGAATTATTACTTACCTCGCCATCAGATGGTAGTATCCATGAAGCAGGAGTTGAGCTAGATTGGGAAGCACACACAGGTGTAGATTTTTATGAAGTTCAACTAGATACATCTTTGACATTCAGCTCTCCCGCTTTTCGAACAGCTATGAAAACATATATAAATTCAAGTAATTTAAATAATGACACAGAAAGTTTTTTTACTGACTTATATTTCGACGCAAATTATCATTGGAGAGTAAGAGCAATTAATGCTGTTGATACTACTCAGTGGTCAACCATTCGGGGTTTTCAGACCAAAGACGAATTATTACTTACCTCGCCATCCAACAATACAGAGCAATGGACTGGTTTACAACTCGATTGGGAAGCGCACACAGGTGTAGATTTTTATGAAATTCAACTAGATAGTTCTTTGACATTTAGCTCTCCCGCTTTTCGAACAGCTATGAAAACATATATAAATTCAAGTAATTTAAATAATGACACAGAAAGTTTTTTTGCTGATTTGTATTTTGGTACGTCCTATTACTGGAGAGTAAGAGCAATTAATGCTGTTGATACAACTCAGTGGTCTGTAATAAATAATTTTACAACTAGGGATTATGTCAATCTATCTAGTCCTGCAGATTTTGCCCTGAACCAATCTGTTGCTGGAATCGATTTAAATTGGAATGCGCATGATGGGGTTAATTTTTATGAAGTTCAATGGGATTCCACAAACCTTTTTAATTCCCCCTTATTACAAACACAATTAGAATCCTATATCAGTAGTTCGAATAGTAATAATGATACAGATCATAATACTGGTGCACTTTTGAGTAATCAAACCTATTTTTGGAGAGTGAGGGCAATCAATACTGTAGATACCTCTGCGTGGACTTCAAGAGTCTTTTCGACAGGGACATCAATTGTTAGCCCTCAAATACCTGTTTTAATCTCTCCTTCAAATGGAGCTTCTATTAGTACTACCACTGCAACTATGAATTGGAATCAAGCTGCGGATGCACAAAGTTACGAAGTCGAGTATAGTTTAAACAGCAACTTTAATTCGCCTGTTTCTCAGATAACATCCAATACAGACTTAACAGTTTCTGGTTTATTGAATAACAATACTTATTATTGGAGAGTAAGAAGCATAAATGGTGGCGTTTATTCTGATTGGTCCACTGTATGGAGTTTTAACATCAATGAATGTTTAGAAACAACAAGTAACTTAGTAGTTTCAGAATGTGAATCATATACGTCTCCAAGTGGAAATTATACGTGGACGACTTCAAACACATACATGGATACTATTCCTAACGCGGCGGGATGTGATTCTGTTATCACGGTTGATTTAACCATTAACAATTCAACATCAGGAATAGATATCCAAACAGCGTGTGATTCGTATACGTGGATCGATGGGAATACCTATACTTCAGACAACAATACAGCTACACATACATTGACGAATGCTGCAGGATGTGATTCTGTTGTAACGTTAGACTTAACGATAAATACGGTTGATGCTTCAATAAGTCAATCAGAAATAATGTTAACCGCAAACGAATCAGGCGCGATATACGCTTGGCTCGACTGTAATACAATGACTATAATTAGTGGTGAAACAGGTCAGTCTTTTACAGCTACGTCGAATGGCGATTATGCAGCAGTTGTTACTGTAGGAAACTGTTCTGATACTTCTACTTGTATGAATGTGAATACAGTTGGAGTTCATGAGAACGAGCAATCGACGCTAGTAAATATTTATCCGAATCCAAATAATGGTATATTCAATATAGCGCTAAGCAGTAAAGCACAAGTTCAGATTACAGATCTTACTGGGAAATCTGTTTTAAATGGCAGTTATTCGTCAGGTCAACACAAAATTGATTTGTCAAACTATAGCAATGGCGTGTATCTACTGAAAGTTCTCAGCAATGGTGTAGTTAGTAATGCTAAAATAGTTAAGAACTAGTACAATCGCCCTTTGCATTTCATTGCAATGAGCGGGTTTTGAGTTATTGACTCCGGTTAATAACTTTAAATCCGCTCATTTTTCTGTGTTTAATTATTTACTAGCTACAACGACCAACAAGGATCTTTAAAATTAGGCGTTTTACAATACATGTGATTTTTCTGAACAGCTCTGTTTTATATGGAATTGTATGTTTTTTGAGTTTCGAGATTTTTGTCTAATTTTATAAAGTGTGGATATACTATAGTTTATAACGAAGAGTTGGTAATAATTAAATAAACGCATGAGAGAATTTTTGAAATCATTTAATATCCTTTCGGATGATGAGATTAACTTATTTGAGAGTAAATTAACTCAAAAGAAATTAAAAAAGGGAGATTTTTTTATTAAAGAAGGTTATGTCTGCAAGGAAATAGCATTTGTAGTTTCTGGTTTATATAGGTCATATTACTATTCATCTTCAGGTGAAGAAGTAACATACTGTTTTACCTTTTCAAACTCTTTCACTGGCGCATATTCTTCGTTACTCACACAAGAGAAAACGGTTGAGAGTATTCAAGCTTTAACAGATTCAGTTTTATTTACCATATCCAGAGATGAAATTTTAAGATTAGAGAAATCAAGCTATAACTGGTTGAAATTTTTCAAGTTGATAGCAGAGCAAGAGTATTTACTCATGGAAAAACGAATCTTTATGTTACAAAAAGAAACTGCCGAAGCAAGGTATCGTGATTTACTAGCTAATCAACCTGAATTTTTACAATTAATACCACTAAACTATTTGTCCTCTTATTTAGGGATTACACAACGTCATCTAAGTCGGATAAGAAAATCTATTTCGAATTAGACAAGTGTCCTTTCAGCGTAGTTTCATAATAAAGATCTTTGTTAAAAATCAAAGACAAAAACATGAAACAGGTTTTAATAATAAACGGACATCCTAACAAAGAGAGTTATAATTATGCGTTATCAGCTGCCTATGCTAAAGGAGCAAGTACTACAAGTTCTTTCATCAACCAAATTGATATTTCTGATTTAGATTTCAATCCAAATTTAACCTCTGGAGATCAACATAATTCAGAACTAGAACCAGATCTACAAGATGCAGTAGAAAAAATAAAAAAGGCAGATCACATTGTTTGGGTATTTCCAATGTGGTGGTATGGTTCTCCAGCTTTAATGAAAGGATTTATTGATCGCACCTTTTTACCCGGAATTACTTTTAAATATGAAAAGGGAAAGGCATTTCCAAAAAAATTATTAAAAGGAAAAACGGCAAGAGTTATAATAACAGCAGATACACCCAAATGGTATGACTCTATTTTTATGAAAAGACCTGCAATCAACCAATTAAAAAAAGGAACCCTTCAATTTTGCGGAATAAACCCAGTAAAAATTACTTACATAGCCCCGATTATTGGCTCAAAAGAGGCATTTCGAACGAAATGGTTGAACAAAGTATCTACTTTGGGAGAAAAGTTGAAATGAATTATTGCGGATAAAGTCTATGTTCAGGACGAATGGCATCTAATGATCTTTTTTGTTGAGCGGTTTAGTTTGTGTGTTATTTTTCTGAATAGCTTTGTTTTATAGGTGGTGTTAGGCACTTTTTTCATTCGTCATAATATAGTACTTAACAGATGATTCATTTTTTGTATCAATTAAATGGAAGCCCATTTTATTAAAGATTTCAATATTGTTGTTATTTGTTGTCTCTAACCATACAGAAGCATTTTTGCTGTTCGCTAACGCATCTAAATTTTCAAACAACTTTTTTCCAATGCCTTTTCCTCTGTGTTCGTTATTTACAGCAATAAATTCCAAAATTAACTGATTATTATCTGTAAACAGTTTCTTTCTGAAATTATCATGCTTTGCAGATTGTCTAACAGTTTTCAATCCGCAGGTCATAAAAACTGAATAGGACCACTTTAATAATGACAAAATGGATGGTTTGTAGGAAGTGTTCGTCACAATTGAAACTCCAACAAGTTCATCTCCCCCAAAAGCACATTTTATGATTTGGTTATTGTCGATTAGCATTTTCAAAGTCGCTTTAAACCATTGGTTGACTTTTTGAGTATAATTTTTGTTATTCTCTTTAAAAAGTATCATGACACCTCTGTCTGAAATAAAATTTCTGGTTAGCAGTTCAGATGCAAGATGTATATCTTTAAGTTCAATATTTTTAATGTTTACTTTCATAGCTATTTAATAGCGTCTTATTCCGAATGCGATAAAAAGTTTGGTCATATATAGAGGAAAAAACCACAACAACAATGGATTTGAGATTTCTAAAATCAAAAGTGTTCCAATTCCGAATACGATACAAAATGATGCAATTACTTTTTGACTTTCTTTGTTTCTAATTGAGTTTATTATGAACGTTGAAACAATGACAAAACATACCAAACTTATTGTCTTTAGAGAGAATAAGTTTAAGGTGTAAAGAAAAATTGTAGCATGGAAGAAGTGTGATAAAATAAACACTAATCTTGATTTGCTTTTACCTTCTCCGCCATAATAGGAATTTGTTCCTTTTGTAAAATTTGCAATAACACCTGCACCAATATCAGCACTTATTAGGAGTAGCAATACAAGCTTCCAAACAGGGATATCGATATTGTTTTGCAGGTATAAAATATAAATGCTCAGAACAGATAGTATCCCTCCAATATACGTGAGAATAACATCAAATAAAGTAGTTGAACTGCCGTGAATGTCGTGCAGAAATTTTGGTGGTTTAATGATTCTTAATCCCATTACACGTATTTAATTATTGTATAATTTATTCTGTTTTCTAATATATCTGCATCAGGATTTAATACATAATCCATGGTAATTCCGTCCATTATAGCAAGAAGCAATTCGGCTTCAATTTTTGCTTTGTCATTGTATTTAGCTTCCAAAAGTGAAGAGAACAATTCAATCAATTCTAATTTTTGGCTGTCTAATAATTTTATTACTGAGGCTGGTGTTTGCGGATGAATCAGTAAAAGAATTGACAAACGTATAATATCCTTATTTTTTATCAGACTCATTTTCAGATTTTGAAGCAATGATGTAATAGAAAAATTTTCAAATCGCATCATCTCGTCAGTCATCTTAGTTATTGTGCTTTCGATAACCACCCTTAACAAATCCTCCTTGTTTTTAAAATGACTATAGGTTAACCCTTTTGATACTTTGGCGTGTTTCGCAATGGTATCTACAGAAGTTTCTGTAAAACCATTTTTTGCAAATAGATGCAAGGCTGACAATATTATTTTTTCTTTTTTATTCATACTGACTGACTGTTCAGTCACAAAGATAATCAAAAAATATGACTTCAATTAAAGCTTTCTTGAATTTTCTATTTTATAATTGTGCCTAACGTTCTAAAATAAGCAAAGTAGCGCAAACCTTGAATCCTATCGGCGCTATTTTGTTTATTTGTTGTTGTGGGTAGTCAAAGTTTCTGAAAAGTATATAAATATTTTTTCTTTGAGCAGAGTTTCGTTTTC
>Ga0209075_1005038_pt1 | contig 10288 bp, 8 predicted proteins | sample Stecom2011_FD_187523 | JGI IMG/M metagenome (GOLD analysis project Ga0209075, IMG submission 187523) | Agricultural soil microbial communities from Utah to study Nitrogen management - Steer compost 2011 (SPAdes) (version 2) | ecosystem: Environmental > Terrestrial > Soil > Agricultural land...
ACGTATGATTATTATAGCAAACAAAAGCTATGAAAATACAATAACCGATCTCACATCAAGAGCCCTTAATCAGTGTGTCAGGGAGTTGTTACTTGCCCAGTGTTCCGATTGGCCGTTTATTATAACAAATGGTACTGCTGAACAGTACGCTTCGCGTCGTATTCGTGATCATGTAAGCAGATTCCATTTCCTTGCAGATTCAATCGAAAACAAAACCATTGATGAAAAAAGTGTTAATGCACTGGAATTTCTGGATTGTATTTTCCCGGATGTGGATTACAGGTTTTTTTCAGACAAAAACCATATACCACAATAATTGTTTCGGTAATAGCAGCTTACATAAACTAATTTATACTGTTTAATTGAACTGTGGTTTGACACTTTTAACGGCATGCTATATAATCAATAAATTAACATTGCTTTTTTATGAATTTGCGAAAAAAAAGTAAATTGAGATTAAATCTGCTTTATAGCTGCAGAAAATGTACAAATAACAGTTTGCTTTTAAAATGTGAGGATTTTTATAATACCAATGTGGATGGAAATTAAAACTACCGGTTATTCTATAATAATAGTGGGGTTTTGTTTTCAAACCTCAGGCATTATATAACGACCCGGACCAGATGATAAACATCCTGGAAAATTATCAACATAGTTGAGAATTGCCAAAAAGCCAAAAAAATGTATTAAGCATGATATCTATTGAGTCCGGGTGTTAAATAGCAAAATCCCCTTACCACAACAGTTCAGTGGAATCTAAATAAAATAAGTGTTTTCGCTTATTTTTGATTATTGATTTTGGGTAAAATTGTGAACCTTTATAAGTAGCTTGAAAAAATATATACTGGGATCTGTGTGTTTGTAGTCACCATTTTTCAGTAAAGTTGATAATCACATAAAATCACATAAAGGAGCTCTTGTATGCGAATAGCCATGTTATCATGGGAAACTCTTCATTCCATCGCTTTGGGCGGGGTCGCTGTGCATGTCACAGAACTGGCCGCAGCACTTGAAAGAAAAGGTCATGAAGTACATGTATTTACCAGAATGCGCTGGCATGACGACTGGCAGTACGACAGTATTCACGGTGTCCATTATCATCGGGTTCCTTACAGCACAAGGCCGGATCTGGTTGATGATGTAAACGAAATGTGTAGATCTTTTGTAAATGCTTTGTTCCATGTTGAAGATTACATGGGAGCACCGTTTGACATTATTCATGCACACGACTGGATGACTGCGAATGGAATGGTTTGGGCCAAACAGGGACGTGGGCGTAAAGGGATCATGACAATCCATTCAACTGAATACGGAAGATGCGGAAACAACTTCTACGGAGGGCGTTCTGAACGTATTATGGACCACGAACGTCATGGCACATTCTGCGCAGACAAGGTTATTACTGTTTCACAAATGCTCAAAAATGAGATTGCCTGGATCTATAATGTCCCGGATTGGAAAGCTTCTGTTGTAGCAAACGGGATCTCATACGAGAGCTTTAACGGCTGGGTTGATCCCGGACAGGTTAAATCAAAATATGGAATCGGGCCTTTGGATCCTACAGTCCTTTTTGTTGGCAGAATGACATCACAGAAAGGACCCGATCTGCTTGTAAGTTCAATTCCTTATATACTCCATTACCACCCTTCAGCAAAGTTTATTCTGTCTGGTGATGGAGATATGAGAGGTCATATTGAACATGTTGCTCATAGTCTGGGAGTAAGTCATGCATGCCGTTTTTATGGAGTATTCCCAAGAAATGAACTCATAGATTTATATCGGGCTTGTGACTGCGTTTCTGTTCCAAGCCGTAATGAACCATTCGGAATCGTCGTTCTGGAGGCATGGGCTGCAGGAAAACCGGTGGTCTCTACACATAACGGAACTGAGTTTGTCTGGAATAATGTAAACGGATTCAAAGTCTATCCCAACCCCGAATCAATAGCATGGGGGATAGGGTCAATATTCGCAAACTTTGAACATGCAAGATGGATGGGGAAAAACGGCAGGGATGCTGTCGAGAAGTCCTTCTCGTGGGATACAATCGCAGACAATACACTCGGTGTTTATAATAATTAAACAGTGGAAGGGGTGACTATACAGTTGAATTGAATTGTATGGTCACTTCTGAGACTGATATCATAATTACTTCTCATGCGTTAGGGATATCAGGGTCGGGCCAACTTATCTTGTCATGCATTGATTTATATAGAAATAAGTTGGCCCGACCAGGGTCTGAGGCTTCCGTTTGCGAAAAATGTCGATTCCCGGGATTGTTGATTTAGATTGTACCAGAAATATTGGACACACCAAGAAGTAATATAATTTTATCTTATAAAAAGAAAGGTGCTTGTCGGGTTACCAATACTCTCAATAATGTTTACCAATGATTGTATCTGTGCAGATATATTTATTCTCGCTGCAAATCTTCTGATAGATAATCCCATCAGCTTGTTCCTTGAAACAGAACCAGCCATACTGGTCCCAGATTTTTTTTGCAATAACCGCCTGCATCAGATCAATATTTCCGTATACAGGGGGATTTCCGCTAAGAGTAACACTTTTTGAGTAATCCCGTGGCTGATCGTACCATATTTTCCCATTCCCATGATTAAGACCCATCATTTCTACTTTTGCGATCATTATATCAGTATGAGTTTTATTAATGGTGTCATACAAATTCTGGAGTGCATGCAAATTATATGCATTATCTATGTTGGTATGGAGGATATATTTGCCTTTTGCCTGCTTAAGCCCGATAAAGCGCTGCGGATGTCCCCATAGATTAAATCTCTCTGGAGTACAAAATATTTGGTAGGGTGATTCAATTTGATAATACATGGGACCGTCATGATAGATAAGCACCTCAAAATCCATGAAAGATTGTTGACGCAGGCTGTCAACAAACCTTTTAAATATTTCCTTATCCGTCGTGACCTGATAGTAGCTCGCTATTATTGTGAAAAATGGCATTGTCAGCAATCCTTTGTGAACTCTATAATCTTACGATTGTTTTAATTGATTATACTATATTAAAACCCAAAATGTACAAGGTGTTTTACTGCTTGTAAGCGTGCTCTGTACAGGTGTGAGCAATAGGGCTTTTGGCATGTTTTGAATATTATTTTGCAGTCTGGTTTTGTTTTAATAAATTGAAAATATGTCGGAAATTTAAAACTATGAATATAAAGGTAATAAAACCCGGAAAAGAATCAAGTAAACACATTAAATTTTACTGGGTTATTGAAGGTGGTTTTAGACCGTATCCGGAATTGGTATATCCAACCGGGGAAATACAATTAATTTTGCATTATAAAGATCCTTTCATAAATCACGATTCCAGCAATAAGGTTTACAGACAACCTCAATCCGCTGTTTGTGGGCAAAAAACCAGCTACAGTAATGTGTTTACAGACAAACAAACCGGGGCAATCGGAGTCTTGTTTTTTCCTCATACAGCATCACTCTTTTTCCCTTTTCCGATAATTGAAATTACCGATATGGTAATTGATTTGTCAGATATTTACCGTGACTGGAATCAATTTGAAAATGAGTACCAGAATAATTGCACTAATAACCAGGACAGGATTCACCTTATAGAAAGTTTTTTTATAAAAAAAATCAGGAAAACCAATTCTGTTCACCATTCTATTGTTGAGGCATGCATTAATGACATAGATTCCCGCAAAGGTATGATTTTTATCAGAGAATTGGCAAATAGATATGATCTGTCTGTAAGATCTCTGCAAAGAATTTTTAATGATAAAGTCGGGTTATCAGCAAAACAGTATTCAGTTTTCAAGAAACTGGAATACGGAATTAAACTGTGCAAAATTGAAAAAAAGTTGATTGATAGTTGTTATGAGGCGGGATATTATGATCAATCCAACTTCATAAAAACTGTTAAAAAATACACTGGCTTAACTCCTTCTGAATTAAAAAAGCATTGTGATTGACGTTTTTTTACAATTTCTTTTTTATTGAGCTATTGATAATGCAACCGGTGTTATCGTATTGTTGTTATTGGCACAGGAGTTAAAAAATTATAACGGGAACAATCAAATTGAGTTGGTGCCACTTAATGGTGAGGATTATTACGCAGTCCCGGGGCAGATGGATTACATTAGAATGAATCAGGACAAGTTTGACAATATTATTTTAAATATTAATATTGATGGGGCAGGTTATAAAAAAGGTAAATCTGCTTTTTCGCTTTTTGATTTGCCCGAAAATCAAAAAGCAAAAGTATCGGGAATCCTTAATGACTCTCAAAGAGTTGTTGAAGGAGAGCAATGGCCGCAGGGTGATCATAGTATTTTTGTGCAAAAAAACTGTCCGGCAATTGCCGTAACTTCAAAGTGGTTTTTGGATAATATTGATACCCAGACTATCACACACACACCTAAAGATAATCCGGATATCGTTGATTGCTCGAAACTGGTTGACATAACAGAAGTGGTTTTGAAAATAATACGGTAGGGTTCTGTCTGGCAGCTCACACTTCGAACCCAAAAACCGCACAGAGGGCTATAAGTTATCTATCAACAGGCACTTATCAGACTTAAATAAAAACCATGTTCACATGTAAATTCGTGTTTGTTTTGATTTGTTCCGGGCTTGATGTTTTGCAACAGATTTCGGGGTCAATTCCTCATAAAATCCTCATAAAATAAAATTTGGGCACATATGATTTCATGAACATGAAATTAATAAATTCATGTTGAAAAGTGAATTGTTGTGAAAAATTGTTTTACTTGCCGAAGACTCATATTTATGGGATAATTTCGAAAGGCTTACAAAATGTTGAAATTGATTGTGATAGACCGTTTATTCCCGTAAAAAAGAAGTATCTGAATTATATGAAAACAAAGAAAAACTTTAATACTGAAGTTTCAGTAAAACTGAAATACTTATATATCATTTTGTATGTGGGTTTTTATTTTTTAACATCTTTATTATTGAAAAAATTAGCTACGGAAGATGAAATTTTCCATGTGATGAACATACAGATTGAATCCTCTGTAATAAGAGGGATCATAACACAACTTCAAATGTTAGGATCGCTTTTTTTGGTATTGAAAGAAAACAGGCAGGGATTTATAGCAGCATTTGTGATGAACATCTACAGTGTTAGTGTTTCATTGATTTTTCTTATGCAGTCACCTGCATCATTACCGGGTGTCATTACATATTTCGCGGTACTTATTATCATTTCTACTGTAAGGGCTTATAAAAAAGAAACGGCAGCTTTTATTGATGAAATTGAGAAAAACAGGGAAAGTTTAGAACAATCGGAAAAGAGGTTGCATTATATGGCTTTTTATGATTCTTTAACAGAACTCCCTAACAGAGCCCTGTTTATGAACCGTCTGGAACAATCGATCTATTTAGCAAAAAGAAATTCGACTCTTATTGGGGTTATCTTCATTGATTTAGATGCTTTTAAATCGGTCAACGACACAATGGGACATGCTGAAGGAGATAATCTGCTTAAAGAGATGTCTCGGCGTTTATCTGCATGTTTAAGAAAAGAAGATACTTTTTCCAGATTTGGAGGAGATGAATTTTTATTACAGATTGTTAATCTTCACAAAGTTCAAGACGTAAATGTAGTTGTTAAAAAAATCATGAGTGCTTTTGATAAACCTTTTATAATCCAGAGCATTGAATTTTTTGTATCAGCCAGTATTGGTGTTTCAGTTTTTCCTGTGGATGGAGAAGAAGCTCATGTTCTTGTCAAGAATGCTGATATGGCAATGTATTCTGCGAAAAACAGTGGTAAAAATCAATGTATTTTCTGCTCTTCTGAGTTAAAAAATGATGTGATAAAACAGATGAAGTTGTCAAATAAATTATACCGGGCACTCGAAAAGAATGAATTGTTTTTAAACTATCAACCACAGGTAAAAACAGACACCAGAGAAATAGTAGGGTTTGAAGCACTTTTGCGATGGAACAACAGTGAGTATGGATTGATATCACCTGCTGTGTTTATTCCGCTTGCAGAAAAAACAGGCCTTATTAAACCTATAGGATTATGGGTTATAAAAACAGTGTGCGAGCAATGTAAAAAATGCAGGAATAATAACGGTAAAAATTATCGAATATCTATCAATATGTCTTTAGAACAGTTAAAAGACATAAATATTATAAACGAGATCAGCATGATATTGAAGGATACAGGTACGGATACGAAAAATATTCAAATAGAAATAACTGAAAGTATTGCCTTTAATGAAGAACCTTTTGTATTAAAACGACTGCTCGAATTAAAAGAACTCGGATTGTCAATTGCAATAGATGACTTCGGTACAGGTTATTCATCATTAAGCAGACTTAAAACATTTCCGATTGACCTCATTAAAATTGATATGGAATTCGTTCGGGGAATATCTACAGGATCAAGGAAAGATAAGGCAATTATCAAAGGTACAATTCAGCTTGCAAAAAATCTTGACATAGAAGTTCTGGCCGAGGGGGTAGAAACACAGGAACAGTTTATGTTTTTAAAAAAAGCCGAATGTGATGAAATACAGGGCAACTATTTTTACAAACCTCTACTGGCTGATGAGGTAAAGCTGTTTTTGGATTAGTCAGTAACCATTTTCAATAATGTCACAAAAATGTGTAACCTGATATGTTTCGAATGAAAAATCATTATTATATTTTCCATGTCTGCTTTCAAAGTTCCGGGTCTGCTCATAATCCTGTTGAATTATTTAACAATTACTAAAAACTACTCATAACGTAATGCATCTATCGGATCCAGCATTGAGGCTTTACGGGCTGGATAAAAACCGAAAAACACTCCTACTGCTGCAGAAAAAATAAATGCCAGTGCAATTGTTGATGGCACAATTTCAGTCCTTAAACCCAGAAAAGAATCTGCTGCCCAGGCAAGACTCCAGGCTACTGCTATTCCGATAACACCACCCATAACACTCAATACAACCGATTCAACCAGAAACTGCATCAATATATCTGAACCACGGGCTCCGATAGCCATACGAATGCCAATTTCACGAGTTCGTTCTGTTACTGAAACCAGCATGATATTCATGATACCGATTCCCCCCACAACCAGAGAAACACCAGCTATTGCACCTAACAACAAAGTCATTACTCCTGTCATCTGTGTTGCTCGATCCATCATTTCTGTCTGATTCATGATTCTGAAATCACTTTCTTCATGCAGCGGTATCTGATGCGATTTCCGCAGTACAGATTCAATCTGATTCTGTGCCTCATCCATTAAATTCATGTCTGTAACACTGACAACAATCTGATTTACCCATCTGGATCCGCTGAGACGGTTCATTACAGTTGTAACCGGAGCAAGTATAATATCATCCTGATTCTGTCCGGCCGAACTGTTACCTTTTGATTTCAAAAGACCAATAACAGTGAACGGAACGTTTCTGATACGAATCTTTGCTCCAACCGGATCCTGATCCCCAAACAACTCTTCTGAAACCGCTTTACCAAGAATCGCTTTTTTAGCCGAAGCCCTGATATCGCGTTCTGTAAATGAAACACCACTTTGCAGTTCCCACTCCCTTATAGTCAGGTACGAGGGAGAAACTCCATATACAGTTGTCTGCCAGTTGCCGCTGGAAGAAATTACCTGTCCGCTTGTCCGGGAAATCGCTGAGGCTGCTGTTACAAGCTGGCACTCTCTTTGCAGCTTCTCTGCATCATCAAGCTTAAGGGTCTGGCGGCTTCCCGCTCCCATTTGCCGACCTCTCGATGAAGCTGCTCCCGGCCAGATCATAACCATATTACTCCCCATTGCAGAGATCTGGTCCTCAATCTGTACCTGGGCTCCCTTTCCAACTGCTACCATATCGATTACCGACGCAACACCGATGATTATACCTAACATTGTCAATAAAGAGCGCATCCTGTTACGCAAAATACTTTTCATTGCTGTTGCAAGAAGGCGGGTGACTCTCATATCAAATAATCTCCTGTTTCAAAACTGCAAGATCTTTATGTGCGCTGCGAGGGGTATCAACCTTTTGATCCGAGATTATTGTCCCGTCACGCATCCTTATTATCCGTTTCGTGTACCGGGCTATATCCGGTTCGTGAGTTACGACAATAACAGTTTTTCCCTGCGCATTCAATTCCTGAAAAAGTGCCATTACTTCGACAGATGTATGTGAATCAAGTGCACCTGTTGGTTCATCTGCAAGAAGAATAGCAGGGTCGTTAACAAGTGCACGAGCAATGGCTACCCGCTGCTGCTGTCCGCCAGAGAGCTGGTTTGGTACATGATGAATCCGTTCTCCAAGTCCGACCCTTTCAAGTGCTTCACGTGCGAGCTTGCGTGCTTTGACTGATGGCGTTTCATGCCGGTAGTGAACAGGTAATTCTACATTTTCCAGTGCCGTTGTACGTGGAATCAGATTGAAACTTTGAAATACAAATCCGATATGGCTGTTGCGAATAGAAGCGAGTTCTTTTCTATTGAGAATACCTGCATTATGCGAGAGCAGCGTATAGGTCCCACCTGTTGGTCTGTCCAGGCATCCTATAATGTTCATCATTGTCGATTTGCCGGATCCGGATGCACCCATAATTGCCACAAACTCACCTTCATCAACAGATAAAGTTATTCCGCGTAGTGCCTTTACAGAGACATCCCCCATCGTATACGTTTTCGTCAAATTATTAATACCAACGATCATTTTACCTCCTGCGACCGCCAATCCCCCCTGGCTGAGGAAATAATGATAAAGATTTTTTATTCTTTTTATCTGATCCGCTATTTATTCCAACAACAACCTGTAATCCCTCTTTTAAATTGATTCCACGGGCTTCATGAATCTCTGTCACAACTCCGTCAGATATTCCAGGTTTGACAAAAACAGGTTTTATCGATTTATCATACTGTAATAACCATATCATTCCCCGGTTTTGAACTGTCATGCCATCAGGTCCTCTCTTACGTGACTGGTTTGCTTCAGCCTTTTTTTCACCAGGTCCATCATTTTTTGATCCCGAACGAAAGCGCCGTTGATCACCTTTTCCTGAATCCTGTGAAGAATCACGTAGTTTGTTAATGTTGTCAATCACATTCTGTGGTGGATTGAATCGCAATGCAGCAGCAGGTACAATCAGTGTATTGTCTACCCGTTTCTGTATGAAATCGAGTGTTGCAGTCATGCCTGGAAGCAGCGATCCGTCGGGATTTTTTGCGTTGACAACAACTGTATAGGTAACAACATTCTGTATGGTTTCCGGTTGTAACCTTATCTGACTCACTGTACCTTCGTATTGGCGATCGGGATACGCCTGAACTGAAAACCGAACATTCTGCCCCTGACGAATATTTCCGATATCACTTTCGTCCACTGATGCAAGTATCTCCATATTGGCAAGATTCTCTGCAATAATAAACAATGTCGGAGCAGAGAGACTGGCAGATACCGTCTGTCCAACTTCAACACTTCGCTCAATAACGGTTCCCGAAATCGGAGAACGTATTGTAGCGTACCCGAGATTAATTTTTGCTTTTTTTACAGATGCATTGGCCAGTTCCAGGGCTGCTTTCTGAGTAAGATAATCGGTTTGTACTTTTGCAAACTCCTGTTCAGAAAGGTACTTTTTGTCATAAAGTGGTTTACTGCGTTCATACTCTGCTTTTGCAAGTTCGAACTGTGCCCGGGTACGGGATAGTGAAGCCTTCGCTTCATCATACGCACTCAATAAAAAGGTCCGGTCCAGTTCCGCAATTAACTGATCTTTTTGAACAGTATCGTTGAAATCAACATATACTTTTGAAATTGTACCGGATATCTGGGTGCTCACCTCGACATCACCAACCGGATTCAGTGTTCCGGTACTGCTTATCGTATTCTCGACAGTTCCCCTGGTGATCTTTTCTGTGATAAAAGATATGTTACCGGAAGAGTGATGCTTCTGTAAAACAAGCCAATAGGCTGCTGCCGCCGCACCCAGAATAACAATAATTAAACCTATTGTGACATGTCGTTTCATTTTTCTGTTTCCTCCTCCGGGAGTTTTGAGTATTTATCAACAATATCAGCTATCACACCGTTTTCATGTAAAATATTCATGTATGATGAAACGATCTGTAACCGGGCATCAATATCTGCGACCCGCGCATTGAGATACTGCGTGTTTACAGCAGATACCTCGGTTATAGTTGCTGCACCAACAGCATATCTCTCCTGTATAGCGTCAAGCGATTGCTTTGCAGATTGAAGCCGTGTACCGACTACTTCAGTCTGTTTTTGTGCAAGACTAAAATTAAGGCGGGCTT
>Ga0209075_1005039_pt1 | contig 10287 bp, 7 predicted proteins | sample Stecom2011_FD_187523 | JGI IMG/M metagenome (GOLD analysis project Ga0209075, IMG submission 187523) | Agricultural soil microbial communities from Utah to study Nitrogen management - Steer compost 2011 (SPAdes) (version 2) | ecosystem: Environmental > Terrestrial > Soil > Agricultural land...
TCACATTAAGAATGTTGTAAAAAATAATGGATATAATAATAATTGTTCTCATGATTTTTATTTTTTAATGAATTTTCGTGTGATATGTTTGTTATCGTATTGGAATTGGCATAAATACAAACCGTTTGTAAGGTGTGAAACATCAACAGATTCCTCGAAATGACCTTTTTCTAATGCTTTGAATGAATAAGAGCCTACTTCTCGACCTGAAATACCAAATATCCAATATCTTGTCTATTGTAGGAAATTATTGTTGTTGACTCTGGTTTAAAATACTCTTTATGTATATTTATTTGTTTTTCTTCATCCCACCTGCTTGCGTATAGGTGATGTGTGTGCCTTGAATGGTAAATATAAATAAATTCTCACAACTTATTGTGAGAAAGTCCAGAGAGTGCAAGTCTCTCATGTGCTGGGGTAACGCCTGGAAACATTAGTAAGTCGCAAGCTGGTTTGGAGCGATCCATGCACCGATGCGTCTGCAGGCGCACTTCGTCAGCTTAGCTGGCGGAGCCGTCTACTCGATTGTATGCCCGTGCTTTCTTTTCGACCGTGCGTTGGCGCAGACACACTTATTGACAAGCTTTGGCTCGTGCGGCTGGTTTGTGCGGCTTGGCAATGTGTGTGGCTGTTGAGCGGTGGCATCATAGCTTCGTTACAGAGTTTGCTAATCTTTTTTCTTTTCCTTGTCTTGTTGTGTAATAACGTTCTTCTATTCCGAAAAGCAACTTCTTCAATTCATCCTCCTTGGAAATGTTGAATTCTCCCTTTTTCTTATCATAGTCTAAGTCTTCACAATATTCTCGGATATAACGGAAAATACTCTTTTTCTCTTTTGGACTAAACTTTTGCAATGTTTCCATAGCCATTGCAATTCTCTTTCTGTTTGCTTTTTTCACTGAATCAGCTGAATAGTCATTTGATAAATTAATAAAGTCATTTTCTAAAAACTCTTCCGTTTCTTTTTGAGTTGCTTCTTTGTATAGTTTGTAAATGCCTTTGAAAATAGTTGTTATTGAGGTGAGCTTCTTGAAATATAATGTATCATTGTCCTTGACGTAGATTGCATCAGGCATACTGTTTATGATGACAATTGGCTCTTGGTCTTTCAATACAGGGGCATCTGATATTGAAAAGTATTTGCGTCTTATAATTTGGCTAGAGGTCACTTTTTGAAAATAAAACACACCACTTTGATAGGCACATAAAAATTCCATCTTTGTGAATTCAGACTTAGGGATTTGAACATATTCAGCTGACACAAACTTGTTCTTTAAAAAATCTAAGCAGTATTCTTCTTTTGAAAAGTTTGCAATGGCAAACCATTCATCATCTTCTAATTTGTAATCTGAATCAAAGACAACAGTACTATCAAGATCATCCGGTAAATTATATATGTCCTGTTTAGAAAGCACTTTATAAAGCTTTCCTTTCTTTCCTTTTGTTCTAGCTAATAGATGATTCATATTTTTAAATTTCAATAAACGTGAAGTCGTTTATTCGTTTCAATTCTGGAAACTCCAAGTCTTTTGGGTCTTTCAGAATTCTTTTCGTTATGAGGAATATTTTGATGTTATTCTCTGTAGACAGATAGTAAAAGTGAAATCCGAAGAAAAGGAAAAGAGGATTGAAGTATAATGCTTGAGACAAAAACGTGAAAATGAACAAAATGGCAAAAACAAAAATCAATGTGTCATAAAACGGAACACTTAGAGCGACAAAAAAATACCCCAAATAGCTAGGTAAATACGCATTGTTCGCCTGCTCTATCGCTGTTATCGGTGAGTTGTTTTCTCCTTCTTTTTCAATGCTATCATCACCCAATCCTTTTGCAAGCAACACGCTTAAAAAGGTAAAAATTACTGGTACAAGAAAATAGAGAATGTAGGAAACAAAAGCTGGCAAGCTATCGAGATACGGGCTTAGCTTATTGACTGTAACCTCTTCTTTAACCAAGAACACTACTAGAATCAATGATGTTGCATTGAAGGTTAAGAATAGCCTAAAAAATAAATTAACTATGTTCATCCTGTTATTCCATTTATGAAGGTCTCAACGAACTTTAAAATCTTGTCCGTTACTCTTTCTGCTACATTCGCTCGTTCTTTAAGAACAGGTCTTTTATTCAAAAGCCCAATTACATCATCTCTCAAAGGTTTTTTCTCTGTAAAAAGGTATTTACCAATTACATCCTGAAGTTTTTTCTTGTCAAGGCTTTCTTCTTCACTTAATTTTTTGAGGGCTTCTTTCCGTTCTTCATTCCAATAACTTTCAAACTCGTCTGGAATGTCGTCCGAATCTGAAATATGAGGTAGGTTCTGCTGAATGAACTTCTCAATCAATTCTCGTTTGCTTCTCAATTGCGCGTCACCGGAAACGATTTCAATCAGCGCTTTTTTCTGCTTCTCTTGCTCCTCAGGCGTTGCGTCTTTTAACTTGGCAAGTAACTTTAAAATGTAGGATACATTGATTTCATCACGGTGTATCAACTCCAATTCAAAATCTATATCACCTAATATACTGACCTTCTCTTTTTGGTTGTGTGCTTTGGCCTTGTCGTACAAGTCAAGGTATTTGCTTTTGTAATCTTCAAAAGACTGAGCTGTCATGGACAAATCGTCAAACTTGAATTCAGTGAATGTGGAAAGCACATTCTTCAAACGCATCAATTCACGAAAAGCTTGAATGAAAGATAATTCTTCTTCTTCGCTTCGCAAATCATTGACGCTATTTACCGTGGGCGCAATCTGTAACAAAGCAATAAAAGCCTGGTTGAATTTCGCAACATACGCTTCATAAGGTTGCATGATGATTTCATCAATGGCATTCTTGTTTGAAAATAGGGTGATGGCTTCATCCGTTGCCTCTTTCAAGTTTCTAAAGCAGACGATGTTTCCTTGCGATTTCACTTCATTCAAGATTCGGTTTGTTCTGGAATAAGCTTGAATCAGTCCGTGATATTTCAGGTTCTTATCCACATAAAGCGTATTCAAATGCTTGCTGTCAAAACCGGTCAAGAACATGTTAACCACAACCAAAACATCAATTTGACGGTGTTTCACCCGCTTGGCTATGTCGTTGTAATAGTTGTAGTAGGATTGATTGTCTTTGCTGGTATAGTTGGTTCCGAATTGCTTGTTGTAGTGTTTGATGAAATCTTCTAATTCATCTCTGGTATGTTGCGTGTTGTATTCGGCTTGCGGTTCTGCTGCCATACTTCGACTTAGCTCAGCCGAACTTAAAAATTCTTCATCATCAACAAATCCCACGGCATCTTTGTCGTCTTCATTGGCCGAATAGGAGAATATAGTTGCCAAGCGAAGGTTGTGTTTGCCTTCTTCTTTTTTCTGCAAAAACATTTTGTAGTACTCAATCAGAATGGGTACACTCGAAACACAGAAAATAGCTGTAAACTCTCGGCTATGGGTTTTTCGATTGTGATTAGCAATGATGTATTCCGTGATGTTATCCAAGCGAACAGGTGCATCCATTACTTCCGCTTCATCAATGGCTTCTACATTGATATCGAGGATATGGTCTTTCTTTTTAAAGGTTCGGATGTACTCCACTGAAAATTTGAGCACATTTCCGTCTCGTATGGCGTCTGTAATTACATATTTATGCAAGCAATCTCCAAATAGCATTTTGGTGGTTCGTTTGCCATATTCATTTTTGCCTGCATTGGGTTCAAAAATGGGCGTGCCCGTAAAACCAAACATCTGGCACTTTTCAAAAAACCGCTTGATGTCTTCATGTGTTTTTCCAAACTGACTTCTGTGGCACTCGTCAAAAATGAATACGATACGTTCTTTTTTCAAGGCTTCCATTCTTCCCAGGTAACGGGTTTTGCTGATAGCCGTATTCAGCTTTTGAATGGTGGTAACAATGAGTTTGTGGTCTCCTGCAAGTTGTTTTACCAGTGTGTTGGTGTTGTTGGTTCCATCAATACTTCCTTTACTGAAAGCGTTAAATTCTTTGGTGGTTTGGTAATCCAAATCCTTGCGGTCCACTACAAAAACTACTTTATGAACTTCCTTTAGATTGGTGAGAATTTGAGCGGCTTTAAACGAAGTCAGTGTTTTTCCCGAGCCTGTGGTATGCCAAATGTAGCCGTATTTAGTTGTGGTTTTTACCCGTTCAACGATATTTTCAACAGCATAAAATTGATAAGGTCGTAGCACCATCAGAATCTTTTGCGATTCGTTGAGAACGGTGTACTTGGTTATCATTTTAGAAATGTGGCAAGGCTCTAAAAACACTTCCGAAAATGCAGCTAACTGCGTAATCAAACGATTTTTTTCATCTGCCCAAAAGAAGGTTTGTTTGAATGAACGCGCTTTTAGGGGTGCGTTTGCGTAATACTTGGTATTGACTCCGTTGCTGATCACGAAAATCTGTACAAACTGAAACAATCCATGACCTGCCCCATACGAATGTCTTTCGTAGCGATTGGTTTGATTAAATGCCTCTTTAAGCTCTAAACCTCTTCGCTTCAATTCAATTTGCACCAAGGGCAAACCATTAATGAGAATAGTTACGTCATAGCGGTTTTTGTGCGTGCCCTCCATGGCAATTTGCTGCGTAACCTGAAACTCATTTTGGCACCAATGAATTTGGTTGATGAGTTCTACCGTTTTGGTCTCGCCTTTGTCATTGGTATAAGGTACCCGGTCTCTTAATATTTTGGCTCGTTCAAATACATTGCCTTTGTTGATGTAGTTCAGAATTTGTTTAAAATCGTTATCGCTTAACTGAACCTTGTTATGTTTCTCTAATTGATTTTTGAGATTGGCTAAAAGTTCATTTTCATCACGTATTACAACCCTTTTATAGCCAAGCCTTTCAAGTTGGGTAACTAAATTGTTTTCTAATATTTGTTCGGGTTGTGATGTCATGCTCCTGCTTCTGGATTTTTTAAGTCATTGGCAAGAGCCATAATTCTATCTGTCAAACTTGGAACTATCGTTTTGAACTCTGACAATTTCGGTTTTTCGTTCATTGTTTTAGCAACATCATCACGTAATGGTGGCTTTTCACTGAATAGATATTCATTAACCACTTCTTTTAATTCTTCACTTTTTAAATTTTCTGCCTCTGCAAATTCTTGAAGTGCTTGATTTTTGGCATCAGTCCAAAAGGTTTTTTCATCAAAGTCGGTTACTAATTTTTCAATCTGCTTTTCAATTGGTTTTTTAGTTTCTTCAGCAAAAGGTTGCTCTGTCAAGGTTTCAGCTTCAATAGCTTCCTCAATGACTTCCTTTACTTCTTCTTCTTCAATTGTTGAAACAGCTTCTTCATCTGGCTCTTCTTCTGTTTCAACAAGGTCTATATATTCTGTGTAGTAGTATTCTTCGTATTTATCGTAGGCATTTTCATAGAGAATTTTGCTAAAATCTACCTTGATACTGGAAACATGGTGCATTTCATCAAGCCAATCATTGAAATCAGTCAAGTCTTGATAAATTAACCTGTCTTGTGTTTTTAACTTTAGTAAATATTTTTCTGCTATTTGTTCAATCATAAATGAGCAAATACCATCCGTAATGGAACAAATAGATTTGGAAAGGGCGATACTACTTTCCTGCCTTTTCGGATAAACACGTCCATGCGAAATATCACCTCTCTCGTTACGAATAGCAGAGACTTTTGCAATAGCTTCAATAGCTTGATCTCTTACCTTTCGTTTGGCGTTGTCTTTGATTTTTTGAGTCACAGAAATGTCAATAAGCATATTGGCGAGTGATTCATGGACTTGTGACTCTACATAATCAGTGTAAACTTCATCAAAAGCTGTGTTTGTAAGTGCCTTCAAATCATTTTTACACTTGGTTCTTAAGGATTTGCTGTTGATGTACTTGTCGCTTAATAGTGAAAGACCCTTGAGGCACAAACCTTCAAGTAAAGATTTACAAGTTTCTATGGCAATATCAGGATGGATGCTCTTGTTTTCTTCAATTTTATCAATGAGTGTCAAATATCCCTCTATGCCTGGAATGAGTCTGGAATGATTTGATATGGATTGTTTAGTAAGTTCCATATCACACAAACATTTTTTGAAGTAAACCCTTTTTGTACTTTATTGAACCGTCTATTTCAACCCCAATTGACTCAATTGAATCATCCAAAGAAGTCAAAAAGTCAGCTATTTTAATTTGTTCATCCTCCTCTGGTAGAAGCACTCGAAGCTTCATCAACTCCACTTTGGACATATTAAACCGTGTACTTCCTTGAGCTAGTTTTATTATTTCCCGTCTAAAAAGTTCGCTTCTAAATAAATAGCGAGAAAACTGAGGAACTAATTCAGTGAGTGAATTTGGACGAAAGCCAAAGCAAAAGCTATTTAGGTAAACGTCCTCAACCTCTTCAAGCATTACAGATGCTGTTCCAATTTCATTTGGCGTTTCGGATGAAGTAGTAAAGAAAATATCACCGTATTGTACCTTGCTTTGGTTCTCGTTTTCCTCAATTTTTACGAAACCAAATTCCTTCACATTAATTTTAGAATTACTAAAAATCTGCATGTACTGGACATAGGGCTTGCCTTCTCCAAAGTCAACTTTTGTTTTACCTGTCAACCCATTAAATGTTGCCCCAATTTCTCCCAACTTCTTCTCCTCCCAATCTGGAAAGTCATTGCCATATTCATCCTTAAAGCGGATTTGCTGAGAAAACAATTGTTGCATCACGCCTTTTTTGTACTCTTCGAGCTTGGCTTTTTTCTTTTGCAAGAGTTGAATTCGCTCGTCAATGGCGGTGAGGAAGGAAGCGATTTTTTGTTGTTCTTCGGTCGTGGGAATTTGCAGTGATAAAGTCTTTAATTGACTTGCGTATAAATGCACCACTGAAATACCTTGGGCCAATCTTGCAATGTCCGTCTTTCTTGCATTGTTCAAGTAATAAGACAAATAGACGCCACTAATAGCAGATTTAATAATGTTTAAATCGCCACCAAGGGCAACTCCCTCTCTAAGCACACAGGATGCAGTTGCAATATCAATTTGCGTTTCACCTGACGCAGGAATAATTACATCATTTGCTTCACTAAGAACGAGTTCACTTGCTGGAATACTTGTTTTAGAATATACTTCATCAATGATTTCAGAATAGTGTGTATATAGTTCTCCATACCGAATACATTCTAAATTTCCATCTTCATCAATATCAGCTTTTGAAATTCCTTTTCCTTTGCTGAAAGTGGCAATATCTCCAAGTATTGTTGAAATCAATGAGTTATCAAACTCAGGAAATCTCAACTCAGGTTTAAAATTCACTTCTGCCATTACTTCAATTTTTTAATATTTTGATTCTGCACCAAGGATTTTAATTGTGCGATAGCAATTTGGTTGAGTTTTAGTAAGCGTTCGTTTTGAGGTAAGCCCATTCGGATAAACTCTGCATTCATACTTTCTATATTGGCCATAACCAATAATTGTTCTATGGTCGCGTAATCTCTTATATTTCCTTCACTTTCTGGATTTTCTTTCCGCCATTGGGCTGCAGTTTTTCCAAAAAGTGCCATATTAAGCACATCAGCTTCGTTAGCATATAGAACTGCTGCCTTTTTTGGTGTTATTGATTCAGGTACAATATGTTCTTTAATGGCATCGGTGTGAATTCGATAATTGATTTTTGAAAGTGTTCGATTCAAATTCCATTCTGTAGATAGTCTTCGGGTTTCATCCTCCTTAAGACGCTGGAACTCCTTTATTAGGTATAACTTGAATTCTGGGCTCAACCAACTCCCAAATTCAAAGGCAATGTCTTTGTGGGCAAACGTGCCTCCATAACGACCTGCTGAAGCTATTATTCCTTTTGCGTTAGTATGCTCAATCCATTTTTTTGCAGAAAGATAAAAACTGTTTCTCCCTGCTTCATTTTTAATTCCCTCGAATTCGGGGGAATTAAAATCGGGATTATTAAGTTGCTCCCAAACACCTAAGAAAAGAATGGTGTCTTTGTTTTTAAGCCAATTTTCAATCAACGTACTTCCTCCGTCAAAATTTTTGACCATGTCTGTTAAGGATATGAAATCATCTTCATTTTGTGATAAAATCGTAACGGCTGTTCCTTGAACATTAATTTTTGATTTCTTGCTCATGGCTCTTAATTAAAAAGGTGTTGAAATATTTAGTTCCGCACAAAATCCTGCAATAGTTTCATTGGTGCTTTGTAGCTCCGTTTCTATTCCTTTGAGTTCAACCGAAACAGCGTCCAAATCCACCGGTACTTCCTCTTCAAAGGTGTCCACATAGCGCGGAATGTTCAGGTTGTAATCATTTTCTGCAATCTCCGCCAAGGTGGCTACATAGCTATATTTATCAACGGTTTCACGGTTGCGGTAGGTATTTACAATACGCTCCACATCTTCATCACGCAATACGTTTTGGTTGCCTTCTTTTACGAAATGGTCATCGCCACTGGCATCAATAAACACAATGTTGTCATCAGCTTCACGGCATTTTTTCAACACCATGATACAAGTTGGAATAGAGGTTCCGTAGAAAATATTGGCCGGCAACCCAATCACCGCATCCAAGGCATTCATTTCTTTGATGATGTACTCCCTAATATGACCTTCGGCGGCCCCTCTAAACAATACCCCATGCGGAAATACGCTTGCCATAATACCATGGTCTGCCAACTGGTAAAGCATGTGGGTCAGGAAAGCGTAATCGGCCTTCGTTCTGGGTGCCAATCGTCCGTACTGGCTGAAGCGTTCATCTGTACTGAATAAGGGGTTGGCATTACTTTTCCAATGAGCTGAAAAAGGTGGATTGGCTACTACCGCTTCAAAACGTTTATCTAAGTGTTGCGGGTTTTCTAAGGTATCTTCTTGCTCAATATTGAAATTGCGGTAGTGAACATCATGCAAAATCATGTTCATTCGGGCAAGGTTGTAGGTGGTTCGTCCTAATTCTTGTCCGTAAAACTCGCTTACATCTGCTTCTTTGGCTACTCGCAAGAGCAAAGACCCCGAACCACAAGTGGGGTCATAGACTGATTTTAGTTTTGATTTTCCGGTGGTAACGATCTTCGCCAAAATTTTTGAAACCTGTTGTGGGGTATAAAATTCGCCTGCCGTTTTTCCTGCACCTGCTGCAAATTTTGCAATCAGGTATTCATAAGCATCACCCAACACATCCGAGTCAATTTCCTCCAATTTGAAATCAATCTTATCAAGATAATTCAAGATTTTTACAATGATTTCATTTCTCACACCAACGGTTCTGCCAATTTTGGTGGAATTCAAATCCAAGTCTTCAAACAATGCGTTGAAATCCTCTTCAGATTCCGTACCCATGGTGCTTTGCTCAATGTGGTTAAGAACGGCTTTAAGGTCTTCAAGAATGTAGTTGCTTTCGCTTTCAATGTCGGCATTTCCTTTGGCTGCTATTACCGCAAAAAGCTGAGAAGGTGCCAGGAAGTAACCCAACTTTAGCAAAGACTCTTCCTTGATGGCATCTAAGGTTTCTTGGTCAGTTACTTTTGTATAGTCGGTTACAGGTTCACCAATCAATAATTCATTGGCGTAAAGCGTTTGTTTTTCTGAAAGGTACTTGTAAAAAATAAAGCCTAAAATGTAGTCCCGGTAATCGTCTGCACTGATTTTTCCTCTCAGTAAATTTGCGATTCCCCATAGTTGGCTTTCAAGTAATTTCTTTTGGTCTTCTGACATTATTTATCTTTTAATTTTTGTGTTCAAATTTATATTTCTTTTGTCGAGCGTTGGCTACATTCAAGCTCTTTTGGTTTTTCAGCGTTTGCCTGTGTGTCGGCAAAAACCAAATGTGCTGTTTGTGCGGTTGGTTTTAGCTTGCTTACAACAATTGGCTATAGGTATTACGCATATATCACCTATACATTTCCCCACCAAATATAACATTAATTTCAATACTAAACCTCAACTACAACAGGCCTTTTCAATTGATTATAAAAAAAGTAAAAAATTTAAACCACTTTCTACCCGAATAATTATACGTATAATAAACGTTTAAAAAACGTTTAATTCTACGCTTAATATTCCAACACGAAGCTTCGATTTCCACCCCGACGAAAACCGGTAGCTTTGTGAACTTCTTTTTGTTTTGCAAGGCAAGTGAATTTGTGTAGCGACCTTGTGAAGCTCCCACAAATTGCATTGACTGCCAAAAAGAAGGAATAAACTTAATAGTTTGAATTTGGAAACACAGCAATATTAAAATCGATTCTTTTGAGCTTCTTTTAATTTTTTTCTTGTCGGCTGATGCTATGGCATCTCCTAAAGAAAGAAAAGTAAAATAATTCTCA
>Ga0209075_1005040_pt1 | contig 10287 bp, 5 predicted proteins | sample Stecom2011_FD_187523 | JGI IMG/M metagenome (GOLD analysis project Ga0209075, IMG submission 187523) | Agricultural soil microbial communities from Utah to study Nitrogen management - Steer compost 2011 (SPAdes) (version 2) | ecosystem: Environmental > Terrestrial > Soil > Agricultural land...
TGGCGCCACCCACGGGTACCTCCATGGGCTGGCTGGCGAACACGCCCTCCAATGCATGGATGGGCGAACCCGCCGTCACGACCTTGTTGCGTTCGCGGCAGGTGGCGTGGATTATCTCCTTCACCTGCGGGACCTTGTGGCCGTCGACGCCGATGAGCACCGTGGTGTTGCCCTCCCGAAGGAAACCACCGGTGGACGCCAGTTTGGTGGACTGGAAACCCTGCTCGGCGAGGGCTTCCTGCAGGCGCGTCGCGTCGGCATCCTGCACGATGGCAAGTATCAGTTTCATACTGCGAACATGGTAGCAGAGGGCGCCGGCCCCCGTTTGGGGGTAAAGTTCAGTGACGTTCCGGGAAGGTAGGGGAATGGACGAGCAACGCTACGTGGTAGAGATAACTCGTCCTGTGCCGCCCGAGAAGGTAGAGCAGGTGGCTCAGCGCATAGCTGAACGCCTGAACGTTCCGGTCGACCGGATCGTGACCCTGCTAGACGGGCGCATGGGGGAGGTCACCAAACCGGTGCTGGCCGACAAGGCCGACGCCATCGCGGAGGTGTTCGCGGAGGCGGGCGTCCGGGTAGTGGTGGCCGCCGCCCGTGTTACCCCACCGCAGTACGAGGAGCGGTTCGGCCAGCCGCATGAGGCCGAGGAGCGGACGTCCGGCCCGGACGAGCCGGCCGCGATGACCGAGGAACCCGCACCCGACCCTGCCCTGGAGCGCGACTCAGCACTGGAGCCCGATCCGGCCCCGGAGCCCGACTGTCCCCCCGAGCCCGAGTTCCCCGAGCCCGAGCCCCCCGAGCCCGAACCTGACGACACCGTCCCCTGGGGGCAGGACGTCACCTGGGGCTTCGACGCCAAGGCGGCTCAGGCCTGGAGCAGGCCCGAACGGTCGGAGGAGCAGCGTGACGACGAGCACGCGCGCGATCACGAGGGAACCGCCTTCGCGCCAGCCGATCCCGTCGGAACGCGTGATCACGAGGACGAGCGCGCGTCACCGCTGGAAGCCCCGGAGCAGCCCACGGACCAGCCCTCCCAGCCTTACGCTGACGAGGCTCAGCCTGCCGGAAGCCAGCCGTACGTCCCGGAGGAGGAGGCCGACAGGCTCGGGCCCTCCCCCAGGCCGCTCCGCGTGGCCTACGAGAACCAGCCAGGCACGGTCGCGCCCCGCCAGCCGGAAGGGGAGGAAGCGCGGCACGACCCGGGCGCCGAGCCGGATGGGGGGCGAGGCCGCGACCGTGAGAGCCCCCCGGCGGGCTACGCCGCGTCCACGCGCTGGACGCCTTCGCCGCACGACCCTTACGCTTTCTCGCCCGAGGACGCTCCCGGCTACGCGGGTAAGCGCGCCACCCCCATGGGGCCCGCACGCACGAGCCCCCTGACGAGGGAGTGGGCGGAGGAGGAGCAAGGCGGCAGCGAGAGGGTGGAACGCAGCGGCATCGGCGGCTTCTACTCGCCCGACGAGGACGAACCGCGCGAGGGCCCGAAACTGCGCGTCTACCTGCTGTGGGGCCTGGCCATATCCCTGCTGGTGCTGATCCTCCTGCAGTTCGTGCTGGCCATGCGGGTCGACGGCGCGCCGGAGGCCGGCGCCGCCGCGTTCCAGGCGGGCCTCGTGGCCTACCGCAACGGCGACTTCGCCGCGGCCCGGCGGCACTGGGAGCCGGTGGGCGATGCGGGGCACGCCGAGGCGCAGTACCTGCTGGGGTTCATGCAGCAGAACGGCCTGGGGCAGCCGTGGAGCAACGCCCGCGCCGCCAGCTGGTACCGCAGGGCCGCCAACCAGGGCCACCCCGAGGCGCAGATGGCGCTGGGTGACCTCTACCTACGCGGCATGGGCGTCGAACTCGATCCGCGCGTCGGAGCCGCCTGGTACGCCAGCGCGGCGGTGGCCGGCCACCCGGCAGGGCAGTTCGAGTACGCCAAGCTGCTGCTGCACGGCACCGGCGTGGAGCGCGACGTGAGCGCCGCCCTGGCCTGGTTCGAGGCGGCCGCGAAGAACGGGCACGAGCAGGCGGCGGATTACGTGGCTTATGCGAACCTCGACAGAACCCCGGACGCCGAGCCGGGCGGCGCGCCACCGACGGAACCCACCCTGCCCTGAATCCTGATGGCCCCTGATCCCGTTGGGCCGGCTGTCAGTAGCGCCTCCGTGGCCCTCCGGTCATTAGCCCTAGGTGTAGGTCTCACTCAAACGGCCGTCATCTTCCGCTGCTATCTTCATAGACGATGAGACCTTCCAGCTTACGCTCACCCATCAGCCTGCGCCTGGGCGTGGCGGCCCTGCTCCTCGCCCTGACCGGTCTGGTGACCGCGCAGTCCACCGACAACCCCATCACGTTCAGCAGCGAGATCTACGTGGTCAGCGAGGTCACGGCTGACGATGGCAGCAAGGAAGAGCGCTTCAGCGCCGCCACCAGCGCCATCCCAGGACAGGTGGTCGAGTTCCGCATCATCGCCACCAACTCCGGCGAGACGACGCTGCCCGCGGGGCGTGTGCAGATCCTCGGGCCCATCGCCGAAGGTCAGGCGTACGTGGGCAACTCAGCCAGCCCCAGCACGGAGAACCGGCTCCTCACCGAGTTCTCGGTCGACGGCACGGAGTTCTCCGAAGCGCCCGTCCTGGTGGGCACGGGCGAGGGTCGCCGAGTGGCCGACCCCAGCGAGTACACCATGATCCGCTGGACGCTCCTCACCCCCATGGAGCCGGGCCAGGAGGTCACGCTGGTCTACCGGGTGCTGATCGAGTAAGGCCAGCGGGCTCACCCCACGGCGGGTGAGGCTACGTCGAACGCCCGCCGAAGCGGGCGCGTGCCTGGAATATCGGAGAACCGTAGCGGCCGGACCCTAATCAGCGTCCGGCCGCTCCTGGTACTGCAGTTCGTAGAGGCGGCGGTAGTAGCCGTCGTTCTTCAGCAGTTCGAAGTGGTTGCCCTCCTCGATCAGCTTGCCCTTGCGCATGACCATGATGCGGTCCACGTCCTGGATGGTGCTGAGGCGGTGCGCGATGATGATGCTGGTTCGGCCCTGCATGAGCTTCTCCAGGGCGTCCTGGATGAGCTCCTCCGTCTCGGTGTCCACGTTGGCGGTGGCCTCGTCCAGTACCAGCAGGATGTCCGGGTTCTGCACCAGCGCGCGGGCGAAGGCGATGAGCTGCTTCTGCCCGGTGGAGAAGCCGGCGCCGCGCTCCAGCACGGGCGTGTTGTAGCCCTCCGGCAGGCGCGAGATGAAGTTGTGGGCGTTCACGAAGCGCGCTGCCTCCTCCACCTGCTCCTGCGGGATGGAGTCGTCACCCAGCGTGATGTTGCTGCGGATGGTGCCCGAGAAGAGGAACGGGTCCTGCAGCACTATGCCCACGTGGCGCCGCAGCTCTACCTGGTCGTAGTCCTTCACGTCCACCCCGTCGATCTTCACGGCGCCCTTCTGCACGTCGTAGAAGCGGCTCACCAGGCTGATGATGGTGGTCTTGCCCGCGCCCGTGTGGCCCACGAAGGCCACGGACTCGCCCGGCGCGATCCGGAAGTCCACACCTTTGAGCACCCACTCGTCATCGTCGTAGGCGAACCAGACGTCGTCGAACACCACCTCGCCGCGGAAGCGGTCCTCGAAGAGGGTGGGGTCCTCGGGTGAGGTGATGCGCTCCGGCGTGTCCAGCAAGCCGAAGATGCGCTCGGAGGAGGCCATGGCCGCCTGGATGATGTTGAACTTCTCCGAGAGGTCCTGCAGCGGCCGGAAGAACATGCCCGAGAACTGGATGTACGCCACCAGCACACCGATGGTCACGGTGCTGGCCGCGGCCTCGCCCAGCAGCTGCGTGCCCGCGTAGAAGAGGATGAGCCCGGTGCTGAGCGCGCCGATGATGTTGACGGCGGGGAAGAAGAGCGAGAACCAGCGCACCTGCTCCAGGTTGGCTTCCAGCAGCTCCAGGTTGAGGTCGTCGTAGCGACGCTGGTTGCGGGCCTCGCGGTTGAAGAGCTGCACGGTCTTCATGCCGCTCAGGTTCTCCGCCAGGTAGGCGTTCGAGCGCGAGGTGCGCAGTCGTGTGACCCGGTAGGCCGTGCGGATCCTGCGCCGGAGGAAGTTGAGGGTGAGGAACAGCGGCGGCATGACCACGAGGGTTATGAGGGCCATGCGCCAGTTGATGGAGAACATGTAGACCAGCAGGCCGACCATGAGGCCCACGTCAACTATCAGGCCCACCACGCCGTCGGTCATCATCTGCTGCACGGCGTCCACGTCCGAGGTGATGCGCGTGATGAGGCGCCCCACCGGCGTGCGGTCGAAGAAGCCCATGTGCAGGCGCTGGATCTTGCTGAACGTCTCGCGCCGCACGTCGAAGATCACCCGCTGGCCCATCCAGGCCACCAGGTACGTGTAGCCGTAGCGCAGGCCGAAGCTCAGCAGCCTTAGCGCCATGTAGGCCACCACTATCCACGTGAGGCCCTGCAGGCGCTCGTCCACGCTCAGCAGCTGGTACTCGGGGGCGGAGGCCACGATGTAGCGGTCGATGGCCCACGACAGCAGGGTGGGGAAGGCGGGCGTCAGCAGCGAGTAGACGAGCAGTAGCACCACCGCCATGCTGAGCTGCAGCCGGTACGGCTTGAGGTAGCCCAGCAGCCGGCGCATTATGCCCTGGTCGTAGCCCTTCTCGAACGCCTCGCCGTCCTCGTCGCGCAGGCTCTCCTCGCGCATGGCCTTGCGGCGCGCCTTCCGGTCCCGCCGGAGGGCCTCCTTGGCTTCCTGCGCGGAGTAATCCGGCAGGTCGGTGTCCAGCAGGTCGGCCGGGCGCTGGTTGGCTAGGCGGCTCATGCTGCCTCCAGGTCGGACTCGAGCTGCTGCCGGCGGTCCACGTCGGCGTACCAGCCGTCCAGCGCCACCAGCTCCTCGTGGGTGCCTTCCTCCACGATGCGGCCGTCGTCCAGCACCAGGATCCTGTCCACGTTCTGGAAAGCGCTCACGCGGTGCGCCACCACGATGGTGGTGCGCCCCTCCTGCGCTTCGGCCAGCCCCTCGAGGATGCGCGACTCGGTCTGGGTATCCACCGCCGAGAGGGCGTCGTCGAAGATGAGGATGGCCGGCTCGCGGATGAGCGCGCGGGCGATGGCCGTGCGCTGCCGCTGCCCGCCCGAGAGCGTCACGCCGCGCTCGCCCAGCTCCGTCTCGTAACCGCGGGGGAACTCCTCCAACTCACCGTGCAGCTGCGCAAGCTTGGCGGCGCGCTCCACCCGGGGGCGCAGTTCCTCCGCCGGCGCCTCCGGCAGGCCGTAGGCGATGTTGTCGGCGATGGAGTCGGAGAAGAGGAACGGCTCCTGCGGGACCAGGCCGATGTAGCGGCGCAGCACCTCGACCGGGAACTTGCGCTGGTCGATGCCGTCTATGAGTATCTGGCCCGAGTCGGGCTCGATGATGCGCGTGATGAGGTTAACGATGAGGGTCTTGCCGGAGCCGGTGCGGCCGGTGATGCCGATGGACTGGCCAGCGGGGATCTTGAAGCTCACGTCGTCCAGCACCTTCACGCCCTTGTACGCCAAGCTCACGTTGCGGAACTCGATGTCGCCCTTGACCGAGCGCAGAGAGTAGTCCGTGTTCTCGTCGTCCTGCACCTCGGGCACGTTGTCGAGGATCTCGCGCAGGCGCTTCCACGAGGTGGTGCCGCGCTGGACTATGCTGCCGATCCAGCCCATGGCGATCATGGGCCACTGGATGCCCTCGAACAGGAAGACGAAGCTGGAGAACTCACCGATGGTGAGGTCGCCACCGATGCCGAGCACCAGCCGGCCGCCCACCAGCAGCAGGAACGAGATGGTGAGCCCGAAGAGGAACTCCATCAGGGGGTGCAGCGGCCCCTCCACCCGCACCAGGTGCAGGTTGCGGCGCACGAACTCGTTGTTGAGGTCGCCGAACCTGTCGACCTCCCGGTCCTCCATGCCGAAGCCCTTCACCACCCGTATGCCCGAGAAGTTCTCCTGCGCCATGGCGGAGACGTTGGAGAACTGCTCCTGCACCCGCTGGTAGCGTCTATGCACTATGCGCAGGATGAGGAAGAAGGAGAGCGAGATGATGGGCGCCGCGGCCAGCGTTATGAGGGTCAGGGTGGGGCTCAGCTGCACCATGCGGTAGGCGGTGAAGCCGAAGACCACGCTGATGTTGATGACCTGGTAGATGCCGACCCCCACCAGCATGCGCACGGCGTTCAGGTCCGCCGTGAGGCGCGCCATTAGGTCGCCCACCCGGGTGCGGTCGAAGTAGCCGCCGTCGAGGCTGGTGAAGTGGTGGAAGATGTCGCGCCTGATCTCGAACTGCATGTCCCAGCTGGCGCCCAGGACCAGGCGGCGCACCATGACCATGGCGACGCCGGCCACGGCGGCCACGCCAAGGAGGAGGGCCACTTGCAGGAGCAGGCCGCGCATGTCCATGGTTCCGGCGCTGAGGCCGTCGATGACCCGGCCCGGGATGATCGGTATCAGAGTCGCGAAGTAGCCGTTGGCGAGGATCAACACCGAGCCGATGGCGAACGCCCGGCGGTGCTTCCCAACGTACTTTGACAGGTCCCTGAAGGTATTGAGCACTTGTCCCCTTATCCCGTGTAACTCTGGTGAACTGTATCTCCGAAGCGCGTTGCCCGCAGCATGCACTCGCACGCGGCCTTCATAGGCAACGGACGATTAGCCAAACGCAACTATAACCCCACTGGGCCTGGGTCCGGCGTGCCGGAGCGACTAGGGTACCAGGAGTGGCTGCCCGTAGGGGGCACCGGCGAGGAAGAGTTCCAGACGTATGGGTCCCGGCGCGTTGGTGAGCCAGGTGCCGCGGAAGATCTCGCCCCCCGTGACCGTGGTCTCTTCCACCAGCTGACGCTCGCCCTCGATGTCGGTGGCCCAGACCTCGGCGGACTGCGTGCGGATGCCGGGGAAGATGGTCCAGGCGTAGGCCACTTCCCTCAGCTGAGGTTCGCGTATCACCGCGCGCACCCCGTCCGTGCTGAGAGGCACGGGGTGCGCGTTCACTATCAGTGTCAGGGCGTTGCCCTCTCCAACCTGCCCGGGCGGGGGTGTCTGGGCCACCACCCCCTCGGGCAGCCCAGGGTTGGCCAATGTCCTCAGGCTCAGGTTCCAACCGGCCGCCGCTCGCTGCGCCTGCGCGAGCGGCATGCCCACCACGTCGGGTGCACCTCCGCCGCTGGCGCCGGCCGTACCGGTCTGCACGACAAGGCGCAGCACGGCGTCCTCGGCCGCCACGGGCACGTACGGTGCCAGCGACTGGCTCAGCACCTGGCCGGCGAAGCCGCTCGGTGCGGCGACCTCGTCCACCAGTATGCGGTCCTCGGCTATGCCCGCCATGCGTGCCAACTCCCGGGCCTCCGCCACCTCCAGGCCCACCAGGTCGGGGAGGAACGTCCGCGCTTCCGTGGGGCCCAGGCTCACCACCAGGTCCACGCTCTCGCCACTGCCGATGCGGGCGCCCACATCGGCGCCCTGCGCCACGACGGTGCCCGCGGCCTGCGGTGCATGCGCGCGCGCCACCTCGCCCACGTGCAGGCCCGCCGCCTCCAGCACCTGCGCAGCGGAACCGGGGTAGGCCGTGCCGATCAGGTCCGGGACTTCGGTGGGCGCCGCTTGGCCCGGGGGCAGCGCGTAGCTGAGTCTGATCTGGCGGCCGGGCCGCAACTCGGCGCCCGCACCGGGCTCCAGCGCCAGCACGGTACCCACCGGTTCGCTGGAAGCCACCGGCACGGGCACCACCGCCAGGGCCATGTCCGTCAAGGTATCGGCCGCGGCTTGCGCCGGCTGACCTACCAGGTCGGGCACGATCACCAGCCGGTCCACTCCGCCGGAGCGCGCCGCCGCCACGGTCAGCAGGCCAGCAACTACCAGCAGCAGGGCGCCGATGCCCCAGCCGATGGTCGAGGCGGAAAGTCGTTCCAGCCACTGCAGCTTGGGGGCGTCCACGTGCCGAAGCGGCCGCGCCGGTTCGGCGTCGGCGGGCATGGTCTCCGGCGGTGCCACGGCCCCCCCGAAGGGCAGGCTGTATAGCTGCGCCTTGGCCGCGCGGCCGTTCGGTTTGAGGATCTCGGCGGAACCGCCGGGGTAGCCGTGGGCGGCCAGCGCCTCGGACACCTCCGCGTCGCGTGCGGGGTTCGCACCCTCGGGCGGCGTGAGCCATGCCACGTAGTGGGCGCCGGGCCTGGAGACCACGTCGTGTAGCGCGGCGTGGCCTGACCTCTTCAGTTGCTTGAGGAACCTGCGGTAGCGCTCGAACTCCCCTTCGCGCTCGGGTGGCAGATCGAACCACTCGATGCGCAACGGGGTGCCGTCCGGGGCGGTGGCGCGGAACTGCGTGCAGCCCCCACCCAGGGGCTGCTCCGCTATCACCTCGTAGCGCCCATCTATCAGCGACATGGCGCCCTTAGGCTACTAGGCCGCACCGCTAGGACGGTAGCGAGGGCTCAGTCGCCGGATTCGCCGGCCGGACGCGGTTCGGGGCGCGGCTCGAGCGGACCGTGCCGCCCATGCTCCGCCGCCTGCTTCTCGCGTTCCTGCACCGCCTGCTTCTCGCGCTCCTCCAGCTCCTGGATGCGTCGCTCCCAGGCGTCGGCTGCGTCGATGATCCACTGCTTGATCTCGGCGGCGCCCTTGCCCTCCAGGGCCATCTGGTGCGCCTGGTGGATGAGCTTGCCGTCGATCGTCTCGCGCTCCAGCAGCGCCTCGGCCACGGCTTCCACCGTCACCCAGTTCTGCTCGATGAGCTCCTCGGTCTCGCGGTAGCCGGTCTCGAGGATCTCGTTGACTTCCTCCTCGAGCTCGCGCGCTGTCTCCTCGGAGAAGTCCTTGCGGCGCGTGATCTCGCCGCCCAGGAAGACCGGTCCCTGGTCGGAACCCCAGGCCACGTACTCGCGGCTGCCCATGCCCAGGTCCAGCACCATCTGCTTGGCCATCTCCGTGGCCTGCTTCAGGTCGTTGCTGGCCCCCGACGAGATGGTGCCGGTGATCTTCTTCTCCGCTACACGGCCCGCGAACGCCACCCGCAGCTGCGAGCGGAAGCGGTCCACGTCGTAGAACATCTCCTCCTTGGAGAGAGGGGCCATGAAGCCGCCCGCCCCGCCGCGCGGCATGATCGTGACCTTGCGGATGTCGCCCAGCAGTGGCTGCGCGGCGTAGGCCACGGCGTGCCCGGACTCGTGATACGCCAGGTTGCGCCGCTCCTCCTCGGTGGGCACGAGGCTGCCGCGCCGCAGGCCCAGCGTGATGCGGTCCAGCGCCTCGTTGACGTCGGCCCAGCTGATGATCTGCTTGTTGTTGCGGGCAGCGATGAGGGCGGCCTCGTTGGTGAGGTTCTCGAGGTCGGCGCCGGAGAAGGCCGGAGTGGCCTCCGCCAGGCGACCCAGATCCACGTCGTCGGACACGGGCTTGTTGCGCACGTGCACCTTGAGGATCTCCTTGCGCTCCTTCTGCGTGGGCAGGCCGATGGTGACCTGGCGGTCGAAGCGGCCGGGACGCAGGAGCGCCGGGTCGAGGATGTCGGGCCGGTTGGTGGCCGCGATGATGATGACCGAGGTGTCCTTCTCGAACCCGTCCATCTCCGAGAGGATCTGGTTGAGTGTCTGCTCGCGCTCGTCGTGCCCGCCGCCTATGCCGGCCCCGCGGCGGCGACCGATGGAGTCGAGCTCGTCGATGAAGATGATGGAAGGCGCCGACTTGCGGGCCTCCTCGAAGAGGCTGCGAACGCGGCTGGCGCCCACGCCAACGAACATCTCCATGAACTCGGAGGCGGAGACGGTGAGGAACGGCACGCCGGCCTCGCCGGCCACGGCGCGCGCCAGGAGCGTCTTACCGGTGCCCGGGGGGCCCACCAGCAGCACGCCCTTGGGGATCTCGGCGCCTATGCGCAGGTACTTCTGAGGCGTCTTGAGGAAGTCGACCACCTCGATGAGTTCCTGCTTGGCCTCCTTGTGACCGGCCACGTCCGTGAAGGTGGTGGTGACCTTGTTCTCGCGGCCGAAGGTCTTGGCCTTCGACTGGCCGAACTGCATGACCTGGTTGGGCCCGCCCTGGGCGCGCATGAACACGAACCAGAAGAAGGCTATGAGCACCAGGATGGGCAGGAAGGTCAGGAGCAGACCCGTCCACTGCGGCGGGTTGCGGATGGTGACGGCGCCTACGTTGCCGCGCATCTCTTCCAGCAGGGAGTCCGTGAGGATGGCGGTGGTGCGGAAGCTGCGGATTGTCTGCGGCTCGCCTTGGATGGTGACTTGGGATTCGGTGGTCAGTTCGCCGGTGATGACGCCGTTG
>Ga0209075_1005041_pt1 | contig 10287 bp, 12 predicted proteins | sample Stecom2011_FD_187523 | JGI IMG/M metagenome (GOLD analysis project Ga0209075, IMG submission 187523) | Agricultural soil microbial communities from Utah to study Nitrogen management - Steer compost 2011 (SPAdes) (version 2) | ecosystem: Environmental > Terrestrial > Soil > Agricultural land...
TATTTCAAAGACCCATTTTATTTCTTATCTTTTTCTATTATTAATTCTTTACTCTTCATAATTCTAATTGTATTACTTCTTTCAATATCACTTAATTTAGCTTTAATTACTCTAATTTGTTCATCTAATTCTTTTAAAACTATATTTTCTATCGCGTTTACTCTTCGCTTAGATTTTTCAATTTCAATAATCATTCTTTCAACTTTAGCTTCTAATTCTAAAAGCTCTATTAGTTTTGGTAATAAAGTTTTACTATAGTTTATTAATTCATCAAATGCTGCTGTTGTTTTTAAGTAATTATATGAATTAGTAGAATCTTCTTTTTCAGCAACTTTAATTAAAGGAATATCAATTCCCATAATTTTAGTTGTATAAAAAAGTAAAGATGTATTAATTTTAAAGTTTTCTAACTGCTTTAAAACATCATTTTCATTCATTTTAACTAAAGATAACTTATAATAATTTAAAACTTTTTCTATCTTTGTTTCAACTTCATTTCTTAATTCTTTATAATCGCTAATGATATTTATAAAGTTTCTTATAATTTCATCTTGTTTATCTTTTAGTAATTTATGTCCTCTTTTAGTAGTATCAAATTTTTTTCTTAAATTCATTAACTCCATCCGTGATGGATTAACTATTTTATTCATAAATTACTCCTTGTTGTAATATTTTTCTACATAATCAGGCTTAATTCTTCTAAGTTCACCTTTTGGTAACATACTTAATAATTTCCAACTAATATCTAATGTATCAATAATAGAACGATTAGTTTCGAATCCTTGTGAGATAAATTCTTTTTCAAACTCATCAGCAAATCTTGCATAAATTTGATCAAGCCTTGATAATGCTGAATCACCTAAAACTAGTGATAATTCTTTTGCTTCTTTACCTCTAGCATATGCAGAAAAAAGTTGATTAGATACATCTGCGTGATCTTCTCTTGTTTTACCTTTACCAATTCCTTTATCTCTTAATCTAGATAGTGAAGGTAGAACATCAATTGCTGGATTGATTCCTTTCATTGTTAATTCTCTTGATAAAATAATTTGTCCTTCAGTAATATATCCAGTTAAATCTGGAATTGGATGAGTTTTATCTTCCTCTGGCATTGTAAGAATTGGAAGTTGCGTAATAGTCCCTTCTTTTCCTTTTATACGTCCTGCTCTTTCATAAATAGATGCAAGATCTGTATACATATATCCTGGATATCCACGACGTCCTGGAACTTCTTTTCTTGCTGCTGACATTTCTCTTAATGATTCAGCATAATTAGTAATATCTGTTAAAATAACTAAAACGTGCATTCCTAACTCATAAGCTAGGTATTCTGCTGCAGTAATAGCCATTCTTGCGGTTGCAATTCTTTCAATTGCTGGATCATTTGCTAAATTTGTAAACATAACAGTTCGACCCATTGCATCTGAGCCTTCAAAAACTTCATTAAAATAATTTGCTTCTTCAAAAGTAATTCCAATTGCAGCAAACACAACTGCAAACTTATCATTTGCTCCTAGTACACTCGCTTGTTTAGCAATTTGAGCTGCAAGTTTGTTATGTGATAAACCTGATGCTGAAAAAATTGGTAATTTTTGACCTCTAACTAAAGTATTTAAGCCATCAATTGATGATATTCCAGTTTGAATAAATTCATTAGGATAATTTCTTGCAACGGGATTTATAGGAACTCCGTTAATATCAAGTTCTTTATCAGGTATAATTTCGCCCTTATTATCAATAGGACGACCCATACCGTCAAATTTTCTTCCTAAAATTGCTGGAGATAATCCGAATTTTAATCCTTCACCTGTAAAAACTGCTTTTGAATCACTAATTTTTAATCCTTCACTACTATGAAAAAGTTGAACAACAGCTTTATCATGGTCAACTTCTAAAACTCTTCCTAATCGTTCAGTTCCATCTTTTTGAATAATTCGTACCATTTCATCATATTTAGCACCTTTAACTTTTTCAACTACCATTAAAGGTCCAACCGTTTCTTTAATTGTTTTATAAGCTTTAATCATAAGAAAACACCTTCCTTACTTTCCAAATTAGAAAATTCACTTATCATTTCTTTTTTAAGTTTTGCACTTGCTTGTTCAATGTTTTCTTCTAATTCATACTTTAAAAAGCCTAGTTTATCATTAATTTCTAATTCTTCAATTTGACTATATTCAATATTGTTTGAAACTGCATCTAATGCTAAATCAAACCAAGTTAAAATAATATCCATTAAGATATTTTGCTTTTTAAGTGAAGAATATGTATCTATTTCATGGAAAGCATTTTGGTGAAGATAATCTTCTCTTACCATTTGAGCAACATGTAATTTAACACGATCTTTAGAACTTAATGAATCAACACCTACAAGTCTTACAATTTCAAGTAAACTTGTTTCTTCTTGTAAAATTATTCTAAATCTTCTTACAAAATCTTGCCATGTTGTAAATTCTTTATTATTAAATCGTTCTACATCATCACTATATAATGAATAACTCTTAATCCAGTCTATTGCAGGAAAATGTCTTTTATTTGCAAGCTCTGCACTTAATCCCCAAAAGACTTTAACAATTCTTAATGTTGCCTGACTTACTGGCTCGGATGTATCTCCTCCTGGAGGCGATACAGCACCAATTGCTGTAATTGAACCAATTTTTTTATCACTTCCAATTGTTTCAACAACACCAGCTCTTTCATAAAAGTCAGATAATCTTGATGCTAAATATGCTGGATATCCTTCTTCACCTGGCATTTCTTCTAAGCGCGAACTCATCTCTCTTAAAGCCTCTGCCCAACGTGATGTTGAATCGGCCATAATTGCTACTTTATACCCCATATCACGATAATACTCAGCAATTGTAATACCTGTATACATTGAAGCCTCTCTTGCTGCTACTGGCATATTAGAAGTATTTGCAATTAAAACAGTACGCTCCATTAAAGAGTTACCTGTTTTAGGATCAATTAATTCTGGAAACTCATTTAAAACATCAGTCATTTCATTTCCACGTTCACCACAACCAACATAAACAATAATATCTACATCAGCCCATTTAGCTAATTGATGTTGAACAACTGTTTTTCCAGATCCAAACGGACCAGGTACTGCAGAAATCCCACCATTAGCAATCGGAAATAATGTATCAATTACTCTTTGACCTGTAACCATCGGTTCTCTTGGAGGTAATTTCTTTGTATATGGTCTTTTTTTCCTAACCGGCCATACTTGGCGCATTTCTAATTTAATCTCTTTACCATTATTATCAAGTAGACCTATTTTATCTATTACCGTAAATTCGCCTTCTAAAATCTCAGTTACTACACCACTTAATCCTGGTTGAATTTTTATATAATGCTTAACAATATTAGTTTCTTCTACCTCACCAATAATATCTCCTTCATTAACAAAATCACCAACCTTAACCGTTGGTTTAAAATACCATTTACGGTCTCTATCTAATCTCGGTACCGATACTCCTACAGGAATAAATGCACCATACTCATCATATATCTTATCTAACGGTCTTTGAATACCATCAAATATACTTTCAATTAACCCCGGTCCTAATTCTACTGATAATGGATTACTTGTATGAAAAACTGGTTCTCCAGGTCCTACTAAAGCTGTCTCTTCATAAACCTGAATTGAAGCCAAATCATCTCTTAATTCGATAATTTCACCAATAATGCGTTTTTCACCTACAAAAACAACATCATAAACTTGTGAATCGCGCATTCCACTAGCAACGACTAATGGCCCGGATATTTTAACTATTTTACCTACTATATTATTCATTAATATCCCTCATCTAAAGTAAGTCAATTCCAATTGACTTCTTTATTTTCTCTTTTATTTCCAACTGTTTACTACCCTTTTTATCACTACTAAATGGAATTTCTAAAAACAGTGGATACCCTTCATATCTTTTAAATTTCAAGATCATATCCTTTAAATCACTATCATATGCGATAACTTTTGTTTCTTTAGTTAATGTTTTAAAAAGTTCATTAACCTCATCTTCTTTATTTAAAATATAAACTTTAAAGCCCATTGCATTAAAAAGAGTTGCTTCTTTTTTGTTACTAATAAATATTTGTTCACTCATAATATACATCTCCTATATAATATAATGACTTTAAATTTTCATTTTGCCTATTTCTTATAAAAATATAATAAAGTAACACTTCATAAAAATCATAACTATATGAATAATCTTTAATATAACTATAAAAGTATTTATTTAACTTTTTTTCTATTTCAACTAAGTTATCACTAATATTTAAATTTAAGTTATATAAGCTATTACTAAAACTAACTAAATCATTTTTGCCTAGTTTGTATGATTTTTCTAAAAACTCACCTGAATATTCATCACTATTTAATACATAGTTTTTATATTCATTAAAACTAATATCATTATCAAGCATTCTCAAACCTAAAATTATATTTTTTATACTATGATATTTTGAAAAAATAACTCTTAAGTTATTTTCTAACTCTAATTTGTCAAATAACTCATTTAACTTATCTATTTCAAAATAATCTTTATCAAAAAAATACTTATATATAATATGATTATTACCAATATATTTAGAAACTTCATTTTCTAAACAATGATTTAATGATAATCCTAAATCATCATTAATTAATTCTTTACTTAATATTAAATTACTATTAAATAAATATTCAATAAAATCTAAGTTATCACTAGTTTTTAAAGTCTCAAAATCATTAGTTGTTAGAAGCTCTGATATTTTAGAATTAATAACTCCTAATTGATATTCTTTACTTTTCATATTCAAACAACTTCTTATAAATTTCTTTTTCATACTTAGTCTTATAATTAGCAACAATTTCTTCAAAGTTAAAGATTAAATCAAAATCCTCGCTTACTAACATAAAACCATTATCAAAATAAAGATCATCTGTTTTTAGACTAAAATTATAACTTTTATTTAAAGCGTTTAATAAATCTAAATTATCTTTATCATATTTACTAGATAAAGCTTTTAAATACTTTTCTTCTTGTTCTTTATTAACAATAAAAGAACTTAATCCTTCTAACTCAAAATCTTTTAATAAAATATTAATAAAGTTTAATAATTCATTTTTCTCTAAACTAGATAATTCTTCATATACTTCATTAAAAACTTCTTTTAATAAATCGTTTTTAACTTTCTGATTATATCCTTTTAAATCAAATTCTAATTTCTTTTTATAACTATTAATTTCTAAATTATAATTTTCTTCTTGTGCTTTAACTCTATTTTTAAATTCATTTTTAATTTTATTTAGATGCTCATCTTTATAAGAATCTACAAATTTAGTTGCTTCATCAACAATAATTTTAGCTTCCTTTTTAGCATCATCAATAATTTTTTCATGTAGCGGTTTTTTCATCTTAACCACCACTTTAAACTATAACAGCGCTATACATTAAGATGCTTACTAATAAAGCTAAAATCGCATATGTTTCAACAAGAGCTGTCATTGTCATTCCGCGTGCTGACATTTCAGGTTTTTTAGCTGTTGTTGCAATTGCTGCAGCTGCCATTTTACCTTGATATATACCTGATGTTAATCCCGCAATAGCAATCGGTAGTGCTGATGCTAGTAATGATAATCCTTGTGCTGCTGTAACTTGAGCTGGAGATCCACCGATAAGTCCAACTTTAACTAAAAGTAGAATTGCTACTAAAAAGCCATAAATACCTTGTGTACCAGGAAGAGCTTGTAAAATTAATACTTTACCAAACAACTCTGGCTTTTCTGAAATGACTCCTGATGCTGCTTTACCTGAAACTGATACTCCAATTGCAGAACCTGTTCCTGCAAGACCTACAGCTAATGCTGCTCCAATTAATGTATATACTAATCCTATTGACATATTTATATAATCTCCTTATCTTTATTATTTATTTCATTAATATATTTTAATTCATATGTAAATGGCTCAAATAAAGTTCCGCCACCTTCATAAAACTTACCATAAAACTCTAAATATTGTAATCTTCCATCATGGACATATGCTGATAATAATCCCATCGCAAAATTAAAGACATGACCAATAATATAAATTATTATTGCTAATAAGAATCCAATTATACTTCCTGATACCATATCAGCAAGTAAATTAAAAGTAAACGCGATTACTGCTGTTGACAAACTAAGAGCAAGTATTCTTGAATAACTTAAAATATCTCCTAAATAGTTTGATACTTCCATAATACTTCCAGATCCTGCTAAAATTTTCCCAACAAATCCGCTACCTGATAATGCTTTAGTAATTATTAACATCAAAGCCCCAATTAAAACAGTAATTATTCCTATTAATGTCGGTTTAACTAAAACAAATAATGCAATACCTACTAAAATTATAATCCAACTTAATCCATCAGATAGAGCAGTTATAACTTCTTTTCTTCTTATTTCATTAATAATTTTTAAAATTAAACCTGAAATAATATGAACTACCCCAATAGCAATCGATAATACTAACATTGGGAGCGGATCATTAATTGGATCAAATATCACACTAGTTAGTTGATCATTACCAAATAATTTTCCAATCATATTTAATAGATCAAAACTTGCCCCAAAGAAACTTCCTAATAATACCCCAAATATAATTGATGATATTCCTGAGTACTTAAAAACATTAATTAGTTTCTTAAAATCACCTTTAGGTTTTTTTAATTTATTAAACAAACTAAAAAATACAACCATTACTAATCCATAACCAACATCACCCATCATAATACCAAATATTAACCAGTACCAAAATGACATCATTGGGTTTGGATCTAACTCATTTGGATTAGGTACCGAAAACATATTAGTAATTGTTTCAAAATTTGAAACAAACTTATTGTTTTTAGTATAAGTTGGAACTACTTCATCTTCATCAACATCTAATAATTCAATATTAGAATCTACTTTTTCATTTAGTTCTATTTCAACTTCTTCTAACTGATCTTCTCTAACCCAACCCTCAAAGTAAACAGTTTTATCTGTTTCAAATAATTTAACTTTATCTTTAATAGCTTTATTATATTTATAATCATAATAAGCTTTTAAAATATTAATATTATTACTATATTCTTTCAATAACAATTCATTGCTATTACTTATATCATTATTAGCTTTTAAATTATTTTCTAACTCTTTTAAATAATCTTTCAAGCTAACATCAACTTTAGGTAAAACGACTTCTTTAAAACTGTCATTTTTCAATTCTTTTAAAACATTTAAATAATCCTCATTACTTATTATAGCAACAATATAAGTTAAATCTTCATCTTCTTTTATAGTTTCAACAAAACAATCATTTTTCTTTAGTCTATTTTTAATACTATCTTTTTTTATATTTTCATAAAAACCAATAATTGCTTTTGTTTTATTTAAATTATATAAATCATTCGTTGTTACTTCTAAGTCTAAAAAGGGATTAATCAAATTAATTTCTTCATTATTTTTTTCAATATTTTTTTCTGCAATTTCCTTAGATTCATAAGCATTTTCTACTTTTTCTAACAATACTTTTGAATCACTAGAAATAGATTGAAACTCATCACTCGATAATTCATTATATTCAAAAAATTTCTTCTTTTGATAGGGTTCTAATATACTAATGTATTTTTCAATCCTTCTTAAAGTTTGTTGTTCTTCCCCAGTTATTTGCGTATCAACTGGATTACTTAACATGATTTTTCCCAATTCTTGAACAATTTGAACTAAATTACTTTTTTCATCCTTAGAAGCAATTACTCTTATTTTCTTAACAGGTACAATCATCTTTTAAGTATCTCCTTAATCAATTCCAATTTAATATTATTACTATATTTTTCAAAGCTTTCTCTAATACTATTTTCTAAATTTTTCTTTTTATCTAAAAACTCATTATTAATATTATCTAACATCATTTGAGTTTTATTATTTAATTCTTTAGAATATTCTCTAAATTTAGTATCATATTCTAATTTTGTTTTAGCAACTAACTCTTCTGCTTCCAAGATAAGTTCTTTTTTTACTTTTTCTGCTTCTTCTAAAATCATTAAAGACTCTTTTTCAGCACTAACTATTTGTTTAAGTGATGTTTTCATATTTTACATTCCCTCCTTTAGTAAAATAGTAAAAACCTTTCTTTTTGAAAGGTTTCCCATTAATTATCGCATAGTAAAGATGTTAAAAGTTGTTAATGTTATTGTTTAATTTTTTCAAAATGATTTTTCCCAAAAAAACAAATATCATTTATTTCCCCCATTTTTTATTTTAAAATACTTAATTAATAATATAACTATTTTCTATATTGTATCATAAATATTATTATATCCCAAGAATAATAAGAAGTCTTAATATTTTATTTTTATTTAGTAATTATATTAATCAACTAACTATTAGCAAGTTTAATAATTGCTTTTTCATTTAAACGATAGTTTGTCCATTCATCCATTGGAACAGCTCCCATTTTTTCATAAAAATTGATTGCTGTTTTATTCCAATCCAAACAAGTCCATTCAATTCTTCCATACCCTTCTTTAACAGACTTTTTAGCTAAATATTTAAATACTTCTTTACCATAACCATTACCACGGTATTCTTCTAAAATAAAAATATCTTCAATATATATTCCAGGCTTTCCAACAAATGTTGAAAAATTATAAAAATATAAAACAAAGCCTACTTCTTTATCTTTTTCTATTATAAATAAAACTTCACTCTTTTTTTCTTTAAAGATCCATTTTTCAATTAATTCTTTAGTTACTTTCATTTCATGTTCCAACTTTTCATAAATTGCTAATTTATGTATAAAATCTATTATTAACTCACTATCTTCAATCTTTGCTTCTCTTAGCTTCATTATAGTTATCTCCTTTTAGTATTAATATAGTTAAAAAATATTATAACATAATTTTTACTATATTAATTATTCTATATTTGTTATACTATAGTTAGTAATAGAAAGAGTTGATTATAATGAAAAAGATAAAAATATTTGATTGTCATACAGATATTTTATATGATGTTTATCAAAGTAGTTTAAAAGGGGATTTAAACAGATTTAATACTTATCATAAGAAACAATTAGAAAATAATATAAATGGTGGAATTTGGACTTTATATTCACCTGATGACTTTAATCTAATTGATGCTTTAGAAACAAGCAAAGAGTTAGTTGACTTAAATTCCTTTGATGCTATTTTAGGAATTGAAGGATTAAGGAACTTAAAAGATGTATCTGACTTAGAAAAAATTTATAAATTAGGTTATAGACATATAATGTTAACATGGAATGAAGCAAACGACTATGCTACTGGTGTTAAAGGACCAGTTGATCGCGGATTAACAAAAAAGGGCTATGAAGTATTAGACTTTATGATTAAACATGATATGATTATTGATTTATCACATTTAAATAAAAAATCATTTTATGATGTTTTAAACCATACTAATAAAAATATTTTAGTTTCTCATAGTAATTTAAAACAGTTTAAAGATCATCCTAGAAACTTAAGTTATGATCAATTATTAAAACTAAAAGATGCTAATGGCTTTTTATCATTAACACTTGTTGGTGGTTTTATTGCTGATAAAGATGATGAAAAGACATTAGATACATTTATGCTTCATCTTAAAGAAGCCATTAAAGTTATGGGTATTGATAACGTAGGTTTTGGTTTTGATTTTATGGATTACTTTGGATATGATAAAACATTAAACATCGAAGAAGTTAAAGATGCAACCGAGATTAATAATTTAATTAAAAAATTAAAACAAGAAGGTTATACAACTAGTGAAATAGAAAAGCTTACATATTATAACGCTTATAATAGATTTAAAAGACATTTATATAAAAACATTTAAGAATGAGTTAAAGCTCATTCTTTTATTTTATCAACAAAAAACGCCCAATAAATTGAGCGTTTAATTGATTAATTATTTTATATTAATTATAGTGGGCGAACGTTGTTTGCTTGTTCTCCACGTTGGCCAGCAACAATATCAAATGATACTGCTTGTCCTTCATTTAATGTTTTATAACCATCTACTTGAATTGCTGAGAAATGTACAAAGATTTCTTGTTCTGTACCATCTACAACGATAAATCCAAATCCTTTTTCTGAGTTAAAAAACTTTACTTTTCCTGTGTTCATGAATAATACCTCCTTTATCAATTCTAAATAAAACTACAACAACTAATAAAGAGTATTATTAACAGTTAAATCTTATTCTTACCTATTATAACATACATTTTTAAAATTGATACATAAATGTTTAGAAAA
>Ga0209075_1005042_pt1 | contig 10287 bp, 8 predicted proteins | sample Stecom2011_FD_187523 | JGI IMG/M metagenome (GOLD analysis project Ga0209075, IMG submission 187523) | Agricultural soil microbial communities from Utah to study Nitrogen management - Steer compost 2011 (SPAdes) (version 2) | ecosystem: Environmental > Terrestrial > Soil > Agricultural land...
ATTTATTTTTTCAATAATAAACTCCTGTTCTTCTACCGTAAGCGACGGATACAGCGGAATACTCACAATTTGCTTGTGTATTAACTCACTCACCGGGAGCGACAAATGATCAAAGTCCTGCATTGCCTCTTGTTTATGAGGAGGAATCGGATAATGAATCAAGGTTTGTATGCCGTGTTCTAACAAATATTCCTGAAAAACGGAACGATCTTCTGTCCTCACTGCAAAAATATGAAAAACGTGCGACTCAAAATCAGCTACATACGGCAAAACAATCAATGGATTGGTCATTTTATCCATATATTTTCGGGCAATACCTCTGCGCCGGGCGTTGTCAAAATCCAAATCTTTCAATTTGATACGCAAAAAAGCAGCCTGTAATTCATCTAATCGTGAGTTAACGCCTTTGTACACATTGTGGTATTTCAACTCCGAACCATAATTTCTCAAACTCCGGATACAATTGGCAAGCAACGAATTGTTTGTCGTAACCGCACCGCCGTCGCCCAGACAACCAAGATTTTTTCCGGGATAAAAACTAAAACCGGCAGCGTCGCCAATGTTTCCGGCTTTTAGTCCGTTTTCCACAGCTCCGTGTGCCTGTGCCGCATCTTCAATCAACAATAATCCAAAATCTTTGCAAAACGTTTTGATAGCAGCTGCGTCGGTTACTTGTCCGTATAAATGCACCATTAAAACTCCTTTGGTATGTTGACTTACCTGATTCTGGAGAACTTCCAGTGTCAGGTTATAATTGAGCAGGTTGGTATCGACCAATTTTGGAGTCAGTCCGGCATTGATGATTGCCAGAATACTGGCAATATAAGTATTTGCCGGAACAATGATTTCATCGTTGGGTTTTAAAACTCCGAGTTCAATATAAGCCTTGAAAATAAGCGTGAGCGCATCCAAACCATTAGCAACGCCAATGCAGTGAGAAACATTGCAATAAACTGCAAACTCCTGTTCAAACTGCAACAACTCGTCTCCAAGTATAAAACGTCCTTTTTCAAGAATATTTTTCGTTTTATCCAGAAAAGCCTGTTGATAAGGCTCATTGAGTTTTTTTAAATCGAGATACGGAATCATATATTTCCGGGATTAAAGAATGTTAAATAAATACGTGGGCATACTCAAAATACGTGCGCCAAACTGCTCTTTCCATGCCAATAAACCGTTGTGAATAGTTCCGGTTTCAGGATCTATAGATGTTCCAAAGTCAAAATATTCCTGTTTCAGATTGTTAATCATTTCCAAATGTAACAAATCAATTGCTCCCAATTTATTAAAAGTTGTTTTACTGCCTATATATTGCGATTTGACAAAAGTTTTTGATTGAAACAAAACCGTACCTGCGATCATTTCCTCTTCCAAAAACGCTCCAATTAAAATGATTTCATCAGGAAATTTTTCTTTGAGATACTTTATTTCTTTCAGTGAATGGATCGGTTTTTTATGATACCGCTCTTCCAATCTTGGAATCAGCAAATCGTTCCAAAAAATATCAAAAGCATTCGTTTCCCGAATTACAACACCTTTTTTTTGCGCGTTTTTAGCATTCCTGAAAATTGATTTTGAAATAATCTTTTCCTTTCTAAGATAAATAACCGAGCCGGCATTTTGAAAAAAACTTCCGTTATACAAAGAACATAAATAAGAAATTTCATCACTTGACGACTGACCGTAAATGGTTGGTAAGCTTTTTATTTCCAACTGATGAATATCGTGTTGTTTCAGATATTCTGTTAAATGGCTAAACAATCTTTCAAAAAGATTAAATTTACAAGAAGATCTAACCAACAAACCACCATAGGTCAATCCTTTATGACTAATCACTTTATCTTTTACTTTACACGCAGGCAATACAGCTTCCAACTGATCATTTACGAATAACATCAACGAAAAATCTTCAAAACGGTCTTTGTGGTATTCCATAAAATCCCTGCGAAACAAAAACGTGCTGTTTTTGGCTTCGTCCACAAAAGCGTCCCATTGCTTTTTAAACGTATCGGTGTAGCGTTTTATTTCAATTGTATGTGTACTTTTCATCCTGAAAACGAAATAACATAAAAACAACAACATTTCATAACGAAACACTATATATTTTTTTATTAAAACAACATATTTCTTTCGTATATTTGCCCGACAAATTCAATTTAAAAATGATTAAAATAACATTACCAGACGGATCGGTGCGTGAATATGCTTCAGGTGTTACACCGCACGATGTTGCTTTAAGTATAAGCGAAGGTTTAGCACGTAACGTAATTTCTGCAAGCTTTAACGGCACCACCGTTGAAACCGTTACGCCATTGACCACCGATGGTAATTTAGTTTTATATACCTGGAACGACAAAGAAGGGAAGCAGGCTTTCTGGCATTCTTCATCACACGTGATGGCGCAGGCGTTGCAGGAATTATATCCGGACATTAAACTGACCATTGGTCCGGCAGTTGAAAATGGTTTTTATTACGATGTGGATTTTGGCGAATATAAATTTGGAGATACCGATTTTAAAAAGATCGAAGACCGCGTATTAGCCATTGCCAAAGAAAAGCACGAATTTAAAATGCGTTCTGCTACCAAAGCAGAAGCATTGGAATTGTATAAAGACAACGAATTCAAAACAGAATTGATTCAAAATCTGGAAGACGGAACCATCACGTTTTGCGATCATTCCACTTTTACAGACTTGTGTCGGGGCGGACATATTCCCAACACCGGAATCATCAAAGCTATGAAAATTCTAAACGTTGCCGGAGCTTATTGGCGTGGTGACGAGAAAAATAAACAATTGACCCGTGTTTACGGTATTTCGTTTCCAAAACAAAAAGACTTAACAGAGTATTTAGCATTGCTGGAAGAAGCCAAAAAACGTGATCACAGAAAGTTAGGAAAAGAATTGGAGTTGTTCCACTTTTCACAACGTGTGGGTCAGGGATTGCCTTTGTGGTTGCCAAAAGGAGCTGCATTGCGCGACCGTTTGGAACAATTTTTACGAAAAGCACAAAAAAAAGCAGGTTACGAACAAGTGGTAACACCACATATTGGTCACAAAGAACTGTATGTAACATCCGGACACTATGAGAAATATGGTGCCGATTCGTTCCAGCCAATTCACACCCCTACAGAAGGTGAAGAGTTCTTGTTGAAACCAATGAACTGTCCGCATCACTGTGAAATTTACAATGCCAAACCCTGGTCTTATAAAGATTTACCCAAGCGTTATGCAGAATTTGGAACGGTTTATCGTTACGAACAATCCGGTGAATTGCACGGTTTGACACGTGTTCGCGGATTTACTCAGGACGATGCGCATATTTTCTGTACACCGGATCAACTGGACGAAGAGTTCAAAAAAGTAATTGATTTAGTATTATACGTTTTTGGTTCGTTAGGATTTGAAAACTTTACTGCTCAGGTTTCTGTTCGTGATTTGGACAATCCGGATAAATACATTGGTTCGGTAGCAAACTGGGAAAAGGCAGAAAATGCCATCATCAGTGCTGCAAAAGACAAAGGATTAAATTATGTGATAGAAACAGGTGAGGCTGCTTTTTACGGACCAAAACTTGATTTTATGGTCAAAGATGCTTTGGGACGTAATTGGCAATTGGGAACCATTCAGGTTGATTACAATTTACCCGAACGCTTTGATTTATCATACAAAGGTTCAGACGACAAGCTGCACAGACCGGTGATGATTCACCGTGCGCCTTTTGGTTCAATGGAACGTTTTATTGCGATTTTATTAGAACACACAGCCGGAAACTTCCCGTTATGGTTGATTCCGGAACAAGCTATTATCTTGTCTTTGAGTGAGAAATACGAAAATTATGCAAAAAAAGTTTTAACTTTGTTGGAAAATCACGAAATTCGCGCCGTTATAGATGACAGAAATGAAACCATCGGTAAGAAAATACGTGAAGCAGAATTACAAAAATTCCCGTATATGCTGATTATCGGGGAAGATGAAGAAAACAACGGAACTGTTTCTGTACGTAAACGCGGCGAAGCAGGAAAGTCAAACATTGTAATGAAAACAGAAGAATTTATTCAACTGATTCAAGAGGAAGTGAATAAGTCAATCAAAACATTTTGAGTTTAACCGCTTGGAAACAAGCATAAATTTATAAAACCATAGCAGTAAATAACAGAAGAGGCTTTAGAAGACCTCCAGAAAAAAAGGAAGATGCACACAAAATCAACGACAAAATTCGTGTGCCGGAAGTTCGTTTAGTAGGCGATAATGTAGAACCAGGAGTTTATAAAACATCCGAAGCATTGGTCATGGCCGATGCGCAAGGATTGGATTTAGTGGAAATTTCCCCTAATGCCGCACCTCCTGTCTGTAAAATCATCGACTATAAAAAGTTTCTATACGAGCAGAAGAAACGAGATAAAATACTGAAAGCTAAGACTACTCAGGTTACTGTAAAAGAAATTCGTTTTGGCCCGCAGACAGACGAACACGATTACGAATTTAAAAAGAAGAATGCTGTCAAGTTTTTAAAAGAAGGTTCAAAACTAAAAGCATTTGTATTTTTCAAAGGTCGTTCGATCATTTACAAGGAACAAGGACAAATTTTATTGCTCCGCCTGGCTCAGGATCTCGAAGAATACGGTAAAGTAGAATCAATGCCTGTTTTAGAAGGAAAAAGAATGACAATGTATATTGCACCAAAGAAGAAAAAATAATATCTTTGCAAAACTTTTTAAGTAAGAGAACAATTAATACATAGGAACAAATGCCTAAAATGAAAACAAAATCCAGTGCTAAGAAACGCTTTAAATTGACAGGCTCTGGAAAAATCAAAAGAAAACACGCTTTTAAAAGTCACATCTTAACAAAGAAGTCTAAAAAGCGTAAATTAGCTTTAACTCACTCTGCTTTAGTACACAAAGCGGACGAAAAAAGCGTAAAAGAACAATTAAGATTAGTTTAATCCATAATCGTTCACGGTTTTATAACATTATTTAATAACCCTGGAGTGGGCGTTTCAACAGAAACAAAAGCAATGGACAGCCATTCGCCTTACTACAAAAAAAATTTAAAATTATGCCAAAAGCAAATAATGCAGTAGCATCAAGAGCAAGAAGAAAAAGAATTCTGAAGCAAGCTAAAGGTTTCTTCGGAAGACGTAAAAACGTTTGGACAGTAGCTAAAAACGCGGTAGAAAAAGCAATGACTTATGCTTACCGCGACAGAAAGCAAAAGAAAAGAAATTTCCGTTCACTATGGATCATGCGTATCAACGCCGGAGCTCGTTTACACGGAATGTCTTATTCTCAATTCATGGGGAAAGTAAAAGCGAACAACATCGAATTAAACCGTAAGGTTTTAGCCGATTTAGCAATGAACCACCCGGAAGCTTTCACAGCGATCGTAAACAAAGTAAAATAAACGTTTGTCAAACCCGTTCCTTACTTAAAAATATATAAAGTCCGTTGCAAAACGGACTTTTTTATATACAAACGTTTTAGCAAAATAGCTTATTTCTTTACTAATCTCTATATTTGCACAAATTCAAATACTATGCAGGAATTAAAAAATATTATAGAACAAGCCTGGGAAAACCGAGAGCTTTTGCATCAGGAAGATACACAAAACGCCATCAGAAAAGTTATTGATTTAATTGATAACGGAGAATTACGCACAGCAGAACCGGTTGAAGGCGGTTGGCAGATTAACGAGTGGGTTAAAAAAGCTGTGGTTTTGTACTTCCCTATTCAAAAAATGGAAACTTTGGAAGCAGGTATTTTTGAATATCATGACAAAATGCCTTTAAAACGCAATTATGCCGAAAAAGGTATCCGTGTGGTTCCGAATGCAGTGGCACGTCACGGTGCGTACATTTCTTCGGGAGTTATTTTAATGCCTTCGTATGTAAATATCGGCGCGTATGTAGATGAAGGCACTATGGTGGATACGTGGGCTACTGTAGGTTCTTGTGCACAGATTGGCAAAAACGTCCACTTATCGGGTGGTGTAGGAATTGGTGGTGTTTTAGAACCTTTGCAAGCTGCTCCGGTAATCATTGAAGATAATGCATTTATTGGATCACGGTGTATTGTGGTGGAAGGTATTCGCGTAGGGAAAGAAGCTGTTTTGGGAGCAAATGTGGTATTGACCGCCTCTACTAAAATTATTGACGTAACTGGCGAAACTCCAGTGGAAATCAAAGGATATGTTCCGGAACGTTCAGTGGTAATTCCCGGATCTTACACCAAAAAATTCCCGGCAGGAGAATATCAGGTTCCCTGCGCATTGATCATTGGAACACGCAAAGAAAGTACCGATAAAAAGACTTCATTAAACGATGCGTTGCGTGAACATAACGTAGCGGTATAAGCTTCTAAACATTAAAAAAACCAATAGAGGTCATCAGATAATTACATATTTTTAAACTTTGTAAAAAACCTTTAACACAACGTTTGTCATTCCGTAGGAATCTCTTATCAGTGCCGGTAAAGATGCTTACAGCATGACAAACATAATGCTAATTTTAAAACACTATTGATTTACAGCGTTGTTTCAATTTATATGTATGAATTATAAGTTATGACCTCTAAAACCAATTTCAAATGTTTAGAATTGGTTTTTTTAATGTTATTTTTTGGTTAAGTTTTTATAATATATGACTTTTGCGGATCAATTGGCAAGTCATGAATAAAACAAAAAAAACTTTTACTTTATTTACCCAGCGATTTATTCTGGTATTAGCAATTTATCAGATTGTCAGAATTGGTTTTTACTTTTACAATCAGTCCTTTTTTCCTGAAATAAATGCAGAAATTTTTATTGGAGGGCTTTGGTTTGATCTTTCTGTATTGGGTTATATTAATATTCTTTTTGCAATCTTACATTTGATTCCAACAAGACTTCAACAAAACAAGGTCTATCAAAATATACTCTTTTATGGTTTCTTTGTTGTAAACGGTATTTTTATAGGTATGAATTTTGTGGACTATGAATATTTCCGCTTTATTGGAAGAAGAAGTTCTTTCGCAATGATTACCGCAGAAGGAATGACAAATGAAATAGGCGGACTGATTGTGTCATACTTTGTTGACTATTGGAAAATCCCTCTCTTTATCGGTTTAACTTTGGCACTTTTTTACTATGCACTGAAACGAATCAATTACCGTAACGTGCAAACCTCTTCAAGCTTGCTCTCAACAATCAGCTTATTATTGATGGTAAGTTTGCTTTTTACTGCCGGAAGAGGAATTCACAGAAAGCCTTTAAGTATTGTGGATGCTTCAAAATTTGGTCCTATCGGTACTTCTTCTTTGGTTTTAAATACACCGTTTACTGTTTTAAAAACACTTAGTAAAAAAGAAAGTTTAAAAGAAGTGAAATATTTTACTGAAGCGGAAGCAGAACGTATTTTTAACCCCATTCAGTCGTTTTCATATACCAATTCCAATAAAAAGAATGTTGTTTTACTGATTTTGGAAAGTTTTGGAAGAGAAAACATACAATGCGGCCAAACACCATTTTTAGATGCCCTGATTACAAAAAGTTATTTTTTTGAAAATGGTTTTGCAAACGGGAAGTTGTCAATTGATGCGGTTCCATCGGTAATTTCAAGTGTTCCCAGTTTAATGAACAGAAGTTTTATTTCTTCAAGCTACGCAGTTAACGAAGTGTATGGAATGCCAAAAATTTTAAAAGACAACGGTTACGACACCTCCTTTTTTCACGGAGCCTTTAATGGAAGTCAAAACTTTGATCAATATGCTGCTGTTGCGGGATTTGATCGTTATTACGGAAAAAATGAATACAAAGGTCCTGAATCGTTTGACGGAAAATGGGGAGTGTTTGATGAGGATTTCTTACAATTTTTTGCTAAAGAAATAACAACCTTTAACCAACCTTTTTTCACTACCTTATTTACAATTTCATCCCACGCCCCCTTTACAATTCCCGAAAAATATAAAGGTAAATTTCCGAAAGGAACTACTGAAATCCATGAGTCTATTGCATATACCGATTTTGCTTTGAAAAAATTTTTCGAATCAGCCGAAAAAATGCCATGGTACAATAATACTATTTTTATTGTCACAGCAGATCACACCTCTTCTACCGGTGAGCAGGAAGCCTGCAAAAACAATGTAGGGAAATTTAGAATTCCAATCTTATTTTATGTTCCAAACGATGTTTCCATGATTGGGATTGATGAAAAAAATTTCCAGCAAATTGATATTTTGCCAAGCTTGGTAGATTATCTTCAATTAAACACAGAATTGATTTCTTACGGAAAATCGTATAAATCAGAGCATGATTTTGTGGTTAATTATCTGGACAATATATACAATCTGGAAATGGGCGATTTTTATCTGGCTTTCGACGGAAACAACACATTAGGTCTTTACAATTGGAAAAAAGACCCGCTCTTAAAAGAAAATCTAACAGAAAAAGAACCTGAGACAAAAGAAAGAATGGAGCGTTTTATAAAAGCTTATATCCAATCTTTTAACCATAGAGTTTCAAAAAACAAGCTGACAATTCGACAGAAATAAAGATAATTGCTTAGATTTGTGCAACAATGCAATGATATGAAGATCTTGATAATTCAGCACAAAATGATTGGAGATGTACTTATTTCCTCTTTGTTGTGCGAAAATCTTAAAAGAATTTTTCCTAATGCTACTACTGATTACTTGGTCAACAGCAATACATTGCCTGTTTTAGAAAACAATCCATTTATTGATCAACTCATTGTATTTGACGAAAAAGAAAACAAAGGTTTACTAAAATTGATCCGTTTTAGCAAAAAAACAAACAATAACCAATACGACGTGGTGATTGATGCGTATTCAAAGATTCAAAGTTGGGTCAATGTTTTCATCAATCAGGCACCACAAAAGATTTCCTATAAAAAAACAGGAAGAACGTTTTTATACACAGACAATGTAATAAAACACAACGAACCAGAATCCTCTTTAGGACTGGCTATTGAACATCGTTTGGCTCTATTGAAACCACTGGGAATAGAAATGCCGTTGGCAACAAAACCAAAACTATATTTATCCGAAAGTGAAATTGAAAAAGCTAAAAACAGCTTTGAAAAACATCAGGTAAATCCAAGCAGAAAAACCGTGATGATTAGTCTTTTGGGTTCAGATAAAAGTAAAACGTATCCATTGGAAAAAATGGGACAAATGGTTGATTTTTTAGGTTTTAATTATAATGTAAATATCCTGTTTAATTATTTTCCAAATCAATTGCATCAGGCAGAAGAAGTTTATAACCGGCTTTCGCCAGACACACAATCTAAAATCTATTTTGATTTATTAGGCGAAGATTTGCGTTCGTTTATCGCATTGACAAACGAATGTGATTTAATTATTGGAAACGACGGCGGAGCAATCAATATGTCGAAAGCTTTAGATAAAAAAACGTTTACCGTATTTTCGCCCTGGATTGATAAAAATGTATGGGCAACTTTTGAAGATGGAATTAATCATACAAGCGTTCATCTAAAAGATTATTTTCCTAAAAAATTAAACGGATTTACAAACAGACAGATAAAAAAGCAAGTAAATTCTTTTTATTCTTATTTTGAATTTGATTTATTTAAAGAAAAGTTAAGGAAATTTCTTGATTTACATTTAAAATAAATAGTTTTGCACTGATAATAACATTCTCTAAAAAATATCCTCTTGAGTACAAAGATTTCTGCATTAATCATCACTCTGAATGAAGCGAAAAACATACGGGATTTAATTAAAAATCTGGATTTTGCAGATGAAATAATTATTGTGGATTCTTACAGTACCGATGATACTTTGGCTATTTTAGAAGAATTCAGCCACGTAAAAGTTCATCAACATACTTTTACTGATTTTTCTACTCAACGCAACACGGCTTTAAAATACGCTTCACATCACTGGGTTCTTTTTATTGATGCAGACGAGAGAATCTCTGAAAATCTAAAAAATGAAATATTAAGCACTGTCCGGTTAAATAAAACTAAACAAGGTTACTATTTTAAAAGAAAATTTTACTTTTTGAACAAACCCGTGTATTTTTCAGGATTGAGAACCGATAAAAATTTAAGACTCTTCAAAAAAGAAGGTGCTAAATACCGTGGCTTGGTTCATGAAAAGTTGAACATTACCCATACGGGAACGTTCCGGAATTATCTGACACATTATTCTTATAGCAGTTACGAACATTTCAGAGATAAAGTAATTTATTACAACAAACTTAAGGCGATAGAAAAAATTCAGAAAGGAGTAAAACCCAACTATTTTATGGCTGCCTTCCACCCTATTTA
>Ga0209075_1005043_pt1 | contig 10284 bp, 5 predicted proteins | sample Stecom2011_FD_187523 | JGI IMG/M metagenome (GOLD analysis project Ga0209075, IMG submission 187523) | Agricultural soil microbial communities from Utah to study Nitrogen management - Steer compost 2011 (SPAdes) (version 2) | ecosystem: Environmental > Terrestrial > Soil > Agricultural land...
TTGCAAAGTTAGATGAAAAAGAAGTGTTTTTATGTAGATATAATAACACAAGTTATAGCGAAATAAGGGATGCATATAGTGCTAAAAAGTTAATTATAATGTATAAGTCTCAATATAATTTATATGAATATTTTCTATTAGACGCTCGAGACCCTCATGCATTTCGATTTAAGAAAGTTGAGAAAGATAGAATAACATTTTATACGATTGATAATGAAAATGGTTGGTTAGAGTCTTATCAAAACTACGAAGTAGATGCTCAGCTTCCAATCGCTTCTGAATCGGTTTTAGGAGGAATAAAAGTCGGTCAGAATTTGTCAATAGACGAAGATGGCACTCTTAATGCTCAAGCAGGTGGTGGTGGTACTTCAGACAATGATAAAGACATTTTCGTTCTGCCCTATGAGACAGCTACCTACGCACAAATTAAAGGATATGCACAAAGCGGAAAGCAGGTAGTCATACACTACGCAGGTGTAGATGACGATCAGTTTTGGACTTTGTCGCATAAGAATGACGAGTTTTCATATGTATTTACATGGCTCAATGGGAATAGTCTTGTTAAGATGACGTTATCAAGTGGGAATGAGTGGACTGAAGAAGTTATTGATCTTAAAGCGATTAAAGACAACGCTTACGACTCAGACGATAACATTACAGAAGTTCAGGAACTAACTTTTTTTAGAAATCAAGGCACAGGGGCTAATTATCCAATTCTTTCTTCAGAAGAAAGAACATACGGTGTTTTGCTTCCTGCTCCATCATTGCAGGCAGACCACGGCAAAGTGCCGATGTATAAAGTTGGTGACAAGATAGAGTGGGAGACTGTGCCTAGCCCCGACTCTGTATCAGCTGAAATAGCGGATGCAGTAGCGACTGTAAAAACGAATAATATTTTTACGATACAGCTTGGAGCCATTCAAAAAGTAATCACTCCGACAGGGTCAGGAACTCTGTATTCATATTGGACAATCATTAGTCCGTCGATGGATTTTCCATTATCTGAAAAGACTACTTTATCATTTCTTATTAAGCAACTAGGTGCATGTACAAAAGCATATTTAGCGATTTATGAAATTGATATTTATAATCAAAAAAAGAAATGGGTTGCGAATACAAATGATTTTCATGCGTCTTTAGCACTTGGTTACAACTATGTAAATTTAGCTTATATAAATAGTTCGGCTAGGCTATCGTCAGACAAATTTTATTATGTTTGTTTGATTTCTAATATTAATTCGTTTCAATTTGCGGGCAACTCTTACGACACTCAATTTAATGGAGTACCACGTCTTGCAAATAAAATAAACAACATCAACGCTGAATTTAACGCAGCGACTATGCAAACTGTATACGCCGAATTTGGGTTAACCGAAGGATCAGAAATTTTAGACCGATTGTTTTTTAACATTTCAAACGTCGAGCGAATCATTGACCCAGTTGCCCCTACTCCTTTTTTAGCACTTACAAACATAACCTTGGGGCATACGAAAAATGTTGGGAACCTTGTGCCAGCGGCCACAACTTTTGGTGCCAATGGGATTTTATATCAAAAATTAATTCCGCAAATGGACATCACGATTAAGAGTGTTTGGGTTTTGGATTATCACTCAAGCCAAAACGCCGCCCTGCTCTCATTATTTATACTTGATGAAGATTTAAACTCGTTAACTAGCGTTAACGTACCGACATTGACTAATGCTGGAACTAGTGAAAAAATAGGCAATTATTATGTGCACAAATATGCTTTCAGTACTCCAATAACATTACAAGAAGGTAAAGGTTATTGGATGCCAGCCATCGGAAATTGTTCTAACAGCACTAGTGAGTGGGCTATTCAGTACACAGCAGCTGATCCATCCATTCCGATAAGGGATATGCTTGCTGTTAGTGATATAACTAATTTTGCGATAGCAGACAAAGTAATTGCTAATAACAAAAATGGTTGCTACTTAAAATTAATTGACATCACTGATACGGAATGGCAAATATAGTATTTATATTTAATTTTCGGAGGAATTAGAATGGATTTTATCAACATGTTTACAGAAATTGGAACAACTCTTAGTCCTTTTTTAGCTATATTATTATTATATTTTTATAATAAGATTAATACAAATGATAAACGAATATCTAAATTAGAGTCAAAAGCAGACAAAACAGGCGATATATTATTAAAGATTCAGTTGGATGTTCAAGAAATTAAAACTCGAGTTGAAAGCTTAACACAAGATAAAGAATAATATTTTATAAATACAACAGTGGTGTGGATACATCACCATTTAGACATTCATCTAAATGCAACTTTAACAACAAATTAATCTTTACGATTGGATTAATTTACAACACTTTTTCACTGTTTTTTTAAGAAAAGCCTCTCAAATGAGAGGCTTTTCTTTTTGTATAGGAGAGATTTATTTAGATTAGTGAAGCTTGCTTCGCTTCGCTTATTCATTTAAACTCTCAAAGAAATCATCAGCATCTTGAACTTCTTCTTTTGAGTCATCTTTTGTTTCAACATCCTCTATTTTCGATTCTAAAGGGTCTTCTTGACTATCATTCTTAAAGCTATATCCATCTACTAGTTGTACGTCTATAGCCTCTTTACCGTACACTTGTTTCAAATAACCTGGTAGTCTAGTTTCATGAGTAGAGACTTCTTCATCAATTGTGTCAATGATTCTGTCTAGCGTTGCATAGCCATTTTTCTCTTCAACTTTAATCATGATAGATGAGCTAAACATCTTTTCTAAGAATTTATTAATATCTTCACTAGTTTTAATTTCAACATCAAAAACATCTTTAGCAAGAATGCAAAGAGCACTTCTTTCATTTATAACTAAATTATATGTTCGTGTGTTTAAGAATGTAGTATATTCTTTAGTACTATTGAAAGCTACGATGAATTGAGCTACAGTACGCTCTTTATCGTTGTAGATTTCATTCACCACTTTGTAACCGATTACTTTTGCTTTGAACTTGCCGCTCGCTACTTTAGAGCTAGTAGTTTGTGTATCTTTCACGTTGTTCAATAATGTATCTAGATTTATTTTTTTCATTTTTGTACCCCCACTTTTCATTTGGTTTTTCATTTGTTTGTTTGTTGTTGATGCTCTTTGTTGAACATCATACTAAATATAGTAAATTAAAGTTTGTTTTTAATAATAGTATATTTAGCTTTATGTAGTATTTATAAGAAAAATTTACAAAAAAATATACATGGAATGTTATTTAATGCTTATTTATTACTTACATTTATCTTACAATAAACTTATAATCTTCTTACAATTATCTTACAATAAAATAACTAAACTTACAAAAAAATAACAAGGTGTGAGTTTTTGCTTCAAAACATGGTTACACCATTTTTTAATGATGTCACCTTGATGTCACCGTCTCTAAAGCCCTGTTTACGCGGGTTTAAGGGTGATTAGGTAAAAATCGGTGACACCACTTGAAAATCGGTGTCACCGTCTCTAAAGCCCTGTTTATGCGGGTTTGAGCCTCTGGGTGACACCACTTAGAAAAAAAAAAGGGTTTTTACTTCTTATTATAATTAAAAACCTATTAATATTATTTTTATTTTTTAAAATCTCATAGTACCTATAGTTTTTTTAAAGTGGTGTCACCAAAACCCCCAAAGTCTCACTATCAGTGGGTTACAGACGGTGACATCATTTTTTCGGTGATGTCACCCTTTTTAGGGTCATCACCCTCTAGCCTATATAGAATGCGGGGTTACACCAGTGACACAGATTTTTTTAATGGTGTCATTGGTGTCACCAGGGGCAAAAGCCAGCAAAGCCTTGATTTTACTGGGCTACAGGGCGATTGATTTTCTAAGTTTTTTAATTATAGGCTTTTTATAAGCTTTTTTGTTTCTTCTGTATACGCTTGTGTACACCTGTATACACTATATTCAATCAAAATAACTAAACTTACAAAAAAATAACAAGGATATGGATTTTGGAGATTTTTTATAAATACTACAGAGAATTTGTTTTAGATTAAAAAACACTATTTTTAGAAAAAATAAAAACAGTGAAATTATTACTAATTTTATTCTTATAAATACTTCGTGCATGTAGAGTACAAATTAACATTCAGTTTTACAAAGGAGAAAAATATATGAAAAATTCTACAAAAAATACAAAAGAAATCAAAAAAGAATTAAATTACTTTGATTGTCGTTCAGCTCTAATAAAGAAGTGGAATAATTATTTACTAGATGATATTATAGCTTTATCAGATGATAATAATTTCAAACCAAAAATTTCTTTACAAACTAATAAAGAAAGTATTATAGAACATTTTGTACAAAATAAAAAACATAAAGAAAAAACTATATTTTCTATTAAAATAGATAGTGAAATAAAAATCTTAACAGCTAAAAATTATGGTAGATATTTTAATGTATCTAAAATTTCTTTTGAAACACTTTATAAAGAGTACACACATTTACATAAAGTAGCATTAAAATTAAAAGAAAAAGAAAGAGAAACAAATACTACAATCTCTAATACATTATTAATAGAAGCTACTGGAGCTTATAATGTAAAAGAGTATTCTAAAGATTTTCCGTTGTTTAAATACAACACTAAATTAACATACTCAGAAGCGGACAGAAAGTGGCTTTTTAACAACTTAAAGCGTGATAATGAATCTAACTACTACTTCGTATTTAAAGACGGTACAAGATATGATATAGAGCAAATATTCTTAGAAAAAGAATCTTACAACAAGAGTGGAAGAGAGATACTTTTAGAGTCAAAAGACCCTAGAGACGAATACAATTTCTGGGAGAAGTTTATCGCTTATACAAATCAATACACAAAAATTTGGAATAAAACTATAATAGATATCAAAAAAACTTATTCAGAATCTAATTTATCATTTGAAGAACTTTGTATGCAGAACGGTGTACCACGCGTATATTTAGAGTCCATCGAATTAATTGATAGATATGTACAATATCAAAGAAAAGTTATAGAAGATGATAAAGAAATAACAAAAACATTTACTAATTATATTGATACTTATGTACAATATAAATCAACAAATAAGAATGATATTCAAATTGTACAAATGAGAAATGCTTTATCTAGAACAATTTTACAGAGTGTTAATTTACTAAAAGAAACTAAGATTGATTTCATTAAAAGATTTAGTAATGATCCGAATGAGATTGCTATTAAATATCTACATTTACCGAAATATTCTAATCCAAAAGATGAGCCAAAATTACCACCATGGTGGAGTAAATTTTTAGAGCCTGGAGAGGACAAAAATGGTAATATTCTACCAAGATTTTACAATCCGATTAATGATTTGTTTAAGATAGCTTGTTATGTTTATAATAGCTTGTACGCAAACTATTCGGAGCGTCAAGCCTTAGTGTTGGGTGGGGAAGGAAAAGAGGGTAAATCGTTATTTATGACAGCTATACAACAAATTTTGGGTGAAGAACATTGTACTAATCTAAAGACAGATGAGTTTGAAAGTCAGTTCGGATTAAATTCTATAATCAACAAAAAAGTCTTAGCAATTCAAGAGTGTAGAAGCCCTGGAAAATTGTTTCGTACAGAGAGGTTTTTAAGCGTTCTGGGGCATGATATTATTACACTCGAACCTAAGTTCAAAAGTCATTTAACATACTCTACAGCGGGTACTACAATGATATTAGCAACTAATACAAATTTTGGTGTACACAGTACTTTTAGTGCTAGTAGATGTATTCCTCTCGCGATGTTAAGAAACTATGATGATTCTCATGAAAATTCTAATAACAAACTAATATCAAAAGATGTGATGTTAAAGAATTTATACTCGGAAAAAGATGAGTTCATACAATGGTGTGTAGATTACAGGGCATGGTTATATTTCAAGTATGATAAAGCACTCTTGAGCGGAGGAGAAGGAAATCAAATTGGATGTAATTTAAGAATGATGTCTGATTTTGATTTAGTTAATAGAAATTATAACATCTATAGTACTTCTGAATTGTACAACAGAGCTTTAGATACTATGATTTTGCATAATGAGAGATTTGTAACATCTACAATTGAAGATAGTGTTGTAGAAGATATTGATTACACTTTAGATTTACTAAATGAATTATTTGTTATAGATGAATCTTTAGAAAATGGTCTAAGCTCAAAAGAGATAATTGAATTAATTGAATCTAAGATGTCGACTGGTGATATTAATACAAAGAAACTTATATTAAAAGTATTCAAAAATACAATTAAATCTCAATTAATCGATGGCACACAACACTTCATCTTTAATGATTCTTTTGATACACGCTCAAAAATCTGGAAAGATTTTGTAGCATGTTTAAGAGACAAATTTAGAGCTCAACAGTTTAGAAAAAAAATTGATGGTAAAACTGTTAGATTGTATAACATTAAAGAGAAGTTAAATACAAATGAAAAAACAATAGATAGTCAAGTAATAAATGAGATTGAAAGAAAATTAAATGATGATGATTTAATATATTAACACAAAAAAATAAAGTGAAATAAATTTTCTAAATTTATTATAAATACTTAAGAGTGACAATAAAGTCACTCTTTTTCAACAAATTAACATTGAGTTTTCAAAGGAGAAACAATATGATATCATTAAAAGAATACGAAGAAAAAAAAGCTGGAGTATTTTTAGGAATTGAAGGCGGATTAACTTATACAGAAAAGAATAAAGAAAAAAATATAACAGAAATATTTAAGATAAAAACTAGAGAACAATATACAATTCATCGCGGAAAATTAGCATCATTATTACCAACAAAAATGATGGGTGAAGATATATTAAATCTTTTATATAATGAAAATTTAACATTAAAGAAAAGAATACAGAAACACATTTTGTATACAAATAGTATATGTAAAGAAGATTTAGCTAGACCTTTTGATATACACTCATTGTACAGATATTTCGTTGATACTACAATGAACCTTGGATACAAGTTTGATGAGATTATATTAAATAAGTATATCAAAGATTTTGGTACAAAGCAGATAAATGATATTAATAATAGTCTAGAAAGACCAAACTCTTTTTTTAATAAAGTGATTCAAAATTCTGATATAAAAAAAGAAGATTTATATGCAATACTAAAGAAAAGCATTGAAGAAACTATTAGAATATTATCTAGCGAGAATTTAGCTGATTATGAAAACTTTTATTGTGATGAACATAAAAAGTATCTAGCTGAATTAAAGCAGATTATTCTAGCTAGACAAGACTACATAGAGATATTTAACGGTGGACCTGGTTGCGGAAAATCATCATTTGTAGCCAATAAAATAGCTAATCAACACAAACACGATAAATGTCTAGTAGTCACATTAAGCAATATGATCGGGGCTGAGTTTGTTAGAAAAGTGCATGATAAAGATAAATCAATTAACATTGAACATTTTAGTAATACAAAAGCTAGCTTAAGTTTATATAGATTAAATAACAGAAACAAATTAAAAGTGAGAGATGTAAAATCTAATGACAAGAAAGATAACGAGATATCTAAAACACTTGCAAGAATTTGTAACAACGATGTAATTGTTATTGATGAAGCTAGTCAATTGGGGCTTTATGAATTGAAATTGATTTTAGATTTGTTTAAAGAGAATCCAAAAGCAATCTTTTATTTCATGACGGATTTACAACAAATTAATTCTTTTTTATCTGGGGGGTCGATAATTTATAGTATAATGAAATTGATTCCAAGTCGTGTGAATATTGATAAAGATTTTGATGTTAATTATAGAATAGCTGATAAGAATCTTTGGAAGAGAATTAAAAATATAAACAAGGGTATTTTTGATTTTGATATTCATAGTATAAAAGATATTGACTTCACTAATGTAGATGTAATTATAACTGGAGCTAATAAAAATGTTTCAATGTGTAATAACTTAATGTACTTTTATAAGCATGTAAAAAAAGGTGATTTGCAAGAGTTCTTAAAAGAGAATAACGATAAACAGACTGATACTTTATATGATAAATTAGATAAGTTTAAAAGATTAATAAACAATATAAAAAAGTACGATACGATTCCGCTAATTTGTAAACAAAATACAACTACAACTTTTAACAACGAAAGATTCACATTAACTAAAATTGATGTAGATGAAGTAGTTGTAAAATCTAATTTCAATAGTCAAGAAATGTCTTTTGATTTAAGTGATAGAAAAAAATTAATTGAATTATACGAAATGTTTGACTTTTGTTATGCAATAACAGTTAACAGAAGTCAAGGACTTGAATGGGATTCTGTTGTGATGTTAATTACGCGAGCTGATCGTAATTTGCTTAACAGAAATGCAATTTATGTAGCAATGAGCAGAGCTAAAGAGTCTGTCTTTGTAGTATCTCAAACACTACTGAAAGATACTTCTGAAGCTTTATTAAGAGCTGAAATAGAAGCTTTTACAAATGTAAAGTATGAGTATGTAGATTTATTTGATGAAGACTATGTTTATAAGTATCAAGAAAAAGTTTACTTTGCAAAAATAGCTTGTATCAAATCACGAAAGGGGGTATCAAAAAATGGTTTTAAATATGAATTATTTACATTTGTCTTTGCATATGTAAACAATGATAAAGTATTTTATGTTGAGAGTGATGCAGTTTTTGCTAGTGAATTTAATAAGATTGTAAAGAGACTTGATATAGATAAAAATCAATATTTTGGTATAGTGATTAAAAATGATTATATTTACAACACTAAAAAAGTATTTATTAAAGATGAAAGTCAAATAAAAAGTATTAGCAAAAGTTCAAATAGTGAGAATATCATAAATAACTATGAGCATCATTTTGATAATGTTTTAGTAGTGCCACACGAATTTTCAACAAAGATGGGGTCTAGAATATTTGCTGATAGAGTAATTTATAATGACAGATTCGAGGGGGTCTAATCATGAAAGCATACGCAACAAAATATCAAATTTTTGACAAACAAAACGGTTTTTATGAGTTTGAAGTTTTGAATGAATTGAAAGACTTGTCAAATCGTAAAGATAGCAATGTTTTAACACACACACGCTTCTTATTTGAGTTCGATGATAGAAGTATCGAAGAGCAAACTAAAGTGATTCTAGAAGCTAAGAAACAGATTAATATTAGAAGAGTAGTTTACTCTGGGTCAAAATCTTTACACACTATTGTAGAATTAGACAGAGATTTTGGAGCTGAGAATTACAAGAAAATATGGCAGTATCTAGAAAATAAATACTTCAAAAATGCTGATTCAGCATGTGCAAATCCTGCACGATTGACTAGAGCTCCAAACATTTTAAGACAAGATAAAAATTGTTTACAAAGTCTTTTATTTGAGGGTGAGATAGCTACTTTAGATTATGATGATGTTGAACGCTATTTAGAGAAGATAAGAGATTATGAAGCAATACAGAAACTTGTATTTGATGCTCATATGAAAAATCAATTTAAGTCTAATGCTGATGTATGTACTAGAAACTTCACTACAGTGAAGCGTTATCTAGAGACATCGTTTCTTAAGCGATCTGGTAATGGTTATAGCTCAAAATGGTTGTATAGTGCTATTCAGACTTGTAAACAGTTTTGCGATGTAGAGACTCTAAACTTAGTGACTCAGAAAGCAATGAGCGAGGGCTGGAGTGCTAGTGAAATTGACAATAAAATGAGATGAAATCAAAAGAAAATTAAAAACCCTTGACAATTAAAATAATTATACTATATTTAGATATATAAGCACAATGAAGTGCAAAAAAAGATATAGAAGAAAGTAAACATTTAGTTACTTTAGACAGTAAATTATTAAAAGAATTTAAGGAGTATTTATGGAAAAGAAAATAGTTGTTAATGATGAGAATATTAAAGATGTAGTTAAATCAGAAATTAAAAGACTTGGGAATGAAGCAGATTTGAATCATATTGATGTGAGTGGTGTGACTGTTATGAATAGTTTGTTTGAATATTCAAAATTCAATGGAGATATAAGTAAATGGGATGTTAGTAAGGTTGAGAATATGAAAGAAATGTTTTCTGAATCAAAGTTCAATGGGGATATAAGTAAGTGGGATGTTGGGAATGTTAATAATATGTATGAAATGTTTCAAAATTCAAAATTCAATCAGGATATAAGTAAGTGGAATGTTAGTAATGTTGAGGATATGGATTTTATGTTTTCTAATTCTAAATTCAATCAAGATATAAGTAACTGGGATGTTGGGAATGTTAATAATATGTATGGTATGTTTTCTAATTCTAAATTCAATCAGGATATAAGTAAGTGGG
>Ga0209075_1005045_pt1 | contig 10280 bp, 8 predicted proteins | sample Stecom2011_FD_187523 | JGI IMG/M metagenome (GOLD analysis project Ga0209075, IMG submission 187523) | Agricultural soil microbial communities from Utah to study Nitrogen management - Steer compost 2011 (SPAdes) (version 2) | ecosystem: Environmental > Terrestrial > Soil > Agricultural land...
TGGCGTTTCGGATCTTGACGATCCCGGTAGATGTGAACAAGTAGCCATTGCGGGCATTACGTGTGGGCATCACGCAATCGAACATATCCACGCCACGCCGTACCGCTTCCACGAGATCCTCTGGTCGACCAACGCCCATGAGATACCGAGGTTTGTCTGCTGGCATCTTGGTTGGCAGGTGGTCGAGTATGCGAATCATGTCCTCTTTTGGCTCACCAACGGAAAGACCACCGATAGCGTAGCCATCAAAGCCGATGTCCGTAAGACCTTCCAGTGAGCGGTCCCGAAGGGATTCGTACATGCCGCCCTGAACAATACCAAACAGCGCTGACTGGCTGTCTCCGTGGGCGTCTTTGCTACGCTTAGCCCAGCGCAGAGAAAGCTCCATGGACTCTCTCGCCTGCTTCTCCGTTGCAGGATAAGGCGTGCATTCATCAAAAATCATCACAATGTCAGAGCCAAGATCCCGCTGAACCTGAATTGCAATTTCCGGTGACAACTCCACTGGCGATCCGTCTACCGGAGAGCGAAACGTTACCTTCTCTTCGGTAATTTTGCGCATTTCGCCCAAACTGAATACTTGGAAGCCGCCGGAATCCGTAAGTATTGGCCCTTTCCACTGGGTAAAATCGTGAAGGTCGCCGTGGGCTTTTATCACGTCTGTACCCGGACGCAACATCAGGTGGAACGTATTGCCAAGAATGATTTCTGCGCCGATCTCATGGATATCGCGGGGAAGCATTCCCTTTACCGTGCCGTAGGTACCTACGGGCATAAACGCTGGCGTCTCAACCGTACCCCTAGGAAAAGTGAGTCTGCCGCGTCGGGCAAGGCCATCTTCGCCCAGTTTTTCAAAGGACATGAAACAAGACTGGCTCACGGTGTATCTCCGATGTTGGTTGTTTGCGTGCTGTCTGACCGTGCAGACTCGCCCGTTTCGCCAAGTAGCATACCCAGACTAGGCTCCTTCGCGGTTATAAACATGGCATCGCCATAACTGAAAAACCGGTATTTCTCACTCACCGCTTCGCGGTAGGCATGCATAACATGCTTATATCCGGCGAATGCGCTGACCAGCATAATGAGGGTGGATTCAGGCAAGTGAAAATTGGTCACCAATGCATCTACTGTTTGGAATCGGTAGCCCGGATGGATAAAAATGTCCGTTTCGCCCCGAAAAGCCTTCAAATGACCGCTCCGACTTGCAGATTCGAGAGATCTTACAGAGGTTGTTCCCACAGCAACCACTCGACCACCGCGGGCGCGGGCGCGATTGACCGCCTCGACTGCATCCTCCGGCACGTGCACTAATTCACTGTGCATCACATGCTCGCCTAAACGGTCTACGCGAACCGGCTGAAAGGTCCCAGCCCCTACGTGCAGAGTAACGTATGTGCTTTCGACACCTCGCGCTTTCAACGCTTGCAATACAGCCTCATCAAAATGCAGACCTGCGGTCGGCGCTGCTACGGCACCAGCTTCCTTCGCGTAGACAGTTTGATACCGCTCGCGATCTTCTGTCTCATCAGGACGATCAACATAAGGCGGCAAAGGCATGTGCCCGATGCGCTCCAGCAGATCCAAAACCGGCTCACCGGCCTCGCTTTCAAGATGGAACAAGGCGTCGCTTCGCCCTGTCATACACAGAGCACTGCCATCCTCAAGAATGACCTTCTGCCCGTCCTTCAATGCTTTAGACGCACGGACATGAGCAATAAGCTGGTGTTCGCCGGTCACTCTCTCAACAAGCACTTCAACTTGACCACCGGTTTCTTTTTTGCCGAATAGGCGCGCCGGAATAACACGGGTATTGTTGAATACAAGGAGGTCGCCGGACTGCAGGAGATCCGGTAGGTCAGTAAAATAACGGTGTGCAGTATCGCCGGATATGCCATCAAGACATAGTAAACGGGAAGCGCTACGTTCCCTGAGAGGGTACCGGGCGATGAGTTCATCCGGGAGATCAAAATGAAAATCGGAGACGTTCATGGACTGGGCTGTTCACGACGCCGCATTACGCGACTTTAGTATGGTAGCGGCGGGCGGACTCGAACCGCCACGCTATTTCTAGCAACGGATTTTGAATCCGTCGTGTCTACCAATTTCACCACGCCGCCAACGAAGAGTGGGGGAATTATACTTAGCTTGATCGTGAAAGCAATACACAGATCGCGCTAGTTTTAAAAAAATCCCTGTAATTACAATCGGTCGAATAGCGACAGCTGGGAAACCTGCGCAAAAGACTGTTGCGCAGCCTGCAGAACAAAGCTCTGGAAGCTAAGATTGCTGATCGCTTCTGCGTAATCTACATCTTGCAGTTGCGAGCGAATTTCATTGGAGTACACCGAAGAATCTGCAAGGAAACTCTTGGTGGATTCAACAGCGTTCATGCGCCCACCAAGTTCGGTCTGCTTCAGAATAAAGCTCTCTTGGGCATTGTCGAGGTTAACGAGAGACTGAGCGATCATATCATCGTACTGAGCTCGACCTTCCGGAGTCCCCTTGTCCAAGGATTCGAGGCCAGAAATCAGGTTTTCGATGGTGCCAAACACTGACTGCTTTTCATTGACCTTTAAAGTGAAAACATCTGTTGAACCCAAAGCCATGCCTGAAATAGTTGCCTCTATACCAGCAACCACGAAAGGCTCACCGCTTTCATAGGTAGCCGGGGTAACGGGAAGTATATTGCCCTGACTGTCTTGTGCCTGAATATTGTTAGCGGCATCGACAGTGATTGTAATGTCATCTGGAAATGAGCCACTGTAAGCCGCGTTGAGTGCAGCCTCATTCACTAGAGTTACGCCGGAAATAAACCCGCCTGAAGCATTGGTGGTGTACTCTCCGGTGATAGCAGCGGGCACGTTCATAAAAATGTCTTTGCCGTTATCGCTAATTGGCACGGTCACGCCGTCATCAATTTCCAGAACCCGCTGGCCTTCGTCGCCATTGTATTCATACACGCCGGCAGCATTTTTCTGGAATGCCTGTACCGACCCCTGAAACCCACTAAAAATGTACTCTCCGGAAGCATCTCGCGTGTTCCCGATATTCGCAAGCTGCCCTAAGCGCTCCTTCAGTTCAGAAGAAATCGACCGGCGGTCATTGGGCGACAAAGCCCCGTTGCCAGCTTGAACAGTAAGCTCACGGATGCGCTGAATAACATCGACCGCACTTGTTAGAGCATTCTCTTCCTGACTGAGTCGGTTATCCGCAAGATTGGCATTGCGCTCATAGGTTTTAACCCGAGAAAGCTCCTGGTCCAACTTTAAAATACGGGCGGCCGCTACGGGATCATCAGAGGGCTTGTTCACCCTCTTACCCGTGGATATCTGCTGTTGCGTGTTATTCAGGTTGCTGTTCAGCTCCTGCATCCGGTTGATACCGTTTGAAAACACCTGTTGTGATGAAATTCTGATCATGTCACATCACCTCGTCTTTTACCGGAACGTCTGCAGCAACGTGTTGAACAAATCCTGGGCTACCGAAATGACCTGTGCCGAGGCGTTATAAGCAGCCTGATACTGAATAAGCCTACCCGCTTCCTCATCAAGGTTTACCCCTGAAACCGACTCCCTTTGGGCCGTTGATTGCTCCAATAGAGTCTTTCCGGCCTCCAAATCAAACTGGCTCTGGCGGGTCTTTACGCCGATGTCTTCTACTAATCCAGCGTAGCCCTCGGTAAAGTTTTGACTCTTGCCGTTCAACGTATTGGCGGTGCCGAGTGCAGCCAACAATTCGGCATTGCGATTGTCTGAAACGCCGTTGCTGTTGTAATCAATCTCAAAGGTGTCTCCGGCTGCGGGCTTACCTGTTATTTTGAACTGAAACCCCTGATAGTCAGCTCCATCTGCGGGATCACCACTAAACACCGTATTTATTATTCCAGAATCATAAGCCTGATCAGGTGTGCCAATAACTGTGTTGGCTGGTGGCGGACCGGTAACCGTAAACACCAAAGCCGTCGGATCGCCGGGGTCAGGCGCAAAGGTTATGGTCAAAGGCCCATTCGCCAGCTCCCTTGCCGTCTCAAAGCCCGGCAACAGAGAGCCGGTAAACGGGTTGCGCACATTCAGCATAGTGCCCTGATCGATTTGACCGGTTCCAATATTCTGATCGCCGGTAGTGGCCCTTATCGGGCTCGCAAATGCCAAGTCCTCTTCCCGGCTCACCTGCAAGCCAATAGACTCTGCCGCATTTCGGCTTGGCTGAATTAGGTACTTGTCGCCAGCATTGAAAGTGCCTCCCTCAACACGAATATTAAACCCGGGCATCGTGATTTCAGATTGCACAGGGTCCGGCAACCGACCCTGATTAACGACTTTTCCTGACGCCTTATCTACAAGTTCAAAATTTCGCCCATCGCCGCTGAACTGCAAGGTCCAGCTTCCAGCAGGCAACTTACTACTATCGGTAATCTCAACCGCCAGCTGGCCGTTATTCGGCGCCAGATTGTTCGCGTTTGCTACAACGCGGCTTCTTTGGGTGGCCAGCGCATTAACATCGTTGAAAAACAGCCCTCCAAGGTCACCCTCAAGGTCCATTCCAATTTCGTGCTGATGATTTAGGCTGGACGCTAGCCCTATGGCGATCCGGCCCAACTCATCAAAAGCAGGTTTCAGTGCCTCACTGTCAAAACGCCTTAAGCCACCCAGCTTTCCGCCAGTGATTTGCTCGTCAATGTTGAGAGTGCGCCCGCCGTTGGTAAGGTTGAACTCCAATCGTGAGGGGTCTTCAGCGCTGCGCTGGGTATCGAGCTTCGCAGCGTTGTTTCCAATCACAAGAGAAAGTCCATTGGAGAGAGAGACGTTTACCTGACTTCCCTCGGTATCCGTTACCCGAATATTGACCAACTCAGAGAGCTGACGTAATTTTTCGTCCCGCTGATCCAACAGTTCATTTGGCATTCTGCCCTGTGCCAAACCCGGAGATTCCGAAATAGCCAAATTGAGATCGGCGATACTGCTTAGCAAGGTGTTAACGTCCTTAACGCCTTGCTGCATTTGCGTCTTCACGGATTCCCGCTGCTGGATGAACTCCTGACTCAGCGCCTGAAAGCGATTGACCACTTGCTGGGCCTCGCTCAACACTAATTGGCGCTGCGGCAAAGACGTTGGGTCTTCTGCGGCGTTCTGAAGGCTTGCGAAGAAATTATTCAGGGCATTGTTTAGGCCAGTGGTCTCACCACCGAGCAAATTATCCAGTCGGCTTAGCTCATTGTTTAATGCTTGCTGCTCTCCGGTCAGGGTGCTGTCTTCTCGAACCTGCTGAACCAAAAACTCGTTCGCCAATCGACGAATATCAACAACACTGACGCCTTTGCCAATTGTCCCCGCACCCGTTCGTTGTCCCTGTTGGGTTTCAAATATCACCTCCTGACGGCTGTAGCCAGGCGTGTTAGCGTTAGTGATATTATTGCCCGTCGTGTTCAGAGCGCTCTGGTGGCCAAGAATACCGGTCAGGCCAATACCAATCAGTCCCGCCATAACTATTGCTCCTCTGCCCCGCCATTCATGGCCTCATTGCCCATAGAACCGCTGCCCATGGAAAGTGTCATCAGAGAATCACGATTCATAATTCTGGTGATCTTATCTCCATACTGCGGATCGGTGGCATAACCAGCTTCCTGCAGTTTTCTGGCAAATACATCGGGCTGATCCGCACTGGCCAGTACATCCCGATAGCGAGGGTTAGACTCCAGAAATGCAACATAATCCCGAAAACTGGACTCGTAATCCGGATAGGCCCGAAAATTCGCGCGCTCTTTCATGGGTACCCCCTCACGGAATTCCGTGGTGGTTATGGTGACCGAATCACCCTGCCATCGGCTGTCGGCTTTGATGCCAAATAGGTTGTAGCTCGGCTCTCGGCCGTCTCCCTTTATCATGTGGCGCCCCCAACCAGTCTCCAGTGCCGCCTGCGCAACCATCAGCTTCGGATTAATTCCCGTATCTGCAGCGATTTTTTCAGCAACCGGCAAGAGTGCGCTTACAAACTGCTCTGGCGACTCGAACTGCTCGGGTAGGTCAGGCATGTCAGTAGCAGGCACGACAGTGTTATTCGCCACCACCTCGACTACCTCATCAACCCTTTGCGGCAAGTTCGGCGAAATAGGCGGCAAGCTGCGCTCATAATCCGTGAGAGCCTTTTTATGGGAGGCCAAGGGATTACCCTTCTGGTCTATGCCCGGAATATTTTTACCCAATTGACGCACCAGAGCATCGGCAAGACCTGTGCCCTGCCCGCCAGCCATGGTAAGGCTCAACTGGCTATCAAACATGTCACGATACATCTCGGACTGGTTACTGTTCAGGTAATTACCTTCAGCAAACACATCTCCGGCTTTACGCATGGACTTCAGCATTTCAGACAGAAAAATACTTTCAAACTGGCGTGCCACTTCCTTCAGCGCTGTCAGCTTGTCGTCCCCGGCGCTGTGCTTAAGCGCATTCAGGCCGCTGAAATCGGTGTAGACTCTGGCTTGTTGAAGCTGATAGTCCTGCATCACATCACCTAGATAACAATAAGCTCGGCGCGAAGTGCGCCTGCCTGTTTAAGAGCTTCCAGTACAGCCATAACATCGCCCGGTGCTGCGCCGACTTGGTTCACGGCCTGAACAATCTCATTAAGAGTAACGGCTGGCCCAAACTTGAACATGCGCGCCGGGTCTTCAGTAATAGCAATCTGGGTATCTTGTTCGAGCGCGGTTGTACCGGCAGCAAAGGGGTTGGGCTGCTGAACTTCCGGGTTTTCCTGAATGGTCACTGTGAGATTGCCGTGGGTAACGGCCGCTGGGCTAACGCGCACGTTCTGCCCTACAACAATCGTTCCCGTGCGACTATTAATCACAACTTTTGCAGCATCCTCCGCAGGATCTACTTCCAGATTCTCCAAGATGGAAAGAAAGCTGACTCGCTGGGAAGGGTCACGGGGCGCGCGAACCGAGATCGATGTTGCATCGTGGGCATAGGCCATATCGGGTCCCAAACTCTCATTAACCACTTCAACAACCCGGCGCGCTGTAGTGAAGTCCGGACGCATCAGGTGAAAGGTAATGGTGTCGCCTCGGGTAAACGGGGAAACTATTTCGCGCTCAATGGTTGCGCCGTTTGGAATACGACCAACACTTGGCACGTTCACGGTTATTCGCGAGCCATCTTTACCCTCAGCACCAAATCCACCAACAACGAGACTGCCCTGCGCCATTGCGTAAACATTGCCGTCCGCTCCTTTGAGGGGTGCCATTAGTAACGTGCCACCTCTGAGGCTATCCGAGTTGCCTATGGACGAAACTGTCACATCTATCTCCTGCCCAGCCTTGGCAAACGGCGGTAGGTTGGCGCTTACAGTCACCGCCGCTACGTTCGCCAGATTTGGATTAACGCCGTCTGGTAACGTGATGCCGAACTGGTTCATCATGTTGCGGAAGGTTTGGTTGGTGAACGGGGCTTTATCGCCAGTGCCGTCTAGGCCAACCACCAAGCCATAACCCACAAGTTGGTTATTACGCACACCTTTGATCCGCGCCAGATCCTTTAAACGGTCTGCCATTACGGGTGCCGCCATTACAGCAAGCATCAGCGAGACAACTACGAAACGGCGCATAGTCATAGGGGCCACCACTCGCTGTTAAAGAACCGGGCTAACCAGCCCATCTGATTTGCTTGATCAAAGTCACCTGTGCCACCGTAAGCAATCCGGGCATCTGCAATTCGGCTGGAGGCTACTAGATTGCCAGGCGCTATATCCTGGGGGCGCACAAGGCCAGTTAACCGCACATATTCGTCACCGTTGGTCAGTGATATCCACTTCTCGCCACGCACTTTCAATACGCCGTTTGGCAAAACTTCTGTCACCGTTACGGTGATACTGCCCGCCAGACTGTTGCTCTGATCTGCTTCGGCTTTACCTTGGAAGTCTCTTTCACTTTTGATGGACGTTGCGATGCCAAAATTACCTTTACCCAGAATATTGGGTTCGGGCATTGAGATATCGCTGTCTTTATTGATCTTCGTTTCTGCGTTTTTGCTGGCGCGGGTGGACTCATTAAGAGTGACCGTTAATACGTCACCAATGTTGAGAGCCACTGTGTCGCCATAAAAATTGTAGTTGCGGGAACTTTGGAAAATTGCACCGGATTCCGGATCGCGCTGCATCATTGCCTGAGCGCGAACGGGGGCGTATGCCGGATCGTTAGGCTCGGCCCGAGGCCGGCTCATGGCCGTACATCCCTGTAGAAGGACCAGCAACCAAACCAACAAAAGGGTTCCTGTCGATCTGGTTAACCAAGTTGATGTAGTCGGTTTCATGAGTTTCCCCTCACATTCTTACTCTTGCGCACAATCACAAACCCATTAATTTCATAGGGTTAGCCGATGTTCTGCGTAATGAACTGGAGCATTTGGTCTGTGGTAGAAACCACTTTCGAGTTCATCTCGTAAGCGCGCTGGGTGGTAATCATATTCACAAGTTCTTCAACCACTTCCACGTTGGATGACTCGATCATGCCCTGCTCTAGCGAACCCAACCCGGCCAGCCCTGGCTCACCCTCAGCCGGATCACCACTGGCATTGGTTTCTTTAAACAGGTTGTTGCCTATGGCCTGCAAGCCCTGGGGATTAATGAAGTCCACCAGAGTAATCTGGCCCAGAACCACGGGTGCTGCCTGATCGTCTGTAATGGCGGAGACTGTGCCGTCCTTGCCGATGGTCACGCTTGTGGCGTTCTCAGGGATATTGATGTTTGGTTGAAGCGCATAGCCATCCGGAGTAACAACATCTCCGTTAGCGTTCAGCTGGAACTGACCATCCCGCGTGTAGGCGGTCTGTCCGTCCGGAAGCTGAACTTGCAGAAAACCGCGACCACTAACCGCTAAATCAAGGGGCTGCTCGGTAATCTGTAGATTGCCCTGACCAAACTGCTTCGCTGTGCCGACCACACGTACACCGGTACCTAACTGCAAACCGGAAGGCAGTTCGGAATTTTGTGTGTTCAAGCCGCCAGGCTGCCGGTTGATTTGGTACAGAAGGTCCTGAAACACCGCCCGATCTCGTTTAAAGCCTGTGGTGTTCACGTTGGCCAAGTTGTTGGAGATGGTGGACATATTGGTGTCCTGAGCGCTAAGCCCTGTTTTACTTACCCAAAGTGCCGGATGCATCGTTATTACTCCTTGCCGTTACCTTGCGAGCGGCGAATGTTTGCCGCTTCTAGCCGGGTCGGCTTTGTTTTCAATCGTTATCAGAGGTTCTGCAACAGCCGTGCCGCCGCCTCGGAATTCTCGTTTGCCGTGCGCATAACCTTCACTTGCATCTCGTACTGGCGGGACAGCTGAAGGTTGGACACCATCTCTTCCACAGCATTTACATTCGAGCTTTCAAGGAAGCCGGAAGCCACGCGCAAGGCAGCGTCTACTGGTTCTCCGCCGTCGATAGCCTGATCGGGCTTGCGGCGAATAAAGCCGTCCAAACCTTTCTCAAGCGCTTCCGGCGGTGGGTTCACCAGTTTCAGCCGATCCACTTCCACTAACTGGTCTGGCGGACCGCCAGCGGGAACAATAGAGACAGTGCCATCAGCACCAATCTGGAGATTATCAAAGGGAGGAAGCGCAACTGGGCCGCCATTACCCAGCACCATCTCGCCACTGGCAAGGCGCATCAAACCATTCACATCAATTTGCATGCTGCCGGAGCGGGTAAATACTTCTTCGCCAAGATTGTTCTGGATGGCCAGCCAGCCGTCGCCTTCTATTGCGACGTCCATCTTCCGGCCGGTTTGCATCAACGCCCCTGCAGAGAGATCTGTACCGGGCCGCTCTGCCATGGCGTAGGCACGGGTAGGATGGTGCTCGCCGAACACGGGCATGCTGCGGGCTTGGGCAAAGTCCTTTTTGAAGCCTGTGGTGTTTACGTTAGCCAGGTTGTTGGCGTGGGCGCGCTGCGACAGCATATTCTGCTTGGCGCCCGACATACCTATATAAAGTGCTTTGTCCATGGGAAAACTCCTGCCGGAATTTTGACTGTTTCCAGTGCTCTTCCATAGTTCTAGCAGGAGTCATGCCACAGTTACATTAAAGCCGTTTAGCGGAGGTTAATGATGGTTTGGGTGACCGCATCGGACGTTTCGATGGTTTTCGCATTGGCCTGATAGTTACGCTGGGCAATGATCAGGTTAACCAATTGGGCGGAAAGATCCACGTTGGACTCCTCCACCGAACTTGACTTGATTCCGCCAAGGGTTCCGGTATCCGGCTGACCAATAATCGGCTGCCCGGATTCAAAGGTTTC
>Ga0209075_1005046_pt1 | contig 10280 bp, 8 predicted proteins | sample Stecom2011_FD_187523 | JGI IMG/M metagenome (GOLD analysis project Ga0209075, IMG submission 187523) | Agricultural soil microbial communities from Utah to study Nitrogen management - Steer compost 2011 (SPAdes) (version 2) | ecosystem: Environmental > Terrestrial > Soil > Agricultural land...
ACAGAACATCATCATCCATATGAACGAGCCTGTCTCTGGACTGCTGGAGCGTACCCCTTCCACCTTCAGTGCAGACTGCCTGCAACCGGCGAAGGTCTGCTGGTACAGGTTCCGCAAACCCTTTTCGTCCGGGAACCTTCCCTCTGTCACCGTTATGGATGGTGTCGCCCCCCTTATCGTTCTGGATGACACTGCGGGTATAACCATAGTTATTGATCAAGAGCTGGGGAATGAAATCCGCGATATCAGTTTCTCGGTCAAAGGCCTGCCGGATAACACTCTTCACAGTGCCAACAAGGACAATATATACCGGCTCATTCAAGGGTTAATGAAACAGGGCTGGGATCATATGTACCATTTCCCGGCCCCGCGTATTCCCGGCGATCAGGCTGCACAGATTGCCAATGCCCGCAGTCACAGCCTTGCCCACCCATGGTTCGATCCACGATATGAAGCCTCTCTCGAACACTGGATGAAGTTTCAGAACAGCTACCACTGGCACTTTCACAAGAACGGCCACTACCTGCATTTGAAGGTGCGTAGAGAGGACTCGGAAACGGAGCCGCTTGAAGCCGGTACCTATCTTACGAGTCTTGAACTGATGACTGAAGAAAGCTACTGGCGCAAGCACTTCGAACATGAACAGAAAGTGCAATGGAAAGAACTTCTTCCCGAGCTTCTCGAACACTATCGCCGGCAACGGGCAAACCATGAAGAACAGGCCAGAGCGGCCGGCATACGGATCGAGCACAGCTATCGCGACCCGTACATACATGTGCTTGCAAAGCAGAACGACAACTGAAATCCCCGCAAGGTAAAGCGCCATGAACTGGAAACTCTACTCCGCACTCACCCTTTCGTTACTGCTGGTGCTCAGCGCTGGCTGCAGCAGCAACAAGAAGGACTACCGCCCGCTCGGCGAGCCCACGGCCGGTCGCGGCCTCTGATCGACAGGAGCAAAACAGGCATGGAACTGGTTTTTGACATGGTCAGCGCACCGCAACCGCTGGATGGAAGCGCGGCGAGCAAGACCTTCAGGCTGGCAGGAGGCATCATCGGACGTGCCGAGGGGTGCGACTGGGTGCTGCCGGATCGCAACCGGGTGGTATCAGGCAAGCATGCAATGGTGACCTTCGACAATGGCGCCTTCTATCTGACCGATACCAGCAGCAACGGCATCCACCTCAAGGACAGCGGCATGCCCATGGTCAAGGGCGAGCCGGTACGCATCGAGCATGGCCAGGTGTTCTGTCTGGGCGACTACCAGATCCGCGCGCGGCTGCGGCAGGACCCCAGCGAGTTCGACTCCGCCCTGCCACACAGCCAGTCCACTGGCAACATCATTCCCGACGATGCCTTCCTCGATCTGGACCCGCTGAATGCCCTGGATCAGCAGGAAGAGCGCCAGTACCGGGACGAGCTGTCCTGGGGGCTGCCCGCTGAATCCGCCGAGCAACCCCACGATTACGCTCGTATCGATATGGAGCGACTGCCGGTCCCCGAGCTGGTTCCGCCCCCGGCCGCGCCGGTCGAGCCGCCCGTGTCCACCGTCGAACCGGCGCTCGCCGATACCTTCTGGGCCAGATACTCCCAGGCCCTGGGTGTCAGCCTGGATGGACTGCCGGATGACCAGCGCGAGGCCCTGGCCATCGCCGCAGCCACCCTGCTCAGGCAATGTGTCAGCCATCTGCAGCAGAGCCTGAAGACCCGCAGCGAGCTGAAGAGCGAGCTGCGTCTGGCCCAGACCACGGTTCAGACTGCCGGCAACAATCCGCTCAAGCACGCTGCGGACAGCAGTGAGGCCCTGACCCTGATGCTGCGCGGCGGGGAGCCGGGGCAACTGTCCGCCACCCAGGCGGTAGCCCGTGGCTACCGTGACCTGCAGGCCCATCAGGTGGCCCTCAGTGCCGCCAGTCGAGCAGCGCTGCGGGGCATGCTGGAACATTTCTCACCGGAACAGCTGAACCTGCGTTTCGAACGCGAAGGCAAAGGCCTGCTCAACACCAACGGCGCCCGCTGGAAGGCCTACACCCGCTTCCATCAGGCGATCCAGGCCGAGGAGGACTGGAGCAAGCGCCTGTTCGCCCGCGACTTTGCCAATGCCTACGAAGAACAGATCCGCCTGATCGCCACCCTCAACATGGATACCCAAGGATGACTGCCATGCTGCGTATCGCCCTGACCGCTCTGGTACTTGTGACACTGGCCGGCTGTGCCCTGAAACAGAATCCGCCTGCCACGCGGATCGACCTGCACCTGACCGGCAGCGACCGGCTCAACCCGGATCTGCATGGGCGTCCCTCGCCCATAGTGCTGCGCCTGTATGAACTGAAGAACCCGGTGACCTTCGAGCATGCCGAGTTCTTTTCCCTGTATCAGCAGCCCCAGGAAACCCTGGCGCTGGACCTGATTGCCCACGAGGAGCTGGAGCTGCGGCCCGGCCAGAGCCAGGAGCTGAATCTGCTGACCACCGCTGAAGGCACCTATCTCGGCGTACTGGCGGCCTATCGCAATCTGCCGGAGGCCCGCTGGCAACAGGTGATTCCCCTGCGTGTGGGCCAGCTCAATCAGTTGCATCTGCAGCTCGATGAACTGGGCATCAGCGACAACGACCATGCCCGCGCCCCGAGGAACTGATGCATGATGATCAGCAGAGTTGTCTGGCATGAGGGGATGCTGCTGCGGCCCCAGCATTTCCAGCAGAACGACAGGTACTACGATCACCAGCTGAAGGCGCGGACCCAGCTGCTGCACAGCTGCGCCCATGGCTTCTTCAATCTCGAGATCGACCATCAGTTCCTGGCCATGGGCAAGCTGGTTCTGAGCCAGGCCAGCGGCATCCTGCCCGATGGCAGCCTGTTCGAACTGGGATCAGGACACAGCCCGCTGTCGCTGGATGTGCCGCCCAACACCAGCAACTGCGCAGTATGGCTGGCCCTGCCGCTGGTAACCGGCAACCACGTCGAGGCCCGACGACCCCAGCAGCAGGATGTGCTGGCCCGCTACACGGTGCATGACCGGGACGTCAGTGACTCCAATGCCGGGGATGATGGCACCGCCGTGGTCAGCTGCGCCCAGCCGGACTTCCGTCTGCTGCTGGGCGAGCAGCCCGATGCCCAGGCTTACGTGCGCCTGCAACTGTGCCAGATACTGGATACCACACCCGATGGGGTGGTCAGTCTGGATACCGAGTTCGTGCCGAGCTTCCTGCACGTCCAGGCCAGCCAGTTCCTGCAGTCCTGCCTGAAGGAAGTGATCAGCATGCTCAGCCACCGCGGCGACATCCTCGCCGAACGGATCCGCGCGGCGGGCCGGGTGAGCGGCGCGGAATTCGGCGACTTCGCCATGCTGCAGCTGATCAACCGGCACGAGCCGATGCTGCGCCATTACATGGGCCAGGAGCACCTGCATCCGGAGCAGCTGTACCGGGAGCTGCTGGGGCTCTTCGGCGAGCTGTCTACCTTCGCCGGCGATGCCCGCCGGCCGCGTCTGGACAGCCGCTATCAGCACAGCGATCAGGGCAGCAGTTTCCGCCGTCTGATGGAGGCGCTGCGCCAGTCGCTTTCCATGGTGCTGGAACAGCACGCCGTGGAACTGGCCCTGCAGCAGCGCCAGTACGGCATTCAGGTGTCGCCGCTGCATGACCACAAATTGCTGGACACCGCCTCCTTCGTATTGGCCGCCAGCGCCCAGTGCGATTCCGAAGAACTGCGCCAGCGCCTGCCGGCGCATCTGAAGGTCGGTCCGGTCGAACGGATCCGCCAGCTGGTCAATCTGCATCTGCCTGGCATCAAGGTCAGACCGCTGCCGGTGGCGCCCCGGCAGATCCCCTTCCATTCCGGCAAGACCTACTTCGCCCTCGAGCTCAATTCCGAAGAGATGGCGCAGCTCGAGCGCTCCGGGGGTTTCGCCTTCCACGTTTCCGGCGACTTCCCCGGACTTGAACTCACATTCTGGGCCATCAGGAACTGAACCCCATGATCAAGGATATGGACTACAGCCAGGACGACCGCACGGTCATTCTCAATCGCAGCGGCGAGCTGCCGGCACGTACACCGCTGACCGATTTCGCCGCCGCGCCGAAGATGGAAAGGATAGAGCAGCGCATGGTGTACGCCGCTCGCCGGCACGATGCAGGCAATTTCAATCCCAGCCTGAACCCGTTGATCTCCCTCGCCGCCACCCTGCTGTCCGAGGTGGTGCGGCTGAAGAACACCTACCAGGCCGAGGATCTGCACAGCCTCAAGGAACGCCTGAGTTCCGAGATCCGCCTGTTCGAGCACCAGGCGCTGCAGGACAGCGGCGACAGCAGCGAGGTTATGGCTGCCCGCTACGTGCTCTGCACGGCCATCGACGAGGCCGTGGCCACCACTCCCTGGGGCAACGAAAGCGCCTGGTCGCAGATGAGCCTGCTGAGCAGCTTCCACAATGAAACCTTCGGTGGCGAGAAATTCTTTCAGCTGCTCGAGCGGCTGTCGCGCAACCCGGTCAAGCATCTGCACCTGCTGGAGCTGATGTACCTGTGCCTGTCCCTGGGCTTCGAGGGCAAGTACCGCGTCATGCCCCGGGGAACGCTGGAGCTGGAGGTCATCCGCGACAGCCTGTATCGGCAGATCCGCCAGCTGCGCGGGGATGTACCCAGCGAGATCTCGCCCCACTGGCAGGGCCTGCAGGGCGAGCGCGGCCAGTTCGTGCGGGCTGCGCCCTGGTGGGCGGTCACCCTGTTCACCCTGCTGTGCCTGGGGGTGATCTATGGCGGTTTCAGCTGGGTGCTCAGGGAGCAGCGCCAGCACGTTCTTCAGGAGTTCGTACAGGGCAGTCCGGCCTCGCTGGCCGACACCACCTTCAGGGATGATCTGCAATGAATGCCAAATCCATACTCTTCAAAGCACTGCGCATGGTCCGCCAGGGCTGGGCCTGGAGCCTGATCCTGGTGCTGGGCCTGGCGGTGATTGTCTGGACCCTGGGCCCGGCCCTGGCCATCAATGATCACAAGCCCTGGGGCAGCGCCGGCGCCCGCTGGCTGACCATCAGTGCCCTGCTGCTGGGCTGGGGTCTGAGTCTGGTGTTCGCCAACTGGAAGAAGCAGCGCCGACAGAAGACCGAGGAAAGCGACAGCGAAGCCCAGGAGCGCCTGCGCCGGGAGAACCTGATCGTCGAGGAACAGCTCGAGCTGCACAGCCGCTACAAGCAGGCCCTGAGCACCCTCAGCCGTTCGAGCCTGTACAAGGGTCGCAGTGAACGCTGGCGCCGGGAGCTGCCCTGGTACCTGCTGCTCGGCCCCCAGGGCAGCGGCAAGACCAGCCTGCTGGAGTTCTCCGGGCTGGATTTCCCGCTCAATACCCGTGATCAGCAGGGTGTCACCAACGAGGTCGCCGGTACCCGTTATGCCGACTGGTACTTCGCCGAACATGCGGTATTGATCGACAGCAGCGGACGCTATCTCAGCCAACCCGATCCCCAGGTTGACAGCCTCGGCTGGAATACCCTGCTGGGGCTGCTGCGCAACCGCAGACAGCGTTCGCTCAATGGCGTGCTGATCAACCTGCCGGTCGATCTGCTGCTGGGCGAGAACCAGCAGGCGCTGGAAAACCAGGCGCGGCAGATCCGCCAGCGGTTGCTGGAAATCAACCGCCGGCTCGGCATGGAGGTGCCGGTCTATCTGGTTCTGAGCAAGGCCGACCTGCTGCTCGGCTTCGACGAGTACTTCGACAACCTGTCCAGCGACGAGAATGATCAGGTACTGGGCGTGAGCTTCCGCAAGGACCAGGATGGCACCGACCTGCAGGTCGTGCGCCAGCAATTCCAGGACCTGCTGCAGCGTCTCAACAGCCAGGTGATCATGCGCCTGCATCAGGAGCGGGACATCGGCCGCCGCGGACGCATCCTCGATTTTCCGCATCAGCTGGGCCGCCTGGGCGAACCCCTGAGCCTGCTGATCGAGCTGGCCTTCGCCGGCAACCGCTACCAGAGCGCCGCCCAGCTGCGCGGCTTCTATCTGACCAGCGCGCCGAGCGTGCGCGGCGGTCTCGACCCGCTCACCGCCAGCATCGGCCGCAACCTCGGCCCGGGCAGCGCGGCGGTACCCGCCGCCCGCAGCGGCCGCCCGCGCTTCATCCGTCACCTGCTCAGCCGGGTGATCTTCCCCGAGGCGGAGCTCGCCGGGCTGGATGAGCGCGAGGTGAAACGCATCCACTGGCGCCAGCGCCTGATGTTCGGAACCGCCGCCGCCTGCCTGATAGTCGCCGGGCTGGCCTGGGCCAACAGTTTTTCGGCCAACCACCAGCGGCTCGAGCAGCTGCGCAGCATCGCCCAGCAGCTCAAGCAGGATCAGCAGCGCCTGCAGACCCGGAAACACACCGAGGGCATGCTGCGGGTTCTGGACAGCAGCCACGCCGCCAGCCGGGTCTATGTCGGCCGCGCCGATGCCCGCTGGCGCGAGCGGGCCGGGCTCTATCAGGGCGAAGCGGTGAATCCGACACTGCACCGCGCCTACCGGGACCAGCTGGAGAAGCTGCTGCTGAAAAATGTGGCGCTGCGCCTGGAATCCCGGATCGAGGCCAGCCTGCATGACCGTGAACAGCTGTTCAACAACCTGCGCGCCTACCTGATGCTCGGCATGCCGGGGCGCCGTGACCGTCAGTGGCTGCAGGAATGGATGGCCGAGGACTGGTCCCAGCGCTTCGCCGGCAATACGCCCATGCAGGCCAGCCTGAACGCGCACTTCGGTCGCCTGCTGGAACAACCGTTCCGTCCCTACGCACTGGATGCGCGCCTGATCAGTGATGCCCGCCGCGAATTGCGCCGCGAGTCGCTGGCCAGCGTGCTGTACCGCACCCTGGTGGAGCAGTCCGGCAGCCTGCCGGAGTACCGCCTGATCAACCACCTGGGGCCCCGCGGTGCCCTGCTGACCAGCAACCAGAACACCCTGCCCGGTTTCTACACCCGCAGCGGCTACCAGCAGATGTTCCTCGCCCGCGGCAATGATCTGGTGCAGGACATGCTGCGCGACAACTGGGTTCTCGGTGGCGATGACGAGCTGAGCAGCCAGGACCGCAACCGGCTGATGCTGGAGATGGAGCAGCTGTACTTCGAGGATTACGCCCAGCACTGGGGCGAGCTGCTCGGCCGCATTGCCCTGGACCCGCTGCCCGACGCCCAGCAGGCGGCCCAGAACATGAGCATACTGGCTGCCGCCAACTCGCCCCTGGTCAAGCTGCTGGAGCAGGTGCGCAACAACACCCTGCTGACCGACGACACTGCCACCCCCAACCGCGCCATGCGCAGCATGGAGCGCCGCTTCGAGCCGCTGCACCAACTGCTGGATCAGGACGCCAGCCCCGGGCCAGAGCTGCTCCAGGCACTCCAGGCGCTGGACGCCATGCACCTGCAGTTCAGCGGTCTGGCCCAGGCCAGTGCACCGGGTCAGGCGGCCTTCGATATGGCACGCAGCCGTATCGGTGGCCAGGCTGACGCCATCACCCAGCTGCGCACCGCCGCCGCCCGCCTGCCGCTGCCAGCGGGCAAGTGGCTCACCGAACTGGCCGGTGACAGCTGGATGCTGGTGCTCGATGAGGCCTACAAGCATCTGAACCAGCGCTACCGCAGTGAACTGCTGGCCAGCTGGCGCAACTCCGTCGGTCAGCGCTATCCCTTCAGCCGTGACAGCGAGAGCGAGGTAACCCTCAGCGACTTCCGCGAGTTCTTCCGCAGCCGCGGTACCGCCGAGCAGTTCTTCGAGCAGTATCTGCAGCCCTTCGTCAGCAGCAGCGCCCGGGGCTACCAGATCCGCCAGGTGGACGGCCGGGGTCTGCCGATCTCCCGGGAGCTGCTGGCGCAGATGGGCCGGGCCGAACGGATCCGGCGCAGCTTCTTCGCCGAGAATCCCAACGAGCCCCAGGTGCAGTTCCGCCTGGAGCCCTTCTTCCTCGACTCCAACCTGGGGCGGGCCAGTCTGCGCCTCGGCTATCAGAACATGGAGTACCGTCACGGCCCGATAGTGCAGACCGCCTTCCGCTGGCCGGTGGACAATGAGGGCGGACGCGCCAGCCTGGTGCTCGAGGATCTGGGTGGCAAGCGCATGTCGCTGGATCACAATCGCGGCGTCTGGTCGCTGTTCCGGCTGCTCGACGAGCTCCAGGTGGACTACCACTCGGATCGCGACGTGCTGCTGCTCAAGGCGGATCTGGGCGGCATGCGTGCCCATTACCTGCTGCACAGTCAGCGCTCGCCGAACCCGTTCGACCTGAGCCTGCTGCGCGGCTTCAGCCTGCCGGCCCGGTTGTGATGGATCTGCTCAGCGCCTGGCGCAGCCATGCCAGAACGGATCCCGGCAAGGTCCGCAGCCACAACGAGGACGCCTTTCTGGCCCTGCCGGAACGCGGGCTCTGGGTGGTCGCCGACGGCATGGGCGGGCATCAGAACGGCGCCCTGGCCAGCCGCCTGATAGTCGAGCACCTGGCCGAGCTGCCCGGCGGCAGCGACCTGGATCGGCGCGTGCAGCAGGTGCGCCGGACCCTGCACCTGCTCAACCGGCGCCTGAGCCGGGAACTGACCCTGATCAGCGGACAGCCCGAACCTGTCATGGGCAGCACCGTGGTGGTACTGCTGGTGGAGGAGGACCGCGCGGCCTGCATCTGGGCCGGCGACAGCCGCTGCTACCTGTGGCGCAGCGGCGGCCTCTACCAGATCACCCGGGACCACTCGCTGCTGCAGCAACTGATCGACGAGCGGCAGCTGAGCCCGGAGCAGGCCGCCGCCCACCCCTCCGCGCACGCCCTGACCCGGGCGGTCGGCGCCAGCGAGGATCTGGCACTGGATGTGGTCGAGTTCAACGTTTATCCCGGCGATACCCTGCTGCTGTGCAGCGACGGCCTGTACCAGAGCCTGAGCGGCTCCGAACTGGGCAGCGCGCTCAATCGACCCTCGCCCCAGCTGGCGCTGGAGCGTCTTTTCGAACAGGCCCTGGCCGGACCCGCCCGGGACAACCTCAGTGCCGTGGTCATCCGCCGCTGACATGCAACAGGAGCACAACATGGAAGCCCCCAGCGCAACCGCCATCACCCCTCCGGCCAACACACACGGGAAGAAGGAGTTCGTTCCGCCCGGTCCGGTGCCGGAGGTGCTGAGCAAGCGCTATCGCATCGAACGCCTGCTGGGCGTGGGCGGCATGGGCGCGGTCTACCGGGCACGTGACCTGCTGCGCGAGCAGTTCGGTGACCCCGAACCCTGGGTGGCGGTAAAGGCGCTCAACGACACCTTCGCCGAGTACCCCGACGCCCATGCCCTGCTGTACAGCGAGTTCGCCCTGACCAGCCGCCTGCGCCACGCCCATGTGGTCCAGCTCTACGGATTTCATACCGATGCCCGTTGCCGGCGCGCCTATATCACCATGGAGCTGCTCAAAGGCCCCACCCTGGATGATCTGATCAGCGCCAATCCCGAGGGGCTGCCCTGGGAGCAGTTTCGGGAAATCGCCGTGGCCCTGCTGCAGGCCCTGGCACATTCCCACGCCCGGGGTGTACTGCATGGCGATCTGAAACCCAGCAATGTGATGATGGCTGAAGACGGTCTGCGGCTGTTCGACTTCGGCCTGGGACAATCCATCGGTGATCGACTGCCCGGTCTTCCGCGTCTGAGCCGGGCACGACTGGCGGCCTGGACACCGCGTTATGCGGCCCTGGAGCTGCTCGACGGCGAGCCCCTGTCGGCTGCCGCCGACGTCTACGCAGCAGCCTGCGTGCTCTACGAGCTGTGCAGTGGTCATCACCCCTTCAGCCGGCTGACCGCCCGCCAGGCCATCCGCATGGGTCAGGACAAGACCCTGGAGCCGCCGCCGCGGCTTCCGCGCCATTGCTGGCCGGCACTGCGCCGCGCGCTGGCCTTCGAGCAGACCCAGCGGCCGGATATCCCTACCCTGCTGGCGGCGTTCAGCCAGGCAGCTCCCTCGTTGCTGCAACGGGTGCTGCGCAGGCCCTGAGCCTGCGCAGTACGCACGGCCCTCGGTGCCGCGCATCGCTCTGCCACATTCGGTAGCAATTGATCGTCTCGCCAGACCTTCCATTCGTCCCCTGCCCATGTCAGCTTCTGCAAAGCTGGCCCATACTCGACAACAACAGGCCGATCAGCTCGGCACAGCTCCATCAGAGGTTCTGACGCATGTGGTACAACGGTTTTATTGATCCTTCCCCCTGGCAGCTGACTGCCATCATCCTGGTTCTGACCCATATCACCATCATCAGCGTAACCGTTTATCTGCACCGATATTCGGCCCACCGCTC
>Ga0209075_1005047_pt1 | contig 10278 bp, 6 predicted proteins | sample Stecom2011_FD_187523 | JGI IMG/M metagenome (GOLD analysis project Ga0209075, IMG submission 187523) | Agricultural soil microbial communities from Utah to study Nitrogen management - Steer compost 2011 (SPAdes) (version 2) | ecosystem: Environmental > Terrestrial > Soil > Agricultural land...
ATGCTGGTTCTCCTGCCCCTTGCCTGGGTGGAAAAAAACCGTGCCATGATCGCGGTGGAAGTCTTTACCGCAGTCTTTGGCAGGCTGGGCCTGCGGATACTGGATGTGCTTGTCGCTGCGGTCAGCATGGGTATCTATGCGGTGCTGGCGGTGAGTACCTGGTCAAAAGCTAAAGAGCAGTTTGATGTCGGGGCCTACATCATCGCGCTTGACACCACGATCATTATCTGGCCGGGATATTTTGCCCTTCCGTTTGGCTTCGCTTTGGCAGGGTTGGTTTGTCTGATCCGTATACCTCTCCTGTGTTATCCGCAAGCAGCGCCTGATGCTGCGAAAGGTATCTCGTAATGTTTCTTGAAACTGGACTGATCGGCCTTGTTGTATTGCTGGTGCTGCTGGTTTTGCGAGTCCCCGTGGCCCTTGCTCTGATCGGTGTGTCGTTAGGCGGCATCACGGCAATGATGGGGGCGGATGTTGCTGTCAGCATGCTGGCCTCCACGCCCTATGACTTCCTGTCAAAGTGGACGCTGAGTGCCGTCCCGATGTTTCTTCTGATGGGCTTTGTCAGTTATCACACGGGCCTGACGGCCGGCCTGTTCAACGCCGCGAAGGTGGTTTTTCGCTGGCTTCCTGGTGGCCTGGCGGTCTCCAGTATCTTTGCCAGTTCCGGCTTTGCCGCCGTGTCTGGCTCGAGTGTGGCCTGCGCGGCTGCCATGGGGAAGGTCGCCATTCCCGAAATGGTACGGTCGGGCTACAAGCCCGGCTTTGCCTGTGGAACGATCGCCGCCGGCGGCACCATTGGTGCCCTGATCCCGCCCAGTATCCTGATGATCGTATACGGCACCTTCACCCAGACCTCGATTACCGATGTCTTTCTCGGGGGTGTGGTGATTGGCCTGGTGACCGCGGTCGCCTACAGCCTGGTGATCATGCTGGTCAGCGTGTTTCGTCCGGATATCGTTCCCCGGCACGAAGAAGGTGCTCTGGATTACACGCTGAAAGAAGCCATCCGGGAGATCTGGCCGGTACTGGTGCTCGCGCTGTTGATCTTCGGAGGTATGTTTTCAGGCATGTTCACGGCCACCGAGTCCGGAGCGCTGGGTGCCGCCGGCGCGGTCATTATCGCCCTGGTTCTTGGCCGTCTTGATCTGTGGACGATGAAAACCGCGCTGCTTGAAACGCTTTCGACCACCTCCTCACTCCTGATCATCGGCGTGGGCGCCAGCATGTTTACCGTATTCCTGAGCCTTAGCGGAATTGTCGGGGCGATAGGCGACCTGCTGGCGACGTGGCAACTGGGCTACCTGGAGCTGATGCTGATCATTGTTACGGTCTATCTGCTGCTCGGCCTTTTCATGGAGCCGTTCGGCGCGATGCTGATTACCCTGCCGATCTTTCTCCCGGTGCTCAGTGGCCTGGACGTATCGCTCATCTGGTTTGGTGTGCTGGTGGTCAAGCTGCTTGAAATAGGAATGATTACTCCGCCGGTTGGAATGAATATTTTCGTCATCCGAGGGGTGGCAGCAGATTACGCTTCCCTGATGGATATATTTAAAGGCGTGACGTTATTTCTGGTCGCCGACCTTATCATTATCGCTCTCATGGTTTTCAAACCTGAGATTGTAATGCTGCTGGTCAGCTGACCTTTAATGTGGGCTTGTAAAAATAAATATAAAAGGATGAGAAGCATTATGAAATTAAATAAGAAGTCCCGTGTTGTTATCGGTTTTCCTGCGGCTTTGTCTCTGATGGCAATGAGTGGCGGCGCCGCTGCAATTGACCTTAACGTGGCGGGTACCAAGGCCAGCCTGTATGGTTATGCTGAGCTTAACGTGATTTACGACGTGGATAGCGATCTTGGTCCCTTTCTGATGCCCCAGCGGATCGGCCTGGATAATGCCAATGTGGCCGAAGGTCATTTTCAGGCTGATGCTTTCGAGTCCCGTCTTGGGGTGTCTACGGTAACGCCCATGGAGTATGGCGGCGACCTGACAACGGTTATCGAAGGCGATTTCTTTGGCGGAGGTGGCGGCCAGCTGCGCCTGCGCCACGCCTACGGCCAGTGGAATGGCTTCCTTGCCGGCCAGACCTGGACCAACTTCCCCGGGCTTACGGGCATTTACCCTACGGTAGATTTCATGGTGCCGGTGGGTACCTCAAACACCCGCCAGGCACAGCTGCGTTACACGACGGGCAACTTTTCTGCGGCTCTGGAAGATCCGGGCAATCTGGGGGGGCAAGTGGTTGACAGTGCCAATGCGCCTGCCCAGTTTGCGAAAAACAGCCTGCCGGATTTAACGGTTCGTTATTCTTCCCGGGGTTCCACCGGTTACCATGCCTCTGCGGTACTGCGCCAGCTGGCCTGGGATGACGGCACGGACGATGATTCTGAATTCGGTTGGGGCGTATCCCTGGGGTTGTCTCAGGAGATCACCAGCACGCTGACCCTGCGTGCAACGGTTGTTCATGGCGATGGTGTTGGCGGGTATCTGAACCAGAATCCCGGTGCTCCGGCCTATGTGGTCAACGGTGAAGTGGAAACCGTTCAGGCCACCGGCGGTTCGCTGGGTGCTACCCTGAAGGTTGGCTCCGGAGCCGTCACTCTGGGTACGGCCATTGCCAAAGCCGACTGGGATGATGCGGTTGAGGCAGGCCTTCCCGGCGCCACCACGGCGAGCGAGATGTTCCGCTCCACCCACCTGAACTATATCTGGTCGCCGGTCAGTCAGGTGACTTTGGGTGCTGAGCTGGCCTTCCACGAGCGGGAACTCTGGGACGGTACCGACGGCGATGCCCTTCGGTTACAGGGGATGGCGCGGTACAGCTTCTGAACCCGGGTAAGGTGAGCCCCGGGAAACCGGGGCACTGTTGCTGTTCGTAATCGCTTTCCATAAAATGGCCGGATGTATCCGGCCTATTAAACTTAATGAAAGTTATACAACAGTTTTTATCGTTTCGGATTGGAAGTTGGCTGAGCATCAACTTTAGTATTGATCCTTATCAATTCTATTATGGCTCAAGAGTTCCAGTAAAATCTTCAAAGGGAGAGAGGCTCTAATTTATGGAAGCGAAGCGGTTATCAAGAGCCGATTGGATCAATGCTGCCATGAAAGTCCTGTCGACCGGTGGTATTGAGTTGGTACGAGTAGATCGACTGGCCAAAAAGCTTAATATTACGAGAGGCAGTTTTTATTATCACTTCGCCAGCAGGGAAGATCTTCTGGAATCCATGCTGGAAACCTGGAGGGTCAGGGCTACCGAAGCGGTAGTCAAGGATCTGAAAGACAAATCGATTGAAAGTAAAGAGCAGCTTGTCAGATTGATGGTTCTGCCCTTGCAGGGAGCCAAATCCGCAGAGGCTGCCTATATTGAGATATCGATACGCGCCTGGGGCCGGCGTAATGAGGTTGCGAAGAGAGTTGTTGATGAAGTTGACCGTTACAGGGTCGGTTTTCTGGCAGATCTTTTTGTGGAGCTTGGGCATAACCGGCCGAGAGCAAACGATTTAGCTTACCTTGTGTACTCTTATATTATATCGACGTCGCTTGTTGATGTGTCTTCGCCTAAAAGTGTGCGACAGGAAAGGGCAGAGCGGATATTGAATATGTTAGTGGAAGATGTCGTTGAGACAGACACTTGATATCAGCCCGGATGCCTGAATTCGCAGACCATCAGGATTGACAGTGTATAAGTCGCGGTACGAACAGAGGGCGTACGGGTTTGTTGTACTCTGGAGAATGGAATGAAAAACCTTACCGCATACTCAGATCAGGGAGTGCATGAACACGAAGTCTATGAATGTGGGGGAAATGATCAAAAGGTTATCCTGGTTTTCCCTACCTGGGCTGGTATATCGGATTTTGAACGAAGTATTGCCGCCAAACTGAATAAAGCGGGCCATAACGCCATCGTGATGGATTTTTTTGGCCGCGAGACAGACCTGTCGGATCTTGAAAACAGGCGAAGAGCAATTGCCCCCTTTCTTGCAGACACGCGGCACCTTCAGTCGCACCTTCGGAAACTGCTTGAGCCGATCTGTGCTTCTGTTAACTCCGACACCGCCCGACTGGGTGTCATAGGGTTTTGCTTAGGGGGCTTGTGTGCGATCCACGCCGGCCTGCAGGAAGCGCAAATTGACCGTGCGGTAAGCTTTCACGGGTTATTAAAGCTCCCGCCGGCCGCGAGCGGGACAGCGGATAATACGCGCTTCCTGATATTGAACGGGAGCCGTGATCCGATGGTGCCCGGCGAAGAGATTCTATCTGCGATCCGTTTTTTTGACGACCACGATCTTGATATGACCTTTGTCTCGCTCAGCGGAACCTACCACTCGTTCATGGTGCCGGAAGCGGATAACCGGGAAGCCGGGGTTCTGTATTGCGAAAGAAGCGCTGTCCGAAGCTGGCAGCTGTGTGAAGACTTCCTGAAATAAGCGCGGGGGCCACGTAAAAGTGCCGGGGTGCGAATGGTCTTTTCGCTCCCCGGCTGACCTGATCAGGCGCTCTCGCGAGCCAGCGCCCTGAGCCGTACCCGATCGAGCTTGCGCGCAGGGGTCATCGGCAGTTCATCAACGATGAAGATGCTTGCAGGTACCTTGTAGCGGGGCAGACTGGACGCACAGTACGCACGCACTTCCTCGGCTGAGCCGCCCTCCGGCATGACCACATAGCAAAAGACCTGTTCGCCGGCGCGCTCATCAGGAACACCGATCACCGCTGCGGCGGTAATGCCTGGATAATGCAGCACGCACTCCTCAATCTCGCGCGGGAACACGTTAAAGCCCTTGTGGATAATGAGGTCTTTGCAGCGATCGGTAATCATCAGATAGCCGTCTTCATCCATAACGCCGATGTCGCCGCTATACACCCAGCCATCGCGGATCGTCTGCTTTGTTTCTGCCGGGTTATCTTTGTACTCCAGCATCATCTGTGGGCCGCGAATGCGGATCTCTCCCGGCGTGTTCGGGGGCAGCACCCGGGCGCCGGTTTCAACATCAACCACTTGCACCTCGGTATTCGGAACGGGCAAGCCGACCGTCCCCAGCCGTGCGCCATGTTTGTGGTTGTTGACACAGATGGGCGCTATCTCGGTCATCCCGAAGGCTTCGACAATATGGACTCCGGTCACCTCGACCCAGCGTTTATGGACGGCTGCCGGAAAAGGCGCTCCGCCGCCCGGGCACACCCGCAACGCCGACAGGTCCCGGCTGGCGAAAGTGTCATCGGCAAGCAAGGCCTGATAGATGGCCGGAGGCCCGCCCCCCAGCACCGAGACTTTCTCGCTCTCGAGGAGATTAACAACCTCTGCAGGCTGGAAATTCTCGGGCAGAATAAGTGAGCACCGACTTACCTGTGGGTTCAGCACTGCCATGATAAAGCCCCAAACGTGGGAGAAGGGCGCCAGGGCGAGCCAGACGTCTCCGTCCTGGGTGGGCCAGCTCCATTCCATACGCTCAACGGCCGCCATCAGTGTGCGGTGGCTGTGTCGAATCCGCTTGGGCGTGCCGGTTGTGCCCCCGCTGAACAGGTGAACGGCATCATCATTCGCGTTGGCGGTAGAGCTCAGCTCACCTTCAAAATCTGCCCTTGCGGAGAGTGTGGCGTCATCCAGCACCAGCTCCGGGCCATCGGTGATACCTTCCACGGCGGTAACGGTAAGGGCCGTGTCAAAGCTTGCGGCGATCTGCTGTACACCCGAGGCCGGGACCGCGAAGTTCACCGGCGTGGGTACCCCGCCTTTGGAGATAACGGCGTAAAAAGCGGCAATAAAGGATGCCGAGTTTGGCATATAGAGCAAAACACTGCGGTTGTGCAGGTCGTCCGGGAGTTCGGCTGCGATGGAGGCTGCCATACGCCCCATTTCCCGGTAACTGAAATCCACTTTACTGGTTTTGATGAATCTCCGGTCTGGCACGGCCTTCACGTTCCTGACAAAAAGGTCGAGGATTGTGGGCCCATGAGCGCCGGGTACAAAATCGTCCCAAGCCTGTGTCATCGTTCGTACTCTCCTGGCAAGTCGTGATAGAGGTTTTTCAAACGGGAGGTCATCCTGTCCTTCCCGGCTTTCCTCTTTTTTGTATTTCTTCAAGTTAGATGGGAGCGAGCCTTTCGTCATCTTCTGACTGCCGGTCCCTGCCAGCTTCAGCCCTGCCCAACTTAAAGTACAATACTGTATGTTGAAAAATAGCGCCATTGTCCTTGCTTTGTCAACACCGGATGGAGAACGCAGGGTACCTGATAAATCTCCCCTTCCGCGCAGGTTCAAAGTGCCAGTGTTATCATCAACTTAATGATATTAAAGGGTTTAATGTCTTTATGGTTAGTGTTTTGTTCATTGTGACAGGCCGTTGCCCGGGCTGTTAAGTGCGTCCATTCGGGGAATTTGTAAAAATACATGATTGAATGTTTCTTGGGTTATTTCAAGCCTGTTAGCGCCCTGATCCGTAAGGATATTCCCGGCGCGAGGTGCTGAACCTCACGCAATTCTTTTTTTCTTTTCCACTCTTGCGCATGCTTTTTTCTACCTGTCATACTTGCCCGCGGATCTAAAAGACAATAATTCGCATTCTCTCGGTGGGGTGCGGCCCGAGCCATGAGGTAGTCCATGATCAACCTTCTGCGAGCGCCATTATCGGTCGTTCTTTGCATCTCCGGTATCGGAGCCATGCCTGTCGCCTTTGCCCAGTCTTTTGCCCGGGAAAACAGCGTTACCGAGTTAGAGGCCCTGTCGGTAACGGCGGCCCGGGGCGCTACCAAAACCGAAACCCCGGTGATGGAAACCGCCCAGACCATCAACCTGATTGACCGGGAGCAATGGCAGGAAAAGGGTGCCACCTCGGTGCAACAGGCCGCCGCCTACACACCCGGGGTAGGGACCAATCAGGTAGGTGCGTCCAACCGCTACGACTACCTGATCCTGCGGGGTTTCTCGGACGGCAGCATTAACAACACCTACCTCGATGGCCTGCGGGTGATGAACGATGGTGGCTCCTACAGCTCCTTTGCCATCGATCCCTGGTTTCTGGAGCGCATCGAAATCGTTAAAGGCCCCACCTCAGTGCTGTATGGCCAAAGTTCTCCCGGCGGTATTGTCGCACTCACCAGCAAGCGCCCGGAGTTTGAGTCTGCCGGCGAGCTGCGGATAAGCGCCGGCACCGATGCCCGGCGCAGTTTTGCCTTCGACGTTACCGGTCCGGTGGGTAAAACCAGGCGGGTGGCCTATCGGCTAAGCGGTATCGCCTCGGCGTCGGATGCTCAGCAGGATTACGTTGAAGAAGAGCGCCAGGCCATTGCACCGTCGCTGAGCTGGGACATTACCGACCAGACCGCTCTCACGGTACTGGCGTACCTTCAGCGGGACCCTGAAGGCGGCTACCATGCCGGCCTGCCTTTTGAAGGGACCGCCGTGAGCCGGAACGGGCAGAAGATCGACACCGGTTTTTTTGAAGGTGAGCCGGACTACGATGAGTTCAGCCGCGACATGGCCATGGTCGGTTACGACCTGGAGCACGACTTCAGCCCCAACTGGACCGCCCGGCAGAAGGTCCGGTATCTGCAGTCCGACGTTTCCCTCAAGCAGGTGTATGCCTATGGCTGGGCCTCTGATACCGAGCTGATTCGTTACTACTCCGGCGGCGACGAAGAGCTTGAAGCCATCACCGCAGATAACCAGCTCGAAGCCACATTCTATGCCGGCAACGTGGAACACCGGGTGTTGGTGGGTGCCGATTACCAGCAGCGGGAAAACGATGTAGTCTGGCCCTCGGGTGCCTTTCCCAACATCGACGCCTTTAACCCTGGTTACGGGGCAGGCCCGACCGCCCTGTACCCGCCGGTCCGCAACCTGCGGGAACAGAAACAGACCGGCGTCTATCTGCAGGACCAGATTGCGGCAGGGCCCTGGCGGCTCAACCTGGGTGCCCGCCATGACTGGGTAGACATCGAGAATACCGATAGGGACACCGGCGTGGTGGCCAGGCTCGACGACAACCAGTTTACCGGCCGGGCCGGTTTGCTGTATCTGTTTGAGAATGGTGTGGCGCCCTATGTCTCCTATTCGACGTCCTTCTCTCCCAGCGCCTACAATGGCCAGAACGGACAGCTCCTGACACCCAGCACCGGCAAGCAGATCGAGACCGGTCTCAAGTACCAGCCGCCGGGCACTGCCGACACCTATACCTTATCCCTGTTCCGCATTAACCAGGACGACCTTGCCACCAAGCTGCCGCAGGAAAGTTTTTACCGGGCGATTGGCGAAGTACAGTCCCAGGGTGTGGAACTGGAGGCTCAGGCCCGGCTCACCGACCATCTGGACCTGCAAGCCGGTTACGCCTACTCCGACGTGACCTTTGAAAAAGCCGAAGCCTACCGGGAAGGTAACCAGGCCAGCCAGTCGCCCAGGCACCAGCTGGCTCTGTGGGCCGGGTATGCGTTTTCCCGTCAGCCGTTTAACGGTGCCCTGGAGGGTGCCCGGGCAGGACTGGGCGTGCGCCATGTCAGAGACATGCAGGCCGACGATGCCAACACCCGCAAGGTGCCGGACTATACCCTGGTGGACATGGCGCTGGCCTACGATCTGAGCAGGCAGGGTCTGCCTGGCGTAACCGCCCGGCTGAACATCCACAATCTTCTGGATAAGGAGTACGTGGCCTCCTGTTACAACAGCCTGGATTACTGCTATTACGGAGCGGGGCGGAGCGCAACGGCGTCGATGTCGTACCGCTTCTGAACTTTCTTCCTAACAACATGATCCAGAGCAAGTTTTGGCGGTGCCGATAGGTCTATATACTCATCATTCCCTTTATTATGCGCGGGTAATCTAAACACACATTTCAAGGAAGTGTTTAGCGCTTCGCCAGATACTTCCGTCACTCCCTCTTCTAAAAGAAAGAAAGCAATGTCGGACACACTGGTTTCTGGTTTTACCCGCAATTTCCTGGGCAAAGCGCCCGTCTGGTACAAACAGGTTATCGTCCTCTTTCTGATTGCCAACCCCATCGTACTGGCGGTATTCGGGCCAACAACCGCGGGCTGGCTGCTGATTGCCGAGTTCATCTTTACTCTGGCGATGGCGCTCAAATGTTACCCGCTGCTGCCCGGGGGGCTGCTGGCCATTGAGGCGCTGCTGATCGGCCTCACCTCCGCCGATGCGGTTTACCATGAGTTGCTGATCAATTTTCCGGTGATTCTGCTGCTGATGTTCATGGTGGCGGGCATCTACTTCATGCAGGAGCTTTTGCTCGTTACCTTCACGCAGATCCTGGTGGGGGTCAGGTCCAAGTCGGCGTTATCGATGCTGTTCTGTGGGGTCTCTGCCTTGTTGTCGGCGTTTCTGGATGCACTGACGGTCACAGCCGTCATTATCAGCGTGGCGGTGGGCTTCTACTCGGTGTACCACAAGGTCGCCTCGGGTAAGGGTTATCAGCAGAAAGACCATAACGCCAACAGTGATGCGGAGGTGGTGGAGCTGCACCGGGAAGACCTGGAAAACTTCCGCGCATTCCTGCGGAGCCTGTTGATGCACGGGGCCATTGGTACCGCTTTGGGCGGCGTAGCCACCATGGTAGGAGAGCCCCAGAACCTTCTGATCGCCAAGATGGTGGGTTGGGATTTTATCGATTTCTTCCTGCATATGGCACCGGTCAGTATCCCGGTGCTGGTGGCCGGCCTGTGTACCTGCTGGGCGTTGGAGAAGCTGCGCTGGTTTGGCTATGGTGGCCGCCTGCCCAAGCCGGTCCGCCAGGTATTGCAGGACTACGCCGACAGCAAAAGAATCAGCCGCACCAAATCCGAGAAAGCGGCACTCTGGGTACAGGCCATCACCGCGGTGATCCTGGTACTGGGGCTGGCATTTCACGTGGCAGAAGTGGGGCTGATCGGCTTGCTGGTGATCATCCTCGTGACTTCTTTCAATGGCATCATCGACGAAAACCAGATCGGTAAAGCATTCCAGGAATCCCTGCCGTTCACCTCTCTGCTGGTGGTGTTTTTTGCCGTGGTCGCGGTGATCCACGACCAGCACCTGTTCAAACCGGTGATCGAATTTGTGCTCAGCCTGCCGGTAGAACAGCAGCCGGGCATGTTCTTTATCGCCAATGGTCTGTTGTCGATGATCAGCGATAACGTGTTTGTTGCCACCGTCTACATCAGCGAAGTCAAACAGGCCCTGGACGCCGGCGCCATCAGTGTCGACCACTTCCAGACCCTGGCGGTGGCGATCAACACCGGCACCAACCTGCCAAGCGTGGCCACACCCAACGGCCAGGCCGCGTTCCTGTTT
>Ga0209075_1005048_pt1 | contig 10277 bp, 5 predicted proteins | sample Stecom2011_FD_187523 | JGI IMG/M metagenome (GOLD analysis project Ga0209075, IMG submission 187523) | Agricultural soil microbial communities from Utah to study Nitrogen management - Steer compost 2011 (SPAdes) (version 2) | ecosystem: Environmental > Terrestrial > Soil > Agricultural land...
CCACCGACCAATTGTCCGGAACAATTTCCGGGGGAAGTGAAGGAGTTGCTTCCTGAAACTGAAATATTATAAACTTCCCCAAACAAAACTTTTCGAAGTGATTCAGAAGTTTCCTTGTTTTTCGTTTCAATATCCAAACACATTTGTGCGTGCAGGGTCTCTATCCCCAAATTATGAACGTGAGCGTGTAGCACAGTTACATCGCTATAACCGATAACCCATTTTGGATTTCTTTTGAAGGCTGTAAAGTCCAGTTTGTCAATCATTCTAACCGTTCCATATCCACCTCGGGCGCACCAAATAGCTTTGATCCTAGGATCATCCATCATTTGTTGGAAATCTGTTGCCCGTAATGCGTCGTATCCGGCAAATTGGTTTTCTTCGGCACCGATGGTTTTCCCTAGCACCGCCTTCAATCCCCAGCTTTCAAGTAACTGTATGGCGGGTTTTAATTCTTCTTTTGAAATTTTCCGCGCAGTGGAAACAATGGCGATCGTATCGCCTTTATTTAAATGGGAGGGGGAAATCATATTGCTTTCTAATTTTTAAAATACCGACAAAAACTTTTAAGTTAGATTTTAAGGAGTGATTTAAAGTTAAAATTCAACAAGTGTTTTAATCTTAATTAAATTTTTCCGCACAATGGGATAGATATCTGTTAATCCTCTTCAACTTAACAATCTTAAACTTTTGTCCATTCAGAATCTATAACCTATTCAAGAAACCGATTAAAAGTAAGCACTTTTTGATGGAAATGCATTGCAGATTTTGATTAAAAGCTTTTATAGATTAATTCAATTAAAGTAATGAGAGATTATTTTCAACAATACTGAACAACTGATAAACTGATAATAATAATTTTATCACAAAGTTTAAGTCTCCAAATAATAAAATCAAAAATAAGAAGTTAGCAAAAGGTTGATTGACTCATCTAATTAGATTATTTTGAGCCGATTAGCAACAAACCTAAAATACTATTAAATGGAAACCATTGCTACCCCCAACTGCAATACTTCCACGCTTGCCCCTTATGGGCCATCTTCAAACAATCCCTGGGATACACATAAAATAAAACATGTGTATCGCCGCCTTGGTTTTAGTGCCAATGAAGATGATGTGGACGCTGCACTCTCGTTAACCCCGGGACAATTTATTAATAACCTTGTAGATTCGGCACACAACATGCCTCCGACACCTGCTCCATATTGGGGCTATTATGCGAGTTCGGATTTTCAGGATTATGGAAATGAGAACTACGACACGTTTATAGAGTGGCGTTTACAATCAACCAAGGATTTGTTGAAGGATAATCTTCGCGGAAGACTTGCATTTTTTTGGATGAACCACTTTGTAACGCGTTTTGGCATCTATTATCACGCGCCCTATGCCTTTCAGTATTACCGTAAAATGCAGACACATGCTATTGGAAACTTTAAGGATTTTACCCGAGCCATTGGCTTAGATCCGGCCATGCTCATTTACCTTAATGGTTTTGAAAATAAAAATGACAGTCCCAATGAAAATTACGCCCGAGAATTATTTGAGCTTTTCACTATGGGTGAGGGAACTGGCTATACCCAGAACGACATTACGGAAGCCGCAAGAGCATTGACTGGTTATAACTCCTGGACCGAAGAAAATGGAGAGATTTACTTTAACCCTAGTAGGTTTGACAATGGAGTAAAAACCATCTTTGGACAAACCGGAAACTGGGGTTATGATGACTTGATCAATATTCTATTTGCCGAACACGGTGCCCAGATTGCCCACAATATTTGCACTAAACTGTATAAGTTTTTTGTGAGTCCCGCCGTTGACAATATTGTGGAACAGGATATCATTCAGCCCCTGGCTCAACTGCTGGTAAACAGTAATTTTGAGCTCGTCCCCGTGCTAAAAAAACTGTTTAAGAGCGAGCATTTTTTTGATGAATATGCAGTGGGTGTAGTTATAAAAAGCCCATTTGATGTGGTCTTGAATTTTATTAAGGAAACGGATTTATACCGAAACGACACCATCCTAGAAACCCTATTATACTATTTAGGAGTTGTGGGGCAGGAAATGTATAACCCTGTAGATGTTGCTGGTTGGCAGCGTGATGAACACTGGATAAACTCTTCGACCCTCACTGCGCGTTGGGCATTGATAGACGAGTATATAGACTATCTTGACCATAATAATCACGATGAAAAATTTGTTGATTTTGCAAAAAATCTTACGAATAACAGCAATGACCCCTACTTCATTACGAAAACATTGGTTGATCATTTTATGTCGAAGGAGTTATACACTATAACAGACTACGATATAGCTACTGATGTGTTTAAATGGGAAGTTCCCCAAAATCACTATGATCAAGGCATTTGGAATCTGGACGCGGATAGTGCTCCCCACCAAGTTATCATACTGTTGAAACATATCGCGAGAATGCCAGAATTCCAACTTAAATAAATGCAACCATGTGTAAAAACCATATTTTCCCCGATAAAAACTCATCAAAAGATGAGAAAACGATTCATGACCAAGAACATTCTACATGGAGCAGACGTTCTTTTATACAAGCTTTGGGTCTTGCCAGTACTGGAGGTATCATGCTCGGACACGCGGCGGTGGCGGCTTCAAAAGCTTCTCCCCTTTCAATAGCCTTGGCAAATAGTGAAAACGAAAACATTCTGGTTATTGTTCGCTTAAAAGGAGGCAATGACGGCCTTAATACTATAGTGCCAATATATGATTATGCAACTTATGCCAACCTTCGTCCAACCCTTCGGCATCAGCAGAACAATTTGATCAACCTAAATGCCGACTTTGCCATCCCTAATTTTATGAACGGTTTAGAATCCGTTTGGGGTGATGGAAAAATGAAAGTAGTACACGGTGTGGGTTATCCACAGCAAAATCTATCACATTTCCGTTCGGCGTCCATTTGGTCCTCCACAGACGATATAAACATTGAGCGTACCGGATGGTGGGGCCGTTATTACGAATATTTATTCCCAGATTATCTAGTGAATCCCCCCGATGTGCCGCCTGCAGTACAGATAGGAAGTGTGGGTGACCTTATTTTTGAAGGAGGTGATAGTAATTATGCTTTTTCGGTTGCAAATAATGAACAATTGATGAATGTGGCGGAATCGGGAACCCAGCACGATGTGGTAAATATTCCTGACTGTGTTTATGGCGATAAGCTTTTGTTTATGAGAGCTACTACCAATACCACCTACAGATATTCATCTGTAATAAATGCTGCTTATATGGCCTCCAACAACAGCGCCACCTATGGTGATGGCGGCCTTGCAAAACAATTGGCTCTTGTAGCCCGCCTCATTAAAGGAGGATTGGGAACAAAGGTATATATGGTAACTCTGGACGGCTTCGACACACATGCCAATCAAGGGGGAGACCACCAAGGCTTGTTACAGGACCTTTCAGATTCCATTAAAAATTTCTATGATGATCTAGCCGCAACAGGAGTGGACGACAAAGTGCTTACTATGACCATTTCAGAATTTGGACGAAGACCTTATGAAAATGGCTCAAGGGGTACGGATCACGGGGCGGCATCTCCAGTAATGCTTTTTGGTGCAGGTCTGGATGGCAATGGTTTCGTTGGCAATCACCCCAATCTTAACGAGTGGGATGCGGATGACAACCTTATACCTACCAATGATTTTAGAGACGTCTATGCCTCAGTCCTTACAGATTGGTTTTGTTTAGATTCCAGCTTGGTGAGTACCATATTGCTGAACCATAATTACGAAAACCTTAGCTTAGGGTTTAATTGTGAGACTATGGGAACCACCAATTTTAGTGATTCCACCCATTTTGCGCACGTAGCAGTGTATAAAAATGACCGCACCTATTTGGAAATTAAAATGACAAATACCGCCAATGTGGATATTAGACTGTTTGATATTATGGGGCGACAAATCGGCTCTTTGGAAAATAAGATTCTCCATCCCGGCAACTATTCCATAGATATAAAAGAAAAGATAAAAACACGTCTTTCCGCTGGACAGTATATCTATAGAATTTCCACCGGTGGACAATTCTACAGCAAATCTATACTGGTTAGATAGAGATATTTTTTGATTACAGAAAGGCCTTCCAATTTTGAAGGCCTTTTTCTATTCTCAATGAGTAAGGACGGCATAAATCTCCAATAAAATGCTCTCCGAATTTTTATTGGGAAGTAAAAAATAACCAATTCTCAATAAAAAGCGCACTACTTTTATGTAATTGAAGAGGCATAACAATAAGGCCAAAAATAAGAATCCACGTTTTAATAAGAATTCTCCAATCATTACCTAAGTTGGTTTTATAAATTTCCTTCTGAAAACAGTACCTTTGCGCTCTAAATTTCGTTTATGGAACCATCGAAAAATTCCCATTCTGGCAATACCTCCTCCACGGCAAACAGGTACACAATCACCGCCGCCCTACCCTATACCAATGGCCCGATCCACATTGGTCATTTGGCCGGGGTTTATGTACCCGCAGATATTTACGCGCGCTACCAACGCCTTCAAAATAAGGATGTAGCTTTTATTTGTGGAAGTGATGAGCACGGAGTTGCCATTACTTTAAAGGCTAAGAAAGAAGGCATTTCGCCTCAAGAAGTTGTGGATAAATATCACAAGATCATCAAAGACAGTTTCGCTGATTTTGGAATTACATTCGATAATTATTCGCGTACCTCAGCTAAAATCCATCACGATACCGCGTCAGAATTTTTTAAAAAGCTATACGACGATGGAAAATTTATAGAGGAAGTCACCGAACAATTGTACGATGAGGAAGCAGATCAGTTTTTAGCCGATCGTTTTGTAGTGGGCACCTGTCCCAAATGCGGCCATGAAGAAGCCTATGGCGACCAATGCGAAAACTGTGGTAGCAGCCTGAACGCAACAGATTTAATCAATCCGAGAAGTGTGATTTCAGGAAACAAACCCATTTATAAGGAAACAAAACATTGGTTTTTACCTTTAAATGAATATGAAGATTTTCTAAAAGATTGGATTCTTATCAATCACAAAAAAGATTGGAAAACCAATGTTTATGGCCAATGCAAAAGCTGGATTGACGATGGATTGCGCCCTCGAGCTGTGACCCGCGATCTGGATTGGGGGATTCCTGTGCCAATTGATGGCGCTGAAGGAAAAGTGCTTTACGTTTGGTTTGATGCCCCGATCGGATATATTTCTTCCACGAAGGAATGGGCCGAGCGCGAAGGAAAAAACTGGGAAGATTACTGGAAGGACGAAAGTACCAAGTTGCTGCATTTTATAGGGAAAGACAATATAGTTTTCCACTGTATTATTTTCCCATCCATGTTGGCGGCAGAAGGAAGTTACATTCTCCCGAACAACGTGCCAGCCAACGAATTTTTAAATCTGGAAGGAAATAAAATTTCAACCAGTAAAAATTGGGCGGTGTGGTTGCACGAATACTTGGAGGATTTTCCAAATCAACAGGATGTTTTGCGTTATGTATTGACTGCAAATGCCCCCGAAACAAAGGACAATGATTTTACTTGGGCCGATTTTCAAGCTAGAAACAATAACGAATTGGTTGCCATTCTTGGGAATTTTATAAACCGAGTAATGGTTCTGACCGACAAATATTACGAGGGAATTGTTCCTGAACCAGCTGCTTTTTCCGAAGTTGACGAACAGACTTTAAATGAATTAAAAGCATATCCTGCAGTTATTGCAAGTTCCTTGGAACGTTACCGGTTCCGTGAAGCACAAGGAGAAATGATGAATTTGGCGCGTTTAGGAAACAAATATTTGGCCGATGAAGAACCTTGGAAAACCATCAAAACCGATGAAGAGCGCACAAAAACTATTATGTATGCTGCGTTGCAGATTTCAACAGCCTTAGCAGTTTTAAGTGAGCCGTTTTTACCATTTACTTCAGAGAAATTAAAAAACATGCTCAATGTCACCCTGAGCCCTTCGACTGCGCTCAGGACAGGCTCCGTCGAGGGGTTAGGTTGGAACGATGTTTCTTCAAAAACAGAATTACTAAAACCTGGACACAAAATTGGAAAGGCCGAACTTCTTTTTAGCAAAATAGAAGATGAGCAGGTTGAAACACAGTTAAATAAATTGAAACAGACTAAAATGGATAATACAAAAGATAAGGAGGAGAATACTGCTGAAACAATAGCATTGACGCCTCAGAAAGAAACCATTCAATATGAGGATTTCGCAAAACTTGATATGCGTGTTGGAACTATTATTGAAGCCGAAAAAATGCCAAAAGCAGATAAACTTTTGGTATTGAAAATTGATACTGGCCTTGACGTTCGAACTATCGTTTCGGGTATTGCAGAGAGTTTTACGGCGGAGGAAGTTATTGGAAAGAAAGTAACTGTCCTTGTAAATCTAGCCCCAAGAAAACTTCGCGGCGTGGAAAGTCAGGGAATGATTTTGATGACAGAAAATGCGGAAGGAAAATTGGTCTTCGTAAATCCAGGGGAAGAAGGTGTTGACAATGGAGCGACTATAAACTAAATTTATTTTACTTTAATAAATCCTTCTGTAGAACAGCTTTTTTCTGATCTGTAGAAGGATTTGATTTTTTCTGAAATGACAGCGATTTTAAATTTTATCACAACCCAAACCCAACTTCCAAAACAAAGCGTACAAAACACCGTCAAGCTTTTAAATGAAGATTGCACTATTCCCTTTATTTCCCGTTACCGAAAAGAGTTGACGGGCGATCTCGATGAGGTGCAGATTGGTGAAATCGTCAAGTTTAAGGAGCAGTTTGAGGCCTTGGAAAAGAGAAAGGCAGCAATTCTAAAAACTTTGGAAGAGCAAGAGGTTTTAACGCCGGAACTTCAGACGAAGATTGAAGAAGCAACCGATTTGATCGCCTTGGAAGATTTGTATTTGCCTTACAAAAAGAAGCGAAAAACAAAGGCAGATACCGCTCGGGAAAATGGTTTGGAGCCGTTGGCGAAAATCTTAATGAGCCAAACCAGAAACCTTGGGAGTTCGGATATTTCTTCACTTGCATCAAGCTATATAAAAGGGGAAGTGAATTCGGAAGAAGAAGCTTTGGAAGGCGCCCGCCACATTCTTGCTGAATGGATTAATGAAAGAACTGATATCCGAAATATGCTGCGCCGAGAGTTGGAACGTCATTCCACTATTGCTACCAAAGTCGTGAAGAAAATGGAAGAGGATGCCGTGCCCGCCGAATGGAGGGAGAAAGCTCAAAAATTCCGCGATTACTTTGAGTGGAATGAATCGTTAAGTCGAATTCCATCGCACAGATTATTGGCTATTCTTCGCGCCACTTCCGAAGGATTTATTCGTCAGAAAATAGAGATTGATGATGAGAGAGCTATAACCCGTATTGAAGAAAGAGTTATTAAATCCAATGACGCCGCTTCAAAACAAATAAAACTCGCAATTGAGGACAGCTATAAACGACTTTTATTTCCAGCTCTTTCAAATGAAGCCCTTTCAGCAGCAAAAGAAAAAGCGGATGAAACGGCTATCAATGTTTTTACCAACAACTTAAAACAATTATTGCTGGGTTCTCCTTTGGGTGAAAAACGAGTTTTGGCTATCGACCCAGGTTTTAGATCTGGTTGCAAAGTGGTTTGCTTGGATGCGCAAGGTGGATTGCTCCATAATGAGACCATTTTCCCACACCCACCAAAGAGTGACGCTATAGGAGCGATGCGGAAAATCAGTTCGCTTGCCGATGCTTATAAAATCGACGCAATTGCCATTGGCAACGGAACCGCTTCGCGAGAAACAGAGCAATTTGTAAAAAAAGTACATTTCAAAAACCCAATCCAAGTCTTTGTGGTGAGTGAGGCGGGGGCTTCTATTTATTCGGCTTCGAAAATTGCGAGGGATGAATTTCCAAATTATGACGTCACCGTTCGCGGTTCGGTTTCTATCGGTCGCCGATTACAGGATCCATTGGCAGAATTGGTAAAAATTGACGCCAAATCCATTGGGGTTGGTCAATATCAACATGACGTGGACCAAACGAAACTTCAAAAATCCTTGGACACTACGGTAGAACTCTGTGTGAATGCTGTGGGCACAAATATCAATACGGCCAGTGTTCCTTTGTTGAGTTATGTTTCGGGAATCGGGCCAAAGCTGGCTGAAAATATTGTGAATTACCGAGAGGAAAATGGCGCTTTTACTTCCCGTTCTGAAATTAAGAAAGTTCCTCGTTTGGGCGAAAAAGCTTTTGAACAAGCAGCGGGATTTCTTCGTATTAGAAATGGAAAAAACCCCTTGGATGATTCTTCAGTGCATCCAGAAAGCTATTCCGTAGTTTCAAAAATGGCGAAGGACAGAGGGGTAGAAGTTTCAAAGTTGATAGGAAATAAAGAACTCCTTCAGAAAATAGAGCTTTCAAAATATGTTGACGATAAAATTGGGTTGCCTACTTTAAAAGATATTATAAAAGAGCTTGAAAAACCTGGTTTGGACATCCGAGAGGAAGCTAAAGTTTTCACGTTTAATCAGAATATTAAATCAATGACAGATCTTCGGGAAGGGCAATTGCTCCCAGGAATTGTAAACAATATTACCAACTTCGGGTGTTTTGTGGATATTGGAATAAAAGAAAGCGGCTTGATCCACGTTTCTAATCTTTCAGATTCTTTTGTGAAAGATGTCAATGAGCACGTTCACCTGCACCAACAGATTGTGGTTAAAGTTTTGGATGTGGATGTTGAGCGGAAACGCATACAGTTGAAGCTTCATAAATTACAAAAGAACTAATATTTTCTCAAAAGTGTTTCGGAACCTATCTGTAGAGGTTTTGAACGTGTCTGGAAGGATTCAGAATGTATTGGAAAGGGATATTTAGAGACGCGTTAATTATTATTTAAATTTGAATTTAAATCCTTCGCAACCATAGTTAAAGACTAATTTTGCGCATTTTACTTTAATCTGCTCAATTTAGGTATTATGACAAAGCCTCGGATTGCCCTTGTCATAGGAATCATTTGTATTTCTATTTTTCCGATTATGGTGAAGCTTAAGTTGTCGCCTCCCATCATTTCTGCCTTTTACAGAATGGCGATTGCGGCGGCCGTGTTGGTTCCCTTCACTTTGATATCGGGGAAATTCAAAATCCCTTCGGTGAAAATGCTAATTCTAACCATAGTCTGTGGCTGTATATTCGCCCTAGACGTAACGGTTTGGAATATCTCCATTCAGGAATCTACAGCTACCCAGGCCACACTTCTCACAAATCTTTCACCCGTTTGGGTTGGAATTGGATCATTTTTCTTTCTGAAAAATAAACCAACACGGAATTTTTGGATTGGTACCGTTATCGCCATTTTTGGAATGATAACCCTAGTCGGTTTCCACTTTTTCGTGAACTTAGATTTTAACCTAGCCTTTATTTTTGCGATTCTTTCGGGTGTTTTTTATGCCATTTATATGCTGGTCAGCAAGTTTGTGCTTTATGACGTAGAAGTATTGCCTTTTATCACGTTGAGCACGTTTACTTCAGCAATTTTTCTGGGAATACTGAGCTATTTCATGAACGAGCCATTCACTGGCTTTAGTCAAATGGGCTGGATTTCCTTGCTAATTCAAGGCCTAGTATGTCAATTGGCGGCTTGGTTGTTATTGGGTTATGCTACGAAGCATATGCGCGCTACCCGAGTGTCTGTAAGCCTTTTGGGCCAGGCGGTCTTAACCACGCTTTTTGCATGGATGTTTATAAATGAAGAAGTCACTTTTCAAATGATTGTAGGTGGCGTTATTCTTTTATTTGGAATACGGGTTTGTTTCTATACGAAGACAATTCCTATCATTGGAAAAGAAATACAACCTGAGAAAGTAGTTTCAGAAAGTTAAATCAACTTCGTAGAAATAATCTTCACCGGACAAGCTTTCGCAGCTTGCTCACAAACATCGAACTGGGAATTATCAGCGAGTCTAAGTGTGAAAAAACCTCTTTTATCCTCGGAATGAAGCAACACGCTCTTCCCATCTTTTTTCGACATTCTGAAATGTTCGGGAGCCAGCTCCACGCAATAGTTGCAGCCGATGCATTTATTCCTTTGAAGAGTTACTACTACCATTTATGACGCCACAATCTTATAAAGTTTATCAGCTTTCCGAATTCTGAATGGAAGCGGAATAGTACACGAATCCCCTTTTGTTGCTGTGGATTTAGGTTCGTCGTTAACCAGCATTTCCGAGAGGTCAAATTCCTGCGCACCGGTAGTGGGACCAGTTACGAGAATCTTGTCGCCCACGCTTAAATCAAAAGCT
>Ga0209075_1005049_pt1 | contig 10277 bp, 7 predicted proteins | sample Stecom2011_FD_187523 | JGI IMG/M metagenome (GOLD analysis project Ga0209075, IMG submission 187523) | Agricultural soil microbial communities from Utah to study Nitrogen management - Steer compost 2011 (SPAdes) (version 2) | ecosystem: Environmental > Terrestrial > Soil > Agricultural land...
ACCTATGATTTCAACACGAGTATCGGGACCACAGTTTATGGATTGATGAATTTTGGCAGAGACAAGAAAGTACAAGCCATTCGCCATGTAATGCGCCCATCGGTTGGCTACAATATCAATCCGTCTTTTGATCGGTATTACAATGAATTCCGAATTCCTGAAACTGCCGACGAAGCGGCCGGCGAGCTTGTGGAGTGGTCGCCTTTTGAAAACACGCTTTACGGACCGCCAAACAAGACTTATTCGAGCAGTATCGGCCTGAGTTTGAGCAATAATTTCGAAGCGAAGGTGCGCGATCGAGACACAACAGCTTTGGAGCCCAAAAAGATTATTTTATTAAACAACTTAAACTTTTCTACCGCTTATAACTTGGCAGGCGATTCATTGCAATGGAGCCCGGTTAGATTTTCTGGAAATATTCCTGTAGTTGACAATTTGGATTTTAACTTTAGCGGTGCGCTGGATCCGTATGCATTGGATAATCGGAATCAAAAAATTGATGCTTTCAATATTTCTCAAGGGGGAAGCCTTTTCCGACTTACAGGCGCCAATGTGAGTATTAACTACAGTTTTTCTAGTAGAAACTTCGATAAAGGTAAAAAGCGACGCATCGATAGATTGCAAAACGACACGTTTAGAAATGGTGGGCGACCTGACGACCTCTTTGGCCAAAGCGATGATATCTTTAACGAACAATATGTTGAAGATGAGGAAGAATCATCGACTATAAATTCGGAATGGTATAACTTCAATATTCCTTGGGATATGCGGGTGGCTTACACGGTGACCTATAGAAACGATCAACGCCAGAACGAAATTAGTTCGCAATCGTTGATGATGAGTTCTAATTTAGAGTTAGCGCCCCGATGGTCGGTTGGGGTTTCTACCGGGTACGACTTCAAGAATAAAGGCATCACGATGACGCAATTGCGTTTTCATCGCGACTTAGAAAGTTGGCAAATGAGCTTTAATTGGACGCCCGTTGGTGGTGTGAATACGGCTTGGTATTTCCACATCGGAATTAAATCGTCTATGTTGAGTGATATTAAATACGACAAGCGACGCGAAGCCGACAAAAGACTTTAATTTAGAAGCGTTATACATTGTGAACGCTGTAGCGATACTGAATTATATTTTCCGAATTCCTTTTAAATCCATCAGTTTTTCAAACTAAAATAGCGTGAAAGGTTAAAATGATTTTGGGAACTCATTTTAAAACACGAAATTTAAGATTCAAAACAAATGACAATGAAGAAAATTATCAATACAGAAAAAGCCCCTGCTCCTATCGGGCCGTACAATCAAGCAGTTAGTTTTAATAACTTGCTATACACTTCGGGGCAAATTGCTTTCAATCCTGAAACCGGAACGCTGTATGAGGGCGGCGATATTAAGGAAGAAACCAAGCAGGTGATGGAAAATTTAGAAGCGGTTTTACACGCTGCAAGAATCTCGTTTGAACAGGTAATAAAGACGACCATCTATATTAGCAATATGGATGATTTTGGAAAAATCAATGAGGTTTATGGCAGTTATTTTAATGACGATACAGCGCCAGCTCGTGAAACCGTGGAAGTGGCAAGGCTACCCCGTTCTGTGAATGTTGAGATTTCGGTGATTGCTGCCTTGAATATGAAACAGGAAACTTGGTAGGTTGCTTTATTCCGAATCTTTAATAGTGGTGAACTTCTATGAACGTGAAGAAACCGAAATTAACTTGTTACGTGGCGTTTTATTTATGTCGCTCTCCCTTGCGTGAGGGATAGTAGCGAAAAGCCCACAGTGAGGAACGAACGAGGACTTGCAGCGGATAGCCCGACCGAGCCAAAGCGAGGGCACGCCCAAATATAAATTGAAAATAACACTAAAATAATGCCTTTGGGCTGAAGCTATTAAAACATATTTTGTATCGTTTATCCCGTTAAAAAAAAGGATTTATGGATTTACCTTTACTAAAAGACATCCTCATTTTACTGATGTTTGCCGTTGTAATTGTTTTTTTATTACAACGATTAAAACTTCCATCGGTCATCGGGTTTTTGATTACGGGAATTATTATTGGTCCGTATGCCTTGAGCCTGATTCGGAACGTTGAGCAAGTTGAGACGCTATCTGAAATCGGGGTTATTCTGCTGCTTTTTGTGATTGGCATGGAGATGTCGATCAAGCAATTGGCCTCGATTCGAAAGACGGTATTTTTAGGTGGTTTTTTCCAAGTGGGCGTCACCATTTTGATTTCTGCGGTGCTCTACCATTTTACAGGACATTCCTGGACCGAATCGGTTTTTATAGGTTTTCTCCTAGCTTTATCGAGTACGGCAATTGTTTTAAAAACGCTGCAAGATCGGCACGAAATGGCCGATCCACATGCCAAGAACGCATTGGCAATTCTGATTTTTCAAGACATTATTGTTGTTCCGATGCTGCTCTTTACGCCTTTGATGGCAGGAGAATCTACAAATATATGGGCGAGCGTTATCGGGTTGCTGCTAAAATCGATTGCCGTGATTGTCGTTACGGTGTTACTTGCCAGATATGTGGTGCCGAGAGTGATGTATGAAGTGGCTAAAACAAATAGTAAGGAACTCTTTTTGTTAGTGACCATTACGCTGTGTTTTGCCATTGCCTTTCTAACGTCTATTGCCGGTCTGTCGTTGGCGTTAGGGGCTTTTATTGCAGGGTTGATTATCTCTGAATCTGAATATAGCTACCAAGCTACAAGCTTTATTCTACCTTTTCGGGAGTTGTTTACGAGCTTTTTCTTCGTGTCGGTGGGTATGCTGCTCGACATAAGTTTTTTCTTCGCGCATTTCTGGACCATCCTACTATTGGGAGTAATGGTGTTTTTTATAAAATCGATTATCGCTGCAGGAGCTGTTGCCATTCTGAAATATCCGCCAAAAACAATTATTCTAACAGGATTGACACTTTTTCAAGTGGGTGAATTTGCCTTTATCCTCTCGAAAGTTGGAATTAATTTTGGCCTTCTTACAGCCGAAACCAATCAGTATTTTTTATCGGTTTCTATTCTCACGATGCTGTGTACACCCTTTGTTATTATCCTTTCGAAACCTATGGCCAACAAGGTACTCAGTGCATTTCGGAAGATTGGACTTATGAAAAAAAATGAAGTGGATGACGATATGGATGTCATCCCGGATATGGGCCTGGAAAATCATTTGGTCATTATCGGCTATGGTCCAAACGGGCAAAACCTCGCCAGGGTTGCGATTGCAAACAATATTCCGTTTGTAGTGGTCGAATTAAACGCCGACACTGTGAAAGAAAAAAAGGAAGTTGGCGTGCCAATTATTTACGGCGATGCCAGCGATAGCCACATTTTGGAATCTGTAAATTTATACGATGCTCGGGCGGCAGTAGTGGCGGTTTCTGATATTCGCGCAACGAAAAATATTATTAAAAACATCCGTTCGATTTCGGAGTCGATTTATCTTATTGTCCGCACCAGATACAACAACAATACCTCTGATTTACTCGCGATGGGCGCTGACGATGTAGTGCCAGAAGAATTTGAAACTTCCATTCAGATATTCTCCCGCGTACTCCACAACTTCCTTGTGCCAGAAGACGATATCCACGAGATTATCGAAGAGGTACGCGCCGACAACTATCAAGTGTTGATGGGGAAATTGAAGAAACCAAAACCGGATAAAGCCACTAGATTAGCTCCGTTTAATATCATCTGTTTGCGGATTAATTCTGACAGCAATAAGTTTTTGGGATCTCCGCTTAACAAACTTAATTTAAGAGCCGATTATGGCATCAATATTTTGGGTATAAAACGCCGCGATAAAATGATGGAAAACATCAAAGCAGATGAGATACTAAAACAAGGTGATTTGCTGTACATCCAAGGAAACACACACGATATTGAAGAGTTTCATCAAATTATCAAATAATTTCAAAAACCAGAAGCAACAGTAGATGTCGGCCAATAAAAACAGAATTTATCGCGATGTAGATTTTTTGACATCTATTTATCCGTATCGGAACTATAAAAACTTAGCGAGCCTCCAAAAAGCCGCAGACTATATTGCATCTGAGTTTAAACAAACCAATTTGTCGGTTTCGCGTCAAGCTTGGAACGCAAAAGGCAATACCTACGAAAACGTCATCGCTGCTTTCCTACCCGAGAAAAAACAACGGTTTATCGTAGGGGCGCACTACGATGTTTATCGGGATATCCCAGGTGCCGACGATAATGCCAGTGCGGTTGCTGCAATTTTGGAATTGGCGCGGTTGCTCACCAATAATAATCCTGCTGTCCCCTATGGCATCGACTTGGTGGCTTTTTGCTTGGAAGAACCTCCTTTCTTTAAAACAAAAATGATGGGCAGTTACATTCACGCTAAATCGGTTTTTGAAAATGGCATCGATGTCATTGGAATGATTTCTATTGAAATGATTGGTTATTACAATCCGCTTGAAGAGAATTCTGAAAATAACAATAACAATCTTTTTGTGTCCGGAATAAGACGCTACGACGGCTTTAATAAAAAAATATCCGAATTGATCCGAAAAGGTTCTACTATGGGTTCGCGCCGAATTTCATTCGACGATAATTACGCCAACAACGGTCCTTCAGACCATCGGAACTATTGGATTTTCGACTATCCTGCAGTGATGGTTATCGGGGCGGGAGAAACGGGAAATCCTCACTACCACAAGCCTTCAGACACCATCGACACCTTAGGCTTCGATCAATTAACCGAAGCAGTGAACAGTTTGAAATACGTGGTTTTTAATTTTATGGAAAATTAATTTTCTTGATTTTTCTTGCGTTTACATGCTTTTTTTGATTTTTCTGATGGCTGGTCTTCCGCAAAGATGATTGTAACAAGCACTGAAAAATCTTGAGGAAAACGAAGTCCAAAATCAGTTGGCCACTGTATATTTTATATATTTGACCTCGAAGTAAATTCAGTTTGATCGATACAAAACCAAAGCGACAAGCGTGTTTTAAGCGCGATATTTCAATCGAGATTCCCGCCGAAGTGTTTCCGGCGGACGATTATAATTTTCCGGAGTTTAGGTCATCCAAAATAGATGACAATGTGAAGGGGAATAATAGTGTTGAGCGAATGGCTTACATTTTAACTTGAAAAAGACATATGAGGCTAAAATCCAAACTGTATCAAATTATTTTTGAATCCGACACCAAGCGCGGTAAGAATTTTGATTTAGCCTTACTGGTTCTAATTGCCATAAGCGTTGTCATTGTTCTACTAGACAGTGTGCCTCAACTTCACGAGGATTATGGCTCTTATTTTTGGTATGCAGAAGTGGTTTTAACCCTGATTTTCTCGGTGGAATATTTATTGAGAATATACATATCTCCGTCGCGTAGAGCCTACGTATTTAGTTTTTGGGGAATCATTGACTTACTTTCTGTTTTGCCTACCTATATCAGTTTAGCTTTTGCTGGATACCACTACTTAATCGTGGTTCGAATTTTCAGATTATTGCGCGTTTTTCGAATTCTGCGGATGGTCCGTTTTAACAGAGGAGCAGCGCTGATTGTGGACGCACTGAGAGCGAGTTTTTACAAAGTAATGGTGTTTCTCATGACCATATTTCTCATGACTATTCTCTTAGGAACGTTAATGTATGTCATTGAAGGCGGAAAAGAAGGTTTTACGAGTATTCCACAAAGTGTTTACTGGGCAATCGTAACGATTACTACCGTTGGTTATGGCGACGTAGTGCCTTCGACGATTATCGGAAAAATGCTGTCTTCATTCATTATGCTTTTGGGTTACGCCATTATCGCGGTTCCTACAGGAATTGTATCGGTGGAATTGGGAAGAGCCGCTCGGCATAAAACCTGTGATAATTGTCATGCTAGCGTTCCGATGCACTCCTATTACTGCAGCAAATGTGGCAATAAATTGGAACACCAAAAAGAAATTGAAAGTCAACACCACAAGGAATCAAATTAACTTGCGAATCCACTTCAGTTTTGTATCGGAGTATGGTGGATATTTGATATTGGGCTCGCCCCAAGTGGCGCGGTAAAGCACGGATTTCTGATGGGAAAAGGCTTTAAATCCGAATTCCCCGTGATAATTCCCAATCCCTGAATTCCCGACACCTCCAAACGGCAAATTAGAATTACTAATGTGCATCACTACATCGTTAATGCATCCACCACCAAAACTGATGTCTCGGGTGAACCGATTTTTTTCGTCGGAATCATTACTAAATAAATAGGCGGAAAGTGGTTTTTCATTTTCTTGAATTTCCGCCAAAGCGGTTTCCAATGTATCAAACGTCAGCATCGGCAGTATCGGGCCAAAAATCTCTTCTTCCATCACAGCATCCGTTCGATCAACTGGAAACATTACGGTTGGGGCGATGTATCGTTTTTCTGGTGAATCTTCTCCGCCTACAACAACTATCTTTTTGTCGATCATGCTTTTCAATCGCTCGAAGTGATTGTCATTGATTATTTGGGTGTAGTGTTCGCTATCCGGATTATAATCAAACTCCTGAATGTATTTTTTTAAATGATCAATCAGCTCCGCGCTCACACTTTCCTCTACCAAAACATAATCGGGTGCGATGCAGGTTTGTCCTGCATTTAGAAATTTTCCCCAAACAATTCGTTTTGCAGCCACGTCGATTTTGGCAGAAGCTGTCACAATAACTGGAGATTTTCCGCCCAACTCCAACGTAACCGGTGTGAGGTGCTTGGCGGCAGCTTCATAAATAATGCGGCCCACACGAGGACTTCCCGTGAAAAATATCTTATCGTAACGGTGTTTTAAAATTTCAGTTGTTTCGGCGACGCCTCCCGTTTCTACGTGCAAATATTCGGTTGGGAAATTATTATTGATGAGCTCTTGCATCAAATTCATGGCATTTTCTGCCACCTCACTGGGTTTTATAACACAACAATTTCCTGCTGCAAGTGCTGCTACTACAGGTGCCAACGAAAGTTGGAATGGATAGTTCCACGCCCCGATTACCAAACAACATCCCAAAGGTTCGTAATGAATCCGCGACTTACCAGGAAGGTTCGCCAAATTAGTCCAAACCCGTTTAGGTTTTGAAAGTTTCGAAAGGTTTTTAATGTAATAGTCTATCTCGTTATTAATGATGGACAATTCTGTCGTAATCGTATCGAATTTCGACTTTCCAAAATCTTTATGAATAGCTTCGAAAAACAGAGATTCATTGGTTTCTATCAGCGCTTTGAGCTTTTTTAACTGACGTTTTCTAAAAGCAACTTCTCGTGTTTGTCCTGTTCTAAAAAAAGCGCGTTGTTGGTCTAATACCGATTCAATTGTGTGCATAATCCTATGTTTATTGCTTTAAATTTAAGGGTTTTGGATGTAGTAATTGGGTTATATTTGAAAATTAAAGAAGGTATTTATGGAGTTCAGCGGAAAAGCAGTGCTCATCACCGGAGGAGCATCGGGAATAGGTAAAATTATGGGGCGCAAAGCATTAGAACGCGGTGCAAAAGCCCTAATTATTTGGGATATTAACGAAGAGGGGATAGAAGCGGTTAAAAGTGAATTTGCTCCCCTAAACGCCAACATCATCGGGTATCGTGTGGATGTTTCAAACGTTGAAGAAATTCAACAAACAGCCGATCAGACTAACGCAGAAGTGGGCGCTATCGACATATTGATCAATAACGCAGGAATTGTTGTTGGCTCCTACTTTCACGAGCATTCGCATAACGACATTTCGAAATCTATGGCGATTAATACCGATGCACTGATGCACATCACCTTGGAGTTTTTGCCCCAAATGATGAAGCGAAACTCGGGTGCTATTTGCAACATCTGCTCTTCAGCCTCACTGATATCAAACCCAAAGATGTCGGTTTATGCGGCATCCAAATGGGCGGCAGCCGGATGGAGCGACAGCCTACGATTGGAAATGAAAACGCTAAAAAAGGATATTTCGGTAACCACCATGATGCCTTACTACATCAATACGGGGATGTTCGATGGAGTGAAATCGAAAGTTATTCCCATTCTAAAACCGGAAGCAGCGTCTGAAAAGATTATCCGCGCCATTGAAAATAAGCGCAAATTGATCTCTTGGCCCATTCCATACTGGTTTGTTCGTCTCAGTCAGGGATTATTGCCCCTACCGATATTCGAGTGGTTTATGCGTGACGTATTTAAAGTTTACGACACCATGACCGATTTTATAGGAAGAAAATAAGACTGTCTGATCCAAATATGAGGAATTTCCAGCACTCTTATTATTTAATATTTTGCCGGTTCGTCTTTTGCCGGAATTGTATTTAGAATAAACTCCCGAACGTCTTGTGTGGATTTGATCAAGTCTTCTTTACGCAGATACATCATATGGCCTCCGCGATATCCTTTAAAACTCATTCGATCGGCAAGTTTTCCCGACGGATCCATATGCCATAAATTGTATTTTGCGTTGAAATAGTCTGTGGCGCCATCGTAATAGCCCGCTTGAACCATCACGTGGAGGTAAGGATTGGCAGCCATCGCTTTTCGAAGTTGATATCCTGTGGTGTTCTTTTCTCTATCCCACGGATGCACGTTGCCAAACATATTGTATTTCACATCAGTTTTGTAATTCAATTCGTTTGCAAAATAATAGTTTACAGCGGGTGTAAAAGAATGCAGCCAAGAAGTGAGTTCAGCATTGTAGTCGGGAGATTCTCCCCCATCGCGCGCATCGATTCCCAAATAACGCGAATCCAATCGGCCAATGGTTTTTCCCTCATCGCGCAACAATTCCTTCCAAAACAAACGAGTAGATACGTCCATGTTATTTTGACGGATTACGTTTTCCGACAGTCCTGAATACCGCGACATTTTTCTGATAATGTCGTTTTTCTTTCCAGTTTCAATACTGTGTCCTCGAGCAATTGCAGGCAAGAGTTCATCGATAGTAAACGCTTCAACTTCCTGCAAGAGATCGTCTAAATCAAGGTTTTGCAACTGGGGTTCCAATTGCTTGTGATACCAGGCTGTTGCTGCAAAATAAGGCAACCTCGTGGCCTTTGAAACCGGTCCTTCTCGTTTGATTCCTAAACTGGTAGGCGAAACGAGAATAACGCCGTTTAAATACATCCACTGTGAATTTTGAAGTTCGTGCGCCAACCCAGAAACTCGAACGGTTCCGTAGCTTTCCCCGATGAGATACTTTGGCGATTGCCAACGATTGTTTCTCGTTACAAAGGTATTCAACCATTCGGCCAAATACTTTACATCGGCATTCACTCCAAAAAACAGTGTTTTCAACTTGTCCTTTTTTATGCTGTCGTCCAAAACCCGAGAATATCCCGTATTGACCGGATTTACATAAACAATATCGGCCACATCCAAAACCGAATAAGGATTGTCTTTAACGCCATACGGTTGTAATGGATATCCTTCGTCGTCGATGTTGATTAATTTCGGACCCGTATAGGCCAGGTGCATCCACACGGAAGCCGAACCTGGACCGCCATTAAATGAAATCAGCAACGGGCGCTCCTCACTATTCTTAACATTATTTCGTGTGTAATAGGTGTAGTGCAGTGTGGCAATCGTCTTTCCTTTTTCATCCCATACAGGTTGGGTTCCGGTCTTTGCTGTATAATCAAAAGCTTGCCCATTGGCAACAAGTTTATGTTGACTGACAACAACCTCATCAGCTTCAGGAAAACGTTGTGCGTGAATCGAAATAATGCATAAAAAGAGTAGTGAAAAACTCAAAAATTGTCTCATAGGGAAGTCTTTTTTTAAATCTAAACTGTGAATGGATAAACCTAATAAGAATTTTAGAATTATGAATCTTATATAACGCAAAAGCCAATAAAAAAAGGCGAAAACCTTTCAGCATCGCCTAATCTCTTACGGTATTTAAAACAGTAGTCTGGTTTAAAATCGATATTTTTCAATAATGGATGAAACTGCTTTGTTCACCAATGCTTCATCGTAATTTTCTCCGGAAAACTGGTTGGCAAATTCAAAAATCCAATCGTAAAGGTGTTTTCCGTCCACAACTTCTTTCAGTTTTAATGTATCTATTTCCTCGAATAGCGTTGTCCAAATCGCTCTGACATCGGCCCAGTAATTTTCCGTTTTTGCCCAATAATCTATAGCGGGCTGAATGTTGTATTCACCTCTATTCTGAACTTCAAATCCTTTTTCCCAAACGATCAGGGTGTCATTTCCGTCATCATCTCGGAAAACCTTTTGATTGTCTTGGTCTAAAATCCATCCGTTAGAAGTCAGTTCAATTCGACTATTTCTGACAAGTACATTGTAATC
>Ga0209075_1005050_pt1 | contig 10274 bp, 6 predicted proteins | sample Stecom2011_FD_187523 | JGI IMG/M metagenome (GOLD analysis project Ga0209075, IMG submission 187523) | Agricultural soil microbial communities from Utah to study Nitrogen management - Steer compost 2011 (SPAdes) (version 2) | ecosystem: Environmental > Terrestrial > Soil > Agricultural land...
GCAGCGACTCAGAACAACAACGGAGTAGCCTTCCAATGACAAGAAAAACTCAACCGTGGCAGCGTTGGACCAAGTTACCACTGGCCGTAGCCATAGCCGCCGGCGTATCCACACCGGCCTCCGCCATCTCGTTTTATATGGGTGATGTAGAAGCCCAGTTCAACACCACGCTGTCTGCCGGTGCTTCCTGGAGAACCGAAGACGCAGACACACGCCTCCTGGCGCCTCACGACGGTCGGGGAACTGCCTCCACCAACAACTACGACGACGGTAACCGTAATTTCGATAAAGGCGACACCGTTTCCAAAATCGTCAAAGGCAACAGTGAGTTGTTCCTCGACTATGCAGTCGACTCACCCTACCTGACTCGTGTAGGTGCGCTGGTCCGCGGCCGCTACTGGTACGACTTTGAATTGAAAGACGAAGGCCGTCGGTACGTAGAACTGAATGATAAAGCCAAGGCCAATGCCTCCGGCGGCGAACTGCTCGATGCCTATGTATTCACCGACTGGTATCTGGGCGATATCCCGGTCAGTGCCCGTTACGGTAAGCAGGTGGTCAGCTGGGGTGAGAGTACCTATATCCAGGGCGGCATCAACACCATTAACCCGGTAGATCTCCCGGCTTTCCGTGCTCCCGGCGCTCAATTGAAAGACGCTCTGCTGCCGGTAGAAATGTTCTACATGTCTGCAGGTATCACCGAGAACATCACCATCGAAGGTTTTGTGCAGACCGACTGGGAAAAGGTGCGTATCGATGATTGCGGCACCTTCTTCTCAACGGTGGACTTTGTGGCAGATGGTTGCGGCCCGGTATTCCTGACTGGCGCGGCATCTGAAGCCGCCAACCTGTCCTCCGGACTGGTCATTGCCCGTGAAGGCGACCGCGAACCAGACGCCAAGGATCAGTTCGGTGTCGCCATGCGCTGGTATGTGCCGGCCCTGAACGATTCCGAACTTGGTTTCTACTACATCAAATACCATAGCCGACTGCCTTACATCAGCGGCCGTACCACCGGTGGCGAAACCACCCCGAACTTCCCGAACTACTTCATCGAGTTTCCCGAAGACATCAACCTCTATGGCATCAGTATCAACACCACGACACCGGGTGGCTGGTCGCTTGGTGCGGAATACAGCTACCGCGACAAGATGCCGATTCAGTGGAACGCGTTTGAGCTGATTTATGGTGGTCTTCAGGCGCCATACAGCCTTTTGTTCGCTCGTGATGTAGAGAAGATTCAAGCAGAGAATGGCACCACCGACGGCGTGGCCGTATCCGGCTATGACCGTTATGGCGTATCCCAGGCCCAGATGACGCTGATCAAGTTCTTCGACCAGGTGATGGGTGCCAGTCGCATGTCGCTGGTAGCGGAAGTAGGTGCATCCTACATCCATGACCTGCCAGGCAAAGATGAAGCCCGCTATGGCCGTTCGGGAACGTTTGGCCTGGGTGCCACTCCGGATTCCGCCTGTGAGCTCAACAACCTCAACCCGAAGTACTGCAACAACGATGGCTTCGTAACGTCGTTCTCCTGGGGCTATCGCACCAGCCTGTCCTGGGATTACCCGAACGCCTTCGCCGGTATTAACCTGACTCCGGCCCTGTTCTGGAGCCAGGACATCAAAGGCTATGCCCCGCAGCCCGGTGGCGCCTTCAACGAAGGCAACAAATCCATCGGTTTGTCCCTGACAGGCGTATACCAGAACAATATTACCGGCAATATCGGTTACACAAACTATTTCGGCGGCAAGCCGTATAACGAAATGACTGATCGGGATTTCGTGAGCGCGAGTGTTTCCTACTCCTTCTGAACCGGAACGAAATCGTTTAACGAGGTAACTTAGATGAAACTGAACAAGAAACTACTGGCTACCGGCGTTCTGGCTGCAAGTTTGTTTGCGGGCCAGGCCTGGGGCGCGGTTTCTGCCCAGGAAGCAGCCAAGCTGGGTGACTCGCTCACCCCGATGGGTGCGGAGAAGGCCGGTAACGGCGCTGACATTCCGGCTTGGAACGGCGGGCTGTCTACGCCGCCGGCCGGTTACAAGGGCGACGGTATTTACCTGAACCCCTTTGCCGATGAACAACCGAAGTTCGTGATTGACCGGAGCAACGTAGACCAGCACGCAGACAAACTGTCTCCGGGCCAGGTGGCGATGATTCGTAAATATGACGACTACCGGATTCCGGTCTACCCGACCCACCGTACCGCTACCTATCCGAAGAACATCATGGATAAGACCGTAGCCAACGCCACCAAGGCCGAGCTGGTGTCTGGCGGTAACGGCATCGACAACTACCAGGACGCCACGCCCTTCCCGATTCCCCAGAACGGTCTGGAAGCGATCTGGAACCACGTCACCCGCTACCGGGGTGGTGCGGTGCAGCGTAACGTTGGCCAGGTAACACCGACCGCGGGCGGCGCCTTCTCTGTGGTGAAGTTCCAGGAAGAACTGGTGTGGAACAGCTACCTGACGGATTTCCAGCCGGGTAAAGACGACAACGTCCTGTTCTACTTCAAGCAGTCCATTACCGCGCCGGCTCGCCTGGCAGGTAACGTACTGCTGGTTCACGAAACCCTGGACCAGGTAGCCGAGCCCCGTCGCGCCTGGTTGTACAACGCCGGCCAGCGTCGTGTTCGCCGTGCGCCCCAGGTAGCCTACGATGGCCCGGGTACAGCAGCCGATGGCATGCGTACCTCTGACAACCTGGACATGTACAACGGTGCTCCGGACCGCTACAACTGGGAACTGGTAGGCAAGAAAGAGATGTACATTCCGTACAACTCCTACAAGCTGCTGGACCGTAACTTGAAGTACACCGATATCGTCAAGCCTGGCCACATCAACCAGGACCTGACCCGCTACGAGCTGCACCGTGTATGGCATGTGCGCGCTACATTGAAAGACGGCGAGCGCCATGTATATGCCCAGCGCGACTTCTATCTTGATGAAGACAGCTGGCAGGCCGCTGTGATCGACCACTACGACGGTCGCGGTGAGCTGTGGCGTGTGGGCGAGGCCCATGCGGTTCAGATGTACGATCAGGACGTGCCCTGGTATGCCGTGGAAGCTCTGTATGACCTGCTCTCCGGCCGCTACCTGGCGCTGGGTCTGACTAACGAAGAGAACACCCCGTATACCTTCGGGGTTCAGCGTCAGTCTCGCGATTTCACTCCGGCCGCTCTGCGCCGGGCGGGAACTCGCTAACCGGTCCTCTCTTAACCGGTTGTGAAAAGGGCGGGCCAGCAATGGCTCGCCCTTTTTTGTGACGCCCGTCACACCTCCGCGCTGGAAAACCGTCACTCGCCTGTTTTTAACCCGCCAATATTTTGCAGCCTGCCCCCCCTTGGTTTACTCTCGAGACCAACAACTAATACTAAAGGTGTAATCGGGGCCGTGCGTGAAATCCTTTAACGAAGGCAATGCTGCCAACGACGAGTTTCAGGGCGCCAACAGCAGCCTGCAACATGGCGAACTGGTGCGTGATCTTCTGGAGCACAGGCTGCAGGTGCCAGCCATTCCCCGGGAACAGCTGTCGCGCCCCGGGCTGTCAGCGCAAATCAACGCGGGCCTTGCCCCCCGCTCCCTGCTGATGGTGGAAGCACCCTGCGGCTATGGCAAAACCCACAGCCTGGTCAGCGCCCTCCTTGCCGATGCCGAAAGCAATACCGGCCGGGTACGCTGGATTACCCTGAGCGGCGGCGATAACGCACCGTCCCGTTTGCTGTCGCTGATTGCCATGGCACTGGATTTACCCCAGTCGATGCACCCGGGTAGCCAGGGCAGCGGTACGTTTGAAGACAACCTGGCGGTTATGCTGGTGGCCAGGGCTCGCATGGAGCAGGCGGGCCGGGACATCCTGGTGCTGGACAACCTGCACCACCTCACCAACCCGGCGGTCACCGGTCTGCTGCAGCAGTTGGTGTGTGATATGCCGGCTAACCTGGCGGTGGCATTTGCCTCCCGCCAACCCTTGCCCTTCGAGTGCCACACCCTCGAGCTGGAAAACCGCTATTCCTGCATCGGCCGTGAAAGCCTGCAGTTCAGCCGCTCTGAAACCTTTGCCTACTTCCAGGACGCGCGGCCAGACAGCCTGGTCACCAGTGTCGCTATCGATCACCTGTATAACCTCACCGAAGGCTGGCCCACGCCGCTGGCCCTGTACCGGCGGGAGCTGATGCTCAGCCCGGAACGCCGGCCCATCCAGGAATCACCGTCTGTGGAGCGGTTCCTGAAAGGCTCGGTACTGGGGCATATGGCGCCCCCACAAATGAATTCCTTGCGGATTGTGGCGGAGCTGGACAGCGTATCAGACGAGCTGTTCATGGCACTGCAGGCCTCAGTGGGCGAAGCCGGCATGTTGCCATCCACCGCCGCTGAACGGGGCTTGCCGTTGCAGCCGGTATCCGGCCGGGGCCGCTGGTATCGGCTGAACCCGCTGCTGCAGGCCTGGCTGAAAATCACTGCACTGGGCGGCTCTGCCACCCGGATGTTGTTGGCCAGCCGCTGGTTTGCACAACGCAATCAATTTCCCGAAGCCTTAAAGTACGCCCTGCTGTCGGGTGATGCCGAAGAAGTGGCGCGGATTGCCTCTGAGGGCACCGAAGCCCTGCTGATGGGGCAGGATACGTCGTCCTTGCTGAGCTTGCGTAAAAGCCTCCCGGCCGGCCTGTTGGAGCACAGCGCCCGGTTGCGCATTGTATACAGTTGGGTGCATGCCATTGGCGGCCAGTTCCGCCAGGCCCGGCAGCTGCTGGAAGATTTCACACCGGAAGACCGGGACCAACAGCAGGCCCGTATCTATGCAATCAAGGCCTTCATCCTGCGCGGAGAAGGCTATGTCCAGCCGGCGCTCGCCATGGCGGACAAAGCCCTGGCCGCTGGCGGGTTGTCGCCCCAGGCCCAGTTGGTTACCCAGATTGTCCGCTCCAGCGCCCTGTGCGCCGCCGGTAACTTTCACGACGCCCGGGATGCCAACCGGGCCGCGGCCAAGCTGGCCCGGGAGGCCGGGGATTCTGGTTCCGAAGCCCTGGCCGTATACGCCCATGCCCGCATAGAATTAGGCAAAGGTGCCCTGGGCCACGCCGAACAGTTGCTGCGTACCAGCCTGGACACGGCCCTGCATGAACATAGCCGCCCGGCCCGCATTGGCGAAACCCGGCTGGAACTGAACCTGGTACTGGTGCTGTGGCATCAGGGCCGGCTGAGTGAAGCCGATCGCCTGTTGGTCAGTTGTTCCCGCCACGCGGAACAGACCCGAGATCTGGGCCTGCTGCTGGCGATGGCCCTGCGGGTGTTGATGTGCAAGGCTCAGGGCCAGCTGGAAGAAGCCTTTGTGTGGATTGGCCGGGCCGAACGGGCCATGCATGCCTGGCAGGTGGATGATTCATTGTACGTGCCGGTGCTGGAAGCCCTGAAAGCCAGTTGCTGGTTGTCCCATGGCCAGGTGGAGAGTGCCGCCCAGGCCATCGAGAAACTCCAGCCTTACCGGCAAGGTGGCTGTGTGCCGGAATTGTTCCCCATGATGCCAGGGCTGATGGACTGCCTGCAGGTAAGGGCAGACATCGCCAATGGTGACCTGGTACGGGCAAGGGAACACCTGGATGGTATCAAGAGCCGCTACGGCGAGGCACTGCCCTGGGGGCTGGAGTTGCATGCCGGCCTGCTTGATGCGCTGTTACTGCAAGACGAGAAAGGCCTGTCAGCGGCACGAAAGCAGCTGGAACTGACTATTCGCCATGCCTCTGTGGAACACTTTATCAGCCCGTTTGCCGAATTGGTGAACGAGCTGGGCCCGCTGATGGAGAAAAGCTTCCGGCACCTGCCGGAGAATGCCTTCACCCGGGACCTGGGCAAACTGTTTGGCCTGAACAATGCGCCTGTGCCTGCAGAGGCCCTCGCCGAGCCCATCAGTGACCGGGAGCAGGGCGTACTGGAGCTGATTGCCCAGGGCCTGTCTAACCAGGAAATCGCAGACAAACTGCACATTTCCCTGCACACGGTAAAAACCCATGCCCGCCGCATTAACGCCAAGCTGGATGTGAAATCGCGAACCCAGGCCATTGTCCGGGCCCGCGAGTTGGGCATCCTGTAATCAGCCGCCCGCTTTCAGCTCCTCGATGCGGGCGTCTTTCTCGGCCCAGATACCACTCACCCAGCGCTGGAAGTCAGCCCGAAGCTCCCGGTTGCCTTCATAATCCATGCCCAGGAAACGCTCCGGCACTTCCAGTGTGCGGATGTCGATAATAATCCTGCGCACCCGGCCACTCAGGTAGTCCCAGATGCCCGGGCGGCCGTCCGGGTACACAATGGTGACATCCAGCATGGTGTGGATCATCTCGCCCATAGCGCCGAATACAAAGGCCGTGCCACCGGCCTTGGGCTTCAGCAGGTTCTTGTAGGGAGAATTCTGCCGGGCGTGCTTTTCCGGGGTAAAGCGGGTGCCTTCCATAAAGTTGAAAATGGTCACCGGGGTGTAGCGGAACTTCTCGCAGGCCTTACGGGTGGCTTCAATATCCTTGCCCTTCAGCTCTGGCCGTTTGGCGATCTGCTCCTTGGTGTGCCGGTGCATAAACGGGAAATCCAGTGCCCACCAGGCAATGCCCAGCAGCGGTACCCAGATCAGCTCTTTTTTCAGGAAAAACTTCAGCAGCGGAATCTTGCTGTTCAGGGCGTACTGAATGGCGGTGATGTCGGTCCAGCTCTGGTGGTTGCAGGTTACGAAGTACCAGTGCTTCTTGCTCAGCTCCCGGGCGCCACGAATGTCCCACTCGATCTTGTGGAATACATTGATCAGCGTGTTGTTGTAGCCGATCCAGTACCAGGCAATAAAGTTAACGATCCGGGTGCACAGCGTGCGCACCACGGTGACCGGAATGATCAGCTTGATAATGGCAAACAGCACCAGAAAGGGCAGGAAAACAAGCGTGTTCAGAAGAATAAACAAAACCACCAGAGCCCCTTTGAGCGGGGCAGGCAAAAAATCCAGCATGGAAAAGTCTCGTCAGTCCAGTTGGGCCCGGAATTTCTTGTCGTAGAATTCCAGGTTGTTGTAGCGAATCATGGCGCGGATCTCTTTTATATATTCCTCGCCCCTTTCGGAATAGCTCAGCAGGCCCTGTGCCAGGGCAATGCCGGTAAACGGCTTGCCTTCGGCCCGGGCCGCAGCGCGTATCGACCGCAGCTGCCCGTAGGCGGCATGGCGGTTCAGATTCTGGATATAAGAGCGCACAGAGTAATAAGGCGAGGTGAACTTTGCCACCTCATGGTTGGCGCCTTCCGGGCGGCTCAGCGGCACCAGACCACAGCCACGGGTAAAGCACCACTGGCCGAACAGGTTGTTGCCTTCGGTGGCAAAGCGGGAGGTACCCCAGGCAGACTCATTGGCGGCCTGGGCCAGGATCAGTGAGGGGGGAATGGCGTCCAGCTTCTCGGCCAGCTGCCGGAACTGTTGCTCGCTGCCGTTGTCTGCATCGACTCGCAGGCGCTCTGCCTGCTTTTTCAGCCAGTCCAGTTCAGTGCGTGACAGCGGCTCTTTACCGGAAAGCGACAGCAGGTATTCCCGCTCCAGCAGAATGCGGTTGTTGGCCAGCTCAATGCGTGGGTAAAGAAACGAAAAAAACGCGGCCTTGCGCTCGGTGGTGTCCCGGTACCCGGAGAAATCCGGCAGGCCGTCGGCGGTCCAGTCCGGCAGTTTCGGCAACGAGCCCAGGGCGATGTCGGTGCCGCCACTATCGTCAGTGACCGGGGCCGGTGGCACATACAAAGCACCGGCAATGGCGAACAATACCAGGGGAACACACAGCAAAAGTGCCCGGGAAACCAACCTCATAAAACCTCACGCCAAAATCGATATGGCCGGAATTATAACAGGTTATACGGCTTACGCCTGTACCCTGAACCGCTACGGACTTTCCGGAACGCGGGTGGCAACCAGCAGGCCGGTGCGCAGTTCCGGGCCGGTGTTGTCCTGTACTACCAGGAAGATCTGGTCACCTGAGTCGGTGTAAAAGCCATTCAGCGAAAGCCCGGAGCTGCTGAGCCCGATGCCGCCACCGCCCGGCAACGACTGGGCCAGGCTGGCAGACAAAGCTACCTTGCCCGGCTGCGAGACCTTGTTGTCGGCAACGGTATGCACCACCCGGAACGTATCGGCGGCCAGCTCCGCGCCGGTACTGTCGAGGACCAGGGATCCCCGGGTGACCTGATACAGTGTGTTGTCGTCATCACTCATGGATACCATGGTGCCCTGAATGCTGTAGCGGCCTGTGGCCGGGGCAGGCAGGTCGGCCTTTTTGCCGGCAATCACCAGGCCGTTGCCAAGTGCCGCGTCGTCCAGGTTGAATGCCAGCAGCGCGCCGTCAGGTGTCGCCGCACCAAGGCCGAGGGTGTTGTTATCGCTACAGTCGGTCTGGCACAGGCTCAGCCGGCCGATGTATTGTTCGCCGGAACTGAGCCGGGAAAGGCGGTTGGTAATGTTCCAGGTATCGTTACCTCCCAGAGTCGTTCCGGAACCTACTGCGCCATTGCCATCGCGGCGGATTTCAAAGTTGTCTGTGGTCAGTGCGCCGCTGGATGCCACTAGCTCACCGTGGCCGGTCTCGAAGGCCACCGGGTTGGTGCCGCCAAACCGGGCGGTCAGGTACACCAGGTTGTATGCCTCGCCACTCACGTTGGTCATGTCAAAGTCTTCACTGCGTAACAAATGCAGCTCCAGCACCGACAGGTAGTGCTCCTCCAGAGTCTCCCGGCGTTTCAGTTTGCCGCCTGCGTCATCAAGGGCGATGGCCTTGCCGGCGGTAAAGTAACTGCCCAGCACCCGGTCCGGGCTCTGGTTGCTGGCACCGGGAGCGGAGGTAAAGGCATCCATAAAATAGGGGTTGCGGGTCCAGCCGTTTTTGCCGCTGCCGGCTTCGTCGGTAATGCTCTGGTACAGGGAACGGCCGGCCAGCAGACGGGCCGGGTCGCTGCCGTCATCCGAAGGCGGGGTGAGGGTAGCCGCACCCGGGGAGCTGGAATGGCTGTTCCGGACCCAGCCGTCTTCCCGGGAGAACAGGTTGCCGTCCAGGTTGGTAAAGGCGTGCATCAGGGAGTCCCGGTTGTAGGGGATATCCGTGGCCAGGGAGGTCACGCTGATATTGAATGCCTCGAACGAAGTCAGCGTCAGGGCCGGGTAGAGAAATGCGCCGCCGAGATCCTGCTCCTGGGCGGTACGAGCGCCCCACTGCCCGGCATCAGGGTAGCGGTTGTCGCGGAAGGACTGGCCCAGCTCAAGGCCCAGAAACACCGAGTTGTAGTCTGCCGAACTGGCGCGGATAGTACCGGATGATTCCGGGCCCAGCAGCGCATACTCGGCCATCCTGTCGATATAACCGGCGAAATCGGCCCGCTCACCCAGCTTGGTTATGGCCGTGTCCAGGTCTAGGTTGCCGGCAATGTCGATCTCGAAATCATGCACCTGGTCGGCCAGGCTGGACCACACATACTTGTTCAGGCACAACTCGCCGCGCCGGTCGTTCACGCAGTCCATTACCGTTTGAAACTCACCGGCGCTATAAGCCCCAAGGCCTTTCTCCACCAGGTAATGGGAGAAGGGGTTTACCTTCACATCCCGGTCTGAATCGGCGGCCAGGGCCTTCATCACAATCGTCTGGCCGCCGGCGGAATAACGGGCCTCAATCAGCACATCCGGGCCAACGGGCAGCCCTTCGGGAAAGGCAACAATGATGTGGCCATCGTCACCGGTACTGGTGCTGTAATTGACTGAGCCGAGATTTCGACCGGTCTGGTCGTTGCGGTACACCTGCACCTGATCGGGAATCACAATTCTCAGGTTGCGGCGGGTTGGCTCGGCATTGGGGGCGTAGAGCGCCGGCACTTCCAGGGTAATGCGGACTTCATTCGCCTTCAGGCCGGCAGTATTGCCGGTGTCGCCGGTACTGCCCGGGCTGAAATCATCCAGTGGGTTAACGGTGTTGCCGAACCGGTTCGGAATCTTCTTGACCTCATCAATGGCACTGTCGCCACCACCGCAGGCGGTCAGGAGGAAGGGTAAGACAAATGCAGTCGCTACGCGGAAATTCATGCCAGGCAGTCCGGGTGATGGATCTCAGCAGAGCCTAGCAGTAAAAGGAGGGGCAGAGCGTGAAAGCAAGCACGAATCGGCCACCCGGCAGGTTACCGGGTGACCGGCAGGCGGTTATCAGAAGAAGATCTTCATACCCGCCATGATGCCTTCGTCCAGATTGATATCCGGAGAGCCGCGGAAATCCA
>Ga0209075_1005051_pt1 | contig 10273 bp, 3 predicted proteins | sample Stecom2011_FD_187523 | JGI IMG/M metagenome (GOLD analysis project Ga0209075, IMG submission 187523) | Agricultural soil microbial communities from Utah to study Nitrogen management - Steer compost 2011 (SPAdes) (version 2) | ecosystem: Environmental > Terrestrial > Soil > Agricultural land...
TCACTAGGCCAGTATCGCCCAGGTTGACATCACCGATCGTCACGCCGTCGCTATCGATCACCGGACCGTCGTTGATGCGGATGCTGTTCAGGTCAGTCAGGTCTTGCGCCATCACCAGGTTGAGCTGGTCGCCGTCGCTGTCCACGCGCAGGTTGGCACCGGTGACATCATCAGCCTCTTCCGCCAGCTCACCCGAGATGGTCAGCGTCTCGCCCAGCTTCTTGGCGATGTCGTCACCCGTGTTGCCGGCGAAGACTAGACCATCGTCCATGGTCGCGACTTCACGCTCTTCACCGTCCTCACCTTCGTAGATGATGCGGGTAATGCCGCCCTCGCCGTCCACGCCAGGGGCACCAGTGCCGCCGACAATGGTCAGGCCATCCTCGCCGTCACGACCATTCAGCCCGATGCTCTCCAGCCCGGTCAGGTCGTCAGCCAGCGCGAAGTCCAGATCGGTGCCATCGCGAGTGATAACGATGTTCTCATCGCTGCTGCCGAAGTCCACCGTGCCGCCGGGGCCCACGTTGTTGCTACCGTCTGCCAAGGCGCCTTCATCATCCACCGACACGTTCCAGCCCGCATTGGCGGTCTGGTTGACCAGGTCCAACTGCTCTTCGGTGGCCGCACGACCTGCTTCAGCAAAACTGGGGTCGTCGAGGTCGGTATTGGTCAGGCCGGTAATATCACCATCTTCAGCGCTGATCGTGATGCTGGTGTCACCTCTGGCAACCTCAATCTCACCCGCGCCCACAGTCGTACTCGGGTTGAGGCCGTTAACATCACCGACTGTCAGACCGTCGTTGTTTATCTCGGTATCGCCAGTGGTGACGCTGCCCTCGTCGCCCAGGTTGATGTTCTGTGCCAGCTGGATCGACAGGGTGTCATCACCATCGGCGACCACGCCGATGTTGCCTTCGGTCAGTGCGCCAGCAGCGCCGCCCTCGATATTGAGCGTCTCGTTCAGCGAGAGTTCTACATCGTCGCCCGAATCTCCGGAGAAGGTGAGGCCATCATTCAGCGTGGCAATTTCACCGTCGTTGTAGTAAACATCGCCATCATTGTTTACGACGAAGTTGTCACCCAGACGGGTTTCACCCTCGACAGTCAGGTCGTTGTTAACCGTCATGTCGTTGGTGGTGATGCTGTCGCCATCGATGACGGTGTCGCCATCCACGAAGGTGATGCTTTCACCAATGGTGAGTTCATCGTCCAGGTCGAACGTCAGGTCGGTACCGCTACGTGCGATGACGATATTGTCGTCGGTGTTCCTGAAATCGACGGAGCCGCCCGGAGCAACGTTGGCGCCGGTTGCCTCGCCGTTGGCACCCACGTCCCAGCCTTGCGCGGCATACTCGATCGCCTCGTGCACGGTGTCGTAGTTGGTGCCCCCGACGTCGTTCATGGTGATCGTGCCGTCAGAGCCCACGTCGGCGTTGCCGCCCAGGATGTCGGCGGTGCTGTGGGCAACGTTGCCGATCACCGTCTGTGTGGCGAACAGCTGCGAGCCGTTGATGGCATCGGTGCTGGTGGGGCTGATCCGGCCCGCGGCCACGTTGCTGATCTGGCGCTCTGCGTCCTGCGCGCCCACGCTGACGACGCTCCCGGGGTTATCTCCGGCGAAGCCGCCATAGGTGATGTCGTTTACCGTACCCGAGGACGTCGGGAAGGGATTGCTGGTCACAGAACCCGCACCCAGCGCAACCGAGTTGGGATTCGTGGCCTGTGCACCCTGGCCGAAGGCCGAAGTGTTTTGTCCCTCAGCCTGGGCACCAGCGCCCACTGCAAGCGCGTTGGTTCCCATTGCCGTCGCACCCGGCCCAACCGCAGACGCGTTGTTGCCAGAGGCTGAAGCATCACTACCAACTGCCAGCGAGTTCAGGCTCTGGGCATTCGCGCCCTGGCCGAACGCAGAGGCACTCTCTCCGGCTGCCCTCGACTCGGAGCCAACCGCCAGTGCGTCTTCCGCGGAGGCCTCTGCATCGTCGCCGATAGCGGTAGCGGATTCATCCGTTGCCCGGGCCTCCACGCCAAGCGCCAGCGCATGATAGTCGTTTGCCAACGCGCTCTGGCCGATGGCGATGCCGCCCATGTTGCGGCGCGGCTCCTGGTTTGCCGGATCCTCGATGCCGGCCACGGCGCCGGTACCCATGGCGATACCGTCGTTGGCCCAGCCGGTCGCATTGGTACCGGTGGCGATGGCGTTGGTGCGATGGGCGCTGGCATCGGTGCCGCTGGCCTGCGAGCTCGCGCCGCTCGCCCTGGCCTGGGTGCCAAACGCCATGGCATCACCCGCCGTTGCGTGGGCTGCGCTGCCCTGGGCAATGCCCCGGGCGGCGTTAACCACCGAGTCCTTGCCGATGACGATGCCTTCGACCGCCGTCGAGGACGACTGGGTACCGATCACAATCGAATTATCAACAGCGGGGCCGTTGGCCTGGCGGTCGGTATAGGAATTCCGGCCAATGACGATGGAGTTCTGGTCACGGCTTTCTACACGTGTGCCGATGGCGATGCCACTTTCACCGTGGGCCTCGGACTGCGAGTTGCCAATGGTGGTGGAATTGGTACCCAGACCCTTGACGTTGTGGCCAACCACCACGGCAGAGTCGCCTTCGGCGCCAGCATGATGGCCAATGGCGATGGAATCCCGGTTCTTGGTGGTCGCATCTGGGCCTATGGCAACCGAATCAATGGCGGCCGCGTCCGCGCCATTGTTGTTTTTGTTGCCCTTGTCGATGCCACCATCATTGATGCTGACATAGCTCAGCATGTTTTGATCAATTTGATCCTGAAGATTGGTGATAACACCGTCAGCAAAATCAATGTCGCTCAGATCGATTCCTGACACTGCTTGAGTCAACTGACGAACGTTTACCGCATCGGTGTCATTTGCGCCATCTTCCACATTGACAATACGTCGCGTGAACTCGGCGCCATCCTGGCTGCTGCCCACCGAAACTGCGCTGCCGGAAAAAGACCGGTCGGTAAACGCGCTGCTCCCCGAGACGTCGCTCTGGGTCGCCCAGGAGTTCAAACCCAAAGCGACAAAGTTGCTGTCCGCATGGGCGTTGGGGCCGATGGCCGTTCCGGTTCCAAGCGCCACTGTCTGGCGCCCCAGCGCCACGCCGGTGCCGCCAGCAGACGCGTTGTAGCCAACTGCGATGCCCTCGGTCTCGGCGCTGGCCAGTTCCCCGATGCCGACGGCCCGGTTCGCATTGGCATCAGCGTTTGCGTTCTGGCCAATGCTGACGTTGTTGTGGCCTGTGATGTCGGTGCCGGCACCACGCCCAAATGCCACGTTCTCGTTACCCTCAACCCCACTGCCGGCACGATCCCCCATTGCTACGTTGAACTGACCCTCGACGTTCTGGCCGGCCTCATTGCCAACGGCAATATTATGCGACTGGTCACCCGGCAGAAACTGACCCGTATTCTGACCAGCGGCACTCCCGATTGAAATATTGTTTTCGGCCGCTGCCATGGCGTCCTGGCCCAAGGCCACTCCGCCGGCACCGCCTGCTGTTGCCCCGGCGCCCAGCGCCGTCGCGTTAGCTCCACCTGCGCTGGCATCATCACCCAGCGCCACTGCGCTGTCGCCGGTGGCTTCACTGCCACGACCGATGGCAATTGCGGCCTCGCCCCCGGCCTCCTCGCCGCCTGCTGTGGCGCGCTGCCCCAGGGCGATTGCGCCCTCGCCGGTGGCGGTGATGCTGGCACCGTCACCGGCGGCCAGGCTGCTACTGCCCTCCGACACGCTCTTCGGACCAATGGCGATCGACTCGTCCCCCAGGGCCTGGGAGTCGGGCGCCACCGAGTTCGCGTGGAAGTAGCGCACCCCATCGGCGCCTTCTTCGATGAACAGATCGTAGATCTGGCTGCCGATGACCACGTCGCTGCTGGTCGCGGTCAGCTCGCCGGCGGCCACGTTGGTGATTGCCTTATCGCCGGCATCGATACCGGCGGCGGTGATGCTGGGCCCGCCGGTGACGCTCAGGCTACCGGCCACCTCCACATCGTCGGCCAGGCCGAAGGTCAGGTCGGTGCCGCTGCGCCCGACCTCGATATTGCCGTCACCGCTGAAGTCGACCGCGCCGCCGGGGGCGACATTTTCTTCCGTCCCCCCTTCCGCGCTGATACCCCAGCCGGCGCTTGCGGTCGCCTTGACGTTGGCGATCTCCGTCTCATTGTCCCCGACACGCCCAGTTAGCGCCGAGATTTGACTCGTATTAGTGCTGATATTACTCGTATTGGTGCTGATAGCGCTCGTGTTGGTGCTGATATCACTCGCATTGGCGCTGATGGCGTTGGCGACGTTCATCTTCTCTACGGTAAGGGAATCATTGAACGTGGCGGCACCGTCGAACGTGGCGGCACCGCTGACCTGCAGGGCGCTGAGAATTGCCGTATCGGAAACGGTTAGCTGATTATTGACCGTAACATTGTCGTAGGTGGCATCCTGGGCGCTGACGGTGGGCACCGCCGCGCCGACGGCCAGTAACCCTATCGCCACTCTCAGCGGGCGAAGCCCTGCTGGTGAAGAAGAGACCTGACTCTCTACCCTTGGGAGAGCCTGAAGACGTTCAGCGCCGGACTTTCCCTGGGATCGCGCTGCCTCGGAAGCTACCACCTGACGCCCAAGGGTGCGGTTCCAGATGATTCTAAAGACCTTGTTCATGTTCACCTGCGAAGTGTCATTCCATGTGACCGGAGCAGCCCTGCCTGTGCGTAGGTGCGCAATGCGAAGGATTAGGCTGTACTGGGCGAAATGTCTGCTCGCGGCCGACTGACATCCACAGGCTCGAAGATCGCTGCCCGAAAGGCGGCAAACAGCGTCTCTATGCGTTGAATTATTGTTGATTACCCGTGGCGCTTTTTGCAGCAATAGCCGGCTGCGGCAATATCGCCAAGGGCAAATCTACGCGTCAGTGATATCTGTCATCTTTCCCCCGAAGGGGAAAAGTTTGTCGCGCAGGGAAAGAATAAAGAAAACGCTGCATTGAGCCTGCAGCAACTGCCTGACAGCCATCGGCGGGGTGGAATCTGGCGATCCTATCACTTGACCGGGCCACTCGATGCAGCAGGCCCCTTTCGCCCGGACGGAGCGTCAGAATAAGAAAAAAGTGACCCAACGCGAGCGATTCCTGGTCTTTTCGCCGATTTTTTCCTTGTCTGACCTTCACGCACCGACTTTTCAGACAAGGCCTAATCAAGGTGCTCTATGGCTTCGCTTATGGCGGAGAATTCACCACGCTCTGCGTGACGTCGCAAGTTGTATGCAAGGCCTTTCTTATTCGGGAATGTGACTGAAAAGACATCGCACCAGTCGAGAATATCGCTGACGGCTCCCAGCTTAACAAGCTCTTTCAACCGCTCTATATCAGGGGGGCTCTCCTTGTCGATGGCGGCTTTTGCCATGAGAGACTGCTGGAGAGGCTCAAGAACACAGACTCGGGCCACTTCACGTCGAAAATTGATTAGATTAATTGGCTTATAAAGCAACGCATCATATTCATATTTATATTCACCTCCTTCCAGCTCTCCTTTCGGCTTTCCTTTCAGCTTTCCTTGGTGTTCTCGACCCCTCAATACGCTCCACATCGCCGAGATCAGAATCACGGGGACCAAGGCATTCCTATCCTTGGCCGCCATGAGCACCTCATCACCCAGGACACTCTGCACGCGGTAGTCTGTCACGATCAAGGCGGGCATCGCATCGGCATTCTGCATGGCCGCAATAGCCTCTTCACCACTCTGAAAACCTTTTACGTGAAAGCCCATAGCGGAGAGGTCACCACAGAGAAGCTCGAGGATAGGCGGTGAGTCCTCTACTACCCAAGCCGTCAACCCACCGGCATGGTAAGCGGGCAGCAAGGCTTTCGGCATTGAGACCGCCGCACTCGATTGACTTCCCTCGTCACCGATCTCGACGGGGATGAGAACATTTACCTCGGTGCCTTTGCCTAGCTCACTATGGAGAGCAAGCTCCCCTGCCATCGAGGCTACCAGATCCTTGACAATGGCCAGGCCCAGACCCGAGCCCTTGCCATGTCGTGACTCGCGTGAAAAGGGCTCGAAGAGGCGGCTCTGCGCCTCCCGAGAAATGCCGATTCCGGAATCCTTTAGCGTCATTTCCAACATGGTGCGCCCTGTGGGGCTCATCGCTTCACGGCAGACAACTTCAAGAGAGATATGGCCTGACGACGTATACTTGGCGGCGTTATCGATAAGATTGACGACGACTTGGCGCAAGGAGACGTCATCACAGCGCACAAAGGGAAATCCATCCGCCTTGACGGTCATGGAAAAGCGGTTACTATTTTTCCTTGCCAGCACCATCGCCTCTTGGGAAATAGCGGAAAAGAAGCTCTCGACATGAATATGAGACAGCCTTTCCTTGTGAGAAGCGACGCCCCTCGCATAATCGATCAGTCGTTCAACTAGCTTATCCATATGGGCGGCACTTGAGTGAATAATCCGACCTTTGGCAGCAACTTTATCATCTTCATCAAATAACAATTGTGCATAGCCACTGATGGCTGTCAGTGGTGACTTTAAATCATGAGAAACATGCCCAATAAACAGCGTCTTTTCCTCATCTGACCGAATTGCATTATCGAGCGCCAGGTTAAGATCATGAGTACGACGTGCCACTACCCCTTCCAGCTTCTCACGCTGATCACGCTCGCTCTCCCTTAACCTTCTCTCGAGAACCATTTCATAATCGCGCTTCTGTCTTGCATATATCAGAATCAGAGAGAGTACGATGGCACTGCTTACAAATATTCTTAATTCTGCGAACGAGGCCGTGTAGTAAAGATTGGTTATATAACCAATCAAGATAAAATTAGACGCTATCCACCAAAGCGAAAGCGTGCCAAGCAGTGCAAGCTGCCACTTTCTATCGACACGAAGCGCCGCCGGAATCATCGCCAGCCACGCCAGGGAAAAGCTCAGATCAATGGCGTTTCCCATATGGCGAATGACGACTCCATTGAGCAGGAACGTCAGCACAGCAAATGCCGCAGACACCATAAATACTACCGGCGTAAGGTATCGCCATGGCTTAACCTTGTTAACACCCAGAATATAGACTGAAGCAACAAGAAAAAGCGCCTCCGTGAGTATCCAGGTAGAGAAGCGAAGGTTAGCCGAATAGTCGAACAGGCCACGGATCAGCACTTGGCTTATATAACCCTCCTTCTCGGACTCGAAGATGAAGATCACAACCAGCCAGACGCCCAGCAAGAGGTAGCGAAGGTCGAAGGTCACCAGCAGCACAGCCAACAGCGTTAATACTGTCGCCAGCAACATGGAATGAAACTGCCTCTTGGCCATCTCGCTCATGGCGAAGGCAACTGGCTCCCAGCCGTTGATATCCAGGAAAGGGCGGCTATCTGAGAAGACTCTCATCACCAACAGCAGGCTCTCGCCAGGCGAGAGTGCTACCGGAATGTGTGCCTTGTTACTGTCGACCTCTCGGTTGCCTATCGGAACTGAAAGACCTGTCGCCATCTCTTTTATCGTCTCGAAGCTTTCGGGATCGACCAGCCACGCATTGACCTCGTTGAGTCGCCAAGGTGTAAGACTGAGCCAGCGCACCAGATGTTCGTCGCTGGTGTTGGTCAGCCGGGCCTGGAGCCAAAGCGTGGAGTATTGCCGCGGTCTTTCGAGAATTCGAACGTTCTCTCCCACCTGCTGCCAGCGGCCGCTGCGCATGGCTTCGTTCAGCGAGAGATGCTCCTCTCCCGCCTCATCGAAACCCAGCATGCCAAGCGCCAGGTTATCTGTGGGCGATATCGCATTCAGGTCTATCACGACGGCTTTTTCATTGTGGTCGCCAATCGCCCCTGAGGCTGCCTGAGCCCCCGCAATCCAGGAAAGGGTTGTCAAGGCAACCAGAATGCAGGAGATACAGCGGGCAACAAGAACCTTAAAGCATGAAGATACCCGCATGTCAGACAAGCCTCTCCTGCTTCCTGAACCTTGAGGGAGGAATGCCAAACCGTTCCTTGAAGGCAGTGGAGAAGGTGCCCACACTACTGAAGCCAACGGTTGTCGCAACCTCTGAGATGGAAATACTCGTGGAAGAGAGCAACTTCCTCGCCTCCTTCATCCTCTCTTCACGAAGGTATTCGTAAACCGTCATTCCTACACAGGCCCTGAAGGAGTGATTCAGCTGTTTTGAGTTGGTCCCGACCTTTCGAGCCAGTTCATGAAGCCCCGGTGCCTTGTCGAGAGCCTTGATAAGATGTATTTGTGCACTACGAAACAGTATCTCGTCGCGAGAACCATGACTCTCTGACTGATTATTATCCTTTCCGCCACTCTCGCCACTCTCGCCACTCTCGCTTCCGCGGTATGGCTCAATATCACCGGCTTTCAAGTGAATGGCGATTCGAAGCATGACCTCATCGAAGACGAAAGGCTTGGCGATATAGTCAACAGCGCCTGATATCAAACCTTTGACTTTATCTTCCGGCGTCGCATAAGCAGAAATGAACAGCACGGGCGCATGCTGAGTTCTTGGATCCTCTACAATCAACTTACAGGCATCGAAACCATTGCAGTTAGGCATATCCAGGTCCATGAGTATGGCGTCAGGCCGAATCAGTCTAGCCTTGTGCACACCATCGACGCCGTCATGCGCAAAAAAGACACGGCATCCAAGCCGGCGTAAAAACGTGGAAACCAGCATCCTGTCTGCCTCCGCGTCATCGACTACCAGTATCTTCTTGCCGAACAGGTTACTCATTCCCTTGATCCCCCCACCGGTGAGCGCAGCATCTTGGTGCGCCCCAGGCTCCTCGATTACTCTACCTTACCAATCTACACATTAGTCATGACCAATCGTAACACCTTGATCACACCATCCCACTCGGTCAGGACGAAAAGTCACATTTCACTCCACCGCAAGGCACTCGCCCGGTGCCAGGCGGAAGCGGAAGGAGAAGCGGAAGGCTAGCGTCTCGCCGGGATCGGCGAGCTCGTAGTGGAAGGTGAGCTCGTAGTGGAAGGTGAGGTCGTAGTGGAAGGTGAGGTGGCCGCCGCCCTCCATTGCCAGGCCCAGGGCCCCGCACCCGCCATCAGGCCTAGATACCATCTCTCCTAATCGGCCACTACCAGATGTTTCATGGTCATGAGTAACCCCGGCATCGGTGCTCCACCGAACCGGAGTTGGCATACCGCTGGATCCTCCTGGGGGTCAGCCCCCAGAAGGGTGTCCACCTCCAGTCAGCCAAACACCACCCTGGCCACATCCTTGTAGCGCCTGGCGAAGTGTACCGTCATGCCCTCCTTGAGGTGCTCCGGCAACTCGTCGTAATCGCGGTGGTTGGCCTCGGGGAGGATCACCTCGAAGATGCCGCTGCGCCGGGCGGCGATCACCTTCTCGCGGATACCGCCCACCGGCAACACATGTCCGGTCAGGGTCAGTTCACCGGTCATCGCCAGATTGCGGTCGATGGCCTGGTGCTTGGCCAGCGAGAGCAGTGCGGTGGTCATGGTCACCCCCGCCGAGGGGCCATCCTTGGGCGTGGCGCCCTCCGGCACGTGCATATGCACGAAGGCAGAATCGAAGAAGTCGGCGTCGGCGCCATACTCGGCCAGGTGCCCCAGCACATAGCTGTAGGCGATGTTGGCCGACTCCTGCATCACCTCGCCGAGCTTGCCGGTGAGCTTGAAGCCACGGGTCAGCGAATGCACCTTGCCCGCCTCGATGGGCAGGGTGGCGCCGCCCATGGAGGTCCAGGCCAGGCCGGTGACCACGCCCTCACCCTGGAGCACCTGCTCCTTGCGGAACAGCGGCGCCCCCAGGTACTCCTCGAGGTTCTTCACCGAGACCTTCACCGACTGCTGGTCACTCTCCAGCAGCTTGACCGCCGCCTTGCGCACGATGCGGTGGAGCTGCTTCTCGAGCTGGCGCACCCCGGCCTCGCGGGCGTAGCCCTCGATCACCTGGCGCAGCGCCGCGTCGGTGAGGTTGATGCTCTTCCTGGGTATGTTGGCGCGCTTGAGCAGCTTGGGCCACAGATGATGCTTGGCGATGGCCACCTTCTCCTCGGCGATGTAGCCGGAGAGGCGGATCTGCTCCATACGGTCGAGCAGCGCCGGGGGGATCGAGTCCAGGGTATTCGCGGTACACACGAACAGCACCTTGGAGAGGTCCAGGCGCACGTCCAGATAGTGGTCGAGGAAGTCGACGTTCTGCTCCGGGTCGAGCACCTCCAGCAGCGCCGAGGCGGGGTCGCCCTGGAAGGACTGGCCCATCTTGTCG